>Ga0265293_10000639_pt1 | contig 82300 bp, 76 predicted proteins | sample Munlanlewell138R_FD_192505 | JGI IMG/M metagenome (GOLD analysis project Ga0265293, IMG submission 192505) | Leachate microbial communities from a municipal landfill in Southern Ontario, Canada - Leachate well 138R | ecosystem: Engineered > Solid waste > Landfill > Unclassified | place: Canada... | reverse complement strand
GATATAAAGTTTTGCATCTATATCTTTTATGGCTTCTACAAGAAGCTTATGATTTTTTCCGCTATCAACTCTTCCAACCGTAATGAAAGTAAACTTCTCATCTCTAAAATCAACTTCTTCTCTTGAATATGTCTCTATTTTTTCTAAGTCAAAAGGATTGTTTATAGTTACTACATTTTTACAACCAAAACTATTTTGCAAGTCATGAGTATTGCCTTTGGAATTTGCTGTAATAATATCTGCACTCTTATACAAATACTTTATCAAAGTTCTATTTATGAAACCTTGCAAACCGCTTTTATGCTGCAAAGAGGGCATGGCTCTCTCACTTACGACAACCTTAGATTTCATTCCCAAAATCTTTGCCAGTATACTGATATAGTTTGGACGGTTCATAAAAGACAAAGATACTTCGGCGCTATTTAGCTTTTTATACCTCCATGCCAAAAAGGGCAATTTTAAAAGCTTTTTGATGCCGCTCTCTCTTGGGTATGAGTTTTCAAGGTAGAATATCTTTATATCTTTTGGTATCTTGTAAAAAATTGTTTCATTCATCAAAAATAACGTGATATCATATTTATCTTTTAGTTCATCTAAAAGTATAGACACAACCCGCTCAGCTCCACCGCTGGCTAGTGAATAGATCAAGATAGAAAGTTTTTTCTTCACTATTCTAAAACCAATCTTTTGTTTTTTATTTTATAAACTTTTTCGCATCTGTCTATTGTGCTTAATCTATGTGCTATTATTATGAGAGTCTTATCTTGACTTATCTCATATATCTCATCCATTATCTCTTTTTCTATTGCTTCATCAAGAGACGAAGTAGCTTCATCAAGCACTAGTATTTCAGGTTCTTGATAGAGCGCTCTTGCAATAGCTATACGCTGTTTTTGTCCACCGCTAAGCTTTATGCCCCCTTCACCGACAAAAGTATCTATACCGTTTTGATGTGCTTCTAAAAACTCTAGTATTTTTGCTTTTGCCAAGACATCTTTTATCTTCTTTTCATCATACTCTTGTCCAAAGGCTATGTTTTGAGCAACGGTACCATCAAATAAGTACACACTTTGAGGGATATAACCTATTTTTTTTCTCCAGTTTTTTATATTTGACTCACTTATTATTTTATCGTCCACGACTATCTGCCCACTCATAGGTCTGTAAAGTCCTATGAGAATATCTACAAGTGTACTTTTACCGCTTCCGCTCGGTCCTACAAAAGCTATTTTCTCACCTTTTTGTATGCTTAGGTCAATATTTTCGAGTACCATTTTATTTTCACTGTACCCAAAGCTTATATTTTGCAGATGAATGACATTTTGAAAATCTATGTTTTCATTGCCTAAACTTTCCCCATTGTACATCAGGTCATTGTGTATCAGATCAAGTGATTTATGATAGTACATTATTTGATTATAGCTATTCAACAATCTGTTTGCCGATGGCATAAGCCTATACAGACCTAAAACAAACATTGACAAAATACCAAGTGCCGATGAAATATTGCTTTGATACATATACACCAGATAAACTACCACAAGCGCTATAAGCCCAAAACCCAATGTTTCTAAAAATATTCTTGGAAAATTAGACAGAGATTCACTAACGATGGCACTTTTTGTAAAACCATAGCTAGCACTGTTAAATCTGTCTAGTATAAGCTTATCGTTTGATTGCAGTTTTATTATTTTAAAATTTCCAAATGTACTATTTATAATCTCAAAAAACTTTTTTTGGTACTCTTCTCTTACAACTCCTTGTCTTTTAATGATGGGGGAGATCTTTTTTATTAAGAACAGTGCATTAAGTCCTAAAAATATTGTCATTATGATAGTAATCTTCCAATCTATATAGATCATCGCACTATAAATAAAAATAACAACGAATATCTCACTGACCATAAAGAGCGTAGCTGAGATCATAATGGTTAAATATTGAGTTTCATTTATGATGGACTTGGAAAGCTCACTGCTGTTTTTATTTATAAATTGATGATAACTCATCCCAAGATAGTTTTCAAAAAGTCGGTACGCCAAAAGATGAGTTCGTCCTTTAGAAAATCTTGCAAGAAGATAAAAATACAATAGGTTCAGTCCACCTCTTAAAATATAATAAAAAACAAGGAGCACACCAAAAACTATTACAAAATCCAAATAACTGCTAAATCTAAAAAATTCATAAATTGCTTTATAGTACTCATTTGACTCAATCAAAGTGAAATCACTAGCAATTGATATAAAAGGCATGATAGCGGCTATTCCTATAGTCTCAATCACAGCTATAAAAACAGAGAAAAACACTAAAAATAGTAAAAACTTTTTATCATGTTTAGTAAGTAATGAACTCAGCTTCTTTAAAATACTCAAAAATACCCTTTTATCTTAATCTCAATATATTCCAAAGAACATATTCAAAGTTTCTTCCGTTTTGATGTTCTTGAAAGATATTAAACAGATATTTCTTGTTAAATCTATCATCTAAACTTTCTATCTTGGCATAAACTACGTCTTTGAGCTCATTTCTAAACCAATGCTTTAATGGCACGCTAAATCCTCTTTTTGGTCTATCGATCAACTCCTTTGGAACATGTTTATAAAGTATCTCTTTGAGAATAGATTTTGGTCCATTTTTAAGCTTAAGATTTGTAGGTAAACTATATACGAACTCTACAACTCTATGATCAAGCAGAGGAACTCTGGCTTCTAAAGAGTATGCCATACTTGCACGATCTACTTTTACAAGTATGTCATCCGGCAAATATATATGAAAATCAAGTCTGCTTAAACTATCTAACAAATCATCTCCATCAAACTGATATTCTAAAATATCTAACAAACTTAAATCACTCTTTCCAAATGATTCTACTAAAAAATCTCTGTCAAACAAATTTTTAAGCTCCCAAGGCTTTGTAGAGCTATACAAAAGTGCATAAAGATTTTGCTCACTAAGATTTTTAAGCGGATAGCTCATCTTTTGCAATCTATCATGTGTCGAATATCTTCCAATACTTGAAAGCATATTTCTGAGAACTTGCGGTATTTTAGAGAGTTTATTATGATAGTTTTGTGTGAGAAAGTATCTGTCATATCCTAAAAAAAGCTCATCCCCGCCATCACCACTAAGTGCCACTGTAACATGTTCTTTTGTCATTTTTGAGAGTAACATCATCGGCAAGCTTGAAGCATCACCAAAAGGCTCATCATAAAAAGTATCAAAGCCATCTAAAAGAGTAAAAACATCATTTATGCCAAATTTATACTCATAGTGGTCGCTTTTTATATATTTAGCGACTTCTTTTGCGTAGATAGACTCATCATAGGCTTTATCTTCAAATCCTATAGAAAATGTTTTGATTTTTTGGTTTGATTCCTGTGCCATTATAACACTAACCAGACTGCTATCCACTCCGCCACTTAAAAAACTGCCCACTTCCACATCGGCCAAAAGCCTATACTTCACACTACTTCGCAGGAGTCTCTCAGTTTCTTCTACTGCTTCACTATAGCTTATATCTATTTTATCATTTGGCAACTTCCAGTATCTTTTTAGTGCTATGTTTTCTCCATCAAACATTAAGTAGTGTGCAGGCTGTAATTTTTTTATGTTCTGATAATAGCTACTCTCATTTGGAATATAACCCAAAGTCATAAATTGGATAAGGGCTTTATTTGAAACTTTGCATTTTAAATGCTCTGCAAAACCTTTTAGTTCACTCGCAAAAGCAAATTCTCCATTTTCAAAGGTATAGTAAAGTGGCTTTATCCCCACTCTGTCTCGAACTAAATAAAGTTTTTGCTCAAACTTGTCAAAAAGCCCGATAGCAAACATACCTATAAGTTTAAGAAGCGTTTGCTCCACTCCAAACTTACTAAAAAGTTTTAGCAGTGTCTCTGTATCTGAAGTGGTTTTCCAAGCATACTCACACTCACCCCTTAACTCTCTATGATTATATATCTCACCGTTGAAGACAATAACAAACCTTTCATTTTCCATAGGCTGATTGGCATGAGTGGCTAAGTCTTGAATGGAGAGTCGATTGTGACCAAAGTACAAACATTTGTCTCTAAACCTATACTCTTTTAGAGTAGAATTGTCAGGACCTCTGTGAGACATGGAAAGATTTTGTTTTACAAGCTCTTTATAAGAGAGTTTTGTATTATAGTAACCTAAGATGCTACACATTTTTCAACATTTCAATTAATCGTAAAAATTGATTTTCTCTAGAATATTCATTCACTTTATTCACATTCAAAAATCTTTGAGTTTTTATGAAACTATCAAAATCAGTAATATTATCTATTAAATTTCCAGAATTTGTGTCTTTTATCAAAGCGATTATGTCTGAATTTTCATGACAAGAAACAATTATAGGCTTTTTTGAAGCCATGTATTCAAATACCTTTCCTGTTAAATTTTCATTACCATTTTCTGTTTGATCTTCCAACAACAATAAAGCACTACTCTTTTCTCTTTGAGTAGAAACCTCTTCTTTTGAAAGATATCCTAACCATTGAATCTCAACTAAAAGATTTTTTTGCTTAATAAAGTCAAATGGGTTATCTTGACTTGCAAATTTTATTTGAACTTTAACTTGTGGATTTTGTCGTATATATTCATCTATAATATTCACTATTTTATTTGGATTTCTTGTAAATCCCAATGTACCAGTATAAAGTATAGATATATTTTCTTTATCGCTTATACTGATATCTGTATCAATATCTTCAAGTTTTATATCTAATCCATTATAGATTACTTCAACATCTTTTTTATAAAATTTTTCTGCTTTAGTTTTACATGTAGAAGACACTGTCAAGAATTTATCTACATCTTTTGTTAAAAACCTATCGAGTGTAATGTCAATAAAATTTAGTAAAGGTATTTTTTTCTTTTGTCCTTGCATAGAAACTAAATCTCTAAGGTCTAAAATATAAGGAACCTTATAAACTTTTTTAGCATAACTTCCTAAAAGCAGACAAGCACTCGGACCAAAGGAAGCTATAACTATATCAAATTTTAAATCTCTATTTTCATCTATCCATTTAGTAACACTGTTTTTCCAACTAGCGAACAAACTTCTATCAACACTTCTTATAGCTACAGTTGGATGCTTTAAAGTATCACTAAATGTATACTCTCTATTTATAGACACAGGCGGTGTATACTCTATTTCATTTCCTAAATAGTGTATCTTTTTATTTTCTATTTTCTCACCATTCCAATTTGCTGTCAAAACTGTGAATTCTATATCTTTATTTTGTAATGAAAGATTATAAAACCCTCCCCATCTTTTTGAACCAATAGCACCACAAGATGGAAAATAATAAGTTATTAGCAAAACATTCAATTAATACTCCAACAAAGTTTTTATAATATTCTCACTTGCTTCTCCACCACCATATAAACCTAGTTTTGAGTTTTCAATATTGAATGTTAAATTGTTTTTAAAAGCTTCCAATATCTTCTCTTTATCTGCTCCCACTAAAGTATTTGCTTCACACTCTACTAGCTCTACCCACTCAGTTTCATCTCTTAATGTTACGCATGGTTTACCAAAGAAATATGCCTCTTTTTGAAGTCCCCCGCTATCAGTCATCACTAAACTACAGTTATCTATAAGCCATACCATTTCTAGGTATCCTACAGGGTCTATGATTGTTAAATTTTGAATATCTAATTTTAAATTTTCTATTATTTTTTTTGTTCTTGGATGAAGAGGCAAAATCACTTGTTTTTCTTTTGCAATTTCATCTAATGCTTCAAAAATATTTTTTAGTCTATTTTCATCATCTGTATTTTCAGCTCTATGAATAGTACAAAGTATAAAACTATTTTTTATATCTAGCTTTGGTTTTACGGCAAGATGCTTATAAAACATCGCACCATCTTGCATGACATCACCCACATTAGTTATTAGTTGTTGGTTATTAGTAGTTAGTTTGAAAGGAAAGCCTTCTGCTTTTAAGTTTTTAACTGCTGTTTCTGTAGGACAAAAAAGAATTGTACTCACTCTATCTGTAAGAATTCTATTTACTTCCTCAGGCATCTTCATATTGAAGCTTCTTAGTCCTGCTTCAATATGTGCTAGTTTTATATGAAGTTTACTAGCCACTATTGCACCTGCTAAAGTTGAGTTTGTATCTCCATACACCATAATCCAATCAGGTTTCTCTTTAAGAGCCACTTCCTCTATTTTTTCAATCATTTGCCCCGTCATGGCACCATGTGACTTCCCACCGATTCCTAAAAAATAATCAGGTTTTGGTATTTGCATCTGTTCAAAAAAGACATCACTCATGTTGGAATCATAATGTTGCCCGGTATGAACTATGACTTCTACTACCTCTGTATGTTTAGCTATCTCACGGCTTACAGAACCTGCTTTAATAAACTGTGGTCTTGCTCCTAATATTGTGAGTATTTTCATTTTTATTCCATTTCAATAATTTTTATTAGTTCTTCAAAAATTCTTTTATGCCCATCTGCACTGTAGTGAATCCCCTCTGGGTTAAACCTTTGCCTATCATACTTAAAAATATTTTCTATATCTAAAATTAATGTTCTTTCATTTTGTAGTTCATTAAAAACTTTTTTATATTTAATAACATTGTTTTCAATTCCAGGAAAAATATTTTCCACCCTGCTACTAACCATTGGTAAAGATAAAAAAACCATCTTAGTATTACTTTCTTTTATAATAATTTTTTGTAGCTTTAAAAGATATAGTTTAAAAGCATTTTTAGAAACCCAAGGTCTTGACATGCCAAACTTAGCACATAAGGTTTGAAACTTTGAATATGTTACTAATCTATAAATAAATTGAATAAGTTTTTCAAAATAGCTATTGGAAACTAAAATTTCATTATTGATTTTCCACAACCATCTTGGATAATTTCTGGGTGTTAAATCATTTATTCCAACAGATATAATACAGATATCATAAAAAGAAGCCATTGAATTATTCCAATAATACTTCACTGCTTCTGAAGAAGTCATTCCTGGTTTTGAAACCACATCAATTTGATAATTTTGTTTTCTTAAAAGTTCAATATAAGTCAAATCATCATGACTTTTTCTATAAGGTCTTATCCACATTGTTGTAGAATCACCAATGATTAATACTCTTTTATTAGTATCGTCTACCAACATACCCTATCCCAAGAAGTCTATGACCAAAAAGTTTTTCATATGTTAACGGAGATTGAACACTAACCATATAGTCTTTTTTTTCAAACCACACTAAAACTTCATTAAATCTCAACCTCTCTGCATACATCGGCGTAAACATATCTCTTATCCCATGTACAGTATTTTGAAACTTCCATTCTCTATTTCTATTAATTCCTCTATTTTTTATAAGTGGATGAAAAATTAAAGATATAAAATATATAATTGGGGTTCTTATAAAGCTAGGACTTCTACTCAAAATAGGTCTAAATATTCTATGTGAAACGAACCAATAAAGATGAACAAGAAAACCTCTAATTCCCTTTATTCCGAATGAATCTTCCCAAGCATAAACCCATATAAATATACTTCCATCTTTTTTAACTTTTTTTTCTATTGATTCAAAAGCTTTTTCTGTGGAAAATGTATGGTGTAATACTCCTTGACAATGTACATGATCAAAAAACAAATCTTTAAATGGTAATCTAAAGAGAGAAGATACAACTGGAAAAATTCTATTTGTTTCCAATAAATCTAATCCAGCTCTGATTACAGCAAGGTTTAAATCAACAGCTACTACTCTTGCTTTAGTAAATATTTCCATTAAATATTTTGCTTCTTTACCAAATCCACAACCTACATCCAAAACCAATGTTTTACTTTCTCTTTCTTGTTCACTCATCTTAAGCCACACATCTTTATGCAATTTAATACCTTGTTCTTTATCATAGGCAAATGTTATTTCATCATCACCTAATCCCCCCCCATTCTTCTGTAAATGTTGTTTGGATACTTTTCTCACCTTGCATAGGCTCTAAATTTGGTAATTTTAGATTCTTATATTCATTTTCCAATAATATACTTTTATAATCATCAATAAATTTTAATGACAATTTTGTCTTAAATGTTAATAAAACAGGAACACCATTAATAATCGGATATAAATTTTGTGTTTTATTTGAATACAAAAAACCTGTTTTTATAACTATTCTTCCATCCGTATACTGATGGTTCTCTATTTCTACCAAACTCAACTCTGAACCATCTACTGGATCTACTAAAATCTCAAACATTTGCATTATTTTTCTCCTATTTTTATCTTATAAACTTCTTCCCAAATAGCAACATTGACTATTTTCCAAAATATTGGATCACTTTTATCAATATCTAGATTTACACCTAATTCTTTTAATATTTTAGAACTTTTTAAATATCCACCTATTTTTTTTAAAAATTCATGATTATTACACCATTCATTTTGAGGTACGGGAAAACCTTTTTTTTCTTTATTCCATATAATACTTTTATCTACACTCCCTTCAAAAGTTTTTCTTAGTATATATTTACTAAATCCATCTTTGTATTTTAAGTGTGAAGGTAAAGAGAGTGCAAATTCTACAACTCTGTAGTCCAAAAATGGACCTCTTGACTCTATAGACTTACTCATAGAGTTTCTATCTACATATCTCAAAAGAACACTCAGATACTCTGAAACATCATTGAGTAATTTTTTATTTAAGTTTTCAAAGCCACTAAAAGAGCTTTTTCCACTTGAAATAAATGTTTGTTTTTTATTAAAGAGCTTTTTAGCCCTTTTCTGAAAATAGAGTTTTTCAAAAAGAGATGGAAATAAAGATATTAAACATAACTTCACATCTTGAAATAAAAAACTTTTATAGTATTTTAGATAATCTTTCCAAAAAGTTAAGTTATAAAAATTTTCTCTCATAACAATAGCTCTATATGTTCCATAACCTGCAAATATCTCATCTGCTCCTTGCCCATCTAAAGATACTTTCACTCCAGATTTTTTCATCTCATCATATACTTTGTATTGAGCATAAATACCCAATGTATCAAAAGGTTCATCTTGCATGTATACTATATGTTCAATGTCTTTTATAAGCCCGTCTATGTCCGATAGTATATAGTGTTGATTTAATCCAAGTTTTTTTACTGTTTTATCTATATTGTTATTTTCATTTATTTGGTCGTTATCTTCATATATAGAAGAGAAGCTCTCTATTTGCGGATTTTTTGTGTGTACATTTGAAACTATAATGTTTGAATCAACTCCTCCACTTAAAGCCATACCTATTTTTACATCACTTCTAAGTCTTAGATTTATACTACTGTCTATTAAATCTTTTAGTTGATTTTTAGCTTCAGTTTCTGAGACTTCATTATCTTTAGCTAGTAAAGAAAAATATTTCTGAAATTCAAATTTATTGGTTTTTGTATCATAAGTCATATTGTGTGAGCTAGGAAATCTATATATATCTTTAAACATTGTCTCTTTTTTATGCTCTTGCGTACCATAAACCAAGTATCTTATGAGTTCCTCTTTATTTGCTACTTTGTTTTCTAAAAATGGCAACAAAGCTTTAATCTCAGAAGCAAATAAGAATTTACCATCTTTAAAAATATAATAAAGTGGTTTCACTCCCAATCTATCCCTAGATAAAAAAAGTATCTCTTCTTTTTTATCTAAAATAGCAAAAGCCCACATTCCATTAAATCTATTTACACAACTTTGTCCCCATTGCTGATAGGATTTCAATATAACTTCAGTATCAGAATTAGTCTTAAATTTATACCCAAGCTTTAAAAGTTCATCTTTTATCTCAATATAGTTATATATTTCACCATTGAAAATTATAACTAATTCATCCATTTCCATAGGTTGGTTGCTATGAGTTTCTAAATCAATAATTGAAAGTCTTGTGTGTCCTAATAAAATATTTTCATATTCAAAGACTGATTGATTGTCAGGACCTCGATGATCTATTAATTGCAAAGAACTTTGAAATAAATCTTTGTTGTTACAATTTACTGAACCGATTATTCCGCACATATCAATTTTTTCTCACCAAAGCATGTTGTCTTATGCCAAATGAAATTTTTTCAATTAAAGAATTATAACTTTCTAAAAACACTTTATAAAAACCTAGAGAATATTTAATAGGCAAAATATTTGCAATATAATAAACAATAGGAAATTTATCAAAGTAATAAGGTACAAAATTTTGGTAATAATTCACTTCTAAACCATGTTTAGTTAATAGTTTCAAAAAACTCTTCTTACTCATTGCAGGATGCCAATTTAATGCAAATTCCCAGTTTTCTAATGGATTTAAAAGCCTAATTAAGGTTTTAGGCTTAGTAAGAATCATTGAAAAAAATTGAAATGGATAAAAATATAAATTTTGACAAGGGGTTGAAATTAAAAGCAGCCCATCTTGTTTAAGTAAACTATAAATATTTTCTAAATAAAGATTAGGGGATGGTACATGTTCTATTACTTCTGCCGATAAACAAAAATCTGCAATAGGTTCATCAAAAATATTATAAAAATCAAGCATAGATCCGTTTATGTATATTATATTATCTAAACTTTTATTTGTTTTTTTTGCATACAATATAGCTTCTAGTGACAAATCAATTGCGATTACTAAATCAAATTTTTTTGATAACACTTTCAAATACCCACCTTCTCCGCAGCCACAATCTATGGCAAGTGAATTATCTTTTAAATTAATAATCTCAATTATTGAAATATTTTTATCTATTATCTTTTTTTCACTATATTCATCAAAGTATACTTTTAGTTGATTTGAACTAACTATTTTCGTACTTTGGATGACCTTATCCATTGCGTATTGTTCTTTTTTATTTATTTCATAAAAAGAAATACTTTCTTTATCTTGAATAAAAATGCCATCATTTTCTAAGTACAGCCTACTTTCTAAGATTTTTCTTAAAATTTTATTTTTCATTTAACTGCCTTTTTGTATAGTTCAATTTGCTGAGCATAAATATTTTCAGGTTTTAGTTCTTTCATTTTATCTTTAAGCTTTAAAGCTTTATTTTTAGAATCTTCTAGATTACACTCAATATAGTTTAACTTTTCAAGCCAACTATTAATATCTAAATATTTAGCGACCCAACCATTAATACCATCTTCTATAAATTCTGAATGCCATTCTATATCACTAGTAATTATCATATTTCCAAAAATAGCTGCTTCATATATTACAAAACCCGATATAGGGATTAAGCAAATAGGATTTTTTTCTAAATATTTTATAATTTCACTTGTATTTAAAAATCCTGTAAAAATAACTTTATCTTCTAAACTACTATCAATAACTCTTTTTTTAAGTTCGTCCATCATCTCACCATTTCCAACTATTACTAACTTTTTAGTAGTCTTTGGATTATTTTCAACAAATTTTATATACAACTCTAAGATAAAATCAGGATGTTTATCTCCAACTAATCTTCCTATAAATAAAAAATATTCTGGTTCTATCATACAAACATCGTCATTCAATCGATAGAATAATTCATTTCTTAATGGTAAAGGTAGTACAGTTATGTTTTTTTGACTGGAAATACTTCTTACATAATTTGCCGTATATTTGTTAGGAACAATAACATTATCACTTCTATTTAAAACAAACTCCTCTACAAAAAAACTAATAAATTTATTATTAAAAATATGGTATCTTCCTATTTTACTTTGCGCTAATCTATTATCTCCCCCAATAGTTGAAACAAAAGGTATTTTAGAGAACTTTGATGCTAATAATAATGAAAAAGACATTAAATAAGGATGACCTGTTCTTGCAATTTTAATATTATTTTTTTTAATAATTTTTATTAAATTAAAAATATGATAAATGTAGACAAACCCTGAAAAAAATAAAAAAAATATTTTTTTACGCTTAAACTTGTGTAGAAAATTAAAATACTTTGGCGAAATAACAACCAACCAATCTTTATTATGTTTAATCTTTAAATCATTTGGGTTATATGAAATAAAATATACTTCATCAAAATAATTATTTGGGTTATAGTACTCCAAAGACAAATCCAGATTACCTTTTTTTTGAAAATCTTCTAATGAATTTTCAATTGTTAAAATTAAATTATTATTTGTTGGCATTAAATTTTTATACTCCTCTTGATAAAAAATATATTCAAGTCTATTACTCGCTGTTTTAATTCACAATCTTTTGTCATTCGTATGATGCCTGAATCTATGATTAAGTAATCATACATATTAGTTTTTAGTTTTTGGTCGCTAGTTTTTAGTGAATGCAATTTACAACCTCATTAGTTATATACTCAATCTCTTCATCTGTTACATAAGGATTCATTGGCAAGCTCATAATCTCCTCTGATACTGTCTCAGATATTGGAAAATCACCTTTTTTATACCCTAAATATTCAAAACATTCTTGTAGATGTAATGGCATTGGATAATGTACTGCGGTTGGTATTCCTGCTTGTTTTAGTTTTTCCTGTATTTCATCTCTATTTTTTACTCTTACCGAGTATTGAGCCCATGCTGATGTTATTTTCTCATCTATATATGGAAGAATCAAGTCCAATCTATTTTCTAAAGCTTTTGTATATTTAGAAGCAACTTCCTGTCTTAGAGCCAAATCTTTTTTATAGTATTTTAGTTTTACATTTAAAACTGCTGCTTGAATAGTATCTAGTCTTCCGCCCATGCCTATGTATTTGTGATGATAGCGTTTTGATTGCCCATGAAGTCTAAGAGATTTCATCTTGTTTGCCAAAGCCTCATCATTTGTAAATACCGCTCCGCCATCACCATAACATCCTAAAGGCTTTGCAGGAAAAAAAGAAGTTGTTGAGATATCTCCTAAGTTACCATCAGTCTTCTCTTTATAGGTACTGCCAAAAGATTGTGCACCATCGATAATCACTTTTAGATTGTGTTTATCTGCAATCGCTTTGATGGCATCTATATCCGTCGGCTGTCCGTATAAGCTTACTGGAATAATAGCTTTTGTTTTTGGCGTGATTGCTTGTTCTATTTTATATGGGTCAATATTATAAGTTTTTTCATCTATATCAACAAACACTGGTTCTGCGCCTAAAAAAGCTATAGTTTCCGCCGTGGCTATAAAAGTAAATGGAGTAGTTATAACCTCATCACCTGGTTTTATATCAAGTGCCATCATAGCAAGCAGCAAAGCATCCGTACCATTGCTGCAAGATATTGCATACGCAGCACCTGTAAATTCTTCTAAATTCTTTTCTAAAACTTGAACTTCATCACCCATGATAAAGTTACAGTTTCTAGCCACTTTTAATATAGCCTCTTCTATCTCCTCTTTATATAGATTATGTTGATATTGTAAGTTTGCAAAATCTATCTTCATTTATCCCTCTATCACAATAAGGTTGTTATTTTCTATTTTGTATTTACTATCATCATAGCTATCAACTGCAACATTTTTTTCATCAAACTTGAGTGTATTTCCTGCACGACTGACCCACCCAATCTGTTTGGCAGGAACGCCAACCATTAAAGCGTATGGTTTTACATCTTTGCTAACTACTGCTCCGCTTCCTATTAGTGCATACTCTCCTATAGTTACTCCGCATATTATGGTAGCGTTTGCTCCTACAGTACAGCCATATTTGAGAAGTGTCTTTTTAAATTCGTGGCGTCTTACGATAAAAGCTCTTGGATTTGTGACATTTGTAAAAACCATAGAAGGACCTAAAAACACGTCATCTTCAATCTCTATGCCTTCATAGATAGAGATGTTGTTTTGTACTTTTACACCGCTTCCTATCTTTACTTTTGGACCGACGACACAGTTTTGTCCAAAAGAGCAGTTACTTCCTATTACAGAACCGCTCAGGATGTGTGAAAAATGCCATATCTTAGTATTGTCACCTATGCTTACATTTTCATCTATATATGATGATTCATGAATAAAACACTTTGACATATTTAATTTATTACCTTTTTAACAAATGGATGATAATCACCCTTCATCCCTATTGAATCTAAATTTCTAATAGTTGAAACTGTTCTAATAGATCCATAGGCTTCATCTAACCCAAAACCTTTGCCTTTTAGTATCTCTTCATAACTTCTTGTATGCAAATCAGTAAATCCACCACTAAACTCTATCTCATCTCCATCAACAGTTATAGAACGATAAGTAGTCATACCGCTAGCCTTAACATCATCTGGAATATAGTTATAATTAACACTTAAAAACCATCTTACATTTGCATGTTTTAGTTTAAAACTTCCAGCATTTGTATCTGGAGTTTTAAGATGCACAATATTTTCTTGCACCTCGCCAAATATCCAACATAACATATCATAAAAGTGAACCCCTATATTTGAGGCTATACCACCACTTTTTGTTTCATCGCCTTTCCATGATACAAAATACCATTTACCTCTACTTGTTAGATATGTTAAATCTATATCATAGGTTTTGTTTGGGTTTTTTTCTAGTTCTTTTTGAACTTTTTCTTTAAGTGCTATGATTGAAGGATGAAGTCTTAGTTGCAAAATATTGTTTACTTTTCTACCGGTCTCTTGCTCTATGACTTTTAGCTGATCTATATTGTGCGGATTTAAAACAAGTGGTTTTTCACATATAGCGTCTGCTCCACTTTTAAGAGCGAATCTTATATGTGCGTCATGCAGATAGTTTGGTGTAGCTATAGCCATATAGTCTATCTTTTTATTTCCATCTCGATGCCATTTATCAACAAAGCGATCAAATCTTTCAAACTCTGTAAAAAAGCTAGCCTCTGGGAAATGGCTATCCATAATACCAATACCGTCATATTTATCCATAGCTGCTACAAGATTATTTCTCGTCTCTTTTATAGCTTTCATGTGTCTTGGTGCAATATAGCCTGCAGCACCGATTAAAGCAAAATTTTTCATCATAGCCTGCCGTCACTCTCTTTCAAAATAGATTTTATGTCATAGGTTACTAATTGAGAGTTGAGAATTGAGAATTGAGAATTTAGCTCTTTAAACTCTTCATGAGCGACCGCCAAAACTACTGCATTGTAATTTTCAAATTTCAATTCTTCATTATCAATTAAGTCCAAGTTATACTCATGCTTTACTTCTTTAGCATCCGCCCAATAATCACTCACATCTACATCACATCCAAAATCTTGCAACTCTCTTATCACATCTATAACTCTTGAGTTTCGTATATCTGGACAGTTTTCTTTAAAGGTGATGCCAAGAACTAACACCTTTGAACCCTCTATCTTGAGACCTTTTTTTATCATGAGTTTTATCACTTGATTTGCTACATAGATGCCCATGTTGTCGTTAAGCCTTCTTCCCGCCAAGATAATCTCTGGGTTATAACCTACCTCTTGAGCTTTATGTGTTAAGTAATAGGGATCAACCCCTATGCAGTGACCACCTACAAGTCCCGGACGAAATGGAAGAAAATTCCATTTTGTTCCTGCTGCCGCCAAGACATCGTTTGTGTTTATACCAAGCTTATTAAATATAATTGCCAGTTCGTTTACAAACGCTATATTTATATCTCTTTGAGAATTTTCTATAACCTTTGCAGCTTCCGCTACTTTGATTGTAGGTGCCAAATGAGTGCCAGCAGTAATAACACTTGCATATAATTCGTCTACTCTTTTTCCTGTCTCAGGAGTACTGCCGCTTGTAACTTTAAGTATCTTTGTTACAGTATGCTCTTTATCGCCTGGATTTATTCTCTCAGGAGAGTAGCCACAAAAGAAATCTTGATTGAATTTAAGTCCTGAGAATTTTTCAAGTACTGGTACACAATCTTCTTCTGTAGCACCTGGATAAACTGTGCTTTCATAGATAACTATATCATCTTCTTTAAGCACTTTCCCTACCGTTTCGCTTGCTTTTATAAGAGGAGTCAGATCAGGTCTTTTGTTTTTATCTATAGGAGTTGGCACTGTTACTATATAGATATTACAATCTTTAATATCTTCAATCTCCAATGTAAACTTCATACCATTTGAAAATGCTTCTTTTAGTTGTGTTTCATTAAGTTCAAGAGTTCTGTCGTATCCGCTTGAAAGCTCATCAATTCTCCACTTTGATATATCAAAGCCAACTACTTCATATTTTGAAGAAAATGCATGAGCTAAAGGAAGTCCCACATATCCAAGACCGATGATGCAAATCTTACTATTTTTCATTTTTTACCCTTTTTATGCTTTTACTAACTTTCGCAAACCCTAGATTAAATTCAAACTTTGTAGTAGTTTCTACCACTTCGCCATCTTTTGAGTCTTCTAAAATATCAGGTTCTATATCTATTATCTCTTCTAAAATTTTATTTGATTTGTGTGCTAGCTCTTTTTGTATATTTTCATCTTCTGTTTTCATAATGCTGTTAATATTTCTTGATAACTCTTTTACTTTAGCAAAAGTTTCTATGATATCTAGTGTGGTTTGAGTTGCTATTTTACTTTTTATTATAGTAGCTAACATATACAAGCCTTTTTCAGTAAAAACTTTAGGAAGATGTGGAGAAAATTTCAGTTTTTCGAGGTGGTCAAAATTTTTGACCACCTCTTGTTTTTCCTCTTTTGTCAGTTCTATAATGTATCCACTTGGAAACTTTTCAAGATTATTTGATACAGCTTGATTAATTTCTTTTGTAGTTACTCCGTACAATTCTGCAACATCACTATCTACTAAAACTAGATTGCCCTTATATTTTATTAGTCTATTTTGCAAAGCCTCAAATCTAACTATCTCCACATCTATCCCTTAATGTTCTTATCGTCAGTTTAACTTGAAAAAAATCCAAATACCAATCCACAAACTTATCAATCCCCTCTTGTATAGGCGTTTGTGGTTTATAACCTAAATCCTCTACCAAGTCAGTCACATCAGCATAAGTTGCTGGTACATCTCCGGCTTGGATTGGCATAAAGTTTTTCTCTATTTTACAACCGAGTTTGTTTTCTATGGCTGTTATGAAGTCCATAAGCTTTACGGGGTTGTTGTTTCCGATATTGTAGATTTTATATGGTGCAGATGAAGTTGAAACTTCTCCATCTACTCCGTTCCACGCTTTGTCTTTTTGAGCAGGATTGTCTATAACTCTAATTACTCCTTCAACTATATCGTCTATATAAGTAAAGTCTCTTAGCATATCGCCATTGTTAAAAACATCTATTGCTTTGCCCTCTAGCGCTGCTTTTACAAATAAAAAGAGTGCCATATCAGGTCTTCCCCACGGTCCATAAACTGTAAAAAACCTCAACCCTGTTGTGCTTATTCCAAAAAGATGAGAATAGGTGTGTGCCATTAATTCATTTGATTTTTTACTTGCTGCATAAAGGCTAATTGGATGGTCCACATTGTGCTTTGTAGAGAATGGCAACTCTTCATTAAGTCCATAAACAGATGAGCTAGAAGCGTAACAAAGATTTTTTACATTGTTTTGCCTGCAAGATTCCAAAATATTCATAAATCCTATGATGTTGCTATCCATATAGGCATCAGGATTTGTCAAAGAGTATCTAACTCCTGCTTGCGCCGCCAGATTACATACTGCATCAAACTTTTCTGCTTCAAAAAGCTTCATCATTGCTTCTTTGTCTTCTAGGTTAAGTTTTATAAACTTATAGTTTGCATTAGTGCTCGATGTCAGAAGTTTGCCGTAAGGTATCTCTTTGCCTTTTTCAAGTGTATCTATAATACCGCCTCTTTGAAGTCGCCCATATTTTACATTTTGGTCATAGTAGTCATTGATATTGTCAAGTCCAACTACTTCATCACCTCTCTCAAGAAGCTTAATGGCTAAATGGCTTCCTATAAACCCTGCTGTACCTGTTACTAGTATCTTCAAATTAAATCCTCTTAACTATCGCTATTAAATATATCTCTCGTATAGACTTTGGCTTTTACATCCATAATATTCTCGCTAAGCCTGTTTGCCACTATGACATCGCTTATTTTTTTAAACTCGTCCAAATCTTTTACAACTCTTGAGTTAAAGAAATCATCTTCTTGGCAGGCAGGTTCATAGATAACTACCTCTATCCCTTTTGCTTTTATGCGCTTCATAATGCCTTGTATAGCGCTGCTTCTAAAGTTGTCGCTTCCTGTTTTCATAACAAGTCTGTAGATTCCGACTACCTTTGGTTTTTTGGCTAAAATTGAGTCTGCTATAAAATCTTTTCTTGTGCTATTTGCGTTTACTATCGCTTCTATCAGATTGCTTGGTACATCTTTATAGTTTGCAAGAAGCTGTTTTGTGTCCTTTGGCAAGCAGTATCCGCCGTATCCAAAGCTCGGATTGTTGTAGTGTGTCCCTATGCGCGGATCAAGCCCCACTCCCTCTATAATCTGCTTGGTATCAAGTCCGTGTGTCTGTGCGTATGAGTCAAGCTCGTTAAAGTATGCAACCCTCATGGCAAGATATGTGTTTGCAAAGAGTTTTATTGCCTCTGCTTCTGTCGAATCTGTAAACAAAATTGGTATATCTTTTTTGATGGCACCATCTGCCAAAAGAGAAGCAAACACTTCTGCTCTTTTACTCTTTTCACCGACTATAATGCGGCTTGGGTATAAGTTGTCATGAAGTGCCAATCCCTCTCTTAAAAACTCAGGTGAGAAGATAATATTGTCTGTTTTAAACTTCTCTTTTAAGCTCTTTACATAACCTACAGGAATGGTTGACTTTATAATCATTACGGCATCTGGATTTATTTTTAGAACGTCAGCGATTACATACTCAATGCTTTTTGTGTTGAAGTAGTTTGTTTGTGCATCATAATCTGTCGGCGTTGCAATAATTACATAATCGGCTTTGTCATACGCCTCGTTTTTATCCAATGTTGCACGAAAATTTAAATCATCTCTTAAAAGAAACTCTTCTATCTCCTTATCTTCAATAGGAGAGATTTTTTTGTTTAGCATCTCCACTTTCTCGGGGATAATGTCTAGTGCGACAACCTCATTATGTTGTGCTAAAAGAATCCCATTGCTAAGTCCTACATATCCTGTTCCGGCTATTGCTATCTTAAAACTCATTAAAAGTAAAACCTTATATGTTTTTTTTTATTTATGCGGGGGATTATACTAAAGAGTGACTTAAACTCCTCTATTTTTTATTATGTTAAAATACTAAAAATTTTATGATTGGACTTTTTTTATGTTACTTAAGCTTATTGTTTTACTACTTTTTTGCTTTAATCTCTATGCAAATATGGAGCTTAGAGGTGTTTACTATGTAGATAGCAGAGAAGTAAACTCATCTGTCATTACGGGAGATAAAAAAAACTGTTTTCAAATTTTAACAATTCCCGAAAATGACTATTTAGATAAGATAAAAAGCAAAGAGTTGATAAAGATGCTCGATAAAAATAGGTATAAAAACTACAAGCATAAAAGCAGTTACGTAAACTTTGTTCTAAAGAGTCCGATAGATACATCCTTCATAAAACAGAGGCTAAGAGAGTATTACACAAAACAGTATGATGCCATAGAGATAGAGGATATTATTGTAGAACCAAGAGCCTACATGCAGACTCTGCCTAAAGATTATATTGTAGAGATACGAAGTCGTGACTATCTCTTTAGCGATGGGACTATTAACATTAAAACTCCCCAAAACAAGAAGTACTTTTTTAACTACTATATAAAGGCGCGTCTTACTGTATTTCAGAGTAGAGAGAAGATAAAAAAAGACACCAAGATAACACCTCTGCACTACATACAAAAAAAGATTCTCTTAGATAGATTTAGAGCCAAGCCGCTTCAAGATATGGACAGCACTCAACTGCAGGCAAAACGCCATATACCAAAAGGCAGGATTATTACCTATAATGATGTAGAATCACCCGATGTGGTACGAAGAGATGCTATGATTAACGTTACCATGGTTAAAGAGGGAATGGTCATTACTTTTAGCGCAAAAGCACTTCAAGACGCCAAAGTAAATGATATAATAAAAGTTCAAAACAGCAATGGAAAAACTTTAAAAGTCAAAGTTACAGGCAACAACAGAGCGGAGATAGAGTGAAAAATCGTAAAATAGTAGTAGCTACAAGCGGGGCAAGCGGTGTAAATTTAGGTTTAAAAATCATCAACCTGCTTCCCAAAGATATAGAAAAACATCTCATAATGACAGAAAATTCTGAGACAGTTTTAGATAAAGAGATGGGTGTGACCCTGCATGACAACAGTGATATCTCTGCAAGTATTGCATCGGGTTCATTTGGAGTGGATGCAATGATTATCGCGCCTTGTAGCATGAACACGCTAGCAAAAATAGCGTGTGGCATAGCGGACAACTTAGTAACAAGATGTGCAAGCGTCATGATAAAAGAGCATAAAAAGCTTATTTTAGCTCCGCGCGAGATGCCGTTTTCGGCAATCGCCTTAGAGAATATGCACAAGCTTGCAACTCTTGGAGTCATCATAGCACCGCCCGTTATGGCTTACTACTCCAAACAGCAGACTCTTGATGAGATGGAGAACTTCCTTATAGGAAAGTGGTTTGATTTACTTAATGTAGAAAACAATTTATATAAAAGATGGAAATAATGAGAAAAATAGCACTTTACCCAGGTACATTTGACCCTATTACAAACGGGCACTTTGACATTATCGAAAGAGCTTTAAATCTCTTTGATGAAGTAATCATAGCAGTTGCGATATCTCAAGATAAAAAACCGATGTTTACATTAGCAGAGAGAATTGAGATGACAAAAGAGGCTGTAAAAGATTTAAAAAATGTCACTGTTCTTGGTTTTGACAACCTCACTGTTGAACTTGCAAAAACCCATGGTGCCAGTATAATCATTCGTGGTTTGCGTGCGGTAAGCGATTTTGAGTATGAACTTCAGCTTGGATATCTAAACAACTCTCTAAATGATACTATTGAGACGGTTTATCTTATGCCAAAGCTCCAACATGCATTTATAAGCTCCTCTATTGTTAGAAATTTGCTAAAATTTAATGGCAAAACTGAGCACCTTGTTCCAAAAGAGGTACAAAAAATTATAGGAAATATGAAATCATGTACGTTGCAATAGAGGGAATTGATACAGCCGGAAAAAGCACGCAGATAGAGAGATTAAGAGGATATTTTGCTGATGCCGTCATTACAAAAGAACCCGGAGCTACCGAGATTGGAAAAAAGATAAGAGAGATAGTTCTTGGCGCTAAAACAAAGAGTAAAAAAGCGGAGTTTTTACTCTTTTTAGCAGATCGTGCGGAGCATGTAAAAGAGGTTATCGAGCCAAATCAAGAGAGATTAATAATCTCTGATAGAAGCGCTGTAAGCGGAGTTGCTTACGCTCTTGTCCAAGGCGAGATAGAGAAAAAAGATCTAGTATCCTTGAATAATTTTGCAACAGGCGGCATATACCCCTCAAAAATCTTTCTCTTAAAGCTTACGAAAGAGGAGTTAAAATTTAGACTCTCGCAAAAAGAGCTTGATGGAATTGAATTAAGGGGAGAAGAGTATCTTCTTGGCATACAAGAAGCAATTATAGAGGCTGCAAAGCTTCTAAATCTTGAGCTTATAACAGTTGATGCCACAAAAAGCATAGATGATATAACGCAGGAGATATTAAACAATATTAAATAAAAAAGGGGTTAAAAATGAGTGAAAAATTAACAAATGTCTTACATCTAAAAGTCGGAAAAATTACCAAAAACAAGAAGCTCACAAGCGATAAAGAGTTTGATTCAGGCATAAAAAAATATCCTATAGAGGGTGCGTTTATGACAAAAACAGGCTTTATGGGGGATGAAGTAGCAGATCTTATTCATCACGGCGGCGAGACGAAAGCGGTGCTTTTTTTCTCTACAAAAACATATGAAAAGCTAAATAAGCTAAGCGGTAACAATTTTGTATACGATGAGATTGCTCACTATGGAGAGAATCTTTTAGTCGATAAAATAGACGAAGCAGATATCTGCGTCGGTGATATTCTTAAAGTCGGAGAAGCCACTTTTGAGGTATCGCAACCAAGACAACCATGTTGGAAACTCTCGGCAAATACTGCCACAAAACCTATGACGAGCATCATCTATAACAACGGTTTGACAGGATGGTATGCAAGAGTAGTGGATGAGGGAGAGGTAAAAAAAGGCGATGATGTCATACTTATAAAAAGAGTTTATCCACAACTTACTATTGAGGCACTAAATAGGGTAATCGTCGACCCCTTTAGTGACAAAGAAGTGACACTTCAAGCTATAGAATGTCCCGCTTTGGGAGAGCAGTTTAAAGACTCCCTAGAGGGAAGAGCAAAACTAAATGATCCTAAAAATGAGCCCTTTTGGTATCATAAAGAGCCTCAGGAGTAGTTTTAATTTTTGTTGACATACATCAATGCTCTTTATAAAAAAAGTGTTTATCATTCTCACAATTTATTTGGAGAGCATAAATGTCACTTAGAAGATACTTTGCAAAAATGAGAACAAAGGAGACACGTCCTACTAGGAAGTCTCTTAGTAAAATATTATGGTCGACTCTCGGTGCATTTGTGAGTATCTATTTTATGTCATTTTTTAGCCACATGTTCTCACCTCAAGACGGCTTCTTTTTACTTGGATCTTTTGGGGCTTCTGCCGTGCTAATATATGGAGCTCCGGAAGTCTCATTCTCTCAGCCGAGAAATCTGATTGGCGGACATATCTTATCCGCTACGGTATCAGTATTTTTAGTTAAAATGTTTGGACAATCATTGGAGTTTGGAACCTTGTGCGCACTTAGCGTCTCACTGTCAATTCTAGTTATGCATTTAACTATGACAATGCACCCTCCAGGCGGTGCAACAGCCCTTATCTTTGTTATAGGTAGCGAGCATATTCAATCACTAGGTTGGATGTATCCGATTACTCCAATAGCAACAGGAGCACTCTTAATGCTTCTAGTTGCACTTGTAATTAATAACTTATCGACAAATACTAAAAGGCACTATCCCCTTTATTGGTATTGACCCCGACTACCCTTTTTAAGCCAACTAACCAGTATGCAACTGCAAGTGCGACTATCACGCTTCCTATAATTAAAAGCTCATTCCCGCTCTCCGAGGAGAGTGAGTAGATAAGTACTTTACGTATAAGTGCTGCCATAGCAAGCATGATAAATGCCCCGATAGCAAAGCCTTTTCCTTGGAGATGATTTATCTCCTCATGTATAAGCTCTATCGCCGCCCAAAGCACAAGCAGACTTCCAAGAACCGTTAATATCCCCTTCTCTATCCCTATATCAGTAAAAAACAGTAGATATATATCATAACCAAAAAGTCCGATAGCAAAAAACGCTACTAACGCCAATGAACCTGCAAGAAAGAAGTTTACATAGGAGTTAAATTTTTTAAGTCCCGAGAGAACTATTTTTTCAAATTTTGACAGAGATAAAAATTTGCTAAGCTCTTCTTCTCTATATGAGCTCGTTAGCGTATCTAGATTTATATCGACAATCTTCTCAACAGCTTCTATCTCTCTCATGTTCTGTTTCTCATCTTGACAATTTTCATGAAGATTTTTTATTATAAATGTCCTAACAAAGGTAAAAGCAGAGTTTACGTAGTGGGTTGGAAGTCCTATCCTTACATGAACTTCACCTATTTTATATAGATATGTAAAGTACTGCAAGTCATATTTTCCACAAAAAAGATTGATAAACCACGCCTTTATCTTTAGTCGGTGATAATCAATAATCTTTTGGTTTTTAAGAAATTTAGCTGTTGAACCAAAGCCCCAGATATAGTCATAAAACTCCTCTATAAACCTGTTTGAGAGCTCCTCCATTCTTGGTTGAAGCTCCTTTAAGATAAGAGCCTCCTCTTTTGTAAAATTATAGTGTTCTTTTAAGCTTTGATGTTGCTGCATCTTGCAAAACCCCCTGTTTTTTTGTTAATAATTTCTTATTATATACAAAAAAACCGCCTTTAGCTAATTACTCTGTCTTGATTTTGAATATCGTCTAAAATTTCACAAAAAGGCTCATGTATATCGTTACAGACCTCTGTTCCTATGAAAATATGATTATCTGTTTTTTCAAATGCTTCTGTAGCAAACTCCCAGTTGATATGATTCCAAAACTCTTCTAAATATTTAGCTCTCAAATTTCTGTAGTCTATGTAGTAGGCATGCTCCCACACATCACATACAAACAGAGGTACAAGATGAGAAGCCAGAGGGTTTTTTGCATTTTCTGTCTGCTTAATCATAAGCTGTCCTTTAGGCTCTCTAACTAGCCATACCCAGCCTGAACCAAAAAGAGTTGTTCCCGCTTTTATAAACTCCTCCTTCAGGGCTTCTATAGAACCAAAATCATTGTTGATTTTGAGTAAAAACTTCCCAGTTGGAGCAGATTTTGAGCCACTTAGACTTTTCCAATAAAAATCATGATTAAAAACCTGTGCCGCATTATTAAAAATAACTCCATCAGAGTTTTTAATAATTGCAGAGAGAGACATTTTTTCAAACTCTGTTCCTTTTATCAACTCATTGAGTTTGTTTGCATATGCTATGTGGTGCTTACCGTAATGGTACTCTATAGTTTCTGCGGATATAAAAGGTTCAAGTGCGTTGTTTGCAAAAGGCAATTTTGGTAAATCAATCATGGTAGATCCTTTTTCTTTAAATTTATAACTATCTAATAAGTATAAGACTTTATTATTAATAAAAAGTTAAATATTTTTTTAGTATTGATTGATAAAACAGAAACTTAATCAATCAAAATATAAGTAAAAAATGGTATTCTTTCATTTAAATAAAATGACTTTACTTTAATTACATAAACGCTCAAGGAAATAGATGATTGCTTCACTCAGGGGAATGAATGATATTTTAAGCGAGGATTATGAGAGATTTACATATTTCATAACTACAGCTACCAATATAGCTCAGAGATATGGTTTTCACTTTATTGAAACTCCTCTATTAGAAGAGACTACTCTTTTTAAGCGCTCAGTAGGCGAATCAAGCGATATTGTCGGAAAAGAGATGTATCAGTTTATAGACAAAGGCGGCAATGATGTATGTCTTCGTCCTGAGGGAACGGCAGGAGTCGTTCGTGCATTTATACAAAAAAAACTAGATCGCGCCGGCGGAATACACCGCTTTTTTTATCATGGGGCTATGTTTAGATATGAAAGACCCCAAAAAGGAAGATTAAGACAATTTCATCAGTTTGGTGTTGAGAGTTTCGGGGAGAGTAGTGTTTACGAAGACGCTTCAATGATTATGATGGTTAGTGACATTTTAAAAACTCTCGGCATTGGATACAGACTTCAACTAAATTCGCTCGGCTGCAACGAATGTATGCCCCCTTACCGTACCAAACTAGTAAAGTTTGTAAAAGAGTGTCAAGATGGCATCTGTGAAGATTGTATTCGCAGAGTAGATACAAATCCCATAAGAGTGCTTGACTGCAAAAACGGCTCATGCCAAGAGCTATATGTAGGTGCTCCAAAGCTCCTAAATCATCTCTGCTTAACATGTAGTGATGATTTTAAGCTTCTAAAGAAGATTTTAGATGATAACTCAATAAAATACGAAATAGATACAAATCTTGTAAGAGGTTTAGACTACTACTCAAAAACAGCATTTGAGTTTGTAAGTGATGAGATAGGAAGTCAGAGCGCTATTGCAGGAGGTGGGAGATATGACAGACTTGTTGAGTTTTTAGACGGTCGACCTACCCCTGCTGTTGGTTTTGCAATGGGTATAGAGCGACTCATGGAGCTTATTAAAATGCCCCAAACAAAAAAAGATGGCTACTACATGGGTGCTATGGATGAAGAAGCGCTTGATTTCGTAGTTCAGATTGCACATAAAAAGCGACAAACAGATAAAGTTATAGTAGAGTATAAATCTAAAAATCTAAAAAATCATCTCAAAGCCGCTGACAAAGCAAATGTAAAATATTGCGCTGTTATAGGCTCTAATGAGATGAGAGATAAAAATATTTGGATAAAAAACCTAGAAGATAAATCTGAATACACAATACCAATGTCGGAGTTTTAATGGAATCTATTCACGCCATCTGGAATTTTTTTGTAAATTTCTTTGAATTTTTTACACTCGCTTTACTGCTTTTTTTAGTATTTCTATTTATCTATGACAAGTATGTCCAAAGAAGTCATTCGCTTTTGATAAACTACCCGATTATAGGAAGAATGCGTTACTTTTTTGAAGCCCTAAGAGAGCCTTTGCGTCAATACTTCGCAGATGAGTCCTTCTACGCTTCTAGAGATAAAATAGAGTGGGTATATAAAGCTGCTAAGGATGTTCCAAATTTTCAATCTTTTTCGGTATCTCAACCTTTTGAGGGTTCAAGATTCATTATAAAACACTCATCAAATGTTCTCAATGAAGATGAAGTCAGTGAAGATGTCAGTGTGATTTTTGGAAAAGATAGAGAGATTCCATTTGTTTCTCACTCCCCTGTAATACGCTCTGCTATGAGTGATGGAGCGCTTAGTCCGGAAGCTGTTAGAGCATTCTCTATAGCAGGAGCGGCAACAAATCTTACCATCAATACGGGAGAAGGCTCTCTTACATCAAATCATCTCTTTACCCACAAGCCGGATTTGAAAAATTGCCAATATCTTGAAATTGTAAAAAGTACTATGCTCTCAGAAATTGTCTTTAAGGTACTAAATAAGCTCTTTAACGCTGCACTTGCCCTAAAAGCGTACAGAACAATCTTACTAAATAAAAAGACTCAAAATACGTATATATATGATAAAGCATCTCATGTACTCTTTCGCGTAAACTGGTCTGCACCTATAGAGTCTTTTCCGCAGGAAGTTCCTAATGACATCCCAAATATGATTTTTCAAATGAGTTCTGCTCTTTATGGTGTTCGTGATAAAGATGGAAAATTTGATGAACTTAGGTATCAAAAAGCTATGAAGTTTTGTCGCATGACGGAGATAAAAATTGCTCAAGGTGCAAAGCAGACCGGAGGAAAACTAGCAGGCTCAAAAGTATCGGCTGATATTGCCTACTATAGAGGAGTTCCTGAAGGCAAGGACCTCTTCTCTCCAAACCGCTTCCCCTATGCGGATACAACCGCTAATCTTTTAGACTTTGTCGAAAAACTACAAAATCTCTCTAAAAAACCGGTAGGTTTTAAAATTGTAATTTCAGATGCAGATTCGGTAGAAGAGATGGTAAAAGAGATTGCAAAAAAAAGAGAGAGTGGAGGATCCATTCCTGATTTTATATCTTTAGATAGCGGTGAGGGAGGAAGCGCTACTGCTCCCCTTGAGCTCATGGAGTCTGTAGGTTTAAATACGAACAATGCGCTTTATGTTCTTGATACCATCCTCACTAAGTATGATCTTCGCAAAGATATTAAGATAATCGCAAGTGGGAAGATTTTAACTCCTGATGACATAATAATAACTATGGCAATGGGTGCAGATGCGGTAGGAATAGGCAGAGGGTTTATGATGAGTGGCGGTTGTATTCGTGCTAGAATGTGCTCTGGTTTTGGCTCACATATCTGTCCTGTTGGCATGGCGACTCAAGATCCAAAAAGAAGAGCCTCTTATCTAGTTGTCAAAAAAGGTGCAGAGATAGGTCACTATCATAAAAATCTTGTAAAGAGTATGAAGGTTATTCTTAGTGTAATGGGTATTAAACATATTTCAGAGCTTAAGAAAAAACATCTTACTTTTAAAAATAGAAGCGGCGAAGTATATTTTGATATAGATAGATACTTTCGTCAAAAACTACATATAGGTGAATAATTTTGAAAAGTTTTGGTCTTAACATCTGGTCTAATGGCAATTTTATTATTGAAGATGGTCAAATAAAATTAAACTACAAGTGCATGCCCTCTCTCCTTCAGATAGTTGAAGAGATTCGTTCAAATGATGTAAGAGGACCTATTTTGCTTAGGTTTCCTCATTTAATTAAGAGTCAGATTAGGACTCTTTACTCCTATTTTGACAAAGCTATAGAACAAAACAACTATAAAGGAGGTTTCAATGCTGTTTTCCCGCTAAAGGTAAATCAGTTTCCTCATGCGGTTGATGCGATAACCTCTCAAGGGGCACAGTACAACTACGGCTTAGAAGCCGGTTCAAAAGCCGAACTAGTTTTAGCGATGAGTAAAACTCCAAGTGGTGCAAACATAACTGTAAATGGTTTTAAAGATAAAGAGATGATTACGCTTGGCTTTATAGCTGCACAAAGCGGTCATAACATTACTATTACCATAGAAGGGCTTGGAGAGCTTGAGACAATTATAGAGGTAGCAAAAGAGTGCAACCTTAAAGTTCCAAATATTGGAATTAGAGTAAGACTTCATAGCACAGGAAGCGGTATCTGGGCAAAAAGCGGTGGAATGGATGCAAAATTTGGTCTTACTTCTACTGAAATTATAGAGGCTATCTCACTTCTAAAAGATGCTAAACTCTTAGATAAGCTAAATATGGTTCATTTTCATATAGGCTCGCAGATGTCAGATATTGCACCGCTTAAAAAAGCGCTAAGAGAAGCCGGAAATATCTACGCAGAGCTAAAAAAAATGGGTGCAGAATCTCTTAAGAGTATTAACATAGGCGGCGGTTTGGCTGTCGAGTATGATCAGCATGTCATGTCAAGTGCTAGAAACTACTCAATAGATGAGTTTTCAAATAGTGTCGTTTTCTTACTAGGCGGGATTATGAATGCAAAAAATGTTGATCATCCTGATATTTTTACAGAATCAGGAAGATTTATAGTTGCTTCTCACGCTGTCTTAATTACACCTGTTTTAGAGCTATTTACTCAGGATTATCAAGAAAAACTACTTAATTTTAAAAAAGTCAATCCACCCCTGCTTGTTGAGTTAATAGAGCTAAATAATCTTTTAAACAACACTAACTGTATTGAGTATCTTCATGACGCTCTTGATCATATGGAGTCTCTTTTAACGCTTTTTGATTTAGGGTATATTGACCTTCAAGACCGCTCAAACGCTGAAATTTTGGTTCACAATATTATAAAAAAAGCTCTATATTTAAAGTCTGCAAACCCTACGGATGAGCTAGCACAGCTTCAGGTAAAGCTGCAAGAGAGATATCTTATAAACGCATCAATATTTCAAAGTTTGCCTGATTACTGGGGATTAGGACAGCATTTTCCGGTTATGCCTCTACACCATCTAAACACAACCCCGCTAAGAGCGGCTTCGTTATGGGATATCACATGTGATAGTGATGGAGAGATAGGTTTTAACCCCGATAAACCACTCTATCTTCATGATGTAAACCTTGATGAGGAGGAGTATTTTTTAGGCTTTTTCAATGTCGGTGCGTATCAAGAGACTCTTGGTATGCAGCATAATCTTTTTACACATCCAAGTGAATACACAATCACAATAGATGAGTACTCTTATAAGATTAAAAATGCTGTTGAATCTAAGAGCGTACTAAATATTTTAGACTCTATCGGATATGATTCAACTATGCTCTCAAATAAGCTAAGAAATGATCTCTTAAGCTCTGAATTTATTTCGGAGAAAGAAAAAAATGATACACTTGCAAAATTAGAACTATTTTTAAGTCAAAATGGTTACTTAAGAACTACAAACTAGGAGTAAAACTTGGGAATTTATGCTGATATCAAAGAGGACTTTTCCAATGTTTATAAAAATGATCCAGCCCTTAGTTCTAGACTTGATTTTCTATTTAATTATCCCGGTGTTTGGGCTATAGCTTGGTATAGAATAGCCCACAAACTCTACTGTTCAAACTTTAAAACCCTTGCAAGAGTTATCTTAGGGTTTAATCAAATTCTTACAAATATTGATATACATCCGGGTGCCGTCATAGGGAGAAGAGTCTTTATAGATCATGGCTTTGGAGTCGTTATAGGTCAAACATCAATAATAGAAGATGATGTTTTGATATATCAGGGAGTAACACTTGGCGGTGTTTCTCTTACTCAAGGCAAAAGACACCCGACTATAAAAAAGGGTGCCGTATTAGGTGCCGGAGCAAAAGTACTTGGAAATATTACAATTGGCGAGTACGCAAAAATAGGTGCTAACTCTGTTGTGGTAAAACCTGTGCCTAATAATGCAACTGCAATAGGTATTCCTGCTCATGTTATTGAAAAAGGCAGATGTAAAGATCCACTTATGCATAATCTTCTTCCGGACATTAACAAAGAGATGTTTGAATACCTACTCAAACGTGTTGCTGTTCTTGAGCATATACTGGTTGAAGACAACAAAGAACTACTTGAACAAGACTTAGAACTTGAAAATATTTATGAATCATTTATTAGAGCTATGAAAAGCTAAAACTTTTTCATAGATAGTTGTTCACTTATCTAATTATTTTAGTATAATTCGCTCAATATTTTTAAAAGGGTTAAATATGCTAACAGACCGTATTAATTCACTATCGGAATCAATCACTATTGCAATATCTACACTTGCGACAGAACTTAAAGCGCAAGGAAAAGATATCATCAGTTTTTCAGCAGGCGAGCCTGACTTTGATACTCCTCGCATAATTAAAGATGCGGCTATTGCGGCTATTAATGAAGGTTTTACAAAATATACGGCAGTTGACGGCATCCCTACACTCAAAGCTGCTATAGCAGAGAAGTTAAAAAGGGAGAACAATCTATCATACGCACCAAATCAGATAATTACAAACAATGGCGCTAAACACTCTTTGTTTAATCTCTTTGCCGCAACAATTCAAAAAGGCGATGAAGTCATCATTCCGGCTCCTTACTGGGTTACATACCCTGAACTTGTTATGTACTATGGCGGAACTGTTGTAGAGATACAAACACATGATGACAACGCATTTAAGATAACCCCACAGCAGTTAAAAGATGCTCTTACTCCAAAAACAAAAATGATAGTCTTAACTAGCCCATCAAATCCTACCGGTGCAGTCTATTCAAAAGCTGAACTTGAGGCTATAGGCAAAGTACTTGAGGGAACTGATGTAATTGTTGCAAGTGATGAGATGTATGAAAAGCTTATCTATGACGGGGAGTTTACCTCTGCTGCGGCGACTAGTGAAGATATGTATAAAAGAACAGTAACCATAAACGGTCTTAGCAAGTCAGTGGCGATGACAGGCTGGAGATTTGGTTACATGGCAGCTCACAACACAGAGCTTATTCAAGCAACAAAAAAACTTCAAAGCCAAAGCACTTCAAACATAAACTCTATAACGCAAAAAGCGGCAATAGCAGGACTAGATGGTTCGGCAGATGCAGATATAGAGATGATGAGAGTTGCATTTAAAGAGCGCCGTGATGAGGCTGTAAGGCTAATTAATGCAATTGAAGGGCTAAGTGTTTACAAGCCTGATGGCGCTTTTTACCTTTTTGTAAATATTAAAGAGCTTAGTAATGACTCTATGCAATTTTGCAAAGAGCTTTTAGAGAAAAAAGGGGTTGCCGTTGTTCCCGGTGTAGGATTTGGGAGTGAAGGCTATTTTAGATTTAGCTTCGCTACTAGCATAGAAAATATCCAAATAGGAATTAAGCGCATAGAAGAGTTTACAAAAGAGTTAAAATCATAATCTGCCTCTGCGAATCCACTCGCAGAGACAAAACCCCTCCTTACCTAACCATCAAAACAGAAGACGAAAAATAAAAAAGGGAAGTATGTTGTTACAAAAATATTTAAGAAAAGATGAGTGGTTTTCCAATATAAAAGGAGATACGCTAGCCGGATTGGTAGTTGCACTTGCTCTAATTCCTGAGGCTATAGCATTTTCTATTATTGCAGGAGTTGATCCAAAAGTAGGACTTTATGCATCTTTTTGTATAGCCGTTGTTATCTCTTTTGTAGGCGGTCGCCCCGGAATGATTAGTGCGGCAACAGGTGCTATGGCACTTTTGATGGTAACGCTTGTAAAGGAGTATGGTCTAGAGTATCTCTTAGCAGCAACTGTACTGACCGGAATTTTACAGATGATTGCAGGGTATTTTAAACTTGGAAGGCTCATGAGCTTTGTTCCCCGCGCAGTCGTTGTCGGTTTTGTTAACGCACTTGCCATACTTATCTTTATGGCACAGCTTCCTGAGCTTACAAATGTTACTTGGCATGTATATGCACTAACAGCCGCAGGTCTTGGCATTATATACCTTTTTCCTTACATACCCAAAATAGGAACTCTACTCCCCTCTCCGCTTGTAACTATCGTAGCAATAACAGTTGTTGTTGTTCTCTTTGGCATAGATATAAGAACTGTTGGCGATATGGGAGAGTTACCGGATACTCTGCCTATGTTTTTAATTCCTCAGATTCCGTTTAACTTTGAGACACTTATGATAATACTCCCCTACTCTGTCTCACTGGCAATAGTCGGTCTGCTTGAGTCTTTAATGACTGCTACAATCATAGATGACTTAACTGATACTAAGAGTGATAAAAACCAAGAGTGTAGCGGTCAAGGGATGGCAAATATTGCTTCAGGTTTTATGGGCGGTATGGCAGGTTGCGCCATGATTGGACAATCTGTTATAAATGTAAAATCAGGCGGACGGGCAAGATTATCAACATTTTTAGCAGGTGTTTTTCTCCTCATCATGGTTGTATTTTTAAGTGATTTAATCTCAATAATCCCTATGGCAGCTCTTGTTGCTGTTATGATAATGGTCTCTATCGGCACGTTTGATTGGGGAAGCGTTAAAAGGTTAAAAACACTTCCACTCTCCACAAATATAGTAATGCTCTCAACTGTCATAGTGGTAGTATGGACTCACAATCTAGCACTCGGCGTCTTTGTCGGTGTACTTTTGGCATCACTCTTTTTTGCGAACAAAATCAGCCACTTTATGTACAGCCAAACATCTTATGATGAGCAAACAGATACCAAAGAGTACAAAATAGTCGGGCAGGTATTCTTTAATAGTGCAGATAGATTTGTAGAATTTTTTGATTTTAAGGAAGTTGTAGAGAATGTTACTATAGACTTAACAAGGGCTAATTTTTGGGATATTTCTGCTGTTTATGCACTTGACAAAGTAGTTATAAAACTACGCCGTGAAGGTGCAAATGTTAATATAATTGGACAAAACAGTGCAACTAGCACAATAATAGACAGATTTGGCGTACATGACAAGCCCGAAGATATAGAAAAAGTAATGGGAGGACACTAAAATATGCAAGATATTAAAAGTGTAAAAAAAGCTGTTTTTGCTTGTGTTGATGGTTCAAAATACTCAGAGGCAGTATGTGATTATGCCCTACATGTAGCAAAAGAGCTTAATCTTACTCTGGTTTTACTAAACACGATTGAGCACTCAGGTATATCATCCATAACAAATCTATCGGGAAGTATCGCTCTAGGTGAGAGAGAGACTCTGCTTCAAGAACTCTCAGAGGAGGATGCCCTTAGAAATAAAGAGACAATAGCTCGCCAAAGAGAGTTATTAAAAGAGCTAAAAGCCAGAGTAAGCAATAGTGGATACACAAATGTAATCATCTCTCAAAGACATGGAACTCTTTATGAAAACCTAAAAGAGCTAGAGAATAAATTAAGAGTCGTTATTTTTGGTCTTTTTGGGATGGGACATATGGATGATAGTGCTGAGATAGGCTCACATGTAGAAGATATTATAAGAGATGTAGATGCTCCTATAATCCTTATAAACAAAGAGTACACTCCCATAAAAAACGTAATGATTGCTTTTAACGGTGAGAGCGGCTCTTCAAGAGCTCTTGAAGAAGTAGCCTCTTCTCCTATGCTAGGTCGCGAAGTAAAGAGATATGTTGTAAATGTAAACAATAATAAAAGCAAATCTGATGAGTTAATAAAACATGCAAAAGAGATTATAAAAGATGATTCTCTAAACTGCGAATTTATTCAAAAATCAGGCGAAGCACTTGAGAGTATTTTAGATTGTATAGATAAAAAGAGTATAGACATGTTGGCAATTGGTTCATACTCTCATGGCAAATTAAAGTCTGCTATATTTGGAAGTTTTACGACTAAACTAATTCAAAATGTAAAAATTCCTCTTATTATATTGAAATAAAGAGTATGCGGCCCTAGCCGTTACTCCCCAAGTTTAAAATCCTTTATATAAAAAATTCCGACTCCGCTTCCTGTTGCTTTTACATCCACATCCACCCTAACAGATCTCTTTATGCTGTACTGCATGGTTATACTTGAGATATCATCATTTTTATACACAAGACGGACATTTTTACTAAAACGTTTTCCTATCTCATACCCAAGCGTGCCATCTTCGTTTGTCAAAATATTAAGAGTATCGATTTTTATAATTGCAGATTTGTTAAAAAGCTCTTTAAGCCCTGCGCCCAAAGCTAAACTACTTAGTCCTGATTTAGATTGTTCGCCTGATGTGTCAAAAGCCGATGAAGCGCTGATGCCAAAGAGTATATATGATATGATATCATCCTGACTCATTCGCGGAGTAGAAGAGAGAATTATTGCCGGTGTGTTAACTCTGTTTGTAATATATATCTCTATGTCGATATTATCATCTGTATAGTAGTGAAGATTTAGGTTAAGGTGCGGGTTTTTATACTTATTGTCATAAAAACATATCTCACTCTCATCAAACTCAAACTCTCTCTCGCTTATAGTTACACTACCGCTATGAATACTTACTACGCCAAGAAGCTCCATGGAAGCATTAAGCTCTTTATAAATTGCTAAATTAGGAGTTACTAAAAGCTCTACATCTTTTATTTTATACATAATAGGCGCTAAAGAGGTTATTCGAATATTTAGTTCTGTATTTTTAATCTCTTTATAATCATCTTTCATATCCTGAATAATTATAATATCCTCATCTCCTATCGAATACTCTTTCTTTGGAGCATATGTCACGATTGATTCTAAGAGCGTTATATCGCCATCAACTCTCTTTATGCCGTTACTCTCCATAACGGCATGGAGGTCTATTTTTAAAGTCAGATTTGCATCGCTGGAGTTATAACTAAATTTATCGCTTTTTATATTTATATCTGCACTCATTTGGGACGGCTTTATAACTCCCTTTACTAGAAGATTATCAAATACCCAAAACTCCCTAAGCTCAATATCACTGTTTTTGTCTATAAATATCTTTGAACTTCTCTGGGAGTAAACTCTATGCTCCTTAATGTCAAACTCATATCTTTTTAGCTCAAGCTCTCTATCTGCATAAAAGAGTTCAAAAAAAGCATCCTTGCCCACATATACGCTCTTAGAGTCTAGTTCTAATCTGTACCAAGGGATATCAATTCTAGCACCAAGCTCAAGCCTTTCTTTGTAATTTAGCTCTGCTTTTATATTTGCGCCCGCATCAAAAACTATTTTTTCCTCACTTTTGTTCAATCCAAATTCAGATAAAAGACTCTTTAGCGACTCTATATTTGAGTCAATCGTAAAATGTCTCTTCTGCAAGTCACCTTTGATATCAAACTTGCTTGAACCTACTTTTAGCGTACCAAACATGCCGTTTTTATCTTCTGTGAGAGTTAAAGAAAATAAGCCTGAACCTAAACCTGCTTTTATGCCATCTCTATTTTTTAAAATAGATAACTCAAGCTCAGAAAACTTCTCTATGTTATACTCTCTTAAATAGGGTGCATCCCTCTTGAGATAGAGTTTGCCCTTTAGGGCTGAGGAGTTCTCATCTATCTTAACTTCTGCATCAAGATTTGCGTAAGTGCTATTAGCTTTTAGTAAAAAATTTTGATAGTCACTCGTCTGCGCGCTTAAATTTATATCTTTGGCTCTGAAGTCAAATTTAGCTATATTACCATCGCTTCTCATATCTAAAATAAAATTCTCAAAAGGTAACCCAAGACTATTTTTTGAGAGTTTTGCTTCTAATTTTGACTCTATTTTGCCATCAAGACTTACTAAACTCTTCTGCTTAACTAAAACCTCACTACCTTCATAAGCAAGAGTGTAGTTTGAGAGAAGAGTAAAAAAATCCTCATCAAAGTTATAAATCATATCTAGGTCTATATCTCTAAGAGTAACTCCCTCTACATCTTTAAAAACCACGCTTTTGAGTGATGTTTTGAGCTTTGCGTCCTTGTTAGATAAATCAACATCAACTTCAAGCTCCCTTGGCGTATATACCAAAAAGTCCAGATACTTACTCCTTACTTTCTCACTGAGTAAAATATATACTTTGCCTATGGCTCTATTGGCTTTTACTCTACCCTCAAAAGAGATATCAAAATATTGTGTTTGAATCTGCATCTTTAAATCTTGGATATCCACTGTATCTCTAATGCTTAGATTTGAAGCTATAATGTCTAAAGAGTAGATTTCATCCTTGAACTTAATATCTACCCCGCTTAAGTTAATTTTTGAGATATTAAGAGCAAACTCTGAGGATGAGGTCTCTTCAAAAAGTTCTGTAACCTTTTGGGCATCTACATGGACTCCTTTGGCATCTATTGATTTTAATCTTGGGGTAGGATTTGCGAGCATTAAAAGATTGTACTTTATACTCAACTCATCTGCATGAAGCGTGCTATCCTTATAGTCTACCTCCTTTAATGCTACCCCCTCAAAAAGTGTTCCCTCTGCCTGCTCATACTCAATCTCATACTCTTTTAAGTAGTTTTGTGCAAGAAAAACTACTGTCTCTTTTTCAAATATTGCAAAAAAAAGAGCAATACTCAAAAGAGAGATAAGTAGAACAAGGAGATGCAATATATTGTAGATTTTTTTTATCAAAATAGCTCTCCTATATGAAAATGAATTGCGTACTGTTTTGTAGGGTCTTGTGTATCAAAACCAATATCAATAGCAATCGGTCCTATAGGTGTTTTATAACGAAGGCCTACTCCTAGAGTGTAGTATCCATTGTCGCTAATAGGCATACTCTCATTGCCAAGATATGTATTGTCGCTAAAGATAACTCCTCTTAAGTTACCGTAAATATTAAATCTAATCTCGGCAGTCGCCTCTAAAATAGAGTCAGAGCCCATCAAATCATTTTTATTATCAGTCGGACCAAGCTTTCTGTACCCATATGCACGATTACTGTGCATTCCTCCGGCAAAAAAACGATATGATGGAGGGATAAACCCATCTTGCACATTTAGCGTTCCAAATCTTCCTCTAAGTGCTACTATATAATCCTCTACCGTGGTAACATATCCACCGTTAACTCTAAATTTATAGTAGGTTGCATCTGAAATGTCGCTCTTTAGAGAACCCATGATATGAGAATTTATAAAGTAACCTCTTGTGGGATCTAAAACATTGTCTCTAGTATCATAGCTCCAATCAAGCTTAGGAGAGATTAGAAAAAGCGAATACTCCGGAATAAGCAGAGCATCATCGCTCTCATAAGTTTTAGAGTTATCAAAAATTAGACTCTGAGCAAATGTGTGTGGAACTCTTTTTTGCGAAAAATATAACTCAGAAAAAACCCTACTCTCCTTAAATGTAACAAAATCCTCATTCTCATAACCTACCTCTATACCTACTGTGTTTTTCTCTAAGAGAGGCATGTCAAAGTTGGTTTTAAGTGTCTGCTTTATTTGAGTTACTCTCGTCTCAATGCCAATTGTCTTTAGGTTATCTAAAAAATTTCTATGCTTTAGTCCAAGCATAAACATAGCACCCTCATCACTACTAACACCGACTCCTGCTTTAAAGCGCATTGGTTTCTCATTTTCACTAACACTCAAAACAATATCTACCTTATTGCCTTCTCTTACATTTGTCTCTATTACAACCTTTGATATCGCCTCATAGCCATATAAATTTCTATAGCTCTCATCAATTTTTTTTGAGGAAAAAAGTGCGCCTTCCTCCATACATATAAGAGATTTTATGATATCGCTATCTATACTTTTTGCAGGTTTTATTTCAATATTTCCAAAGTAGCACTTCTCATTTTGCAAAACCTCATATGTTAAATAGGCACTATTTTGCTCTATATCTATCCAAGCCTTTGCGTTTAGCTTTGCATTACAAAAACTGCTGTTTGCATAGAGAATTTTTATATCTTTTTTGCTCTGTATAAATTTATCTGCATCAAAAATATCACCCTCTTTAAAAGGTATTTTTTTACTTACGTCTATCCCCGCTATGTAAGTTACGCTCTTTACAATTATTGGCTCATCTTCGTTAATCTGAAGTGTTACAGATTTCTCATCGCTAATGTATGATATGTCGGCATGATGAAAGCCTTTTGATTTGTAGTAGTTCTCTAGGGCATGAAGTGTTAGCTCTATGTTTTCTAGCTCAATTGCAGGCCCATTAGCATAAAATTCAAAAGGGTAAGGCTTATATAGCTCTAATGCATCATAAAGCTCTCTTGAGGAAATCTTTTTGTTGCCGCTGAAAAAAAGTAAATGGGTGTTTGAAAAAAGAAGTGTAGAGTGAAGTGTAGATAGTAGAAAAAAGGTAAAAAGGTTCTTTTTCAACTACACTCCAACAAGCTATTATTTTAACTCTTTAAGAGCCTCGATGACTTCATCTAGATTTGCAAAAGGGATATGCACCTTCCACTCAGGCTCATTTTCATTTCCTGCCAAAGATATACCAACGCTCGCTACGCTTGCACTATTTGCACCATATGGCTCATCAATCTTAGTTACAGATATGATACCTTTTTTTGTTCCGCTTAATTTTATTATTTTTGACATAAATAATCCTTTATTACTATTTTATAAGTCTAGCAATTTTACCCTGAAGTTTCAACCATACTCTATGCTCCATCAGCGGAAACCCCGCAAATGTTAAGCCGCTTTGGCTAATACTCTTTGTAACTCCGCTTCTTGCCGCCATAGTCGTAAAAGGCGCAATTGACAAGTGCCCTGCAGTAGCGCTCTGTCCACCCATAACAACACTTCTTCCCATTGTAGTTGAGCCTGAAATACCGGACTGCGCAACCAAAACTGAGTATTCGCCTATAATGCAGTTGTGTCCCACCTGAACAAGATTGTCGATTCTAACACCGTTCTTTATAAGAGTTGTTCCAAAAACTGCTCTATCTATTGTAGTTGAACTTCCAATTTCAACATCATCTTCTATAACAACATTTCCGTTTTGATATATCTTTTTATGCTCACCCATCTTGTTTGTCGCAAAACCGAACCCATCACTTCCTATAGTAGAGTTTGCGTGGATTATACAGTCATTTCCGACCTTGCAGTCTCTATATATGCTCACACTCGGATAGACTATGGTGTTATCGCCAATTTGAGCATTTGCACCTATATAAACATGCGCCATGATAGTGCAGTTCTCTCCAATTACAGCGCCTTTTGCAATCTCGGCTTTTGACGAGACAACACTCCCTTTGCCAATTTTTGGCTCCGCTAAAGTTTCATCCTCAATGGGAGGTGCAAAATATTTTGAGAGTGTAGCCATCTCCCAATAGGGATTTTCAACAACCATGGCAATAGAGCCTTTGGGTACAAACTCTTTAGTTGCTTTATCTACTATAATCGCACCGGCATTTGAGTTTTGTATCTCTTTTATATACTTTGAGTTTGCAACAAAAGATATCTCACTTTTAGTTGCATCCTTTAGAGTATTCATCTTTGTTATATTAAAACTCTCACCGCTATAATCACACTTTAAAATTTTTGCAATCTCTTTTAAATCCATACCTAACTCCTATTGATCTAGCTTTGCAATCCTAATCTGTAACCTTTTCCAATCCCTATGATTCATAAGCGGAAATCCGCTGTAAACTCCGCCGCTATCCGTAATACTCTTTGTAACTCCGCTTCTTGCAGTAAAAGTAGAAAACGGCGCAATACTTAGATGATCACTAAAAGCACTCTGACCGCTAACAACACAGTTGTGTCCAAGTTTTGTAGAGCCGCCTACTCCGGTTTGCGCAACAAATATTGAATTTTCCCCAATATCACAATTGTGCGCTATATGGATAAAGTTGTCTAGTTTCGTACCTCTTCTAATTATAGTAGAGTTAAAGATAGCTCTGTCGATTGCACAATTAGCACCAATCTCTACATCATCTTCTATTATAACATTTCCATTTTGATATATCTTTATATGCTTGCCCTCTTTCGTATGCGAAAACCCAAATCCATCAGCCCCTATTACGCTTCCTGCATGTATAATACAGCCGCTTCCTATCATGGTGTCCCTGTAGATAGTTACATTTGGATATATAAGCGTATTGTCTTTAATAACGACATTTGTACCTATATATGCACCTGCCATAATAGTCACATTTGAGCCTATAACCACACCGCTTTCAATTTTTGCCATAGCATCTATGTAGCACTCTTTGCCAATTACTGCCTCTGGGAGATTTGACTCAATGGGACTTTTATGAAATAGTTTTGTAGCCTCTGCCATGGAGATAGATACATCTTCGCTAACAATATATGAAGAGTCCTCAGGGAGATGCTCAATTAACGAGCTAGTAATTAAAAAAGCTTTTGCTTTGGAGGATTTCAACTCGCAAGAGTATTTTTTATGCAGAGCAAATGCAAGTTGTGATGGCAAGGAGAGGGAGAGCTCATTCATAGAGTCTATCTCCAAATCCTTACCTACAAAATCGAGTTTTAAATGCGCGGCAACATTACTAAAGAGCACTTAATCTATCTCTCTAGTGCTACGGCACCGCTTCTTACTATCTCTTTTGGATTATATTTATTAATTATTTTTAGAAAATTATCAACTCTCTTTGGCTCATCTGCAACCATAACTATAATAACATTCTCTGCTACATTAACAATCTTTCCGTTATATGCAGCGCAAAGAGTCGCTATATCCGTAATATCTTCAGATGCAGGAAATTTTATGAGTGCCATCTCTTTTTCAACCAAATCAGCATGTTCATAGACTCTCAAGACAGGTATTAGCTTATGAAGCTGTTTTGTAATCTGCTCTATAACTCTGATTGAGCCTGACGTAACTATAGTAAGTCTAGAGTATTTGCTATCTGGAATCGGAGCAACAGTTAGTGACGTGATGTTGTATCCGCGACCGGAAAAAAGATCAGTAATACGAGAGAGCACGCTCGCCTCATTTACCACAATAACAGAAATAACTCTTCTTTCACTCTTCTCCATTATTTCTTCTCCTTCTTCTCTAATAGCATCATATTAAAAAGTGAACCGCCAGATGGTACCATCGGCATAACGTTCTCAAGTCTCTCAACTACAACATCTATAAAAGCAACTATATTTTTCTCTAGCGCATCTTTGAGTGCTGCATCAAACTCATCTTTAGTCTCAACTCTATACCCTATTCCGCCAAAAGCCTCTGCAAGCTTTACAAAATCGGGCTGTACGCTTAAATCTGTCTCACTGTGTCTTTTTTCATAAAATAGAGATTGCCATTGACGAACCATCCCAAGATAATTATTGTTTAAAATAATATTAATAACCGGGAGTTTCTTCTCAACTGCCGTCATAAGCTCTTGGCAGTTCATGAGAATTGAGCCGTCTCCCGTAAAGTTTATGCTTACCTTATCCGGTGCTGCTGCTTTTACACCTATCGCTGCTGGAAAACCAAAGCCCATAGTACCTAGCCCACCGGAGCTTATAAACTGTCTTGGACGGCTAAATGGATAGAATTGAGCAGCCCACATCTGATGTTGTCCGACATCCGTAGATATGTTTGCATCATCTCCTAAAAGCTTACCGACTCTCTCTATAACCCATTGAGGTTTTATTCTTTTAGTGTCCTCATGATATGTCAGAGGGTGAAGCGTATCAAAATTGTTTATAGTTTTTCTCCATGATGCATATTTAACAGGGTTAATATTTGATGAGAGCTTTAACATCTCTTGGACAACATTCTTAACATCCCCGACTATCGGATAGTCTGCATTTACAAGCTTAGAGATGCTTGCAGGGTCTATATCAACATGTATGACTTTTGCATTTTTAGCAAACTCAGATATCTTTCCTGTTACACGATCATCAAATCTAGCACCCAAACCTATAACTAAGTCTGTCTCACTCATAGCCATATTAGCGGCATAACTCCCATGCATGCCAAGCATAGATATCAAATACTCATCATCATGACTAAGTGTTCCTCTTGCCATAAAGGTCTCAACAGCAGGAATTCCTGTTGCATGAACTAGCTCTCTTACATCATAAGCGGCATTTGAATTTATAATACCGCCACCCAAATAAAAGAGTGGTCTTTTTGCTTTTGAGATAGCCTCCATCGCTTTTTTAATCTGGCGCGGGTTACCTTTTGTATGCGGCTTATAGGTCTCTAAACCGAGTTCAATCGAGTAGTCAAAGTTTGCTATTTGAGCAGTTACATCTTTTGGAATATCAACATGAACAGGACCCGGTCTGCCGCTTGAAGCTATATAAAAAGCCTCTTTAAGTATGCGTGGAAGTTCTGCTGCATCAGTAACTAAATAGTTATGTTTTGTACAAGAACGGCTAATTCCAACCGCATCAATCTCTTGAAAAGCGTCCGTACCTATTAAGCTCATAGGAACCTGCCCGCTTATAACTACTAACGGAATAGAGTCCATATAGGCATCTGCTAATCCTGTTACGGCATTTGTAAAACCAGGACCGCTTGTAATCATTGCAACTCCGACTTTTCCGCTAACTTTTGCGTAACCCTCTGCTGCATGAACGGCTGCTTGCTCATGTCTAGTCAATATATGTTTAAATTTATCTTGCTTATAAATCTCATCGTAGACATTCATAATTGCTCCGCCGGGGTAGCCAAAAACTGTCTCTACTCCCTCTGCAATTAAGGCTTCAATAACCATCTGAGCGCCACTTATCTGCATGAAAAGTCTCCTATATTAAAAAATTCGCCAATTATATATAAAGTGAGCTATATTCGAGTTTAAATCTGTAATATAAAAAAATTAGACAGTTTATCTATCTTTAAAAAGCCAGGAGAAATATCAATAAAGCAAACCTAATAAAAAGCAAAGACAAAGGCATTATAAAGAGTTTATAAGATAAATCTTAAAATTATGCTATTATACTTTAATAGACTCTAGCGTAAAAAAGGATACATCATGAGAATATCAAAAACAATAGTTCCGTTTTTAGCTTTGCTTCTAGCAACCTCACAATATGCGATTGAGAATGTAAAATTAAAAGGGGAAGTTAAATATTGGTATCAGACTACAGCTAAAGAAAATACCCCAAATAATGATTTGTTTCAGCAAAACAGCAGTGTCGGTACTGCTGCTATGGAACTAGGGGTAAGTGCAGATTTATATGATGGTTTAAAGGGTAAGGCTAGTGTTATGGCACTTGATACTCTTGGACTAGAGAAGAGTTTTGTAAAAGATATCTCAACGGCAGGTGCAGGTTGGGAGAGTGATAATGGCTACTATAGAACTCAGATCTGGATTAGTGAAGTCAATCTTGACTACACAATCTCAAATACATCTATTGTTCTAGGTCGTCAAGCACTCAACACTCCACTACTCTTTACAGAGAGATGGAATGCATCTTACAATACTTTTGATGCAGCCTTATTAATAAATAGCGACATTCCATACACAACTCTTGTAGCAGCCTATGTACATCAACATAACGGTGGTTCAAGTGCCGGAAACGCAACTAATACTAATTTTCCAAGTACTACAATGCATAACGGAGAATTTTACGGTTTTGGCAGCTCTTATGACGGTACTACGGTAACAGATGGCAAAAAAGGAGCTTATGCATTTGGTGCATTAATTAAACCTATAGATGAGCTTGGGGTTAATCTATGGTACTACAATGTAAACTCAAATCTAACAGCTTACTGGGCAGACGTAGAGTATAAGATGTCAGGTCTTTTTATGGGTATACAAAACAGCGGCATAGACGTTGCAACTGCGGGTGTTGACGATTCGATGATTACAGCGGCAAAACTAGGCTATACAGTTGAGAAGTTCAGCACAGACGTCTCTTTTTCAACAACTGCAACAGGTAACACAGGAACCGTAGCAATTGCCAATGTTGCAACCGGTGATAAATCAAAAGTATATACACAATCTGTTTTTCAAGATGGTGCGTTTGTAGGTGCTAGAGATACAGATACTATAAGAGTTGCGGCGAGCTACCAGTTTGACCTATTAAAACTTGCTGCTTCTCTGCAAAACGCAGATCAGTCTTCACAAGAAGGAACTGAGTTTGACCTAATTGCAAGTGCAAAAATCGGTCAATATGTAAACTTAACAGGAATCTATATTCATCAAGATATGGATGTTAAGACAGGAGCAGACTACAAAAACGACGCTGTTCGTTTAATTGCTTCATTGAAGTTTTAAATATATATACTACTCCCTAAAGGGAGTAGTAGGTAACTAAATAGGCACCTTTTAGAACAAGATACCTTTATCCGGATGATTTCCTTCACCCATGATTATAGCTTTATCATCGCTAGAAGTTTGAGTTGCACTCAAAGCTGTTGCTACACCTAGCATCAAAAGCATAATTGATATAACTTTTTTCACTATAAAGCTCCTTTTAGAAAATTTATTTATATTTTCACTCTTTATTTAATAAGAATAAAAATATAAATGTTACTAAATAATAACAAAATAGCATTAATATAGTAGTTGATTCTTTTATAAATATAAAAAGTAATATATATCTGTTCAAATAGTAACAGTATTATAAGATATTATTAACTATCATTGATGGTCGCCAGCTCTCAATCGAGCCTTGTTTTTGAGATTTTATATTTAATTTACTATTTAAAAACTTCACTTTAAATGCTTCAAAATAGTTCTCAATCTGCTCTGTTAGCCCAAAATAAAGTATATAGTTCTTTATCCCTATCTCGATATTTCTTTGTTCTATATTCTCTTTAAGAGCTTCATGTAGCTGTTTAATATATATTTTTGAAAATATATTTGCAATCTCAACATTTTTAGATTTTACATTCATATAGTTTGCTAAAACTTTTTTTGCTGAATTAACATCCAAATTCTCTGCATACTTATCTGCTTTTTGAAGATTACTCTCCCATAATGATTGAAGCTTTTTCCCCTCTTGACTCTCTTTTAAGATGCAAAACTCATCCATAATATTGTATGCAAGAGAACTGTTTTCATCTTTTACTGCACTAAAGAATCTCTGCTTAGCTTCTATCTCCGCTATTGCTTCTCTTGCCTCATTTTTAAAATCTTCAAAATCAAGCAATACACGAAAAATTTTAAGCGCTGCATTTAAGTCTTGATTGCCCATCATTAGCTCTGCTTTCATATAAAGATTATCTGAGTAGTTTATTAAGGCTTTATACTCCGGACACTCCCTTAAAGATGGGTTTTGTTTAAGAATATCAAAAGCTAATTTAAACTTTCTGCTAGCAATAGCATCTTTAAATCTTTTATGAGTATTAAGATTTAGCATAAATTCTTGAATTAACGCTGTTTTTTCACTAACTCCTCTGTATGGTGCGAGTATCTCATTGGCTTTACTGCTTAATTTTTTATCAAGCATATACTTCTTAGCAAGTTCAAAATCCTTCTTCCACTCTTCCTCCATTGACCTATAGACTCTCGTCTGCTTATATAACGGGTACAACTGCGCAAGAGCATAAGCAAGAGCAAATTTTCTAGATTTAATAAAGGCTAAAAATTTATCATACTCGGCATACTCCAAAATTAATTTTTGCATCTTCTGATTTTTAGATGCTATTACGGTGAAATCATCAAAAAGCCTAACTGCTTTCTCTTTTTCGCTATTTTGTAGAAGTAGCTTTGCTCTCTGCACTGTTTTTTCCCATAAGTTCTCAAAAATTCTATATGTTTTAGTGTATTTTAAAAGAGGGTTCTCTCTTATATAGCTTGCTAGAGGAGCGTAGTTTTTCTCTTCTACTGCTTTATCTAAACTCTCCTCTTTATAAAATATATTATAAAAAAGAAGCTCTCCTCCATCAGTGCAAATAATAAGAGAATTTTTTAACTCATCAAAGCTCAAAGAGGTTATAGCAGCGCTTAATTTTATATATTTTTTTGAAATCTGTTCATAATTAAAGAGATCGTAAACAAGAATATAACCAAGTTTTGTGCCCAAGAAAAGAAATCTACCGTTGTTGGCAACAACAACAGATGTTGCCTCATCATGTATGCCTTTTAATCTTGCTATGACTTTAGAACTATTAATATCCCAAACTATAGCACTGTTTTTCTTATCGAGGCTAAAGAGTCTATGGTTGTCTAAAAACTCTACTTTTAAAACAGGGGCCGAGTGGGCTTTTAATTTATCTTTGGGAGCCATTATGGCTAAATTATATAGAGAGATATTTTTATCATAACTTGAAGTTGCAACATATTTAGCGTCTTTACTAAAGGCTATATCTGTAACAAAATCTTTATGTGGCGGAAGAGTAAAGGAGAGCTGGGCACTTTTAATATCTACTACGTATGTCATACCGTCATCACCGCATGAGAACATATATCTATCTTTTGGATCAATTGCCACGCATGAGACTTCACCTTGATGTCTATCAACCTTGGCAATAACTCTATTTGCTTTTTTGTCATAAAGCTTTGAGCATTTATACTCTTTGTCTATCAGCGCAAAAAAATTACCTTCAGAACTAAACGAGACTAGCTTGGAGCTATGCCTCTCATGATAAATGTTGATTTTTTGCTCATCCAAAACGTCAAGAGTATCAATATCTAAGTATCTTAGAGTCATGTTAGAGTCAACTGCTAAAAGTGTTTTAGTACCTAAAATCTGAGTATATATGATTGTTTGACTAAAACTACTCTCTTTTGTCGGCTTCATTTCTCTCTCTAGTTCCTTATATAATTTTCTTCTTTTAGGACTCTATATATCGTATCTTGATGCTCTTCACTTTTTGTCTCTACATGTACCGTTACGTTTGCATCGCCGTAATCAAGTGTAATGGAGGTTCTATCATAAGCTATATGGACAATATTTGCATTAAGCTCTTGAAGTATCTGGGTAAAGCGCATTAAGGAACCCGGTTTATCAACCAAAGTGACGGTTAGCTTCATCTTTCTACCGGATTTTAATAAACCCTTCTCTATAATAACCGAGAGAAGCGTTACGTCCATATTTCCGCCACTTAAGACAATTGCCACTTTTTTATTTTTTAGGTGAGAGAGCTTATCATGCAGGAGTGCTGCTACACCTACAGCTCCGGCACCTTCGACTACAAGTTTTTGACCCTCAAGCAAGAATAGTATCGCACTTGCTATCTCCTCATCATCTACACTTATAAACCTATCTACGCTCTCAAGCATGTACTCAAGAGTTACCAAGGAGGTGTCTCTTACTGCTATTCCATCTGCAATAGTCCTTACTTCTAGACTGTCGATTGCTTTTTTATGATCAAATGAGTTTTTAAGTGCCGGCGCGCCTTTTGCACTTACCCCGATAACCTCTATTTTAGGATTTGCACTTTTGATGGCACATGCCATTCCGGATATGAGTCCACCACCCCCTACAGGAATAACAACTGCATCCAAATCTTGACACTTATCCAAAATATCTAATGCTAAAGTGCCTTGACCTGCAATAACTTCCTCATCAACAAAAGGGTGTATAAATGTCATGGAGTTTCTCTGAGCATACTCTATCGCATAAGCATACGCTTCATCATAATTTGTTCCATGCAAAATAACCTCTGCTCCATAACTCCTTACACCGTTTATCTTTGTAAGTGGTGTGGACTCCGGCATTACTATAACAGCTTTTATGCTAAATTTTGAAGCTGAGAGTGCGACTCCTTGAGCATGATTTCCGGCACTTGCTGCTATAACTCCACACACCTTTTGCTCATCGCTAAGAGTTGCTATTTTATTATATGCACCTCTTATTTTAAATGCACCGGTTACTTGAAGATTCTCTTTTTTTAGATAAACATGACACCCTGACTTTTCACTAAGATGTGGAGCGTATGAAAAAGGTGTATCAACTACTACATCTTTAATGCGCTCCCTAGCTTTATAAATCTTTTTTACATCAAACAACTATAACTCCTCATGCAAGTTTCTATGTTCTACCATCGTACACATATTTTGTGCAACAATCATACCGGCATCTTTAGCACGAGCGGCAGCTTTGTTATTAACTATCCCTTTTTGAGCCCAGAAAACCTTTATATCCCCTCTCTCTATACATATCTCTGCAACATTATCAAGCTCTTTTGCTTTTCTAAATATATCTACCATGTCGATTTCAAAAGGAACATCCAAAAGCGAACGGTAAACTTTTTCACCAAGAATTGTCTCCTCTTTCGGGTAGATTGGAACAATCTTAAAACCTTGCTTTTGAAGATATTTTGCAACACTATGGCTTGCTTTGCTCTCATCAGGAGAGAGACCTATAACAGCTATTGTTTTAGTTATATTAAAAATTTTTCTTATCTCTTTTCTATTTGAATTAATTGTCGGAAACTCACATTCCATAATCTTGTCCTTTATATCTATTAAATTTGGTAATTATATCCAAAGTTTTTCTTGCCCTATGCGGTAGAGCGCAAAATCGTACTTTAGCGGATCTTCTGCATCAAACTCTTTTAACTTGCTTGTTAGCTCAATTGCAGCTTGAAGGTCATAGCTTTTTCTACTTAAGAGTTCCATTTTTTTAGAGACATTAAAAGTGTGGGTATCAAGCGGGATTATAAGGTCGCATTTGTCAACTCCACTCCACAATCCCATGTCAATATTATCCGCTCTTACCATCCATCTGAGGTACATCATCCACCTCTTTAGTGCCCCTGCTCCCTTTGTTTTTGTAGTAATTTGGGAGATTAAGAAGTTATAACCCATGCTCTCATGCGGATATATATCCTTAAAAGTTTTTATAAGCGCGTTTATGCCATCAACTGTATTTCTGCTTCTCTCATATCCACTTTTAAAAACCTCTTCAAGAGTACTTCTCTCATTTAGACGTTTTAAAGCGATAAAGAGAGCTACTACATCCTCGGACTTTTGAAATCTATAGTAGTGGTTTTTGAGTCCCTCTCTTATCTCATCGTCACTTTTGCTAAGAAGCGAAAAATCGAGTGAGTTTAAAAACTTTACTATCTGCTTTACATTTCCATATGCAAATAGCGCGCATATAAGTGATATGGTAGGGTCTTTATACCGGTGTGCAACCATTATCGGGTCAAGCCGCTCAAGACATACTTCGCCCTCGCAATTGCGCTTGGCGACTTCTAAATCGAGCTTTTCTTTAATGGAGATGATAGAGTTTTTTTCTTTCACTTGAACCTGCTATGTTTAACTGTTTTCTGTACTTGGCAATAGTGCGTCTTACCATCTGGACTTTGAATTTATCTTGGATTAGTTCTAGTAGTTTCATATCGCTTAGGGGTTTTGCGTGGTTTTCCTGCTTTACTAAACTTACCACAAACTCTTTTATTGCCGCGTTTGAGACATCTTCATCTATGGCAGTAGTAAAAAACTCTTTCATAGCAAAAACACCTCTGTTACATGCTATATACTTGTTTGCAATGGCTCTAGATATGGTAGATGGATTGTGCCCAAACTCATCGGCTAGAGTCTTTAGAGTAAGCGGCATAATTGCGCCTCCTGTAAAAAACTCATACTGGTACTCAACTATCATTAGTCCAACTTTATAGAGCGTTGCTTTTCTCATCTCAAGCGCATCGACAAGACTTTTTGCCTCTTTGATCTTTTGAGAGATAAAGTCGTGCTCAACTCCATAGTTTGTATCTATATGAATTGTTGGATAGTAGGCATCATTTAGTTTTACCTCTATCTGCTCATCTTCATTAAAAAATATCATTAAATCAGGGACTATCTGTGAGGACTCCTCTTGATACTCTATTGCAGGAGGATTTTTAAAAGTTCCAAGTACGCGCATTACTTCGGCAAAATTTTTCTCCTTTGAGTAGGCATAAATATTTTGTAAATCCTCTATAACCTTTACTGCCAAAGAGTAAGCCTCATCGCTTACATCAGAGCTGTCTAACTGAAACAAAAAAGATTCCGAGAGATTCTTTGCCCCGATGCCAACAGGCTCTACATGTGCAAAACGAAAACGAATTTTTTCAAATTCCGTCATATCAATATTATTTTTTTGGCAAAACTCTTCGCTATTACCCTCATAATAGCCGTTCTCATCAAGGTTTGCAACAACAAAAGATGCAATTTTTTGGGAGATGGGTGTAGGGAAGAGAGGAGCTTCTAGTTGCTCATCTAAAATATCAAAAAGTGAGCGGTTTTGAATAGTCAAAGCCTCTATCTGCTCAGTTCTAGAGTTACTTATAGAGGAGTTTATTATTTTTTTTGGGATTCTCTTCTCAAACTCCTCCTCATATCCGCTAGAAACCTCTACAACAGGGTTTGACTCGACAAACGGCGACATTGCCTCGCCTAGTTCACTTAAGCTTGAGTGCAAAATCGGAAGCCAATTACGAAGTGTATTAGAGAGTTTATGCTTGTTCTCAACACTCTGTGTCTGTCTTAGTACCGCCATCTTTATAAGCCTCTAGAGCTTAAACTCTTCGCCCAAGTAGTGTCTTCGCACATCTGCATTCTGACCTATCTCATCACTTGTTCCACTTGCAAGAAGCGAACCTGATTTAATAACATAAGCTCTATCGCAAACATCTAAAGTCTCTCTTACGTTATGGTCCGTAATAAGCACCCCTATTCCATAAGATGCAAGTTGCTTAATTACCGTCTGTATATCCATAACAGCTATGGGGTCAACACCTGCAAAAGGCTCATCAAGAAGAAGAAACTTAGGCTCATTTACCAAGGCACGAGCTATCTCGACACGTCGTCTCTCTCCTCCACTTAAACTTATACCTTTTCGATAACGAATCGGTTCAATGTTAAACATATCAAGAAGCTCAAGTATCCGCTTCTCTTGAGCCTCTTTATCTTTTATCTTTACCTCTGCGGCAATTAAAAGATTATCTTCAACACTTAAATCTTTAAATATAGAAGCCTCTTGCGGAAGATAACCTATTCCCTTAAGTGCTCTTTCATGAAGGGGCATTCCAGAGAGATTCTCATCATCAAAAAAAACCTCACCGCCGCTTGACTCAACAAGTCCGCAAATCATATAAAATGTAGTTGTCTTGCCTGCTCCGTTTGGTCCTAGCAGCCCTACAATTTCACCACTTTTAACCTCAAGGCTGATCCCTTTTACTATCTCTAAATCTTTTATTTTTTTCTTAAGTTCTACTACTTTTAATGTATGCATAGTGTGTACTCTCTTTTGTCATCAGAAATTTTTTTTATATCTAGTGTCATATTTTTTATCTCCGCCGAGTTTAAAATCTCAACTAATTTATCATCGCCCCACTCAACAAAATGAAGTCCTTCTCTCTCAAGCTCTTCTAGCATCCCCAAAGAGATAAAATGATCTACTCCATGGTTGTACATATCATAGTGAAAAATCTTATTACCATAGCAGTGCTGAAGAGAAAAAGTCGGTGACGTTACTTCCTCATCTATCTGCAGATACTTAACTACTCTCTTTACAAAAGTCGTTTTTCCAGCCGCCAAATCTCCACGTAAAATAACTACGCCGCTACTGAAATTTGAAATAAGACCCATAACAACTATATCAAGTTCTTTTAAAGAAAGTAGATATTTTCTCATAATTTATTTGATATTTCAATAATTTGTTTGAGTTTTTCTTTGGCTTTTGATGACTCTATTGCTTCTCTTGCCATCTCCAAACCATCTTGAATATCACGAGCCAAGCCATCAACAACAAGAGCCGAAGCCGAATTTATCAATACTATATCTCTTTGCGCATCTGTTGCTTTTGAGTTTAAGATATTATGCAAAATATATGCATTATCTTTTGAATCTCCACCGACTATTGCCTCTATGGGAGCTCTTTTTATGCCATACTCCTGCGGGTCGATTATGAACTCTTTGACTACACCGTTTTTGAAACTGCATGCATAAGTAATATCACTTATACTTATCTCATCCATTCCTTCTGCCGAGCTTACTACCATACTTGAAGTTGCACTGTTTATACGCAGAGCTTCAACTATTTTTACAACAAAAGATTTGTCAAAAACACCAAGAAGAGACTTTTTTGCCCCTGCCGGATTTGTAAGAGGTCCTAAAATATTAAAAATTGTCTTATCCGGTATCTTTTTTCTTATGGGCATAATAAACTTCATAGCAGGATGATGATTCCCGGCAAACATAAAAGTAAAACCACTCTCCTCAAGAAGTTTGGCACTCTGGTTTATATCCAAGTCAAGCCTTACCCCAAGCTTCTCAAACATATCTGCGCTTCCGGACTTTGAAGTTACCGAGCGACTTCCATGTTTTGCCACGATGCTTCCACATGAGGCAGCTATAATTGAGACTGTTGAAGAGATATTAAAACTCCCTATCTTATCTCCACCTGTTCCTACAATATCTATTACTTTTGAGCGTAAACTCTCATCTATCGGAAGCTCAAGAGCAAAAGAGCGCATAACTTCTGCAGCAGCAGCAATTGTTTTAGCATCCATATTTTCATCAAGCTTTACCCCTAAGAGAAACTCTCTCATCTGCTCATCACTCATCTCATGCTTAAAAAGCAGAGTAAATAGTTTTACTGCCTCCTCATAACTCATACTATCTCCTTAACATACTCATCTTGCAAACTTTTTGGCGTTGACTTTGTTTGAGGAATAAGTAGTACTTTATACTTTTTGACAGAGTTAAGATAGTTTATCGTTATAATATCTCCTATCGCAACAGTTTTACTAGCTTTTGCCACCTTATCGTTTATCAATACTACACCATTCTCTATCATGTCTTGTGATACAGAGCGTCTTTTTGTAATATTTACCGAATTTAAAAATTTGTCTATTCTCATAAAAACACCGTCTATATATTTTTTTTATATTGTAGAGAAATAAAACTGAAATAGATGTAAGAGTTGGAACATTTTTTGCATTACTCTCCTCTTATCTACAATAAAGTTGCAAATCTACTTTTTTCTTCTGTATAATGTGCTCATGCAAATAGATAAAATAAAAATAATAAAAAAAGCTATTATGCTTATCTCCGCTATTATCATAATACTTCTTCTAGTCTTAGGAGTATTGAGTTCAGATTTTACTAAACTCAAAAAATATGATATTGCAGGAAAGTCACCAAGAGAGACTATCTTGAGTCAACTGATGCCTTCAAGCATAAATAACGGTATGAAAGTTTCTGTTACGGGAGAAGGCAGCGCAAATTTAGGCGACTTTGTTTTTAATATCTCGGAGAATAAAAAACTTATTGCAAATATATCCATAAAATATAAACCGACTAAAAAAAAGAACTCTTGGTTTAGTAGCAGTAATGAGATGCAAAGAGAGATACTAGAAAAAGGGGTTATCCTAAGAGATGCTACCATAGACACCATGCTTGGATACACAAAAGCAAGCGCAAATAACGACACAATGAGAAGAAAATTAAAAGAGACTCTAAATAAAAACCTAATCAACTCTGAGGTTGAAGAGGTCTATTTTAATGAGTTTATAATTCAGTAGATTAAAATTGCGGCTGTAAAAACGGTACAACTTGCTTTTTACGGCTCAACACTCCATCTAGCCAAGCTTGGCTGTTTTGAAGTTTTGTATTAAGTGCTTTTTCAACTCTGCTTGCGTCATCGCTAACTACTAAAAGTTGAGATCCCTCTTTCATAATATCAGTCAAAAGAATTATAACGGTGTGAAGTTTATTCTCCTGCTTCATAAGTTTCATATCTAAGAGCAGTTCATTTATTCTACTCTTTAGCACAGAGATATCAACCATTTCAAGTTGACCTATTCCCACTTTTATGCCGTTCATATCAAACTCTTTATAATCTCTTGTATTTAAATCTCTAGCACTTGCACCAATAACTGCAGATTTTGCTATAAACATCTCCATAGCAAGCGCCTTATAGTCACTAATACCGCAAATCTCTGAGAGCTCTTTTACCGCTTTTGTATCAATTTTTGTACATGTCGGCGATTTAAAAATAACGGTATCACTTAGTATTGCACACATCATCATACCGGCTATATCTTTTGGAATCTCTACTTTATGATAATCATACATCTCTTTAATTACCGTATTTGAGCACCCTATTGGACGTATCCAGCACTCAAGCGGAGTATCTGTTGTAATATCTCCTAGCTTGTGATGATCGACTATGCCAAGTATCGTCGCCTCTTTTATATCTTCCGGAGCTTGTGCAAGGTCTGAGAAGTCAACTATGTAAACACTCTCGCCCGCATAAGATGTTTTTAGTTCCGGAGTCTCTGCTTTAAACTTCTCTAATATAAACTTCGTCTCCGCTGAGATTTTGCCTTGGCGCGTGGGGATACAATTTTCACCCAATTTATTTTTTAAGTACGCAAGGGATATTGCTCCGACAATGGAGTCTGAATCGGGATTTTTATGTCCAAAAATATATGTTGACATCTATATAGCCTTTAGAAAAATTTTTGTAATTATACTAAAAAAATTTGATCTTAAAATATATAGACTTATATTATTGCAATAATGATATAATATCTATATGAATGAGTTTATAAACAGTAGCGGTGCAGATATATTTTTCTACCATGGTTTAGTTCTCCTTGGTACGCTTTTAATAGTCTTTGTGCTGGTTCATATGTTATACAATAGACGCTCACCAAATAGTATCACAGCTTGGCTTTTATCTATTATTTTAATCCCTTATCTCTCGATATTTTTATACTTCATAATAGGCTCAAGAAAGCGAAATATGAGATATAAAAAAGAGAACATGGTTTTAAAGGATAAAACAACGAATAACAATATACAAAACGATATTGACAAGATGCTTAGAAACTTTGGCATTGCAGATGCTACAGGAAATAGTGAATTTAAACTCTATTTTGACGCAACGCAAGCTTATTATAAACTTTTATCAAATATTCAAAACGCAAAAAAGTCAATCTTTATAAGCATCTATATTTTTAAATATGATAAAGTCGGTAAGGAGATTTTAAATGCTCTTATAAAAAAAGCTCAAGAGGGCTTAGATGTTAAAGTTCTTATTGATTCTTTAGGCTCTTTTCCTCTTTATCTTCTTAAATACAGACTAAATGAGCTCAAAAACAGCGGCGCTAATGTTGAATTTTTTATGCCTGTATTTAGAATGCCCTTTAGAAACTACATAAACCTTAGAAATCACAGAAAAATCTATATATTTGACAATGAAAAAGTTTTAAGCGGCGGAGGAAATCTATCAAAAGAGTATTTAGGCACAAAAGATGACAAAAATAGATGGCAAGATATTATGTTTTTCGTCCAAGGAGCCTCAGTCGAACGCTATTTTGAGATATTTGCTTCAGACTGGTTATATGCTTCAAAGGAGAGGTTAGAGTATATAAAAGAGGATATAAAGAGTGATGGCGACATATATCTACAGGTTGTTGCTTCCGGTCCGGATATGGATAGAGATGTTTTTTATGAAGTTCTCCTATCTATAATATATGGTGCAAAAGAGAAAATCTACATTATCACTCCATACTATATCCCCAACGAAGCTCTAACTCAAGCGCTTATTATCGCTCATCATAAGGGTGTAGAGATAAACCTCATCACACCAAGAGAGACAAACCATGCTATAGTAAATCTTGTTAGAAGCTCTTACATGAGAGAACTTGAGGAGGCCGGAATTAGGATTTTTTTAAATGAAGGCGCAATGCTTCATGCAAAGGCTATAATTATTGACGATAAAAGCGTAATTTTAGGAAGTGTTAATTTTGACAACAGAAGCCTTTTTCTAAACTATGAAATAGCAACTTTTATATATTCTCAAAAAGTTATAAATGAGGTAGAGGAGTGGGCACAGAAGCTTATCCTAAACTCATCGTTTGGAACAACAAGCGTCTCAAAACCAAGAAGAGTCTTTGAAAATCTTCTACGCATACTTGCACCACAACTCTAAAGGAGGAGTTTTATGTTTATCCCAAATAGCATTATAAAATCTTTAAAACACCAAGAAGAGCCCTTAAAGGGAGAGTTCAGCCTGCTTTGCTGGAATGTTGCTAAACTTACGCTAAAGAGCTCATACAAAGAGTTTTTAGACTCCATGATACAAAACCACGATTTCGACCTACTGTTACTTCAAGAGGTTAAAAAAAGTCTCTCTAGTGAGCTTGGAATTCATGACTACTCTTATATACTCTCCCCAAATATTCAAACAAAAAAGCATATGTTTGGGGTTATGAGTGCTTTTAAGTCCTCATGTGAAGATGAGCTCTGCTTACTTAGTAAAAAACGCGAATTAAAATACGCAACACATAAGGTCTCCCTAATTACACACCATAAAATATCAGAAGACAAAACACTTCTTGTCGTAAACCTACACGCTATTAATTTTGTACATAACAGAGACTTTAAAAATGAGTTAGACCATCTCTATGTCTCTATCCGCAACCATAGAGGGGCCATGATAGTAGCAGGTGATTTTAATACTTGGAATCTAAAAAGGAGTCATCTTCTAAAGGAGTTTACAGAGAACTTATCTCTTAAAAAAGTTGAGTTTAGCGATGAGAAACATCTTAAGAAAATTTTTACAAACTCCATAGATCATATCTTTTACAGAGAGTTAAATGTTACCTACTCTGAAGTAATAGATAGCAAAAAAATCTCCGACCATAACCCTATAATTGCAAAATTCTCTACGCTTTAAACTCTACAACCTCTTCAAACGGCAATCTGAGTTGCGATGACTGCGCATTTACTCTATAGCCAAAAGGGAGTATTAGAGATAGTTGATATTTACTAACATCAAGCTCTAGAACTCTCTCTACATCATCTTTATCAAACCCCTCAATCGGGCAACTGTCAATACCTAGCGTTGCCGCACACGTCATCATATTTGCCGCGGCTATATATGTTTGTCTAGCTGTCCAGCAGAGTATATTTTCATCACTACTTAGAGTTTTGCTCAAGTGCGTGCTATACTTATTCGTATAAAAATCAAGCTGCTCTTTACTCATCTCTCTTCTTGAGAATCTCTTCTCTACAACCCCGCTCTCAGGTCTTACGCTCTCTATAGCAGCAAGTATCACTACAAGATGCGAACATGACGTAATTTGAGGCTGATTCCAGCAGTGTGGTCTGATTTTAGACTTTAGCTCCTCATTTGTAATAACCAGAAACTTCCACGGTTCCATGCCAAAAGATGATGGAGATTTACGCCCAGCTTCAAGTATCTCTCTTATCTCTTTATCAGATATTTTCCTATTTTCATCAAAAAGTTTGCAAGCGTGCCTGAAATCCATAGCCTCATTAAATGTTTTTTGCATATTTAATCCTCTAAAGTTTTATAAAATATTATATACTTTTAAACCTAATGAAGAAGAAGTAATATGCTATGTTATTGTGATAGTAATAAAAAGTTTACCAACTGTTGTGAAAGATTTTTAAAAAGCCTCTTTAAACCCTCTACTCCAGAAGAGCTTATGCGTAGCAGATATAGTGCCTATGTTCTGGGAGATGGTGAATATATCGTAAAAAGCACAGTTAAAGAGAACCGTTTTGAGGATGATATAGCCTTAATAAAAGAGTACTCAAAAAGCGTAGAGTGGCTTGGACTTGAGGTTTTGTATGCAAAAGAGAGCATAGTCGAGTTTAAGGCCTATTACAGAGATAAAGATGGTATAAAGGTTCAACATGAGAGAAGCAGTTTTGTTTTTGAGAATGAGATGTGGCTCTACAAAGAGGGAGAACTTTTTGACTCTAAGATAGAGCGAAACAGACTCTGCCCATGCAAAAGCGGTAAAAAATATAAAAAATGCTGCGCTTAGATTTTAGGGCATTAATCAGTGCATTAGATAAAACTTGCTATTATAAGCTTAACTAAATACGTTATGGATGGAATTTTTTGACTCAACAAAATTTTAAAAAATATTTTATTCTCTATTTCATAGGGTTTGGAATTACGATATCAATATTTGGAGCATTTATAAGCTATATATTTCAGATGCAAAATATACAAAAGCATATGGATTTAAAGGCAAAAGAGATATTTTATATTAAGATAGAGACTGTATTAAAACCGACAATTAAAAATATGGATGACATAGTAAAGTCTTTTACAAGCAACAGCACTATTAGAGAGTTTCTTATAACAAACTCTCTAGAGAAGCAAGCAGAAGTTGAAAATATACTATTAGCTGTTACAGGTGTTGAGAACAAAATAATGCAATCTCGGATTCTTGATAAAAGCGGAAAAGAGATCATAAGAGTTGATAGACTAAGTAAAAACAACCAACCATTTATAGTAGAAAAAGAGAGGCTTCAAGATAAAAGTCAAAGAACTTATTTTCAAGAGCTCTCCAAGATGAGCAGCGAGACCATATGGCACTCAAAGCTTGACCTAAATATAGAGAACAACAGGGTTGAGATACCATACAGACCGACTATAAGAATTGCAATGCCGATACTGCAAAACGGTGAGTTTTTAGGAGTTGTAATCATTAATCTCCTAACAAAAGAGCTCTTTGATGCAATCGGTATCTCTACAAGTTTTGAGCACTTTATAATAGACAAAGATAATAACTTTATTATGCACCCTGACAAAAAGTACTCTTTTAACAAATATAAAGGCATAGATAGAAAGCTAGAGGAAGATTTTGCTGATGGGCTGAGTGCAAATGGTATATATACATATAGCATTGATAATATTTTACAAAATGAGGATGAAGCACTCTTTATCCTCAAATCAAACGACACCTATCAAGAAAACCTTATAGATGAAAGTATAAACACAGGGATAACAGTCTTCTTTCTAACTGTACTATTAAGTTTTACCATGGCATTTTTTGCATCAAAAGTACCGACAAGACTACAACTCTCTCTACTTGAAGCGCACCGTAAGCTTAAAGAGTTTACATCTATTATGGACTGTTTTATTATTACCGCTACAACAAAACCAGATGGTACAATCTTAAAGATTAGCAACGCCTTCATAAGATCTAGCGGATATACTAGAGAAGAGTTAATCGGAAAAAAAATGAATATTATAAAAAATCCAGATAGAGACAAGTTAATCATAAAAAATTTATGGGATACTATTTTAAGTAAAAAGACATGGATAGGCGAAATCGAAAACAGAAAAAAAGATGGAACTACCTATTGGCTTGAACAGCATATTATACCGACTATAAACGAGAACGGCACTATTGACTCTTTTGTCTCTATAGGTATAGATATAACAGCAAAAAAAGAGCTTGAGAAGCTTGCAACAACTGATAAACTAACCGGCATTTATAACAGAAGAAGAGTTGATGAATTTTTACAAACAGAGATAGAGATTGCAAAAAGACACTCGCAAGAGCTATCTATTATTTTAATAGATATAGACCATTTTAAATCAGTAAACGATACCTACGGGCACCAGAGAGGCGACATGGTTCTTAGAAAAACAACAGAGATAATCTCTAAAAATTTAAGAAAGTCAGATATATTTGGAAGATGGGGAGGTGAAGAGTTTTTAATTATCTGCCCGCAAACAAATAGAGATGAGGCGTTTATATTGGCTCAAAAGTTAAGAGATGCAATACAGGGCTATAAATTTGAAGTTGTGGGGGAGAAGACAATAAGCTTAGGCATTTCCCAGCTTCAAGAGGGCGACACTGAAAAAACATTGATTCAAAGAGCCGATAATGCACTATATAGTGCAAAAAATAGCGGAAGAAACAGAGCCGTTATTTTTGAATAAAAAACTATTTTATTTTTGAGATTGGAAAATTTATGGAAAATATATTAAACAGTAGCTACCTTCAAGGTAATTTGGGATTTATAGCATTAGTATTATTTACTATTTTTGCTTCAATTGTCGGTTACTATTTATCTAAAAGATATTTGGTAAAAATAATTCATAAACTAATTATCAGAACAAAATCACAATGGGATGATTTTATAATAGAATCAGGCTTTTTTGAGCAGTTTGCATATATTATTCCACCACTAATCATTCTATATCTCTCTCGATTCTACCCAGATGATATAAGTACTACCATATCGCAAATAGTTGCCTTCTGGATAGCTATTGTTATAATCAAGAGTATTGATAAACTTCTATCTGCCGTCTTAGAGATATATAACTCTTTAGATATCTCAAAAGATAAGCCCATAAAAGGGTATATACAGCTTGCAAAACTCTTTGTATATATAGTTGGTTTTATAATTGCAGCTTCTCTTTTAGTAGGCATATCTCCGCTAGGAGTCCTTAGTGGTGTGGGTGCATTTACAGCTGTTTTAATGTTTATCTTCAAAGATACTCTTTTATCTCTCATTGCTAGTATTCAGATTGTTGCCAATGATCTTTTTAAAGTCGGAGACTGGATAGAGGCTCCAAACTTTGGAGCTGATGGTGAGGTTGTAGATATAGCACTTCACTCTGTTAAGGTTCAAAATTGGGATAAAACTATTGTAACTATCCCTACGCATAAATTTATGGAGAGCTCTTTTAAAAACTGGCGAGGGATGGAGAAGAGTGGTGGTAGAAGGATAAAAAGGTCACTCTTTATAGATTTAAACTCCGTAAAGTTTTGTACCCCTGAGCTTTTAGAAAAACTCAATGAAATAGAACTTATTAAAGATTATCTCCAAGATAAGCAAAAGGTTGTCGACACCACTGATGAGATAACTTTAAATAGAAGAAAACTAACAAATATCGGTACCTTTAGGGAGTATGTAAAAAGATACCTAGAGAGTAATCCAAACATAGATAGTAAAAATTTTACATTTATTGTAAGACAACTCCAACCGACTTCAAAAGGTGTTCCGCTTGAAGTGTATGCTTTTAGTAACAAAAATAAGTGGGCTGAGTATGAGGCTGTTCAGTCAGATATTTTTGATCACCTTCTTGTTGCTCTAAAAGAGTTTGATCTAAAACTCTACCAAGAGCCAAGCGGAGAGTTTGGCACTCCTAACTAAACTCTTCTATATACTCTTTAACTTTTGCTGCCGTACCTCTAAAAGTCACTCTATCTGAGCGTTTTTGTATCTGATAGTCATACATAGGGTCATAGTACTCTTGCAAAAGATATGTTGTCCAATCCCTATATAGTTCAAAAGAGCCGTTTCTCTTTTGTTCTTCTACTGCATTTTTAAAAAGAGTAGAGACTTCACGGTATCTTTGATCTCCAAGTCTTCTTTTTATTCTATGCATTGCGCTCTCTATGCTTTGCTGCCAACTAGCAAAAGCATCATAAGGGGTATTGCGCTCATAAGCTCTTTGCGCTTCTACCACATACTCGTTTAGTGTTATCTCTACTCTCTCATCAAAAGGTCTCTCAAGTATGACAAGAGGAGCCTCAGATGTAGCTGTGATAAAACTATCGGGCATAAACAGAGTACCGACATGTTTTCCCTCATCTTCAAAAACAAGAGTCCCAAACCCCTCTTCTACCTTTTGAATTAACTTATATGTAAAGTTGTTCTCAAAGTCAATCTGTGAAGCTTGCGGTGTAATCTTTTGCCCAAAAGCTGAACCTCTATGATTTGCAAGAGCTTCAATATCTACTGCGTTTTTCATCTTTTTAAGCTCTATAGTCTTTCCCGAGCCTGTTCTTCCACCTAAAATTATAGGCTTAAACTCTTTTAAAGTGTTCTCAAGCTCGCCAAGCAGATAGCCTCTAAAGGCTTTATAACCGCCCTTTAATCTTAAAATCTCTCTGCCTTGCTCATGTAACCACTCTTGAGCTATTTTAGAGCGCTGCCCACCTCTAAAACAGTATAAAAGCGCATCAGGGTTTGCATCCATAAAATCACACCATGACTTAACCCTCTGCTCTTTTATATCTCCACTTACTAGTTCATGTCCGAGTTCTATCGCCTTTGCATTACCCCTGTTTTTATAGCAAATACCTACTTGATGCCTCTCTTCATCACTCATAATAGGAAGGTTAAAAGAGTTTAAAAATGCCCCTTTTTTAAACTCGATGGGTGCTCGAACATCTATTAATGGTCTCTCATTTAATACTATTGATTTAAAATCATCAAAAAGCTCTGACACCTAAAAAACCTCTACCAGATTTTTACCTTTTTTTATCGTCTCGCCTATAGGCTCAAGGCTCAATCCTGCATTAATAGCAGAAGCATAAAACTCATCTACTCCCTCTTTTTTTACAAAAACTAGAAGTCCGCCTGATGTCTGAGCATCACAGAGAATCTCTTGCTGTTGCTGCGTCATTGCTGCAATTTTATCTCCATAACTCATAAAATTTTTACGAGAGCCGCCCGGTATGCAGCCTTGTGCTCTATATTTTTCAACATTTGGTAAAAGAGGAACTTTATCAAACCATATGTGAGCGCTCACACCACTTGCCTCACATACTTCACTCAAATGCCCCAATAACCCAAAGCCGGTTATATCCGTCATAGTAACAACACACTCTAGAGATGCAAAAGTTGCCCCTGCTCTATTTAGAGTTACCATAGCTTCAATGGCAGGCTCAATCTCTTTAGGCTCTATTTTCTTCTGTTTTTGTGCGGTTGTGAGTATGCCTATGCCGATAGGCTTTGTTAAAAATATAAGACAATTCTCCTGCGCCATAGAGTTTTTCATAAGATGTTTATTATCAACTATTCCGGTCACTGCTAGCCCGAAAATCGGCTCAGGAGAGTCTATAGAGTGTCCACCTGCAAGAGGAATTCCTGCATCTTTACAGACTGCACGCCCTCCGTCAATAACCTGACGAGCAACATCTGCACTTAGCTTGTCAATCGGCCATCCAAATATAGATATTGCCATAAGAGCATTTCCACCCATAGCGTATATATCACTAAGTGCGTTTGTTGCGGCAATTTGCCCGAATGTAAAAGGGTCATCTACTATAGGCATAAAAAAGTCTGTTGTTGATAAAACTGATGTCCCATTACCCAAATCATACGCTGCCGCATCATCTTTATGCTCATTTCCGACAAGAAGTTGGGGATAAAAAGTACTTAAAATATCTGTTTTTAGTATCTCATCAAGGAGTATCGGAGATATTTTACATCCACACCCTGCCCCGTGACTATACTCTGTAAGTTTTATTTTCTGCACTCTTCTCCTTGAAAAAAACGATTTTATTTATGTAACGCTAACTCTTTTTTTAGATACTCACCCGTATAAGAGCCTGTTTTTTTATAACTCTTTGCCAACTCTTCAGGGCTTCCCTCGGCTATTATTAGTCCGCCGCCGCTTCCGCCTTCTGGTCCCATATCTATGACATAGTCGGCATTTTTTATCATATCTAGGTTATGCTCGATTATGAGTACCGAGTTACCAAGCTCTACAAATTTATGAAGCACTCCCGTGAGTCTATCTACATCGGCAAAATGAAGTCCCGTAGTAGGCTCATCTAGTATATAGAGTGTCTTGCCGGTATCTTTTCGGCTAAGCTCTTTACTTAATTTTATCCTTTGCGCTTCACCGCCTGAGAGAGTAACGGCATTTTGACCTAGAGTTATATAACCTAGACCCACATCAACAAGTGTTGACATTATCTGGTTTATCTTTGGAATAGGTCTAAAAAATTCATACGCTTCATCAACGCTCATTCTTAAGACGTCTGATATATTTTTTCCCTTGTAAAAGACCTCTAGCGTCTGTTGATTGTAACGCGTACCTTTACAGGTATCACACTTAACCATGATATCTGGCAGAAAGTGCATCTCAATCTTGTTTTCACCCTCTCCTTGACACTTCTCACATCTTCCGCCTTTGACGTTAAAACTAAATCTAGAGCTTGTATAGCCTCGTATCTGTGCCTCTTTTGTCTGCGCAAAAAGATTTCTTATCTCATCCATGACACCGGTATAAGTTGCGGGATTACTTCTTGGGGTACGCCCTATTGGGCTCTGGTCAAGATAGATAACTTTATCTACATGCTCTAAGCCGGTTATCTCAACGCCTGCTACTTTATTGACCTTTCTTGCATGATTTAAAAGCTCTCTTGCGGTTGGAAGAAGTGTCTGTAGCATTAAGGAACTCTTTCCGCTTCCGCTGACACCTGTAATACAGACAAAGTTATTTAGCGGTATTCTTGCACTTAGATTCTCTATGTTGTTTAATGTAACATTTTTAATCTCTATAAATTTATCCTGCTCGCGTCTATAAAAATACTCTATCTTTTTTCTGCCGTAAAGATAGTCCGCAGTCAATGTTTTTGCCCCCTTAAGCTTATCGAGTACTCCCGCAAAGACAACCTCTCCACCAAATTTTCCGGCACCCGGTCCAATATCTACTATGAAATCGGCATTTTCGATAGTCTCCTTGTCATGCTCGACAACAATAACGCTATTTCCTTTATCCTGCAGACTTCTAAGCGTGCGGATAAGTTTTAGCGTATCGCGTTCATGTAGCCCAATACTAGGCTCATCTAAAACATATAATACACCGGTCAAACCGCTGCCAATCTGCGAAGCGATACGAATTCTCTGCGCTTCTCCTCCACTAATTGTCCTTGCATCACGTCCAAGAGTTATATAGCCAAGTCCGACATCAAACAAGAAATAGAGTCTCTCTCGTATCTCGTTTAAAATAGGTACGGATATTTGCCTATTTTCTTTAGATAACTTTGCAAAATTATCCTCCGCCTTAAACCACTCGTAACTTTTGGCAATTGGCATATCTAAAATCTCTGCAATTCCTTTATCTGATACTTTTACCGCTAGAGACTCTCTTTTTAATCTGTGCCCCATGCAGACGTTGCAGACCTTCTCACTCATATAGTCAGCTAACTCTTTCTCATCTTTGAACATATCATATGCTATCTTGATTATTCCCGGCCAGACACGCTTGACTTCATGGTTTTTCCATAAAAAGCTTACCTCATCTATACCGCCATGAAGTATCGCTTTTTGTTTATGCTCTGCAAGTTCAGAATATGGTACTGTTATATCAATATCATTGGCTGCACAAAAGCCCTTTAAAAATGTAAAATAATACCCCTTGTTAAAACCGTAAATTATCTTAATCGCACCCTTTTCTATGCATAAATCTCTATCAATTATCTTATCATGGTCGAGTGCATAACGAAGCCCTAACCCGTCACATTCACTGCAAGCCCCCTTTGGTGAGTTAAAGGAGAAGGAGAGCGGCTCAAGCGGGTCAAAACTTATCTTACAATCAAAACAAGCATTATGTTCGCTATAGTGAATACTTTGCTGTTTTATTCCAAGCTCTTCATGGTTTAGTATATCTATCTCAAGCTCGCCGTAACTCTCTTTTAGAGCCTTTTCAACATCTGCCGCTATTCGCTCTTTGTTCTCCTCTTTGACTACAACTCTGTCAACAACGACCTTTATAGTATGTTTTTTTGTTTTACTAAGCTCTATCTCTTCATCCAGTCTTACCATGACACCGTCAATCATGGCACGTACATACCCCTTATGCACCAAAGACTCCAAGATATCATGAAAGCTACCTTTTTTCTCACGAATAAGAGGTGCTAAAAGAACAAGTTTTGCACCCTCTGGAAGTTTTGCAACCTCACCGATAATATCCGAAGCGCTCATTTGAGAAATCTTTTTATTACACTTATGGCAGTATTGAACCCCAATTCGAGCATAAAGAAGTCTTAAATAGTCATATATCTCCGTAATTGTTCCTACTGTTGAGCGGGGATTTTTACTTGTAGTTTTCTGATCTATCGCAATAGCAGGGGTAAGTCCCTCTATCTTATCGACATCAGGCTTTCCCACTCGATCTAAAAACTGTCTTGCGTATGAGGAGAGAGACTCCATGTAGCGTCTCTGTCCTTCGGCATAAAGCGTATCAAAAGCCAATGTTGACTTTCCGCTTCCGCTTAGCCCCGTAAAGACAACTAGCTTGTTTTTTGGAATCTCTAGCGATATATTTTTTAAATTATTCTCTCTCGCACCCACTATTTTTATAATATCTCTATTTTTCATTTATAACTAACATTCCTCTATAATAATATTCTTTGTATTAAGTATATAACAATTAATAGGTAAAAACCTACTAATAATTTTTTCTGCAACGCTAAATCTACTCTATCTTTAAGTAAAATACCTGCATATACGCCAATTAGTGATGCCAAGCCTATAACTACTCCGCTAAAAAAATCTATCTCTCTGCTTAAAGCATGAGAAATCAGCCCTGAGATAGATGAAAAAACTACGAAAAAAAGTCCCGCAGATATCGCTTTTTTCAAATCTACATGTAAGAAACCGACTAAAATCGGAACCAACATGATACTTCCGCCAACTCCTATAAGCATACTAAAAAAACCCAACAAAAGACCTATGAAAAAAAGCGCAACCCCATTTACTTCTCTTTGAACTACATCAATTTTTGCTTTAAAAAAGAGCCTGCTAAGCGCAAATAGGGCAAAGAGTAAAAATATTACTTCTAAAGCAGTATCACTAAAGATAGACGTAAAAAACCCACTAAGCAGCGCTCCGGCAAAGCCGCCTATGCCTATAGTAAAAACCATAGGAACATCAAGCGTTTTGTTTTTGTTGTTTAGATAACTGCCATAAACTGAGCTAAAGACCATCTGCACAACCGATATACCAATAGCATCTTTTATCTCATAACCAAGAAGCAGTAGAAGCGGAATAAGTATTGTCCCGCCTCCTATACCAAAAAAACCTGATAGTGTGCCGACACCGATGCCCAAAAAAACTAACTCAATCATTATCAAAACTTTTTTTTGAATTATATCATCTTAGAGCACCGTTTAATTTTAGTTTGATATTCATTAAAGTATAATCCTTCAAATAAGGGCAAAAAAATGTTAAATACAATTATTGAAGCTTCAAAGAATTTCTGCGTTCACCAGATTAGATTACCGTACGAGTTGCATGATGATATAGCACAGATGAGAACAGTTATTGCTTATATTGACATAGAGAGTCTAGATGAGAGTAAGTATAGAGTTTATGTGGGAGCAACACCAAGTTTTGCACAAAGAGTATCTACGCTCTTTTTAGAAGAAGATGTAAGTGATGAAGAGACATTAATAGACATGACGCTTGAGACTGCAAATCTCATTGTTGGGAGTGCTAAAGTTCTTGTAGCAGATAGTGCATTACACTCATACAGCATGTCCATACCCCATTTTGAAAAGATTGATATTTTTGACTTTGAGTATGACAGAGCAAAAGTCTTAAAAATAGAAAATGATGAGATGATTATAGCCATCAAGGAGCTGTAGTTGAAAAAAAGAAAACACACTTATGGAGCTAAAGAGTTTGTATTCGACCCTGAAAGTGAACTTTCATGGATGGATTACTCCGGGCTTTTAGATATGGAAGTTGAGTTTATATCTGAGCTTGGCGAAACAGAACTTACTATAGGTGACATATTGAAGTTAACAAAAGGCTCAATTATAGACCTTAAAAAACCTGCCGGCGAGAGTGTTGAATCTTATGTTAACGGGCGTATTTTAGGAAAAGGCGAAGTAATGGTATATGAGAAAAATCTTGCTATTCGTATAAATGAGATTCTTGACTCAAGCGCTGTCTTATACCACCTTGCAAAAGAGAGACTATGATTAGAGTACTACTATTTTTTCTTCTTCCACTCTCCCTGTATGCGTCAAAAATATTAAGCTACAACATTTATGATAGAACTGACAGAGTAGATGTCATGATAACATTTGCGACTCCCTATGAAGGAGTTATAAAACAGAGTCTGAGTGACTCCACTATCTTAATCAAACTAGAAGATGCCTCCATAGAGTCTTCAAAGCTAAAAAAACTATCATCAAAATATATAAAATCAATTGCTATTACTCCAATGTCCGGCTATACGCAAATAGCGGCAGCCGTGCCTCCTTCGATAGCTCTTCAAGCTTCAAAAACATCTGATGGATATGGACTTAGACTGAGATTTGCTCCTGCTGTTCCTACAGATAAAGAGCCGGAAAAACTCCAAGAAGCAGACTCCCTACACTCTCTTCCGACAAAAAAGAGTGATGATATAGCTCAGAGCTACTATATAGTCATAACAATATTAATCATAGGGATTATAATACTTTTTTACATTAAAAAGAGAGTATCGACTCCACAAACAAAGCAGAACAGAACCTCTTGGCTCTTTGCTCAAAATAGTGAAGCAGAGAAAAAAGTTTCACAACCGACTCTCTCAAATGATGTAAGTATTAGGTTTCAAAAATCTCTTGATAGCCAAAACAGTGTTGTAATGCTTGACTTTGGCGAACAGAGTTATCTTGTGCTTATGGGGAAAAACAACATACTGCTTGATAAATTTACACAAAACAGACCTGTTACACAAGATGATTTTGAATCTATTTTACAAAGCAGGCATCAAGAGTTGGATAACTTTTTAAACAGTAGCGAAGACTCTACTGAGTATTTGCAAGCATATAAAGAGAAGGCGGCTTCTAGTAGATATTAGGAGGTAAACGATTGAAACTTATCTCGTAAAAGCTTATTTATCATATCTAAGTTTGCTATAGTTAGCCTATACTTCTCATCCATCATTTTACTTATATGATAAACCTCAGTTACTGTAATACCGTATGGATCTTTCTTCTCTTTTACAACTTTATCTTCATCAAACGAAAAGAGATATAATTTTTTTCGCGTCAACTGTATGTAGTAAGTAAGGACTATCTCATCTGAGTGCTTCTTCTCTATCGCCACGATAACTCGGTGGCCATCTTTATAGCTCTCATCTAGTTCCAACATATCTCTAACTTCTGCTACATCTATAAAACCGACATAAAATTTGTTATATAAATCATGGTATCTTTGGATTTTTTCACTCATAAGAAAATTCATATCTAGCAGATGTTTATTGCTGTTTATAGTTTTTGTTATCCATGATATTGTATTGTAGTATCTAAAGGGGTAAAGTTTCAGGGAGTGAGCCTCTATCATTTTTGGAGATTTAACTCTCTTTTTGGGCATCAATTTTTTAGCATCGGTATCTACAATATACTCAAGTACATCATTTGCTAAAAACTCTTCCGTTACCCAAACGGTGCAGTAAGAAGGAAGTTGTCTGATTCCCGTTGCTCCCTCATTTAAAATAATCAAAGCTTTTATCTCATAGTTTGGAAAAATTATCTCAAGGAGGGCTTTTTTCTTTCTAAGTCTTTTTCTAAGCTTTAGAACAGATTTTACAAGTGTCATCTCTACAAAATATAGCTTCTTATCTTTTGTTATAAGCATAGCGTCAAATTCACTGATTTCTCTGCTTTTTGTTCTATATACTATCTGCTGCTTTTCGCTTATGGAGAGTGTGTTTGCATGAGCCTTTATTTTATCTTGATGAAAACCCTTTAGCACAAACTTCTCAATCTCATCATTCTCTGCGGCATAAATAAGAAGCTTTTCATAGATAAAGTTTTCAAAAACTTCGCCCTCAAAAGAGCGGTATGAGCTTAAGTAGTGAGGATCGTCTTTGCTTACCCCTCTTCTTATCAAAGAGAGAAGATGTTTTACGTTGTAGTCATAGTGTAGTAAATTATCGCCTATGTCGCTGTGGTCTAATCTCTTTATTGATTTATTTATCTTTAACAAACTATCTCGCTATTACTAAAAAAGTCATCTATCACAGCGCGGTACTCTTGTACGTCAGATATACGGTTTACACTGTCTCTAAGTGCCGATGCGCCTCGGTAACCTTTAGAGTAAGTATGAGTATGCTTTCTAAACATAGGTACTCCATGGGAGTCATAAAACTCTATCATTTTATCAAAGTGCTCCATGATTATATCATGCTTGATTTTTTTGTCAATAAACTCACTTCCTGATTTAAGTTGATGAAATATCCAAGGAGCACCGACTGCTCCTCTTCCAATCATTACCCCATCGGCCCCAGTATGCTCTAGCACCCACTTTGCCTTCTCATAAGAGTCTATGTCACCGTTTGCTATTACCGGAATTTTTATTGCTTCTTTAATCTCTCTTATAGCGTCATAATCAACAGGCGCCTTAAATCTTCCTGCACGTGTTCTTCCATGCACTGCAATAAAGTCCGCTCCACTATCTTCGACTCTCTTAGCTATCTCTATATGGTTTTTTTTCTCAAAGCCGAGTCTTATTTTTACGCTTGTTAAACTTTTGTTTGAATTATCTTTGATAGTTTTTATGATATTACCCATTAAGGGCAGATCTAACAGTAGTGAACTTCCGCTTCCATGCCCTACTACTTTTGGTACGGGGCAACCACAATTTAAATCTATGATGTCGATACCATCTTGTTCATTTAGTATCTCAACTGCGCGGCGAACAATATCAACATCTGCTCCTGCAATCTGAACTGAATATGGATCTTCGTTGGGGCTTTTTTGTATCATGTTGAGTGTTTTTGCAGAACCATGAGCCAGAGCGTTTGAGCTAAGCATCTCGCTTACAGTTAAATCTGCTCCAAACTTTTTAACTACACTCCTAAAGGGCAGGTCGGTATAGCCCGCTAGTGGGGCTAGTACATAAATAGGTTCTTTAAAAGATAGTTTATCACTCATTTTATATTTAACAAATTACATAAAAAGATTGATATCAAAATGTTTTCCACAATCTCTTAGTGAACTATAAGCTTTAAATGACATATACTCATTAGGCTGCGAGATATCCAAAATATCTTTAGCAGGTGAGAGCATCTCTAAATCAAAAAGAGTAAACAGATACGCTTCCATTGCTATTTCATTCTCATTGCTTAATGTCTCAAACAGTTTTATTCTCTGCTCCGGAAGCATTGATTTGGAGAGTTTTTTTGAAGCCTCTATATACTCTTTTTGCTCTAGTTTTAAATCATTAAAAAGAGATATAAGAGAGTCATTTGATACCTCTAAAGTATGCTCATCAGCATTAATTCTTGATAATATCTCAAAAAATGCATCTTTGCTAAGAGCACTCTTATATTTTTCTATTGCATATAGCGGTGCGTGCTTTACAAAATCTACATACACCTCTTTACGCAGACTAATATCATACTTGTTTTTGTCACTCAAAATATCCTCGGCACTTATATCGCCTTTTTTATATCTATTTCTATCATTTTGAATAACTAGTGCATTAGACGGCAAAAGAGAGTACTTTCTAATATCGACTGCTTCGCCGTTTCTAATCTTGTTTATTAGAGTAAGAACCTCTTTTAATTTTTTATTATCAATATTAGCATCAAACTCTCCAACCGGAAAAATTGTTGCATTATCGACAAGCGAGCCAAGGAGCTTGTATCTATCTGTTTTAAAAGAGTGAGAGCGCTCCTTTTTACCAAGATAAGCATCTACAATCGCATCTACTATTCTTTCGTAATCTTTCTCATATTTACGTTTCTTCAAAGTATCCATAAGTGAGTAAAAAAGCATATGAACAACACTTGCAAGGTATAGTATAATCATCGGTACAACTACCCACAATGCAATAGAAAATGATGGCATTGTTGAACCGAAAAACTCAAAGCTAATGCTCTCTTGAGTTATAAAAGCGTAAATATACCACCCTATCAAAACAATTAATGCTAGTGCCGCCATCGTGTATCTTTTAATATACATCTTTTACTCCTTATTTTGCTTTTTCTACAATCTCTCTACAATCAATACAGTATATCGCATGAGGCTTAACTTTTAACCTTTGAAAGCCTATTGTATCTTCACACATCTCACATATACCATAATCACCCGATGTGATTTTTCCTAAAGTTACATTGATTTCTCTTAGCTCTTTTTCTTGTTGCTTCACAATTGCGTTTTCTACCATAGAGCTGTTACCAACCGATGCATGATCGCCCTCATCATTAAGCTCCAATGAATTTAACTGGCTTAGTTCATCATTAACACTATCGATATTTTTAATTATCTGTTCTTTTCTACTCTCTAAAATTTCTTTAAAGTATTTTAACTCGCTAGCTTGCACTTGCTTTCCTTATTTGTGATATGGATGGTTGCTTAAAATTGAAAATCCTCTATAAATTTGCTCAAGCAAAACAGCTTTTGCAATCTTATGACTCATAGTAATATTTCCTAAACTTATAACGATGTCGCTTTTTTTCAAAAACTCATCCTCAAAGCCGTAAGCCCCTCCTATGAAAAATTTAATCGCAATTTTACCATCTAATAGCTTACTAAATTCATAACTATCGATTATTTTTCCCTCAGGATGTAATATTACGTTAAAACCTCTAGAAATATATGGCTCTAAAATTTTTGAATAAGCCTGCTGTGAAGCTCTAGGTGATATGGTGTGTGCTTTTGTTACATCTTTGTTAAAAAGTTCAATATCATCCACTTTTGCAAAACGAGAGATCATCTTTGTGAGTTCTTTGTAGAGAGGATCAAAAGTTGTGTTCTCTTTTTTAGCAATTGAGACTATCTCTATATTCACGGAATAAGTCCACTTCCAATAACATGATATGTAACATGAGAGAAGTTATCATTTTTTTTCACACCCCCGATAGCGGCTACAAAATGCTTAGAGTATGAAGCAATCTCATCTAACTTCTCTCCTAGAGTAGTAGATATATTGTTTTTTGTCTCTGTCTCTCTGTATGCACCTAAGCCTATATAGTTCAACTCCATCTCATTTGCTTGTAGCACCTCTTCTTTATTGTGGGTTGAAATACCTAGAATCTTATCTCTTTTAATAACGTCTCTTAAAATTTTTACGGCTTTTAGCGGATCTGTGTCAATTGCTCTTAAGTCATCTTGTCCTACATGAACTCCATCACAAAAATCTATAAGCTCATATGTATCATTGACAATTAAAAAACCGCTATAGAGCTTTCTGATTTTGATAAGTTGCTGTTTTACAAATGCGATATCTGCACTTTTATTTCGGTACTGAATTATCTCCGCATTTTGCTCTTTTGCAATGCGGATATACTCTTCTAACAAAACTCCTCTTCTATCAAGAAGGCCTTGATCACATAGTGCGTAAAGTCGCATTATGCAACTTTTAGAAGTGTTAGAAGGTCCGAGAGTGTTTTTTTAAGATTGTTTCTATTTACAATCATATCTATTGAGCCCTTCTCAAGCAAAAACTCTGCTCTTTGAAATCCATCAGGAAGAGCAGAACCGATTGTCTGCTCAATTACTCTTTGACCGGCAAAACCGACTAAAGCACCCGGTTCGGCAATTACTATATCGCCCAATGTTGCAAAGGAGGCACTTACTCCACCCATTGTAGGATCAGTAAGTACCGAAATATATAAAAGTTTATGAGTTGCAAGTTTTGCTAAAGCTGCTGATGTTTTACTCATTTGAAGAAGAGAAAATGTACTCTCTTGCATTCTTGCTCCACCACTTGCACTGAGTATTATCAAACCCTGCTTCTTCTCTATGGCACGATTTACCGCACGGACAATTTTCTCGCCCTCTACAGAGCCTAAAGAGCCACCCATAAAAGCAAAATCAAAGATTACAAGCTGTGCAGGAACTCCGTTCATCTCACACTCACCGCTTACAACAGATGAAGTTTTACCTGTTTTAGCCTCTGCATCTTCAAGTCTTTTTTTGTAAGATATTTTATCGGTAAATTTTAGTGGGTCAACCGGTTTTAAGTTAGCATCATGCTCTACAAAGGTTCCCTCATCAGCTAAAAGTTCAATTCTCTCCTTTACGCCGATTCTGATATGGTATCCACACTTGGGACATACATGTCTTTGGTTTTCAACCTCTTTATAGTACATTAGTGATTGACATGATTTACACTTTACCCAGTGCGCAGGAGCTTCACTTTTAACCGGTTCTTTTGTGCTTTTGTTTCTAGAAAAAATGCTAAGTAAATTCAAAAATTATCCTTTTATATATAATGGCGGAAATTATAGCTAATTTATACTTTATTTTATAATTTTCAATAGTAAATTGTCTCCATATATAAAAAATATATATGGAAAAACATAGCTCTATTTAAGCAGAGATTTCACCATGCTTCTTGCTGCTTCACGCCCATCATATGCCGCTGTTACGACCAAATCTGCACCTCTGTAACAATCACCTCCTGCATAAATTCCCGCAGTTGTAGTTTCGTGGGTTTTTTCATCTACAATAATGCCGCCCCACTTGTTTGTTTCAATACCGTTTTCGTGCAAAAACGATGGAACTTCAGGGTCAAATCCTAGCGACATAATTATGATATCGGCATTTACTCTAAATTCACTTCCCTTTATCTCTTCAATCTTTTGACGTCCGCTATCATCTTTTGTGCCCAATGTTGTTTTTATGACTTCAACAGCAACAGCACTGCCTTTGTCATTTAAGAGTATCTCTTTAGGGGAGACAAAAAATGAAAAATCCACACCCTCTTCCACAGCGTTTTTATACTCTTTTTGACTTCCTGGCATATTATTAGAATCTCGGCGATAGAGACAAGTCACACTCTTTGCACCCTCTCTTTTAGCTGTTCTTAAACAATCCATTGCCGTATCTCCGCCACCAATGACTACAACACTCTTATCTCTAAAGTCAAATTTTTTATCGTAAGAGAGCTTAAAATTTTTCCTCTGTATTGCTGTGAGGTAATCCATTGCTCTGTAAACATTTGGTGCTTGTTCGCCGTTTATGGAAGCTCTTTTGGCTTTTGTTGCGCCAACTCCTATAAACATTGCGTCATGCTTATCTGCAATCTCTTCAAAATTGATATCTTTGCCCACCTCGCAATTAAGAACAAGCTCCATACCAGCTTCAACAAGAAACTTTACACGACGCTCAACTATTTTTTTATCCAATTTAAAATTTGGAATGCCGTAAGTCATAAGCCCACCTGCCCTGTCACTTCTCTCATACATGGTTACTCCAATGCCTGAGCGCAAAAGATATGTTGCACATGAGAGTCCCGCGGGTCCGCTTCCGATTATTGCAACTTTTTTATCGGTTGTAACTCCCGGAAAATCAGGTTTGTACCCAGCTTTAAATCCCTCTTCGGTAATGTACGTCTCAACAGAGCCTATAGTTATAGCACCATGACCGTCATTAAGCGTGCAATCCCCTTCGCAGAGTCTGTCATGCGGACAAACTCTTCCCATAACTTCAGGAAACGGAGATGGTTCATTTGAGAGCTTAAATGCAAACTCTAAATCTTTTTCACTTACTGCTTTTAGCCACTGCGGGACATAGTTGTGAAGCGGGCACTTATTTAGACAAAACGGGTCTCCACACTGAATACATCTCTGGCTTTGAGTTGCAGCCTCATTATGGTCAAAAACCTCATAAATCTCACCAAAATCTTTTGTTCTCTCCACAACTAATCTTTTTTTAGCTTCTACTCTCTCAGTTGTTAAATACTCTCTCATGATTAATCTCCAATCTCTAAGTTTATAGGCAGTTTAGTTAAATTTTTAGGTTTTACAAGCCAGAAGTTTCTAACCTCTACTCTAAAATTCTCAAGTAGCTCTTTTGCCCTTTTACTCTCAGTCTCAACAATATAATCTTTTAGAAGTTTTTTTAGATAATGTCTAGCCTTATCAGTCTCATCGGTATCTATCCTCACAAGCTCTACAAGCTCACGATTCGCACTTTCAAAAAATTTATGATCCTCATCATACACAAAGCTAATTCCACCCGTCATACCGGCGCCAAAGTTAATTCCTGTACGTCCTAGAATCACGACAACACCGCCAGTCATATACTCACATGCATTATCTCCCGTTCCCTCGACTATTGCGAGTGCTCCGGAGTTACGAACAGCAAACCTCTCGCCCACGCTTCCTGAGATGTATAGTTTTCCGCCTGTTGCACCATAAAGGCAAGTATTGCCGCCCGCAGCAAACTCTTCTCCACTATTTTTAGAGGTTATTACTATTTTTCCTCCATGCATCCCTTTACCTATATAATCATTTGCAACGCCGTTTAAATAAATTGAGACTCCATGAATTAAAAATGCGCCCAAAGCCTGTCCGGAGATGCCTGTTAGGTTGATTCTAATAGTATCTGAATCCAGCCCTTTATCTCCGTAATACTGGGCAATTTCACCGCTAATAAGAGCTCCGAAACTTCTATTTACGTTTGTTATTTTTCTGCTAATTCTAACTGGATGTTCAGGATGCTTAATAGCACTCATAGCCTCTTTTAAAACATCTTTTTCAAAGCTATTATCATCAAAAGGGTGGTTAAATTTCTGCTGATGTGTATTTATGCCATCTTCTTGATGCAAAATTGCACTAAAATCAAATTTCTTAGCAAAACTATCATCTACAATCTTTAGTAAATCACTTCTTCCTATCATCTCCTGCATCGTTTTAAATCCCAAAGAAGCCATAGTTTGGCGAATATCCTCAGCTAGTAGAGTAAAGTAGTTTACAAGTTGCTCAACCTCTCCTTTGTAGAAATCTTTACGAAGCATCTCATTTTGTGTTGCAATACCGACTGAACACTTATTGACATGGCAGATTCTAAGCATTTTACAGCCTACTATTGTTAAGACTCCCGTTCCAAAACCATAACTCTCAGCGCCAAGGAGTGCAGCCTTGATAACATCTAATCCTGACTTAAGCCCTCCGTCTGCTTGAAGCTCAACAACTTCCCTAAGATTGTTTACTTTTAATGCATTATGCGCTTCACTAAGCCCAATCTCCCAAGGATTTCCTGCAAACTTTATGGAAGAAAGTGGTGCGGCACCTGTTCCGCCGTCTCCACCTGAGATAATAATTTTATCGGCATAAGCTTTTGCAACGCCTGCTGCGATAGTTCCAACGCCTATTGTTGAGACCAACTTTACCGCAACTCTTGCTTTTGGATTTACCTGTTTTACATCAAAAATAAGCTGTGCTAAATCCTCAATTGAGTATATGTCATGATGCGGAGGCGGCGAGATAAGAGTAACTCCGGGTATAGTGTGGCGAAGTTTTGCAATAAGTGCTGAGACTTTATGTCCGGGAAGCTGACCGCCTTCACCGGGTTTTGCACCCTGTGCTACTTTTATCTGAATCTCCTCGGCACTTCTTAGGTATGCAGGAGTAACTCCAAAACGCCCTGATGCAACTTGTTTTATCTTTGAATTTCTATCAGTACCGAAACGCTCGGGATCTTCTCCTCCCTCTCCACAATTAGATTGTGCTCCGATTCTATTCATAGCTATTGCAATCGTCTCATGCGCTTCCGGAGAGATTGAACCCAAACTCATAGCAGCAGAAGCAAACCTTTTAAATATCTCCTCTTTTGGCTCAACTTCTGAGATATTAATCGGTTTTCTATCAGATTTTATATCAAAAAAATCACGGATAAACTTTAATCCTCTTTTGTTTACCAAATCTCTTAATTTTTCATAATCTTTTTTACTTCCACTCTGTGCAGTTGCATGAATTGCATGAATAATAGCAGGACCAAAATCATGATGCTCTTGCTCATTATAAAACTTATAGTATCCACCGATATTTAGAGGAAAAATTCTATTGAATCCGTTCTCTTGAAAAGCTTGCTCATGATACTTTGTTAGCCTCTCATCTATGTCACTATACTCAAGCCCGTTTAATGCAGAGTTTGATGCACTAAAACACTCCTCTACTATCTCGCGGCTAAGACCTATAACATCAAAGAGAGCCGAGTTTCTGTAAGATGCAATAGTAGAAATTCCCATCTTAGACATAATTTTAAGTATTCCTGCATTTAATGAATTATGTACGGCTTTTAATGCATCGCTGCACTCAACTGTAATAGCATTAGATCTCTTTGTGTGCGCAATAACCGTCTCTGCTAATAACTTCGGATGCAGTGCATTCGCACCATAGCCGATAAGAACTGCCGCACTGTGAGAGTCATAGACCTCGCAACTTACAGCTACCATAGATGCAAGATGACGAACTTTTGCTCTTAATAGAGCCGAATTTAAGCGTCCAATAACCATAGCCATTGGAATTATTTTATTTTTTTTATTAAATTCGCTATCGTCTAGTATGATGATTCTCGTACCCTCATCTTTTACTGACTTAACAACACTCTCAACAAGAGAGTCTAGTGACTTTTTCAAATCACTCTCATATGCGGTAGAGAATGTTTTGTTGCAGTAAAAATCCTGATAGCTAGGGGATTTTTTATCTCCAAAAGATTTTAAGATATTTAACTTCTCGCTTGTAATGATAGGAGAGATTGATTTAAGACGGTGCGCATGAAACGGAACTTCATCAAGTATATTATGAATCTCGCCAAAACCCGTATTTAAGCTCATAACCACTTTTTCCCTAATCGGATCAATCGGAGGATTTGTTACTTGAGCAAACTTCTGCTTAAAAAAGTCGCTAAAGGCTCTTTGTTTATTTGAAAATGCAGCCAAAGGAGTATCATCTCCCATAGATCCAACAGCCTCTTTACCTTCAAGTATCATAGGCTCTATAACCTGCTCTATAACTTCATGAGTGATATTGAAGTATCTCTGTCTGGTAATTAGCTCCTCTTTTGTATATTTTGAGTCTGACATGTACTGATCTACGACATGCTCTTGAAGATAAATCATATGCTCATTTAGCCACTTCATGTATGGGTTTGAGCTTTTGAGGTAGTCGTTTATCTCACTATTTTTAAATATTTTTCCAAATTTGAGATCAACACCTATCATCTCTGCTGATTGAAGACGACCCCTCTCTTTTATATCCTTCTCAGCAATATCAATAACGCCATACTCACTTGCAATAAGCAAAGTATCATCTTTTGTGATGATGTATTTTGATGGACGAAGCCCATTTCTATCAAGAACACAACCTAAGTATCTACCATCAGTTACACAAAAAGCAGCAGGACCGTCCCACGCTTCAAAAACAGTTGATTGAAACTCATAAAACGCACGAAGTTCAGGGTCCATGTGTGGAGCGTTTTGCCAAGCTGCAGGGATTAGAGCACGAGTAGCTTTAAAAAAATCCATACCGTTTACAAGCAAAAACTCAAAAAAGTTATCCGCTGAAGCACTATCAGATGAGTCCACTTGCAAAATAGGGAGTACTCTTTGAATCTCTTCATCGGTAAAAACTTCACTCTTAATCGACTCAGATTTTATCTCAACATTGAAGCGATTACCCTCTACTGAGTTAATCTCTCCATTGTGTGCTACTGCACGAAACGGCTGTGCTAGCTTCCACTGAGGAAGAGTGTTTGTTGAAAATCTTTGATGAAAGAGTGAAAAAGATATCTTAAAACTCTTATCTTGTAAATCTTCGTAAAACTCTTTTATATGCGTAGGCATTACAAGCCCTTTATATGAAAGAACTTTTGAGCTCATAGATGCTATATAGAAATCTTTATCATCAACAAGCTTATGTTCACTCTCTTTTCGTGAGAGATATAGAAGTGCTTCAAATCTATTTGTAGCCATGATGGAGTTTGGAGTTATAAATAGTTGAACTATCTTTGGAAGAGAAAGAAGCGCTTGTTCTCCAAGAGCGTTAGTATTTACCGGAACAAATCTGCGAAGAACAACTTTTAAATCATTAGCTTCACAAATATCTTCTAAAATATCTAAGTTTGCTAAATCTTTTGTAAAAACAGAAGCTATGGCAAAGAGTTTTGGTAACTCAACTCCATTTTTCTTAGCCTCTTTATGAAGAAACTCTTTAGGGAGAGAGAAGAGCAAACCGCTTCCGTCGCCTGTTTTTCCATCGGCTGCTACTGCACCGCGATGCATCATTCTCTCTAGTGCAGTTACTGCATCATTTAAGACTTTATGCGATGCTCTGTTTTTGATGTTTGCAACAAGCCCAAAACCGCAATTATCTTTAAATGATCTTAATAAATCATGATGTTCAACCATATAAACTCCTAAATTTTAAAATTTTTATAAATTTCTTATAAATTTAATCTCTTTTTAAACAAACTTGTCCTATTTAAGAGATGAGGGTTGCATTATACATTTTAAAGGTTTAAGAAAATATAATAGTGTTATTATTTTTATATTGAAAATAAAATATGTGTATAAAAGAAGCGAATTATGCAAGGATTTATTCTAAATCTAAACAAAGTTAAAGATGAAGATTTAATAGTTACTATCTTATCAAGAGAAAACTTAGATACTCTTTACAGGTTTTATGGCGCAAGACATGGCGTTATCAATCTTGGATTTAAAATCGATTATGAAATAGAGAGCTCTTCTAAATCTACAATTCATAGGTTAAAAGATGTAATACATATTGGATTTAAATGGATAAATGATTATAAACTCCTAAAATTATGGCAAGATTTTTGCGCACTTTTTTATAAGCATCTAAAGGATGCGCAGGAGCTTGATGAGTTCTATTTTGAACTTTTAGACACCGCATCAAAAAATTGGAATAGACAAAACCCAAAAAGAGTAGCAATTGAGTCATATATAAAACTACTCAAGCATGAAGGAAGACTCCATAGTGAGCTTGAGTGTTTTTTATGTTCTGCTCCCATAACAGGAGAGGATGTCTCACTTATACGGGCATTTTTACCGACACACAAAGAGTGCACACACACATTTGGCATTAAAAAGAGTGCTTTTATTGAGCTATTTCAAAACGAATCAACACTCTTTTTAGATGATAAAGATATAGATTATCTGTGGTATATTTTACTTGAGGGGCTTTAATTTAAGTAGTAAATTCGTTATAAAACTTCTTTGACTTTTTGTATATGTTTTATAAAAAGTTCTCTCTCTTTATATCCGGATAGACGATAATTTTTAAGCTCTTTTTTCTTTAAATCAAAAAATATAATACCGGGAGGTCCAAATAGTGAGTATCTCTTTAACATCTCAATGTCAAAATCACTATTTTTGGTAACATCTACCTTAATTCTCTCAAACTCGTTAAGCTCTAAAATAACATCAGCCTTACTAAAAACTTCAGAATTAAGCTCCTTGCAGTTCTCACACCAATCTGCCGTAAAGTAGATCATAACAGGTTTAGATGAGCTTAAAACGGCACTGTTTAGCTCTTTGGCATTAATTGTTTTAAATGTGACCTCGGAAGTTACTGCAGTTATATTTTTAGATGTAAAAGGCTCTAGTGGTGACTTTATACTTTTTGCACCGCCCACCGCACCTAAGATAAGAATAACGCCGTAGATTAAAGCAAGAATAGAGATTAATTTTTTTAACTGCTGCATACGACTTATATCAACACTTTTTATGTTCTCAAAAGGATTCATAAAAATACCTACCGCCACAAGGAGGACTCCCCATAAAAGAAGTATAGTTTGTGCTTCGAGTATTCTAGAGAGAAGCCATATGGAAAAAGCTATCATTGTAAAACCAAAAAATAGTTTTACATCCTCCATCCATACACCTGGCTTAGGTAAAAATTTGCCTGCGCCGGCACCAAGCATAAGAAGCGGAACTCCCATACCAAGACTCATAAAAAATAGGGAGAGTCCCCCTGTAAGCTGATCTCCACTCTGCCCAATATAGATAAGAGCACCGGCTAGAGGCGGCGCAACACAAGGCCCAATAATTAGAGCAGAGAGAACTCCAAGAAGAACTACACTGTAGTATGATTTATCTTTTCCGGATTGTGCTCTGCTATTAAGGAATGATTGAATTTTTTTTGGCATCTGTACTGTAAATGTGCCAAACATTGCCAAACTAAGCATAAAAAATATAGAACTAACAGCTACTATTATCCAAGTCTGTTGAAAAAATGCCTGTATATTAGCTCCAAGAGATGCTGCAATTATCCCAGCTATAGCATAGACAATCGACATAGAAACTACATATGTCAAAGATATAAAAAAGCCCTGCTTTGTGCTTATATTATCTTTTTTACAAATAATAACCGCAGAGAGTATCGGTATAACGGGAAGCATACATGGGGTAAAAGCAAGGAGAAGCCCAAAACCAAAAAAGGTTATCAGAGTAAGAAGCATATTGCTATCTTTAAGCATTTGAGCAATTGTATCCTGCTCGCTTAAAGCATCTTTTGACTCTAACGGAGAGAGAATTTCAATCTTTTTACTACTCTGCTCTTCAATAAGCTTATGCTTTTGTTCAAATGTTTTTAACTCTGAGCACTCATCTTCTTTTGAGCAGAGTTGATAATTTAACAAAATTTTAAACTCTTTGTCACTCTCTCCTTGGATAACTGCTTTTATGTTTAGGTTGTCAAAAAAAACATCTCTATTTTTATACTTAGTTGAGTCTGGATAGAAGATACTGCTTATTTCAACATTGTCGCCTACGACTAAAAAATCAAGGCTCTCCTCTAAAATATAGCTGCCCTCTTCTATTGAGACGCTTAAATCAAAACTGTTTTTATTTTGGGTAATATTTATTGATGCAGCATCACTATTGCTGCTATACGCAACAATAGGCAAAAATATTATAGCTACAATAAAGCGCAGAATATTTTTTCTTAAAATTTTATACCCTTGCAAAACTATATATTTTTATATTATTGATGCGAATTTGCAGTTTTAATAGCTTGCATTACTTTATTGTAATTAGGCTCTTGTCCAACATCTGAGACTATCTCTTGATAGACGATTCTTCCATTTTTTCCAATAACAAAAATTGCTCTAATTAGCAACCCTTTAAGCTCCCCGTCCGTAACAACTACACCATACTTCTCGCCCACTTCTCTATAAGCAAAATCTGAAGATATAGAGA
>Ga0265293_10000637_pt1 | contig 82563 bp, 80 predicted proteins | sample Munlanlewell138R_FD_192505 | JGI IMG/M metagenome (GOLD analysis project Ga0265293, IMG submission 192505) | Leachate microbial communities from a municipal landfill in Southern Ontario, Canada - Leachate well 138R | ecosystem: Engineered > Solid waste > Landfill > Unclassified | place: Canada... | reverse complement strand
GTCCAAATCGCCGAGGTCGACCTCCGGGCCGCACCTCGCGACCAGCCGACGAGTGTCCGATATGTCCCCGAACACCCGTCCGACATGTCTCCGGTCTGAACAGCGGGGGAGGGCTGGGGTGGGGGCAATCCCGGGGACTCGGAATTCACGAGTCCGCCCGGTAGAATCAGCGACCGCCCGCGAGGGCGGTCGCTTCGCGTCCGGCGCCCGGAGTCCTCGGAGGCCCTCGATGCCCTCGCTGTACCACTTCTCGGAGGAGCCCGGCATCCAGGAGTTCCGCCCGCGCCTGATGCCGCAGCGTCCGGAGATGACCGTCCCCGTGGTCTGGGCGATCGAGCGCTCCCACCAGCACATGTACCTCTTCCCGCGCGACTGCCCTCGGGCGCTGCTGTGGCCCGTGGAGAGCACGACCGAGGCGGATCGGGAGGCGTGGTTCGGCCGCTCGGATGCGCGGGTGATCGCGCACGTGGAGTACGCCTGGCTGGAGCGCATCCGCCAGGCCACCCTCTACCGCTACGAACTGCCGGAGGAGGCCTTCGAGTCGTTGCATGACGCCGGGATGTGGGTGAGCCGCCAGGCCGTGACGCCTCGGCGCGTGGAGGTGCTGGGCGACCTCTTCGAGGCGATGCGGGAGGCGGGTGTGGAGTTGCGCGTGATGGAGCGCCTGACGCCGCTGGCGGGCGTGTGGGAGGGGACCACGTTGCACTGGTCCGGCATCCGTCTGCGCAACGCCCGGGGCTGGACCGTGGCGTCCTCCCAGGCCCCGGAGGTCCTCCGAGGTGGCGGGGCGGCATAGACTGCGGGCGGCACGAAGCCCGAGCGTGAACGGAGCCCCCATGGCCGACCCCGAGCCCATCACCGTCCTCGAAGCCTTGCACTCGACGCCCGCGAGGCGCTACCTGAAGCCCGACCCCATCCCGGACGACGTCCTGTGGGCGATCCTGGACGCCGCAATCCGAGGCCCCTCCGGCGGCAACTCGCAGGGCTGGGGCTGGGTGGTCGTCACCGACCCGGACGTGAAGCGCCAGGTCGCCGAGTGGTACCGGGAGGGGTGGGAGGCCGCCTACGGCTCGCGCCGCGACCAGATCCTGGGCGAGGGCGCGGCGGGCGACGCGCTGGGGCGTCGGAACTTCCTGAGCGCGGAGCACCTGGCGAACCACCTGGAGGAGGCCCCCGTGTGGGTCATCCCGGTCATGGAGCGCGCCGCGAAGTCCCGCAACCCCCGCGCCGGCTCCTCGATCTACGGCGCCGTGCAGCACCTGATGCTCGCCGCGCGCGCCCACGGTATCGGCGCCACGCTCACCACGCTCTACGCGGGGCACGAGGAGGACACGAAGCGCCTGCTGGGGATCCCGGAGGACGCGCTGACCATGGCCCTCATCCCGCTCGGCTATCCCTCGCAAGGCCGGTGGGCGCAGCCCAGGCGCAAGCCGGTGGAGCAGGTGACGTACTGGAACCGTTGGGGCGAGACGCGCGGACGCTGACACGCGGGCGGTAAGGAGGCGGACGATGCCTACCATCGAGACAGTACTGGGGCCGATCGAGTCGGACCAACTGGGCTTCACGCTCAGCCACGAGCACACCCCGCGGCCCCCCGCCATCCTGGGTTCCGAGTACCCGTGGATGTTCGACGTGGAGGAGATGCGGCAGCGCGGGATCGCGGAACTGACGGAGGCAAAGCAGGGCGGCGTGGACGCCATCATTGACCTCAGCACGCCCGACCTGGGCCGGTCCATGGCGCTGTCCGTGGACTATGCGCGGGCGTCCGGCATGCACATCGTGGTGGCGACCGGCATCTGGCGTGAGGTGCCGCGCGCGTTCCGGTCGTGGACGCCAGAGCGGGTGGCGGAGGTGTTCATCCGGGAGATCCGGGAGGGCATCCAGGACACGGACATCAAGGCCGGCGTCATCAAGGTCGCCTCGGACGCGGAGGGCGTCTCGCCGGAGGCGGAGGTCATCCTCCGCGCCGCCGCCATCGCCTCCCGGGAGACGGACTGCCCGATCAGTAGCCACCAATGGGCGCCGCTGGAAGTGGGCATGCGCCAGGTGGAGATCCTGCGCGACGCTGGCGCGCCCATGGACCGGGTGTGCATTGGCCACAGCGCGGACACCACGGACGTGGGGTACCTCGAACGGCTGCTGGAGGCCGGCGTGTACCTCTCCATGGACCGCTATCCCGGGGGCAGCGTGCCCACCATGGACGGCGGCACCCAGGAGCGTCCGACCTGGCAGCAGCGCAACGACACGGTGCGCGCCCTGATCGACCGAGGCTGGGCGCACCGCCTGATGCTGGGCCACGACTACGCCCCCGGCCTCCATCCGCGCGAGACGCCCACGCGCTACCTCTTCGTCAGCACCGTGGCCATCCCCGCGCTCCTGGAAGCGGGCGTCAGCCAGGACACGGTGGACCTGATGATGCGCGAGGTGCCCCGCCGCTTCCTCGCAGGGGAGTAGCCCGAAGCCATCTGCTCATCCAGGCCTGTCGAAGGGTGTGCCCGCTCAGGGTGAGCGGGTGGTTGAGGTGTGTCCGCGGCGAGGAAGCGTCTGCAACACCTGCGGGCGTGTCCCCTAAATCCCCGAGGGCGCGAGGCAGGTCTTGTGGCCGCAGGTGCAAGCCAGGTCGCCCTGCGAGCAGGGGCAGCCGGGGCCGCACTCGCCGCCTTTGAGGATGCCGAGCGACTGCAGCGCCTTCAGTCCGAGGCCAATGATGACGGCGAGGATGACGAATCGACGGAGCAGGCGCATCTGGATCCCTTCGAGTGGGCTTGAATCGTGGGCATTGTTTCAGGGTCGGGCAACACCCGGGGGTGACGCCTCGACGTGACCGGTGTCGTCGGCGTCTCCGGCGCCGTCCAGCGGGTCGGTGGTGCGGTCGGTGAACTGCTCGCGGTAGAGCGAGGCGTAGAGGCCGCCCTGCGCCAGCAGTTCATGGTGCGTGCCCCGCTCCACGATGCGCCCGCCGTCCAGCACCAGGATCAGGTCGGCCGCCACCACGGTGGACAGGCGGTGGGCGATCACCACGGTGGTGCGCCCCTTCGCCAGGATGGCGGTGGCTTCGCGGATCTCGCGTTCGAGGCGCGAATCGAGTGACGAGGTGGCCTCGTCCAGCACGAGCACCGGCGGGTCCTTCAGGATCGCCCGCGCGATGGCCACCCGCTGCTTCTCGCCGCCGGAGAGGCGGAAGCCGCGCTCCCCCACCACCGTGTCCAGGCCGTCCGGCAGGCGCTCCACCAGCGACCACAGCCCGGCGGCGCGTGCGGCTTCCGCGACCTCCTCGTCGCTGGCCTCCAGCCGGCCGTAGCGGATGTTCTCCGCCAGCGAGGCGTGGAAGAGGTACGTCTCCTGCATCACCGCTCCCACCGTGGCGCTCACGGAGGACAGTGTCAGATCGCGCACGTCGTGCCCGTCGATGCGCACGGCGCCTCGCTGCGGGTCGTAGAAGCGCTGGAGGAGGTACGTGACCGTGGTCTTGCCGGCCCCGGACGGCCCCACGAGCGCCACCATGGTGCCCCGTGGCGCCTCGAACGAGACGCCGTCCAGGGCTGGCCGCCCGCCGGGGACGTAGGCGAAATGGACGTCCTTGAACGCCACGTCGCCGCGAGGCGCCTCGAGCGTGACGGCGTCCGGGCGCTCGTCCACCTCCGTGGGGAGATCCAGGTACTCGAAGATGCGCTCGAAGAGTGCGGCGGAGGAGAGCAGGGTGGTGTTGAGGCGGGCCAGCGTGGCGAAGGGGCCAAAGACGCGCTGGGTGAGCATGGCGAAGGCCACTACGTCGCCGGTGCTCAGCGCATCGCCACCCAGCACCGCACGGCCGCCGTACCAGTAGACAACGCCGGGCACGAGCGCCCCAAAGAGCGAGGTGCCCATGTTGAACCAGCGGCCCGCCATCATGCGCCGGATCGCCAGGGTGCGCAGGGACTGGTTGGACGCCTCGAAGCGCTCGCGCTCGTGGTCCTCGCGGCCGAAGGTCTTGACCAGCATGGAGCCGGAGACAGAGAGCGTCTCCTCCAGTTGCGTCGTCATGCGCGCGGACTCCTCGTGCCACTGCAGCATGAGCGCGCGCATGCGCTTGCCCACCGCGATGGTGGGATAGACCCAGAGCGGCAGGACCACCACCGTGCCCAGGGCCAGTTGCCAGTTCAACTGGAACATCAGGATCAGCGCGATAGTCAGCGCCAGCACGCTGGACAGGAACTCCGTAAACGTCCCGGTCACGGCCTGCTGCACCGCGTTCACGTCCGTGGAGACGCGCGAGAGGATCTCGCCGGTGCGGGTCTGCGTGAAGAAGCGCACGGGCAGTCGCTGGAGGTGCGCGTGCAGGTCCGAGCGCAGCGTGACCATCACCCCCTGGCCCACCACCTGGTTCACGTAGGACTGCGCCACGCCGAGCAGTGCGCTGCCAAGCACGATCGCGAGGAAGACCAGGAACAGGCTGGTCAGGCCCTCCGTGGTGCCGCTGGTCATCTCGTCCACCATGGAGCCGAAGAGGCGGACGCCCACCAGGTCCAGCGTGGTGGTGACGGTCAGCAGCGCCACGAGCACGGCAAGGCCGGCGCGGTAGGGGCGGAAGAGGCCCGCCGCGCGTCCCAGCAGCGCCCAGCGCGAGCCCGTGGGCTGCGCGCGCTGCAGGCCGCCTCGCATGCCGCCCCCTCGCATCATCCGAGGGCCGCCTGACGTGTCACGTAGGTCATCAGCATCGCCATCCCATCGTCTCCGGTATCGTCCGCCGGGACACCCGCTCGCGTTGGAGGAGGATTCCAGTATGGCGAACAGCAGCGAAACCGTCGGCTTCATCGGCCTGGGCATCATGGGGCTGCCCATGGCCCGGAACGTCCTCAACGCCGGCTTCCCGCTGGTCGCCTACAACCGCACGTCGAGCAAGGTGGACACGCTGGCGGAGGCCGGCGCCGAGCGGGGCGAGTCCCCCGCTGACGTCGCCGCCCGCTCCACCGTCATCGTCACGTGCGTCACGGCCTCTCAGGACGTGGAGGACGTGGTCGTGGGGACGGAGGGCGTCCCGGGCATCCTGGACGGCGTGCGCCCCGGCTCCGTGGTGGTGGACATGTCCACCATATCGCCGGACGTCACGCGTGGCCTCGCCGCGCGGCTCTCAGCACGAGGCGTGACGATGGTGGATGCGCCGGTGTCGGGCGGGGAGCAGGGCGCCATCGGCGGGACGCTCTCGATCATGTGTGGCGGAGAGGCGGAGGCGCTGGAGCGCGTGCGGCCGGTGCTGAAGGCCATGGGCCGCACGATCACGCACTGCGGCCCCAGCGGTGCTGGGCAGACCGTGAAGTTGTGCAACCAGATCGCCGTGGTCCTGAACAACCTGGCCATGGCGGAGGCGCTTGTCTTCTGCCAGCGGTCCGGCGTGGACCCCTCCGTGATGCTGGAGGCGATTGCCTCGGGCGCCGCCGGCTCGTGGCAGATCTCCAACCTGGGCCCGCGGGTGGTGGCGCGTGACTTCGCGCCGGGGTTCAAGGTGGGGTTGCAGCAGAAGGACCTGCGCCTGGCCCTGGAGGCGGCGGACCGCCTGGACCTGCCGCTGGCCGGTACGTCGCTCGTGCACCAGTTGTTCCGCGCCGTGGAGCATCGCGAGGGCGGCGACATCGGCACGCAGGCGCTCGTGCAGGCCCTCGAGGTGCTCACGGGGGTGGAGGTGCGGAGCGACCGTCAGCCGCAGTTGTAGGCGCGCGGACGCACCGGGGGTAGATTGCGTCATGTAATATGCGCCGGTCGCATACAGCCTGTACGTAAGTCTCGCCGCACGGGCGCGACATCATGCCGCGAGGCCCTGCCACGAGACCATGGCACGAGACCAGGCCAAGTGCGGGGCACACAGGGGGAGGATCAGATGAAAGCAGCAGTCCTGACAGGAGCGCGTGAGCCGCTCGTGATCGAAGACATTACGATCGACGAGCCGCTGGCGGGCGAGGCGCTGGTCAAGGTCATCGCCGCCGGCGTGTGCCACTCCGACCTGCACTTCATCGAGGGCACCTACCCGGCGCGCTACCCCCACATCCTGGGCCACGAGGTGGCCGGCGTGGTGGAACGCGTGGGCGCAGGCGTGACGAACGTGGCCCCGGGAGACCGCGTCATCCTCGGCTTCGTGCAGCCGTGCGGCCACTGCTCGTTCTGCGACTCCGGGCGGCCCTCGCTCTGCCAGACGCCCTCCGCCACGAGGCCGGCCGACCAGCCCGCGCGCACCCGGGCGGACGGCAGCGCCGTGACGGCCATGACCAACGTGGGCGGCTTCGCGGAGTACTCCATCACCCCGGCCGTGGGGCTCGTGAAGGTGCCGGACGACATCTCGTTGGACATCGCGGCGCTCGTGGGCTGCTCGGTGATGACGGGGTACGGTGCGGTGGTGAACACCGCAGGCGTGGAGCCCGGGACCACGGTGGCGGTGATCGGTGCGGGGGGCGTCGGCCTCAATATCATCCAGGCCGCGCGGCTGGCGGGCGCCGAGAAGATCATTGCCGTGGACATGGTGGAGCACAAACTGGCCACCGCGAAGCAGTTCGGCGCCACGGATCTCGTCAACGCCGGTGAGGGCGATCCCGTGCGCGAGGTGCAGCAACTGACCGGCGGCGGCGCGGACTACGCGTTCGAGGCGATCGGCCTGAAGGCCACCTCCGAGCAGGCCTACAACATGGTGGGCCGCGGGGGCACGGCGGTGATCGTGGGCATGGTGCCGCCCATGGACCAGATCTCCATCTCCGGCATGATCTGGATGCAGGAGAAGACCCTGAAGGGCTCCTTCTACGGCTCCGCCCGCTTCCACACGGACATGCCGCGCATCCTGAACCTGTACCGCCAGAAGAAGTTGGACCTGGACTCCCTGGTCACCCGCCGCTACGAACTCGGCCAGATCAACGAGGCGTTCGACGCCCTCCGCAACGGCGAGGTCTCCCGCTCCGTGCTGACCATCGGCCAGGAGTAGCGCGCGAGGCCACGAGGGCGGGCGGGGATCGGGTTCCCCGTCCGCCCTCCGGCCGGATCCTTCGACGCGGCTCGGGGCGGGCGGGGGACGGACAGCCAAAGGACAGACGATGGCCATCGCGCGGACGACTGAGCCCATCACTGACAGCGACGAGGTGCTGGAGCGGTCCCTGGGGGACGCCCACCTGCCGGCGCTGCTGCCCGCGCTGGCGCTGGCCAGCGGCGACCTCTCGTTGTTGCGGGAAGACCTGCGTCCCACCATGCAGTCGCCCCCGCTCCCGCAGGGCGGCCTCTCTCGCGAGGCGCAGGCCGAGGCGAAGGCGGTGGCCCTGGCGGCGCTGCGTCGCATCCGCGACGGCGAGGTGCGGCAGGCGCCGACGATGGAAGGCCTGCGGCGGGCGATCGAGTGGATGACGGGGTCGAGCGCACAGGCGGCGTCCGAGTACCTCCCGCTGGTCATGGAGGAACTCGCGATCTCGGAGGAGGATCCGCGCGCGCCGAAGTGGCGGAAGCCCTCGGCCGTGGACTTCACCGTGGCGATCGTGGGTGCGGGGATGTCCGGGATCCTGGCGGGCATCCGCCTGCGACAGGCCGGCGTGCCGTTCGTGATCCTGGAGAAGAACGCGGACGTGGGCGGGACGTGGTTCGAGAACACGTACCCCGGCGCGCGGGTGGACGTGTCCAACGCGTTCTATTCCTACTCCTTCGCGCAGCGCGTGGACTGGCCCACGCACTACTCCACGCAGGACGTGCTGCTGGACTACTTCCGCGACTGCGCCCAGGAGTTCGGCGTGCGCGAGCACGTCCGCTTCCAGACCGCGCTCGACCGCGCCGAGTGGGACGAGGAGCGCGCCCGCTGGGTGCTGTACCTCGATACGCCGGAAGGCCGCGAGACGCTGGAGGTGCAGGCGCTGGTGAGCGCCGTGGGGCAGTTGAACCGCCCGAAGATGCCGGAGATCGAGGGCCTCGACACCTTCGGCGGGGCCTCGTTCCACTCGGCGCGGTGGCGGCATGACGTGGACCTGGCGGGGCAGCGCGTGGCGGTGATCGGCACGGGCGCGAGCGCGGCGCAGTTCGTGCCCGCGATCGCGCCGGAGGTGGCGTCGCTCACGGTCTTCCAGCGCACGGCGAACTGGCTGGCGAACGTGCCGCACTACCACGACGAGGTGCCGGCCGGACAGCAGTGGCTCTTCCGTCACGCGCCCTACTACGCGCACTGGTACCGCTTCTGGCTCTTCTGGGCCACCGTGGAGGGCCTCCTCCCGGCCGTGCGCGTGGACGAGACGTGGGGGCAGGGCGAGCGCTCCGTCAGCGAGCGCAACGACCAACTGCGCGCGCTCATGACCATGTACCTGCAGCACCAGTTCGAGGGCCAGCCGGACCTGTTGGAGCAGGTGATCCCGGACTACCCGCCGGGCGCCAAGCGCATCCTGCTGGACAACGGCGCATGGGCGGGCGCACTGAAGCGCGAGCACGTGAGCCTCGTCACCGCGCCCATCGCGAGGGTCACCGAGGCCGGCGTGGAGACCGAGGACGGCCGCCTGCACGAGGCGGACGTGCTCATCTACGGCACGGGGTTCCACGCCTCCCGCTTCCTCACGCCGATGCACGTGGTCGGTCGCGAGGGCGCCGACCTGCACGTGGAGTGGGACGGGGACGCGCGCGCCTACCTGGGCATCACCGTGCCGAAGTTCCCCAACTTCTTCATGCTCTACGGGCCGAACACGAACATCGTGGTGAACGGCAGCATCATCTACTTCTCGGAGTGCGAGGTGCACTACATCCTGGAGTGCGTCCGCGCACTGATCGAGGGCGACCATGCCTCCATGGAGTGCCGCCAGGACGTGCACGACGACTACAACGAGGTCATCGACGCCGGCAACCGCGAGATGGCGTGGGGCGCCTCCAGCGTGAACTCCTGGTACAAGAACGAGACCGGCCGCGTGGCCCAGAACTGGCCGTTCAGCCTGCTGGACTACTGGAAGCAGACCCGCGCCCCACGTCCGGAGGACTACCTCTGGCGCTGATCTGGCGCTGAGCGGGCCCTCAGTCGGGCTCTCTGGAACGCTCGTCCCTCAGGCGGCCTCGGCACTGTGAGCGTTTCGTGATGCGCCCCTGCCGCGGGATACGGCGGGGATAGCGGCCGCGCGCGATCCTCCAGCCGCGTGGCAGGAGGGCCGCTGTGACGTTCAAATGGACCTATCTCGCAGCCGCGGTGCTCGGGGTGGCCGCCATTGCGGTCTCCGTGTGGGGCGGCGGGCTCGCGGGGGCGTCATCGCACATCTACGCCATCGGCCTCGTGGCCATCGGGGGGCTCTTCATCATCTGGGCGCGGATGGGCCGGGTGCCCACCAGGCTGGAGGGCAGCGACAAGCCGTTTGCGGGCTACCCGAAGAACCAGGTGATGGGCATCTTTGACACGCGCCAGTCTGCGGCGGACGCCCTGAACGACCTCCGCCGCTCTGGCTTCGCCCAGGACGACCTGAGCGTGTACGCGCGCGAGTCCGGCGCCAGGCAACTGGACTCGGAGGGCAACAGCCACGGCCTCGCCGCCCTCGCCCAGCGCTCTATCGAGCACCTGGTGGCGGACGTGGACGACCTCAAGGGGTACGAGGACGCGGTGCACCGGGGCGGGGTGGTGCTGGCCGTGCTGGCGCCGGAGGAGGAGCGACGCGAGCACGTGCAGGACGTGTTCCAGCGTCACCAGGGCCATGACGTCCACTACTTCGGCGAGATGGCCGTGGAACGACTGGACGTGGACCGCACTCGCACCCGCGTGGACTGAACCACAGCGTCAACGACGAGGGGCACGCGACGGGCTACTGGTAGATGACGTAGTCCGGCGGGATCGGCAGGGCCATGACGTCTGCGGGCGTCATCAGCGGCTCGTCCCAGTGGAAGAACAGTTTGATGGCCGGTCGCTCCGCGTAGTCCGCCAGGGCGTACGCCCGGTAGTTCTCGGACTTCGGCCACGGCGGCCCCCAGCCGTCCATGTCCAGCACCACCTCGACCTGGTCTACGTCGTCGTAGTCGTGGGCGTCCGGGAGCATGTCCTGCCGGAACTGGTGCAGCACGAGCGCCTTTGGCGGGATGCCATTCTCCGCGACGACCTGGGCGAGGTACGCCTGCACCGCGTTCACGTCCGCCGCCAGCAGTTCGCCAATAGCGAGGCCCGGTGCAAGCCCCTCCGACTTCGTCGCGAACTCCGGGTCGATGGCCAGGTGGACGTGCGGTTCCGCGAGGAACGTGCCCAGCCGGCGCACGTCCGACATCAGATCGCTCCAGCCGATCTGGATGTCCAGGAAGAGGAGCATCTGGTGCTCTCTGGCCAGGTCCACCCACGCCCGCACGGTCTCCAGCGGCATCTGCTCCAGGTAGCGCCCGTCCGCGCCGGGCGTCGCCTGCGCGACGTCCACGATCAGGTGGAGCGCGGCCAGAGTCTGGCGGTCGCCGTTCAGCGCGTCATACTCGGCGGCCAGGTCGCGCGCGGCCTGCACCGCGTCCGCCGGGTCGGGGTGGCAGCCGAGTTCGCCCATCACGCACACACCCGGGTGCCCGTAGACCGAGACCACCTGCGCACCCTCGAAGATCGAGGCGTGCACGGGAGTAGGGGCGGGCGGAGGCGGCTCTTCGATGGGCTGCATCAGGTCCGCCAGCGTCACGGGGACCAGGAGCGGCTCCACCTCGTCCGCCGGGGGCGGGCCGGCGGCGGGCTGCTCCGCGACGAGGCGGGCCGGAGTCGAGGAGGCATTCGTCGTCCCGGGGAGAGCAGCGACGACGAATGCAACGAAGAGCGAAGCAGTCAGCGCGGCAAGGCGCAGAGCCTGTCGCATCAGACACTCCATCGACCCGGACCGCCGCGCGACGCCACCGTAGCGGAAACGGGCACTCGAGTAAACACCTGAGCAATTCCTTCCCCGGAGGCGGGTGGCGCCCGCAGACGCCTCGCGATCCGGCATGACACCACGGTACGCCCGTAGAGGTGGCGGAGCCGTGAAGAAGTGCAAGGACTGCTGGCACGCGCGGCACAAAGTCCCTCACCACAGGTGCTATCGTCCGCGCGTGAGCGGAGGTGCCACATGGCCGATCAGCCCGAGTACCAGAACATCCTGTATGAGACGAACGGACGGCTGGCGTACATCACGCTGGACCGACCGGAGAAGTTGAACGCCCTCTCCAACGACCTGCGCGGCGAGGTCTTCCACGCCCTGAAGGAGGCGGAGGCCGACCGCGAGGTGGGCGTGATCATCATCCGTGGCGCCGGGCGCGCCTTCTCGTCTGGCTACGACCTCACGCCCTCGCGGGAGGCCTCGCCCGACTCGCGCTTCGTGCACCCGCGGTCGCGGATGCCGGACACCGGCACCACGCACCCGGCGCACTACGACTGGTCGCGCCACGTGCTGCTGGCCAACTGGACCATCTGGGAACTGGCGAAGCCGGTGATCGCACAGATCCACGGCTACTGCCTGGCCGGCGGCACGGAGTTGGCCTCGTTCTGTGACTTCCGCATCGTGGCGGAGGACGCGCAGATCGGGTATCCGCCGGTGCGGGCCATGGGCACCATGGACATCATGTGGGCGCCGTGGCACCTGCCCATGACCAAGGCGCGCGAGTTCGCCTACGTGGGCGACTCGTTCTCCGGGCGCGACATGGCGCACCTGGGTTGGGCCACGTACGCGGTGCCGCTCGAGCAACTCGAGGAGTTCACGGAGCAGTTCGCCCGCCGCATGTCCCACATCGACAACGACATGCTGATGTACTCCAAGCGCTCCGTGAACCGTCAGTACGAGGCGATGGCCATCCGCAATGGCCTCATGTCCGGCACGGACGTGGAGGCCATGAGCAAGCACCGCCCGGCGGCGGAGGAGTGGCGCACGCGCCTCTCCCGCGACGGCCTGAAGGGCGCCCTCGAATGGCGGGACGGCCCCTTCCGCGACTTCCGAGGCGGACGCGCGACGGCTCCCTCTGACCGCGCGCTGGCGGGCGAGTCCGGCGCCACGGGTGCGGCGCCGAAGGGGGCGTACGAGTAGGCGGGGCTAGACCGCGCCGTGGCCGCGTGTGGCGGTCTCGTTGCCCTCCACGCCGCAGCGTGCCAGGTGCTCCGCCAGCAGGCGGTTGAACTCCTGCGGCCGCTCCAGGTTGGAGAGGTGGCCGGCGCCCTCGATCACCTCGAGGTGCGCGCCCGGGACCTGCTCCGCCATGGGCTTCGAGGCCTCCGGCGGGATCAGCGTGTCCGCGCTGGAGGTGATGATGAGCGTGGGCACGTCGATCCCCGCCAGGTCAGGCACGGAGTCGGCGCGCTCCGCCATGGCGAGTGACGCGGTGGCGATCGCCTCCGCAGACTGGCGGCGAATCAGCGTCTGCACGCGCTCGCGCACCTCGGCAGGGGCGGCGTCCGAGAGCAGGGGCGGCGGCGACTCCACGAGGAAGCCGTGTCCTTCCGAGCGCAGCCGGGTGGCCAGGTCGCGCCGGCGCTGCTTCGCCTCGGCGTCGTCCGGGGTGGCCTTCGTGTTGGCGAGTGCCAGTCCGGCCACGCGCGCGCGGTGCCGCCTCCAGTAGGCGAGGGCGACGTAGCCCCCCATCGAGAGCCCGCACACGACGACGCGGTCGATGCCCGTGCCCGCGAGCGCCGCGTTCGCATGGTCGGCCGCCTGGTCCATCCACGTGGAGGGCGCCCCGGTCACGGGGGCCGCGCCGCCGAAGCCGGGCAGGTTCACGGCGACCACGGGGAACTCGGTCAGCCCGGCGACCTGGTCGTCCCACATGTCGGCGTCCAGGGGGAAGGCGTGCAACAGGAGCAGGCCGGTGGTCATGAGGATCTCCATTCTGACACTGCCCGAGCCTACTCCCCTCGCCATATCGCTCTCATCACGATTGTGCAGGGGAGGGCACAGAAGCCGGAGAAGGCCGTCCCGGCGCCCTCTGCCATCCCCATTCTGCGTAGGGGCGTCATTCCCATTCTGGGTAGGGGCGTAGCGTGCTGCGCCCGTCACCGGGGATGTCGAGGCGCAACGCCGCCGTCTCCGGGCAACACAAACGCAGAAGGGCGGCCACGCGGCCGCCCTTCGGTGTACCTCGCAGCGAGGCGTGCTAGGAGACGTCGAGCGTGGTCTCGCCCTCGGTGGTGGCGTTGACCAGGATGGACATGTTGCCGGCCGGGTGGGCGTTGTCGTGCATCAACTGGTGTGCGTCGCCCACGCCGGTGAACGGGAACACTTGCGAGAGCACCGGGTCCACCTGGCCTGCGGCCACCATCTCGTTCAGCGCGGCGCATTGCTCCGTGTTCGCGAAGTGCGAGCCCTGCAGGCGCTTCTGGCGCATCCAGAGGTAGCGCAGGTCCACGTCCGCGTTGAAGCCAGAGGTGCCGGCGCAGATCACCACCATGCCGCCGTTGTCCGCCATGAAGACGGACGTGGGGACGGTGGCCTCGCCCGGGTGCTCGAAGACGATCCTGGGGCTCTTGCGCTCGCCCAGGACCTCCCAGAACTTCGCGCCGAAGGCCCTCGCGCCCTTCGCCCAGGCCGCGAACGCCTCCGCGTCGTCCACGTCCGGCAGGCGGCCCCAGTGCGTGAAGGCGGGGTCGCGCCGGTTGATCACGCCCTTGGCGCCCAACTGGTAACACATCTCGAACTTGGACTCGTCCGAGACCACGGCGATGGGGACGCCGCCCTTGGCCTTCACGATCTGCGTGGCCATGACGCCCAGCCCGCCGGTGGCGCCCCAGACCAGCACCGGGTCGCCCTCCTGCACCACGTGCGGCGGCCAGCCGCAGAGCATGCGGTACGCGGTGGCGCCCACCAGCATGTAGGCGCCGGCGGCCTCCCACGTCAGTTGCTTGGGCTTGGGGTGCACCTGGAAGTGCTTGACGCGCGTGAACTGGGCGAAGGAGCCGTAGTTGGTCTCGTAGCCCCAGATCTTGTTGCTCGCGGACATCATGGGGTCAACGCCGGCCTGCACGTCCGGGGCGTCCTCGTCCCAGTAGCCGCAGGAGAGGACCACCTCGTCCCCCACCTTGCAGTTCTGGACTTCCGAGCCCACCACCCACACGACGCCGGACGCGTCCGAACCGCCGATGTGGAAGTCCTCCGGCTCGCCGGCCTTGTTGCGGGCGGCGATCACGTTGACGGGGTAGCCCAGGGCCGACCAGACGTTGTTGTAGTTCACGCCGGCGGCCATCACCCAGACGAGCACTTCCTTCGGGCCCACCTCCGGGACGTCCACGACCTCCACGGCGAAGGCGTCCTTCGGCTGTCCGAAGCGCTCCTGGCGGATGAGCGAGGCGTACATCTGCTTCGGGACATGCCCGAGGGGTGGCGTCTCACCGAGTTCGTACAGGTCCTTTTGCTCGGGCATCGTGATCCCCCTGATCGCTGGTCTCGATCACGCATCCGGGTGCGCGTTGCGGGCCAATGGTCTGCCCGTCACCGTCGATCCCCCGATCGGCCGGCTGGCGGGCCGCCGGTATCCTACCATCCGCCCGAATGCGGGACAGCATGACGATGGTGAGGCGGATAGAGGGGAGGGAGTCCCAGACGCGCACGGACGCGGGCCACCGGGCCGTAGTGCGCCCGGTACCAGCGCCTCAGTCCAACGCCGCCAGCACCTCCGCGATGCGGCGTTCGAGGCGGGCCACCTCGTCCGGGGCTTCGATGCGGGCGCCGGTTTCGCGCTGGATGTAGAAGGCGTCGAAGACCTCCGGGCCGATGGTGTCCACCTTGGCCAGGTAGATGTTCACGCGCAGTTCGTGCAGTGCGCGGGTGACGGCGTAGAGCAGGCCACGACGGTCGGGGGCGGAGATCTCCAGCACGGAGTAGTCGCGCGAGGCGGTGTTGTCGAGGTGGATCTTCGTCGGGATGTCCTCGCGGCGAGGGGGCTGCGGGTAGGAGCGGCGCACCTCGTCCAGGCGGTCGGTGATGTCATACTCGCCGCGGGCAGCGGCGGGGAGGGCGGCCAGGATGCGCGACCAGCGTCGCTCGTCGATGCCCACGCCCAGGGCGTCGCCCACGTGCCAGACCTCGATGGCGATGCCGTCCGCGCGGGTGTAGGCGACGCCGCCGAGCATGTTCACGCTGAACCCCGCCAGCGTCCCGGCGACGTCCTGTAGCAGGCCGGGCCGGTCCGGCGCGACGATCGTGACCCGGTCGATCGCGCCGAGGCGCTCGTAGCGAGCCGCCGCGCCCTCGGACCCGCGGGCGGCCTCGATGAGTGCGAGGTGGTCGCCGACGGCGGCGGGCGACGTGGACACCAGGTAGCCCGGCTCCAGGCCCTCCAGGTGCGCGCGCACCACCTCCGGTGCGAAGCGCTCCGCGAGGGCGCCCACGACCACCTCAACCTCCGGGACGCCGGCCGGCTGCTGCGCCTCCAGCACGGCGAGGACGCGCTGGTAGAGGGAACGCATCAGTTGTGCCTTCCACTGGTTCCAGACGTTCGGCCCGCTGGCCCGCGCGTCCGCCACGGCGAGGACGTACAGCAGTTGCAGGGTGGGCACGTCACCGATCAGGCCGGCTGTTTCCCGGATCACCTCCGGGTCCGCGATATCCCGGCGCGTGGCGACTGCGGGGAGCAGCAGGTGATGGCGCACCGCCGCCACGAGGCGGGCGGCCTCGGACGGGGGGAGGGCGGCGCGCGCGGCGAAGCGCTCCGCGATCACGGCGCCGGCGGCGGGGTGCTGGGCGCCGGCGAAGCCCTTGCCGATGTCGTGGAGCATGGCGGCCAGGAGCACCTCGTGCGGGCGGCCCAGCGCCTGCGCTACCTGGGGCGTGCCGCTCTCGAAGTCCTCGTGCTCCATGACCGTGCGTACCTCCACCAGCGTGCGCATCGCGTGGACGTCCACGGGGTGGATGTGGAACGGGGCCACGTGGGGGCGTGCGCGCAGCGCCTGCCACTCCGGCAGCACCCGGTCGAGCCACCCGGCCGGCGGTAGCGGGTCGAGCGGCCCCCCCGCCCGCACTGTGTCCATCGCCTGCCGCAGCAGTCCGAGGGGGCGCGACGTCTCGAGGTCCTCCGTCTCCGTCTCCGTCTGGGCCTCCGTCTCCGCCTCGGACGTGCGGGGCGCGCGCCACGGCCATCGGGAACGCGGAGGCGGCGGCTGGATGGTGGCGGCGAGCGCGGCGTCCACCTCGCGCATGCGCTCATAGAGGCCACGTGACCAGTCGAACGGGTCGACCTCGAGCCAGCGGGCGGCGTGCGCGGCCACCTCGGGCCGGTAGACGTCACCTGGACGGTCGACGCTGGCATGGACGGCGTGGCGGGTGAGCATCAGGAACTCGCGCGCATCACGCAGGCGCGACGACAGCGCACGCTCGGGCTGGGGGCCGTCCCAGTCGCCGCCGGCCACCGCCTCCGCCGCGGCGAGCCAGTGGAGCGCGTGGAGGGCGCGCAGGCCACCTCGCCCCTCCTTGAGGTCCACGGCCAGCAGTTGCCACGGCTGATCGCGCAGGAGCGCGGCGTAGCGTCCGGCGAATTCCTCTCGCAGCCCTGCGCGCGTCTTCCGCACCAGCGCTCGCCGTCCGGCCAGGAACTGCTCGTACAGTCGCGGCTCGCCCGCCAGGAAGCGGGCGTCCAGGATGCTCGTGTACGTCTCCAGGCTGGCGCGGGCTGCCTCCGCCACCTGGGGGACGGTGCGCACCGAGTGGCCGACCTTCAGCGCGGCGTCCCACAGCGGGTAGAGCGTGCGCACGGCCGCCTCGGCGTGGCGGTCGGCGTCCACCAGCAGCATCACGTCCACGTCGGAGTGGCGGGCGATCTCGCGGCGGCCGTAGCCCCCCACCGCCACCAGGGCGAACGAGCCGTGCGGGCCGCCCTCGGACAGGGCAACCACGGCGTCGTCCAGCAGTTCAGTGAGGTAGAGGCTCATCTCCACGCCGCTGGGCCGGACGGCGGCGGAGGGCAGGGCGGCGCGCTCGGCCAGGGCCGAGCGCGCCGCCATGAACCTCGCGAGTGCAGAGGGCCGTCCCACTTCGTGCGCCCTCGTGCCGTTAGAGGGCGTCCCGCCCGCGCTCGCCGGTGCGGATGCGGACCACGTCCTCCACGGGGAGGACCGCGATCTTGCCGTCCCCGATGGAGCCGGTGCGGGCCGTCTGCTCGATGGTGTCGATGACCGCGGGGGCCAGCGAGTCGTCCACGAGCACCTCGATGCGGATCTTGGGGACCATGTCCACCTCGTATTCGGCGCCGCGGTAGGTCTCCGTGTGGCCGGACTGGCGGCCGAAGCCCTGGGCGTTCATGGCGGTGAGGCCCGTGACGCCGGTCGCCTTCAGCGCGTCGCGGATCTCATCCAGCCGGAAGGGGTTGATGTAGGCAATGACCAACTTCATCGTTCCGGCCTCCTAATCGACCAGCACGTAGGACTGCTCCTCGTGGAGCGCCAGGTCCAGTCCGTTTCGCTCGTCCACCTCGCTCGCGCGGATGCCCATGGCTAGGTCGAGCACCCTGGCGATGACCCACGTCACGCCGAAGGAATAGGCGAAGGCGATGACCACGCTCAGGGCCTGCCGGCCCAACTGGTCCACGCTCCCGGCCACCCCGCCGTACGCCTCCTCCGCGAGGACCCCCAGCAGCAGCGAGCCGATGATGCCGCCCACCAGGTGTACGGCGACCACGTCCAGCGAGTCGTCGAAGTTGAACATGAACTTCAGCCGCAGCGCCCAGTAGCAGACCACGCCCGCCACCAGGCCAATGGCCATGGCGCCCAACGGCCCCACGAAGCCCGCCGCCGGCGTGATCGCCACGAGGCCCGCTACGGCGCCGGAGACGAAGCCCAGCGTGCTGGGCTTCCCGGTGGTGGCCGCCTCCGCGATGATCCACGCCGTGGCGGCGGTGGCTGCGGCCACCTGGGTGGTGAGGAAGGCGTTGCCGGCGGCCTGATCCGCGGCGAAGGCGGAGCCGCCGTTGAAGCCGAACCAGCCGAACCACAGGATGCCCGCGCCCAGCACCGTGAACGGCAGCGCGTGCGGCCGGATGGCCTCCTTGCGGAAGCCGATGCGCGGCCCCAGCACGAGGATCAGCGCCAGCGCGGCCGCGCCGGCGTTGATGTGCACCACCAGGCCGCCCGCGAAGTCCAGCGCGCCAATGTCTTCGCCCACGAAGCCGCCGCCCCACACCCAGTGCGCCACCGGCACGTAGACCAGCAGCGCCCACAGGGCGACGAAGGCCGCCCAGGCGGTGAACTTCATCCGCTCCGCGATCGCGCCGGCGATCAGGGCCGGCGTGATGATGGCGAACGTCAACTGGAACATGATCATGACGTTGTCCGGGAACGTCAGTCCAAAGAGCGTGTTGCTCGCCCCCAGGTTCCGGAGCCCCCAGAGGTCCAGATCCCCCAGCACGCCGTAGTCGCCCAGCGTGGTGCTGCCGCTGAACGTCAGCGACGCCCCCACCAGCACCCACAGCACCGTCACGATGCCCATGGCGACGAAGTTCTTCATCAGCATGGCCAGCATGTTCTTGGCGCGGACCATGCCTCCGTAGAAGAAGGCCAGGCCCGGTGTCATCAGCAACACCAGCGCACAACTGGTGAGCATCCATGCGGTATCTCCGCTATCCATCCACCGCTCCTCCCAGGTCAGGCGAATCGGGCCGCCCCGCCGGTGGGGGTGGCGCCCGCCTTGAGAGACTCGGTGTTGCGCGTGTCGCGGGAATGTCTGCGGCGTTACGTCCGTGTTACGGCTGCCCAGCCGCTCACGGCCGTCCGAGGGCTGCTAGAAGCCCTCCAACACGTGCGGCCGGTAGGCTGTGCGGAAGAGCGCGTCCGCGCGCTGGAGCGCCTCCCGGTCGCCCTCGATGCGGCCGCCGCGCGCCAGTTGGGTGGCGGTGCGGAAGCCCGAGTAGAGCGGCGACAGCGCCGCCACCGGCATCGCAAGGTCAGGGGCGCCGCTGGCGGGCCGCACGGTGGCCTGGCCGCCCTCGACGCTCAGGCGGTAGGTGCCGGTGTTCCACGGGCAGAGGTCGTCCCGCACCGCGATGGTGACCGAGCCCCGCGCGTCCGTCTCGTAGCCCCGCGCCTCCAGGGCCGCCGCCACGTCCACGATGCGGAGCCACATGCCGTCGCCGGTGCGGCGCTGGAGTTCGCGCGGCTCCAGCAGCATGTCCACCGTGGGGTCGTCCTCCGGGACGAAGCCCAACTTCACCTGGCGCACCAGGTCATGGGAGCGGATGTAGTTCCACATGGCGCGGTGGGCCTCCAGCGTCAGGGGGATGAACTGCTCTACCTCCATCGACTGGTCAGGGCCCGGCTGGAAGGGTGCGCCCATGTCCTCCGCCGTGCTGTAGATGAGGAAGCCCTGTGGCGCGGCCTCGCCGTCATAGGCGATGGCCACGTACTTCGTGCGGTCCTTGCGGCGCGCCACCTCCCAGTGCCAGTAGACCTCCCAGTGGACCGAGTCGCGCTCGATGGCGAGCGTGCGGGGGGCGATGTACGCCTCGTACAGCCGCTCCACGAGCGGGCGGTGCGTGGCCGCATCGACGAGGCGCACCGCGTAGCCGTCCTGGCTCGGCGGGTCGGGGTCGCGCAGCGCCACGAACCGCGGGTCGAACGTGTACATCGTGTGCGCGGAGGCCAGCCCGTAGCCATAGCGCTGGTAGATCGCGCCGAAGGAGGCCCACAGCATCGCCAGCGGCTGCCCAGCCTCCCGATGCCATTCGAGCGACCGCGCCATCACCAGGCGCTGGTAGCCCTGGCGCCGGAACTCCGGCATGGTGCCCACGGTGGTGACGCAGGCGGTGGGCACGGAGCGCCCGTTGACCCGGGTGCGCCAGTCGTGCGCCCCCAGCGTGGAGGCGATGCGCCCGTCCACGAAGGCGGCCATGGTCGCGGACGTTGGGTACTGGCCCTCGATCTTGTTGAGTTCGGCCCACTCGTCCTGGGCGTCATAGGACATCCCGAAGACGTAGGTGGGGACAGCGAAGAACGCGTCCATCTCCGCCGGCGTGCAATGCCTCACCTCGACCGCCACAGGCGGCTCCCCCTCTATACCCGCAGTGCGAGGCGAACCCCCATGCCGCAGGCCCACGTGCAGACAACGCGCGTGGTGGCGCCGGGGTTGCCCTCGGACGGAGGGGTACCGAGGGCGGTGGGGGGGGGGGGGGGGAGGCTACGCCTCCGTGAGCGCCTCCACGGCCTGCTCCGCCCACACGACGCCGGCCTCACGCAGGCGGGCGACGTCCTCCTCGGTGTAGCCGAGTTCGCGCAGCAGGACGTCCGTGTGCTGGCCTGCCAGCGGGGCGGAGGCGATGCGGTTCGGTGTCTGGCGCAGCCGGACGACGGGGCCGTGGCGCTCCATCTCTCCGTGCTGCGGGTGCACCACCGTCGCCTTGTACTCGTTCACCTGCACCTGCTGGTCGGTGTGCCAGAACTCGCCCGGCAGGGGGCCGTCCGCGCGCACGCAGCCGAGGCCGGCCACGCCCAGCAGGCGCTCCCAGTCGTCCGCGCTCTCCGTGAGGAAGAGTTCCTCCAACAGCGCGGTCAGGGCCGGGGCGTTCTCCTGCCTGGCCACCCGTGTGTCGAAGCGCGGGTCGATCGCCAGTTCCGGGCTGCCGATGCGGCGGCAGAAGCGCACCCACTCCTTCTCCAGCAGGATGCCCAGGAAGACCCAGCCTTCCTTGCACGGGTAGAGGCGGTAGAGCGGGCCGGTGCCGAGGAGGTCAGGATCGACGTCCGGGCGCTCCTCGCGGTCCTCGTACCAGAAGAAGTCGTCCGAGTTGGCGAAGGCGTTGGCGCCCATCATGTCCACGAACACCTCCTGCCCCATGCCGGTGCGCTTCCGTGCGTAGAGGGCCAGCACTGCCGTGGTGGCGACCACGGCGGAGGTGTTGGGGTCCGGGTTCACCTCGTTCGCGCGGAAAAGACGGCGGGCGCCCTCCCGGATCTCCTCCAGGCTGACGCCGGTGGGGAGGCCGCCGGACTGCCAGGTGGCGCCGCCCAGCGCCGCGCCCGGGATGGGGTGCGTGGCCGGCCGGTGGGCGCTGGGGCCGGCGGGGCCGTAGCCGTTCACGTTCAGGTAGATGATGTCCGGCTTGATCGCCTTCGCGTCCTCGTAGGAGATGCCCAGGCGCTGGGGCACGCCGGGTCGGTAGTTGTGCACGATCATGTCCGCCTGTTCGATCAGCGCACGCACGATCGCCTGGCCCTCCGGGTGCTTCAGGTCCACGCAGATGCTTTCCTTGCCGGCGTTCGTGCGGATGGCGCCCAGGCTCCCGTTGCCCATCCAGCGCCACGGGTCGCCGCCCACCTGCTCCACCTTGATCACCCGCGCGCCCAGGTCCGCCAGGTGCGAGCAGCCCAGGGGCGCCGCGATGATCGTGCTGAAGTCCAGCACGGTGACGCCGTCGAGCGCGGGGGCGTGGCTGCGCTGCTCCTTGTTCAGGGGCTGCCAGGGCGTGCGCTTGTCCTCCAGCATGGCGCGCGTGTGCTGGCCCACGGCGGGGATGTCGCCGTGGATCTCCGCCGGGGTCTCCGTCAGCAGGGCCACCGGGCCGATCTGCTTCATGGGCGCGCGCTGGTGCGAGTCGTCGCCGTAGAAGCCCAGCACGGCCTCCATGACCGTGGTGGCGTTCTTCAGGGTGCCGCGCGGGTCCGCGACCTCGATCACGTGGCCGTTCATCACCAGGTCCGGGTTGTCCAGCGCGTCCTGCGTGGTCTCGTAGATGGTGGAGACCACGCCGCCGTTCTCCACGAAGATGCGCTGCCACTCGTCCGCGGTCTTCTCGCGCATGCGGTTGAACATGCGGTCGCGGAAGGCCTCGCGCACCTCTTCCTCCCAGAGCGCGGGTGAGCCCTCGTGCTTGCCGTCCGCGAAGATGTCCACCATGTCCGTGGCGGCGATGAAGTTGTCGAAGAGGTGCTGGAGCAGGTTGCCCAACTGGATCCAGCGCCCGTCCTTCGCCATCACGGGCTGGTAGTTGATGGTGGGCATGCGTCCGGCTGCCGCGGGCACAGCGTCCAGCGACCACTGCTCCGGGTCACGCTCCCGCAGCGACGCCATGGCGAGGCCGGCCAGGTCGTACGGCATCAGCCCCTGCAGCAGGCTGGTCTCCACGTACTGCCCAAAGCCGAGGTGCTCCCGCGCCAGGAGGGCGGCGAGCGTGCCCGTGACAGCGGCCTGCGCGGCCGCGTGGCTGCCCACCTGCAGCGCCGCGAACTGCGGGCCGGGGCGCGGGGCGGTGCCCTCGAACGCCATCATGCGGCCGGCCTTGGCCGCCACCACGCCCTCGTAGCCCGGATAGCCCACGTACGGGCCGTAGGGGCCGAAGCCGGAGATCTGAGTGTAGACCAGGCCGGCGTTCTGGTAGGCGAGCACGTCGTAGTCGCAACCCAGGTCCACCGCCTCGTGCGCCCGGAACGAGGTGACCACCACGTCCGCCGTCTTCACCAGGTCATAGAGGCGCTGCTTCTCGACCTCGCGCTTCAGGTCCAGTTCCACGCTCTTTTTGCCGCGCAGCCACATGGGCGCGCTGGCCAGGAAGCGGAACGGGTCGCCGCCGGGGCGCTCCACCTTCACCACCTCCGCGCCGAAGTCCCCCAGGATCATCGTGGCGATGCCGCCCACGGGCCCGTTGCTCAGGTCAATGACGCGTAGATCGTCCAGCGGACCGGCCATGTGCTCCCCCTTGCAGACCGCGCCCCACCACCCCCCGGCGGCGAGGCGTACCGGGTGCATGTTATGAGGCGTGCCAAGCGTGGCAAGGGCCGAAGGGCTACCGCACCGCCGTCACCATCGCCGCCCCCGCCTCCCGCGACACGCGCGCGCCGAGGTCTGCCGTCACGCCCTCGAACGCCGCCCGGGCCGCGTCCTCGCCCAGGGCGATCATCCCGCGGCCGGCCAGCCGTGCGGCGTCGCCGGGGTGGGCGGTCGTCCGCGCCTCCCGGAACCCGGCGGCCAGCAGCGCCTCCGCCAGCCACGAGGGCGTCCACCGCCTCAGTTCGACGACCGACGAGGCGAGGGCGAAGGGCGCGAGGCGCTCCAGCACCTCGGTCGCCAGTCCGCCTTCCACAAGGGTCTCGCCGTAGGCGCGCGGGGCATCCGCAGTGGCGACGAGCGCCTCGGTGTGGGCGAGCCGCGCCTCGGGCGTCGCGGGCAGCGCGAGGACGTATCGACGTTCGCGCGCGGGCTCCTGCGTGCGGCGGGCGTAGGTGAAGAGCAGGGAGTCCACGCCTTCGGTCAGGGTGACGGTCTCCATCTCCGGAGACGGCAGCGCCCAGACCTGAGACTGCACCCGCAGGACACCACCCGGACGCAGGACGCGCGCCAGTTCACGCATCGCCGCTTCCGGGTCGGCGCACTCCTCGAGGGAATGGGACGCCACAGCCAGGTCGAGGGCGCCGTCCGCCACCGGCAGCGCCGCCCCGTCCCCCGCGAGGAACGAGGCGTTCCCCACGCCGAGGCGCGCCGCGTTCGCCCGGCAGACCGCGACCCGCCTCGGCGAGGGGTCCACGCCCAGGACGGCTGACCCCGGCAACGCCGCCGCGAGCGATATCGAGGGCCATCCGTCGCCCGGCCCGAGGTCGAGCACCCTCGTGCGCCCCTCGACTCCCCCGACCGGCAGGTGCGACGCGAAGTCGGCGACCAGGGCGGCGTAGGCCCAGTGCTGCTCGCGCAGCGGGTCGTACGCCGCATCCACCCCCGGCAGGTTCCCGGACGACCAGAGGGCCACCCGCTCGTACAGCCCTCGAGCGGACGCCGCCGCCTCGGGCGGGGCTAGTTCGCGCCAGCGTCGCTCGGTGGGGGTGAGGGAGTCCTGCGATGGTGGGTTCATCCGCGAGGAGTGTCGGTCGAGTCCTCGACTGAGTCCTCGTGGAACGGGTAGAGGCGGATGCCGGGCTTTCGGAAGTGTGGGAACGACTCGTAGAACCCGACAGCGTCGTCCTCGCTCAGCAGGTCGACGCGTTCGCCGCCAGCCAGGCGTAAGCCCTCAGTCACGAGGAGACGTGCTACGCCCTGTCTTCGGCGTGCGCTGTCCACGGCCATGTTCGCCAGGAACGCCTGCAACTCGCCGTCGCTGAACATCTGGGCGAAGCCCACGACAGCCTCTCCATCGAGCGCCACGACCGTCGTCACACCCGGCGCGGTCAGCACCCGCTGGGCGCGTACGGGGTCGTCAGGGAAGGAGGGCCAGCCCTCCGCCTTGCAGAGCCGAAGGATGCCCGCCAGGTGCTCTGCGCGGTAGCGCTCTATCTCCACCATCGTGTGGGAGTCTAACCGCCTCCGCCCCGGGACAGAGGATGGGCCGGAGCAGACGAACGGCCCCTTGCGGGGCCGTTCTCGTGCACGCCTCGGGCGGCGGGGCTAGTCGACGCGGGCGGTGGCGGAGCCGGTGAGGACGGGGGTGCCGTCCTGGTTCTTGGTGACGATGTCCAGGTCCACCACCTGCTGGCCGTCCTCCTCGCGGACTTCCTTGACGGTGGCTTCCGCGGTCAGGGTGTCGCCGGGCCAGACCTGGGAGACGAAGCGGACGCCGTACTTCGTGAGGCGGCCGTCGCCCACGTAGTTCGTGAGCATCCTGCCGGTCATGCCCATGGTGAGCATGCCGTGGGCGAAGACGCCCGGGTAGCCCGCGTTCTTCGTGAACATATCGTCCGAGTGCAGCGGGTTGTAGTCGCCGGAGGTGCCCGCGTACATCACGATCTGCGTGCGAGAGAGTTCGTGGCAGATCTCCTCGGAGTGAGTGTCGCCAACCTTCAGGTCGCTTGCCTTCAGTGCCATCGTGCGCCCCCTAACCCTGCGTGGCCGGGCGCTCGGTGCGGACACCGACGGAGCGCGCCGTGATCACGAGGTTGTCGTCCTGGTCGTAGTACTCCGTGATGCTCTCGGAGAAGTTCAACTTGCCCGCGCGGCGGCCTTCGGCCTCCCAGGTCTTGCCGGGCTTGCTGACGGAGTGCAGGACCATGCCGGGCAGCAGCGGGCGGTGGTACTCGTAGTGCTGCTCCGCGTGCAGGCCGCCGCCACCGCCGCCGGTACGAGCAGCGCCCTCTGCGGCGGGCTCTGCCGGGGCGTTGGAGCCGGAGGCTTCCTTGCCGGAGCCGAACCAGCGCTTGCCGATCTTCGGCCGGAGGAAGTAGTCCGGGTCGAACTGGGCCGAGGCCTGCACGAAGGTGGGCGGCGCGATGATCTGGCCGGGCTCGGTCTGCTTCGCCGCTTCCTCGTCGTAGTAGATCGGGTTCGCGTCACCGATGGAGCGCGCGAACAGCATGATGTGCCCTCGCTCGATCGGGAACTCGTCGGATGCCATGTGCTCCTCCTTCAGCCATATGGCTCGGGCTTCAGCCGTGTGTGGCCTGGGCTCAGCCGCTGCGGTACGACGCGTCCCCCGTGCAGAGGGCTCCCTGTCGTCCCAGCGGCGGCAGAGTAGCGAATTCCGGCGCCACCCATCCACCCGAGGTCGTGCGAGATGTCTGGGGGGCCTCGAGAGGGGCCCTCCGGACGCTGGACGGCCGCCCCGGAGGGCGGCCGTCCGACTGCGGCGCACAGGGAGCGCCGCAGGGCCTGCTTCGGCCGGGGGCTGCCTCGGCCGGGGGCTGCCTCGGCCGGGGGCTGCCTCGGCCGGGGGCTGCCTCGGTAAGTTCGCTACTCGAGCGCGCCCACCTCGCGCAGGAGGGCGAGGGTGCCTTCGAGGTCCTCCAGGTCGTCCAGGTCGATGGCCGGGGGCTGGATCTCGTTCAGGCCGGGGAGGTCAGCGTTGGCCGGGACGGACGCGACCACGGGGTACTCGTACGTCTCCTCCGCGAAGTAGGTCTGCGCCTCGTCCGACAGGAGGAACTCGATCAGCCGGACGGCCGCGTCCTTGTTGTCAGAGGAGGCGAGGATGCCGCCGCCGGCCACGCCCACCAGGGCGCCGGTGTCGCCGGCATCCATGTAGTGGTTGCGGGCGGTGTAGGACTCGCCGTGGTCGGCCAGGAAGCCGTGCAGGTAGTAGTGGTTGACCAGGCCGACTTCCACCTCGCCAGCGGCCACGGCCTCCACGATCGGGCGGTTGCCCTCGTACGTGGCCACGTCATTGGCGATCATGCCCTCCAGCCAGTCGCGGGCGACGTCCTCGCCGTGCTGGATGCGCAGGGCGGTGACGAACGCCTGGAACGAGGCGTTGGTGGGCGCCCACGCCACGCGGCCGCTCCACTGCGGGTCGGTCAGGTCCAGGATGGAGCCGGGAAGGTCCGCCGGGGTCAGCGACTGGTTGTTGTAGACCAGCACGCGCGCGCGGCCGGAGAGGCCCACCCAGCCGCCGTCGTCCGAGCGCCATTTTGCGTCCACCTGGTCCAGGATGTCCTGCGACAGCGGCTCGAAGAGCCCGGCGTTCTGCACGGCGCCCAGGCCGCCGGTGTCCTGCGCGATGAAGACGTCCGCAGGGCTGTTCCCGCCCTCTTCCAGGATCGTGGTGGTCATCTCCGTGGTGGAGCCGTAGCGGACCGAGACGCTGATGCCGGTCTCGTCCTCGAACTGCGCGAGCAGCGGACCGATGAGGCTCTCCGAGCGGCCGGAGTACACGGTCAGGCTTTCGTCGCCGTCGTCCCCGCCACAGGCGGCGCCGACGGTGAGGGCCAGGAGCAGCGCGGGGACGGTAGCCCAGCGCCAACGGGTGAGTCGCATGTTGGAACCTTCCCTGTCGTGTGCCGGGTAGAGGTGGCACTACGGTCAGGCTGGAAGATTGAGTTAGTCCAGGCTAAGTGTCAATTGAAGCGCAAGCGTCTCGGTCCAACCCCGACGACCGGGTGACGGCCACGACAGGGTGAGGGGACGACAGGGCGAGGGGCGACAGGGTTGAGGGGACGACAGGGTGAGGGGTGGGCCGCTAGAAGATCGCGCCGGTGCGGATCTGGCGCTCGATGGCGTAGACCACGAGCAGCACCGCGGCGATGGCGAGCCACTTCCAGTAGTACTTACCGGGGTCTTCCAGCAGGTTCACGCCCTCAGCGTAGGTGTTTCTCCACCTCACGCGCGAGCGCCAGGCTGGAGGTGAGCCCGGGCGACTCGATGCCGCCGAGGTGGACGTAGCCGCGGTGTCGCCAGATCAGGAAGTCCGCCTGCCCGCCGCCGGGCGCCTGGAGTTTCGGGCGGTAGCCCACCTGGCCGGGGGCGATCTGGTCGTCGCGCAGGCCAGGGAGGAAGCGCTGGCCGGAGGCGAGGAAGCGCGCCCGCAGCGCGGGGTTGTCCGGGTTGCGGTAGTCCAGCGGCACGTCCGGCTCGATCCACTCCGCCGCGGGGCCCAGGTGCACGCCCCCGTCGGTGTCCACGGTCAGGTGCAGGCCCAGTCCACCCGCCGCGTGCTCCGGCAGCGGATACACCGGGCGCGAGATCCGGCGCGCCACCTCGGGGTCCACGATGTCGTAGTAGACGCCGCGGTTCACGCGCTGGCGGAGGGCCGGCACGGGAACGCCCTGCCCTGCCCCGTCCTGGAGGAACCCACCGTCCAGGGGATAGTCCAGCATCTCCGCCACGTGGTGGGCGTGGAGGCCGGCCGAGTTCACCACCGTGCCGGCGCGTAACTCGGACGTGGCGCCCTCGGCGTCGCGCAGGGCCAGGCGGAAGCCGGCGCCCTCGCGTTCGAGGTGGGTGACCTCGTGGTGCGTCACCGTCAGGGCGCCGTGGGCGCGTGCCGCCGCCTCGTACGAGCGGGCGAGCGCGAACGCGTCCACCACACCGGTGCTGGGCGACCAGATCGCCTCCACCACGGGGACGTGCGGTTCCAGTGCGCGCGCCTGCTCGCCCGACAGGCGTTGCAGGTCGCGCGCCTCGTTGGCGGTGGCCTGGCGGAGCACCTCGTCCAGGCCGGGGCGCTCCTCCTCCGTCATGGCGGCGATGAGTTTGCCGCAGCGCAGGACGGGGACGTGGTGGGCGTCCGCCCACTCGTAGATCAGCGGGTTGCCCTCCCAGCAGAGGCGGTGCTTCAACGAGCCGGTCTCGTAGTAGATGGAGGCGTGCACCACGCCGCTGTTGTGCGCGGAGGTCTCCCGCGCGATGCCCTCGTGCCGCTCGAGCACGACGACCGAGGCGGACCGCGCGAGCCGCTCCGCCACCGCGAGTCCCACCACGCCCGCGCCGATCACGACCACGTCCGCGTCGAACGTGTCGGCTGGGCGAGCAGGGCTGGGAGGCGCGGGAGTCATGGCGGGCATGATCCCACATCCGGGGTGTGGGTGGACGGACTGGGCGTCGCGGGACTTCTGGCATTGCCTGCTGTGATGCGTGTTGTATGTTTAGTAAGTCGAGACTGTCCTTCCGCCAACGCTCGTACTGAATCCCAGCCAGTGTCCGGTCACAGCGCACCCAGCGAGCAGCGGAGCACGCGTTGACCTCACTCCCCCTCCTGTTCCCCTTCCGGCCACTGAGCCGGCTCAATGCCCGCGACGTGGCGGCGGCGCGCCCCAACGCGCTCCTGATCATCTCGGGGCTGCTGGTGGGGCTGCTGTGCCTGGTGCCGCCGGTCTACCTGGTGGTGCGGGCGGCGGGGTCCTGGGGTATGGCGTGGGACACCATCACGTCCACCGCCACCCTGCGCGTGACCGTGCGCACGTTTGCACTGGCGGGCACGGTGACCGTCGCGGCCATCGCGATCTCGCTCCCGCTGGCGTGGATCGTGGAGCGCTCGGACCTCCCGGGGCGGCGTGCGCTGGGCGTGCTGGCGGCGCTGCCGCTGGCGGTGCCCTCCTACGTGGGCGCCATGGCGTTCATCGCCGCCTTTGGGCCGCGAGGCCTGGTGCAGGGCTGGCTGGAGCCGCTGGGCGTGGAGCGCCTGCCCTCCATCTACGGCTTCCCGGGCGCGGCGATCGTGCTCACGCTGTTCACCTACCCCTACCTGTTCCTGGTGCTGCGGCCGGCGCTGGCCGCAGCGGACCCACGCGTCGAGGAACTCTCGCGCACCTTTGGCTACAGCGCGTGGACCACGTTCCGGCGCGTGGTCTTGCCCTCGCTGCGCCCGGCGCTCGCCTCCGGCAGCCTGCTGGTGGCGCTGTACGTGCTCTCTGACTTCGGGGCGCCCTCCCTGATGCGCTTCTCCTCCTTCACGCGCGTGATCTACGTCCGCTACACCACCACGTTTGACCGCTCCACCGCCGCAGCGCTGGCGCTGGTGCTGGTGGTGCTGGCGCTCGCCGTGGTCTCGCTGGAGGTGTGGGCGCGCAGCCGGCGCCGGCTGGATGCGGTGCGCAGCGCCGGCCGGCCCGCGTCTCCGGTGGCGCTCGGCAAGTGGCGATGGCCGGCGTACGGCTTCGCCGCGGCGGTGCTGATCCCGGCGCTGGTGCTGCCCGTGGGCGTGCTCCTCTACTGGTTCGTGAAGGGCGTCCAGCAGGGTGTGGCGTTCAATGACGTCCTCACGCTCATCTCGAACTCCGTCACCGCCGCCGGCCTGGCGGCGGTGGCGGCGGTGGTCGTGGGCCTGCCGGTGGCGATCCTGTCCGTGCGCCACCGCGGCTGGTTCAGCCGCGGGATCGAGGTGGCCTCGTACACGGGGTACGCGCTGCCCGGCCTGGTGGTGGCGCTGGCGCTCGTGTTCGCGGCGGTGCGCATCTCCTGGCTGTACCAGTCGCTCCCGCTCCTGGTCGCCGCCTACGTGCTGCTCTTCCTGCCGCAGGCCACCGGCGCCATGCGCGTCTCGCTCGGCCGGGTGCGCCCCTCCATGGAGGAGGCCGCCCGAGGCCTGGGCCGCCGTCCGTGGCAGGTGCTGACCACCATCACGCTGCCGCTCGCGGGGCGTGGGATGCTGGCGGGCGCGGCGCTGGTGTTCCTGACCACCATGAAGGAACTGCCGGCCACCCTCATCCTGTCGCCCACCGGGTTCCACACGCTGGCCGCCCGTACCTGGGGCGCCAGTAGCGAGGCGCGCTTCGGCGAGGCGGCGGGGCCGGCGCTGCTGCTGGTCGCTATCTCCGCACTCGCGCTGGTGGCGTTCCGCCTCGGGTCGGGGCGCGCATCATGACGCCGCAGCACGCCGCCAGCACGCCGCACGAGCGCCGCTTCCCGGACCACGCCGTAGCCGTGCGCGCGGACGGCCTCCGCGTCCGGCTCGGCGGCGCCGAGGTGGTGCGCGACCTGACGCTGGAGGTGGAGGTGGGCGAACTGTTCGCGATCCTCGGCCCTTCCGGGTGCGGCAAGACCACGGCGCTGCGGCTGATCGCGGGCTTCGAGCGCCCCACGGCGGGCTGCCTGACGCTGTTCGACGAAGAGGTCGCGTGCGGGAGCACCTTTGTCCCGCCGGAGAAGCGGCGCGTGGGCATGGTCTTCCAGGACTACGCGCTGTTCCCGCACATGAGCGTGGCGGAGAACGTGGCCTACGGCCTGCCGAAGAGCGCGGACCGCGAGGCGCGGGTGCTGGAGGTGCTGGATCTCACCCGCCTGACCGGACTGGGCGACCGCGACGTGCACGCGCTGTCCGGCGGCGAGCAGCAGCGGGTGGCGCTGGCCCGCGCGCTGGCGCCGGGGCCGCGCATCCTGCTGCTGGACGAGCCGTTCTCGAACCTGGACCAGTCCCTGCGCGGCCGCGTGCGTGGCGAGGTGCGCGACATCATCAAGCGCGCCGGCGCCACGGCGATCCTGGTGACGCACGACCAGGAGGAGGCGCTGTCCATCGCGGACCGCGTGGCGTTCATGTGGGGCGGACGGGTGGAGCAGGTGGCCACCCCGGACGAGATCTACACCTCGCCTCGGACGTTGAATGCCGCGGACTTCATCGGCGACGCGAACATCCTGCACCTGCCGGTGCGGGACGGCCACGTGCAACTGCCCTTCGGCGACTTCGACGCCCCCGAGGGCGCCGAGGCCGCGGCGGTGGTGATCCGGCCGGAGGACCTGCAGATCATGCCGGGCGGCGTGTACGGCCAGGTGGTCTCGCGTGAGTACTACGGCCACGACCAGGTGCTGCACGTGGAACTGGAGGAGAGCGGGCTGGTGCTGCGCGTGCGGGTGGCCCCGCACGAGCGCCTCGGCATGGCGGGGCCGATCTCCATCGGCCTGCGCACGGATCCGCTCGTGCTGGCGGAGTCAGGGGCCGAGGACGGCGGCTGACCTCCGGCCAGAGCGCGACGTACCATCGTCAGCATGCCTGCGACAGCGAACCTCCCGGCCCTGCCGCCCGCCGCCACCCGTGAACCCGTGGTTACGCCCACCCGCACCCCCGCGCGCACTCGGGGCGAGGAGACGCAGCAGGAGCCGGAACACCTCTGGCGGCTGGTGCTGCTGGACGACAACGACCACACGTACGAGTACGTGATCGAGATGCTGGGCACGATCTTTGGCTACGCGCCCGAGAAGGCGTTTGCCCTCGCGAGGCTGGTGGACACCCACGGCCGCGTCACCCTGATGACCGCCGAGCGGCGGGAGTGCGAGGCGAAGCAGTCCCAGATCCACGCCTACGGCGCAGACCCGCGCATCCCCACCTCCAGGGGCTCCATGTCCGCCATCGTGGAGGAGGCCACCTGAGCCGTTGAGCGCCCGACAGGCCGTTATCGGGTGCGGATTCGGCCCCCTCTACGGCGTGCTTGCGATCTCCGTTAATCTGCACTCCGACGGATCGAGGGCCTCTCGGGCGGGGAGTCCTCGATCCGTCGTGTTGTCTCCCCGGACTGCGCCGGTTAGCGGCCGGTGAACTTCGCGGGGCGCTGCTCCAGGAACGAGGCGCGGCCCTCGGCCACGTCGGCGGTGCCGCGCAACTGGCCCTGGGCGGACCACTCGAACTCGATCTGGGACTTCAGGTCGGCGCCCCAGGCGTGGCGCACCTCTCGCTTCATCCACATCATGGAGAGCGGGGCGCCCTCCACCAGTTGCGCCGCCACCTCGAACGCGCGGTCCAGCGGGTCCTCCACCAGTTCGTTGCCCAGCCCCAGGGCCAGCGCCTCTTCGGCGAAGACGTCCCGGCTGGTGTAGAGCAGTTCGAGCGCCTTCGCCGGCCCCACCAGGCGGGGCAGGTGGTAGGTCATGCCGCAGTCCGGGCTCAGCGCGCGGCGGCCGAAGACCGTCACGAAGCGCGCCTGCGGCCCCAGGTAGCGGATGTCGAACGACAGCGCGAAGGCGTACCCCGCCCCCGCGCAGACGCCGTTGATGGCCGCGATGGTGGGCTTGTCCAGGCCCGGCATGGCCAGCCCAATGGTGGAGATGCCCATGGAGTCGTTCGGCGAGGCGTTTGGCGTGCGCTCTGGGTCCACCGGGTTGCGCTGGGCCAGGTCCGCGCCCGCGGAGAAGCCCCGCCCCTCGTGGGAGCAGACCACCACGCGCACGTCGTCGTCCACCTGGAAGCGCCGGCCCAGTTCCACCACCTCCCAGAAGGTCTGGGTGCGGAGGGCGTTCAGCACCTCTGGCCGGTTGATGCGGAAGTGCCCAATGCCGTCCTGGACTTCCACGATCAGGTCCTCGAAGTCGTCGTACCGGATGGCCATCAGCGTCCCCTCTGCTTGCAGCGTGCTGTCTGGGTTCTAGCACACGCAGCGCCCGGCGGGGTGGGGGGCCCACAGCGGCTGAGCAGACTCGCTGTTACAGTGCCGCATTCGGAGGCGCGGGTGGAGACAGTCCTGGAGTACCTGTTCCTGGTGGTGGCCGGCTTCCTGGCCGGCGCCATCAACGCCGTGGCCGGCGGTGGATCGCTCGTCTCCTTCCCGGCGCTGGTGGCGGTGGGCTACGCGCCCAAGGTGGCCAACATCACCAATACCGTGGCCATGTGGCCTGGCTACATCGGCGGCACCATCGGCTACGCCGAGCAGTTGCGCGGGCAACGCCGCCGCGTCCTCATCCTCACCGCCCCCAGCATCGCGGGCGCCATCGCCGGCTCCGCGCTCCTGCTCTACACCTCCGCCGAGTCGTTCGAGGCAATCGTGCCCTTCCTCATCCTCTTTGCAGCGGGCCTGATGGCCGCCCAGCCGCGCCTGGCCACCTGGGTGGCCGACCACCGGGGCGACCGCGCTCAGAGCGACGCGAACGTGGAGGTGCTCGCAGGCGTGTTCATTCTGGCGGTGTACGGCGCCTACTTCGGCGCGGGGCTCGGGATCCTGACGCTGGCGGTGCTCGCGATCCTGCTGCCGGACGACCTGCACCGCTCGAACGCGCTGAAGGGGATGCTCTCGGTCATCATCAACGCGGCGGCGGTGGCCTATTTCGCGATCTGGGGGCCGGTGGAGTGGGCGCCGGCCGCGGTGCTCGGCGTTGCGGCGCTGGCGGGCGGGTTCCTGGGCGTGGGCTGGGCGAGGCGCCTCAGTCCGCAACGCCTGCGCCAGGGCGTGATCGGCTATGCCGTGCTGGCCGCCGTCGTGATCTTCTTCACATAAGTCCTGTCCGGGGCAGGTCCGAGACGCCTCGACGCCGGGGTATCATCGGCCGCGGAGACCCCTCGTGGAGGACGCATGACGAACCGACGCCGGGCCATCGAACTGACCGAGGACGAGCAGCGCGCGCTGATGGCGGAGGCACGCATCCTGCAGGTGGCCAGCATCAACGCGGACGGCCGCCCGCACCTGGTGCCCATGTGGTACGAGGTGGACGACGAGGGGCTGATGGTCTTCACCACCTACGGGACCTCGCAGAAGGTGGTCAACCTGGAGCGCGACCCGCGCGTGACCGTGCTCCTGGAAGCCGGCGACACGTACGACGAACTGCGAGGCGTCTCCATGGACGCGCGCGCGGAGGTGGTGCGCGACCCGCAGGTGACCGCGCGTACGCTGGCCCTGGTGGGCGCTCGGTACAGCGGCCGGCCGAGGCCGCCATTGCCGGCGGCGCCGTCGCCAGAAGCGGACCTGCCGCCAGCGGCGTTCAAGCGCGTCACCGTGCGCATCCACCCGGAACGCGTCCGCTCCTGGGACCACGGCAAACTCGGCTAACGCTGCTGTGACACAGACGGTGACACTACCCGTGACCGCCCTCGCCACTCCACCCCGCGCCACCACAGAGGCGCCCGCCCGCCAGGGCCAGACGCGACCCATCGAGGAGACGCTGCCGCCGTACGTGGTGATCCTCCACAACGACGACCACAACACGATGGACGGCGTGGTGTACGCGCTGCTGGCCTCCGTTCCGGAGTTGGACATCGAGCGTGCGGTGGAGGTGATGCTGGCGGCGCACCACCACGGGCAGGCGGACGTGATCTCGTGTCCCCTCGAACGTGCGGAGTTGTACCGCGACCGGTTGGAGCAGCGCGGCCTGACGGCCACGATCCGCAAGGCGTGAGGCGCGACGTCAGCCCGCGGGTGCGGCCGGTTCGGCCGGCTCGGGGGGCGGGGGCGGGGGCGGGCGGTCCGGACGGGGTGGCTTGCGCACGAGCATGACCACGAGGGCCGCCACGATCCAGCACACGCCCACGCCCACGAAGACGCCGTTGTAGTTGCCCACCATGTCTCGATAAGTGGCGACGATGAGTGGGGAACTGGCGCCGATCACGAGCGAGATCGGCATAGCCACGCTACGCACGGACCCGAGGTAGCGCCTCCCGAAGTACGAGCCCCAGATCGTCTCCTGCAGGGGGATCTGCCCGCCGAAGCCCCAGCCCATGAGCGCGTAGCCCAGCACCAGCAGCGGCACCGCGTCCGCGTTGGCCGCGAACACGATGACGATCATCGCCACGCCCGCCTGCCCGAAGCCGATGGCGGCGGCAGTCTTGGGTTCGATGCGCTCCATGGTCCAGCCCCAGAACGGCTTGGAGATCAGCGCCGGGAAGGACATGGTGGTGGCCATGACCGCGCCGAAGCCGGTGCTGAAGCCGTTGTCCTCCAGGAACGGGATCGACTGCACCAGCATCACCTGGATGCCCACCCCGCCCAGGCCGAACGCCAGCACGATCAGGTAGAGGGCCTTCGTGTGCAGTGCCTCGCGGCGGGTGAAGGAGTTGTCGTAGTCCGCCTGCGCGGCCGCCCCGCCACCCGCGCGCATCTGCGCCTCGTCCAGCCCGTCCGGGTGCCAGCCGTGGTCCTCCGGCTGGCGTCGCATGATGGTGGCCGTGGGCAGGATCGTGATCACGGTGATGAGGGCCAGCACCCGCCAGGCGTCCTCCCACCCGAACTGGGCAATGAGCACCGTGGCGACGCCCGGGAACGTCATCCCCGCCAGCGACACCCCCATGGAAGAGAAGCCGATCATGCGGCCGCGCTTGGTCACCCACCACTTCGCCATGGTGACGTTGACCACCAGGTTGCCCACCAGGGCGGCGCCCATGGTGAACATCACGCCGCGGAGCACGATCCACTGCCACAACTCCGTGACCGATCCGGCCAGGAACAGCGAGAGCCCCAGGATCAGTCCGCCGGCCAGCATGAACCGCCGCCCGCCGTGCCGGTCCACGGACGCGCCGATGAAGAAGCCCACGCCGGACATCACGAAGCGGCTGACCGTGGTGGCGGTGAAGAACTGGGAGGTCGTCCAGCCCAGGGACTCCGTCATGGGGTTCACGAATGGCCCCACCACGGAGGTCATCATGGCGATGGTGATCAACTGGGAGACGAACGCGCCGCCCAGGATCCAGTACCCGTAGTAGAACCCCGGCCAGGGCGGCCGGGCGGGCGAGCGGGACTCGCCCGCCTCGCCGGCGTCCGGAGGCGCCGGTCCGCGGTCAGCCGTGACGGCCATGGGGAGTCCTCTCCAACGGCCGCGCGAGCGCGCCAGTGCCGGTGCCGAGCACCGGTGTGATGCGCGTTATACGCCCTTCCTCACGTGAGCGTAAAGGTTGAGGCCGCCCGCAGGGGGCCGGGACGCGGCGTCACGCGCGACTGGGCCGCAGCGCGCCGAAGCCGAGCGCCAGGCGCCGTGCATTCGCGGCGCGGAAGACCACCGGGTCGCCCTCCAGGAAGCGTCCCAGCGCCGCGGTGCTCAGGCCCAGCGCGGAGGCCGCGTCCGAGAGCCGCCAGCCCGCCGCCTCCAGCATATCGAAGGTCTCCGCCACCACCTGCGGGTAGAGCGGGTTCCGCTCCGCCACCGCCAGGCGGCCCCGGATGACGCGCTCCGCAAAGACCTCGGACCGGCGGTACGCCTCCAGATCCACGGACTCGCGCATGGCGAGGGCAATGGCGACGCGCAGACGGCGGAGGGCGCGGGCCCGGTTCTCGTGCTGGGAGCGCGACTCGACGGCGAGCGACTCGAGGCCGGTGGGACGGTGGCGCAGGCGGACGGCCGAGTCCGTCTTGTTGCGCTTTTGCCCTCCCGGCCCGCTCGCGCGGAACCGGTCCACCTCGCACGCGGCCAGCAGGTCCTGGTCCGACTGACCGAGGTACGCGCGCCAGCCGTCGGGGGCGGGGTCTTCTGCCATGGCGGCAGGCTAACGGCCGCCGCGCCCCGCCGTCCCGCCCGCGACCCTCAACGCATGGCCGAGCGTGACGAGCGTGGCGAGCGAGATGCCCGAGCCGCAAGGGCTCTCTACACTGACTGTTCATCGCGCACCGGAGGTTCTTGCAATGGCTCCCATCCGCGCCCAACTGGTCGGCGCCACCGGCTACGGCGGACTCGGCATCCTCGAACTGCTGCTTCAGCACCCGCACTTCCAGGTCTCCACGCTCATCGCGCGTGACGACGCAGGGAAGCGCATTGACGAGGTCTATCCGCACCTGGCCGGGCGCTGCGACCTGGTCGTGCAGTCCTCGGACGAGGTGGCGGTGGGCGAGGACTGCGACGTGGTGATCTTCGCCACGCCCGACCGCGTCTCGCAGCAGTACGCGCAGGACCTGCACAGCCGAGGCGTGCGCTTCATCGACTACTCAGGCGATTTCCGCTTCACCAGCACCGCGGACTACGGCCGCTACGCCGCGCGGCACCCCTCGATCAGTGACGCCACGCACGGCGCGGCCGACCTGCTAGGCCAGAACGCCTATGGGGTCTCCGAACTGAATGGCGAGGCGATCGCGCACTCGAAGATCGTGGGGAACCCCGGGTGCTTCGCGGTGGGCATCATCCTGGGCCTGGCGCCGCTGTTCGCGGACGGCCTGGTGGAGGCGGGCACGGTGCAGGTGGACGGCCTGACCGGCTCCAGCGGGGCCGGCAAGAAGCCGGCGCCCCTGCAGCACTTCTCCCACCTGAACGACAACGTGGTGCCCTACCGCGTCCTGAACCACCAGCACGTGGTGGAGTCGGAGATGACGTTGGGCCGCCTGGGCCAGGCCTCCGGCGCCACGGTGGACTTCATCCCGCACCTGCTGGGCACCACGCGCGGCATCCTGAACACCATGCACCTGACGGCGAACAAGACCGTGACGCGGGAGGGCCTGCTGGAGCGCTACCGCGAGTTCTACGCGGGCCAGCACTTCGTGCGCGTGCTGGACTCGCCGCCCACGCTCAAGGGGCCCCTCGGTTCCAACTACATCGACCTCTCCGTCTTCGTGGCGGAGGGTGGGCGGCGAGTGGTGGTGATGTCGTCCATCGATAACCTGATGAAGGGCCAGAGCGGATCCGCGATGCAGAACCTGAACCTGATGTTCGGGCTGCCCGCCACTGCCGGCCTGGAACGCGGCCCGCTCTACCCGTAGCGCCACCCCGGTACCCGCGCTCCGGCGCGGCTACGACCCGTCGAGGATCCTCGAACGGGGCATGCGGCCGTGCCACGCGGTGGAGGCGCGCGCCACGCCATAGGCGATGAGTAGCAGCGCGACGGGGGCCACGGTCACCACGGCGCCCACGCCGATGGAGGAGGCGACCGCGCCCAGCAGCAGCAACTGCGGGATGGCCAGGCCGTCCTTCAGCGCGCCCAGGAGCGCGAAGACCCGCCCGTGGATCCCCACCGGGACGTACTTGCCGATGTAGGTCTGGGTGGCGGCCGCCGCCAGCGTGATGCCCGCGCCCACGAGCAGCGAGATCGCCGCCGCCATCTCCACCTCGTCGCCCACGCGCGGGATGTCCAGCAGGAGCATCCAGCCGAGCATGTCCGAGACCCGGCTGACCTGGCCCAGGGCGATCATGGCGAGCGAGACCACGGTGAAGCCCGCCACCGCCACGGCGCGTTCCCCCGCCACGCGGATGGCCAGCGGCGCCAGCAGCAGGCCCCCCACTACCCCCAGGGAAGCCGGGGCGAAGACGTAGAACGTGAGCGTGGGGTCCACCTCCAGCACCTGCTTCACGTACTGCGGGCCCAGCGTGCCCAGCACCACGTTGATGGTGCTGGCCATGGCGGCCAGCAGCAGCATCCAGAAGGCGCCCGGTTCTTCCAGCAGCCAGCGCACCGCCTCGATGACCCCGAAGCGGCGCACCTGCCTACGGTCGAACACCGTGTCGTCCGTGTCCGGGCGGAACTTGACCACGCGCAGGGCGGAGAAACAGAACATCAGGCCTGCGATGAACGTGACCGGCCGCAGCCCCCAGAACCGCACGACCGCCGGCGCCAGCAGCGCCTTGCCGCTCACCTCGCCCACTGACGAGGCCAGCGACAGGAACGAGTTGGCAGAGGCGAGTTCCGCGTGGCTGGCCACCAGCGGCGCAGCCGCGGACTCGGCCGGCTGGGAGACCTGGTGCAGCACGCGCACCAGGAACAGGATCACCAGCATCGCCCCGAAGCCCGTGCCCGTGGTGGTGGGCACGAGCAGCGCCAGCACCCCCATGGCCAGGTACGCCCCGAAGAGCGCGACGCGCTTCGGCACGGCGTCCGCCACGGCGCCGCCCCACGGCCCCAGGATCACCCCCGGCAGCAGGAACGCCACGCCAATGGCGGCGGCCTGGAGGGCGCTGTCACTGGTGCGCGCGCTGGCGATGAGCGCGGCGTAGTAGAGGGCCTGCAGCGCCAGGTCCGCGAAGAACCGCGAGGCGAGGAGCGCCTGGAAGTGCGGGTTGCGCGCGACGGAACCGGGGGGGATAGCGAACCAGAGCACCCTGAACAGCCGGTCCTGTCCGCGACTGACGGCGTCGTCAAACCGCCGGAAGGATCGGCCGGGAGGCTGGTCGAACTCGGGGCCCAATGCCATGCGCGCATCCTAGACCGAACGAAAGCGGAGCCGTCACGTTCTACGTTTCGCAACCTCACATGTGGCCCTCAACGCGGACGGTGATGCGAGGGCCAACCTGTCGAGGAATGACGAGATGAAGCGCACGGACACGTTGCGCCCGGCGCCCCGCCCCGGTGCGGCAGCCCCCGGCCCGACGGTGCTCGCCTTCGGTCTCGTCTCCAGCGTAGAGGCTGTGGCCGCTCCCGCCCGAGCGGCCTCCTGCACCCCGCTGGAGGCGAGCCCGGACGCCGGCGCCGCCCGGGGTTGCGCGGACGAGCCGGGCAGCGGCGACAGGGAGGAGCGCGCCCCCTCGGGGTGCGGAGCCATGGACGTTCGGTGGCGGACCAGGGAGCCGGTGTGTCGAGCGTGATGGGCGTAGCCTCGCCCGTTCCCGGCATCATCGGGCACACTGGAGCCCCACCCGCACCTCGTCCGAGGGGTGCGAAGCCGAACGAAACGGGGCTCCCTTCGTTGGATCAATCGGAAGCGCGGGAACGTGCCGTCCCCGCGGGGACGGATGAGGATGCGGGGGTCATCCGTCCTCTCGTCGACCGCGCGAAGACGGGCGACGCCGAGGCCTTCGGCGCCCTCTATGACCGCTTTCGGCCGGAGATCTTTCGCTACCTGGTGGTGCGGGTACGCGACCAGGACGTGGCGGAAGACCTGGTCCAGCAGGTGTTCCTGAAGGCCTGGCGGGCCATCCCTCGGTACGAACATCGAGGCGCGCCCTTCCGGGCCTGGCTCTATCGGATGGCCCACAACCAGATGGTCGACTTCTTTCGGACGCGCCGCCCCACCACTGACCTCGAAGGCGTGGACCTGCCCGAACCTTCCGAGGCGGAGGAGCGCGTGCTGGTGGGCGAGATGAACGACGCGCTCCAGGCCGCCATGGAACGCCTGTCGGAGGACCACCGCGAGGTGCTGGTGCTGCGCTTCCTGATGGAGAAGTCCGCACGCGAGATTGGCGAGATCATGGGGCGCAAGGAGGTCACCGTGCGCGGCCTCCAGATGCGCGCCCTGCTGGCGTTGCGCCGCGAGATCGAGTCGCAGGGAGGTCTGCCATGAGCCAGCCGCTTCCCTTCGAGTCCGTCCTGGACCTGTGCGTCCAGCAGATCGTGTCCGGCGCCGCCACGGTGGAGCAGTGCCTGGCGCGCTACCCCGAGCACCGCGATGCGCTGGAGCCCGCCCTGCGCACCGCGTCCGAACTGGTCGCCGCGCCTCGGCCGGCCGTGCCGCCCCTGGATCCCGCGCGCCGCGAGGCGTTCATGGACCTGATCCGGGAGACCCCACAGGACGCGCCGCCGCGCCGCGTTGGGAAGGTGGGCGGCGTGCGTGGCGTGCTCTCGAGGCTGCGCGCGCCTTCACTCCGGGAGTGGGGTGGGCTGGGCCTGGGCGCCGTCGCGTTGCGTGTGGCGCCGGCTGCGGCGGTGGCGCTGTTCGCGCTGTTCATGGTCTTCGGGCAGGGGGCCACGCCGGCGGCTGCGGCCACCCTCACCGTCTTCACGGGCGAGGTGGAGCAACAGGTGGACGGCGCCTGGCTCCCGCTGGCGGACGGCGCCGCCGTGCATGAGGGCGAGGCGATCCGCACGCTCCCGGGCGGCCACGCCCTGCTCACCTTCTCGGACGGCTCCACGGCCTCGCTGGCGCAGGAGACGCAGGTTCTGCTGACACACCTCTCCCGAGGCAACGCCCGCCACATCGAACTCGACCAGGCCAGCGGTCGCCTGTGGAACGACGTGGTGACGAGTTCGGGCGACGGCCTGTACCTGGTGCGCACGCCGCACGCGACGGTGCAGGCGCAGGGCACGGTCTTTGCGACGCTGGTGGCGGCCACCAGCGGTGAGACGGAGGTCTCCACCGTGGACGGCCTGGTGCGGGTCATCTCCGCCGGCTCGTCCGTGGACGTGGAGACCGGGCAGGTGGTGCGCGCGAACGCCGAGCGCATCGCCACGCCCAAGGCGATCCCGTTCGTGGGGGAGATCACCGTGCGCGGGCCCGTGGCGGCGGCGCTCACCTCGCCAGACGGGGCGGCGACCGGCCTGCTGCCCTCGGGCATGGTGTTCCGCCAGGTGCCCGGCGTCACCACCACTGGCGCGCGCGAGACGCAGCAGCACATGTACGTGGGAGACATCCGGCCGGACGTCTACTCGCTCTGGCTGCGGCGCTACGACGAGGGCGAGGCGATCGTGGTGGTGGAGACGGCGGACGGCCGCCTGAACATCCCCGTGGCGGGCAACGTGGCCACCGCCCGCATCCTCATTGCCATTGACATCGTGGACGGCAGCGTGTTCATGCGGGCGCTGGACACGACAATCGAGACCGTCCCGGAGGCCGAGGCGCCGCCCGTGCGCCTGGTGGAGTCCGCCCGCACCCGCAGGGCGGTGGACCTGGGCACGGCGCGGGCGCAGCGCACGGACACGCTCACGGCGGATGCCACGCAGGCCGCGACCGAAACCCCCTCGCCCACGCGTACTCGCGAGGGGCGAGGGGGGCAGGCCACGCCGAGCGCCACGGCCACACCGGCCATGACCTACGCCACGGAACTGCGCGCCGCGGTGGACACCGCTCTCGACACCGGCGACAACACCGCGCTCGCGGCCGTCCTCGGACGGCTGCTGGAGGGCGACCGTCGTCAGGACCGCGAGCGCCTGGAAGCGCTGGCGGAGGTGCTGGAAGACCCGGCGGCACGGGTGCGCGTGGTGGCTGTGCTGCTGGTCACTGCGGACGACGAGGTGCTTGAGGGCCTCCAGGACGCAGTGGACGCGCTGGACGCGCTGGACGGAGGTCGCGCCTCGCGGGCCGACCGCCGGCTGCACGAGCGGCTGGAGGAGGGCCTGCAAGACCTCTGGCGATCCCGCGACGACCGCGACCTTCGCAACGGCCGGGACGACGGCCCCGGCAATGATCGCAGGAATGATCGCGGGAACGACCGGGAAGACGGCCGGGATGACGACCGTGGCCGCGGCAATGACCGAGGCCGAGGCGCTGCCACCGCCGAGCCCTCGCCCTCCGCCTCGCCGGCCGCCACCGAGCGGCCTCCTTCCGACCCCGACGACGACCGTCGAGGTGGTCGCGGCAACAACGACCGAGACGACCGCAGCGACCGCAGCGACCGAGGCGACGAAGACGCGCCCGCAGGCCCCTCGGACCGTCGCTGGGGTGGACTGGCGGAGTTGCTGGAGCGCTGGCGAGAACGGCTACGCGGCGGACGCTAGTCAGCCCTCCTGCAGGCCGCCATTGCGTGCGGACAGCCTCAGGGCGGGGGCGTCCTGTTCCTCCAGCAGCAGGCGTCGCGCCGGGTAGTTCATGCGGATGCCCTCGCGCGCGAAGCGGGCGTGGAGACGCTTGATGAGGTGGTGCTTGATGTCGTACGAGTCCAGCCAGGTGACCGCGCGCATCTCCAGCAACGCCATCACGTTGGACTCGCCAAAGTCCGTGTAGGAGAACACCGACGTGTGGGACTGGAGCGCGCTGGGGCGCTCGTCCTTGACCTCCTGCATCACCTCGCGCGCCACCTGCTCCACGCGGTCCAGGTCCTCCTCGTACGCCACGCCAAAGGTGACGTAGGCGTCCGCCTCCATGCCGCTGAGCGTGTAGTTCGTGACCGTGGACTGGGCCAGCGTGGCGTTGGGCAGGATCACCACGTTGTTCGAGAACGTGCGGACGCGGGTAGCCCTCCAGCCGATGTCGTCCACCTGGCCCTGCAGGCCGCCCTGGATCTCCACCCAGTCGCCGATGCGGATGGAGGAGTCCGACAGCATGTAGGAGGAGGCGAAGACGTTGGCCAGCAGCGGCTGCAACGCCAGCGCCACCGCCAACCCGCCAATGCCGAGGCCGGCCAGCAGCGGGCTGATGGCCACGCCCAGGGTGTCCATGATGATCAGCACCGCGGAGGCGCCCACCAGGATCGTGATGCCTCGGCGCACCAGGGGCAGTGATCCCGGGTGCAACTTACCGCCCGCGCCTGGCCGGCCAGCCTGCCACTCCAGCAGGTCCACCAGCACCCGGCGGAAGGCCACGGCCACCACGATCACGCTGAGGGCGATGCCGGCGCGCGTCATCCACGCCATGTGGCCCTGCGCGTAGGACAGCGTGCCGCTGCCGCTGGCCAGGGCCCAGATGGCGGCGAGCAGCACGAAGGGCGTGCGCACGCCGGCGGCGATGTGATCGTCCAGTTGGGACTCGGTGGCGCGGGTGAAGCGATGGACGATGCGGCCCGCCACCGCCGCCACGAGCGTGGCGACGAGGATGACGGTGACCATGATGCCCGCTGCGAGAGCGGTCTCGAGCCACTCGTCGCGGGTCAACCCGAACGGCAGTTCATCCACCGCAGTCATGCTACTGGTTGCGTTGCGATAACCCAACAGGCCTTGCAGTGATCTATACTTTCGGAATGTTTGAATCTATCGGTCGCACCTTCTCTCTCATCAAGCAGTCATGGCATGTCCTGATGGAGGATCGGCGCCTGATCCTGCTGCCGGTCATGGCCGCGGTGGCCCTGGTGGGCGTGGCGGTCATGGTGGCGGTCCTCGCCGCCGCCACGGGGACGCTGGACCGCCTGGACACCGCCGTCGCCGGAGCAGAGACCGAGGCGACCGCCGTGGACTTCGTCCTGGGCGCGCTCCTGCTGGGCCTGTCGTACTTCATCGTCATGTTCTTCAACGCCGCGCTGATCGCCACCGCCATGGAGCGCCTGCGCGGCCGCCCTCAGGGGATTGGCTACGGCATCTCCGTGGCCACCACGCACATCCCGGCGCTGCTGGGGTGGGCGCTGATTGCGGCCACGGTGGGCCTGGTCCTGAACGCGCTCCGTAACCGCACGGACGGCCTGCTGGGGCAGATCGCCGTCAGCATCGCCGGGGGCGTGTGGGCTTACATGACGTTCTTCGTCATTCCCGTGATGGTGGTGGAGAACCTGGGGCCGCTCGCCGCGATCAAGCGCTCCGGGTCACTGCTGAAGGAGACCTGGGGCCAGCAGTTCACGGCCAACTTCTCCTTCATGTTCATCTACATCGGGGCCGTCGTAGTCGCGGTGATCCCGGCGGCGCTGCTGTTCGGCATCTCTCCGATCCTCGGCTTCGTGGTGGGGGTGCCGCTGGTGGCGCTGGCCATGGGCACGGTGCAGGCGCTGGAGGGCATCTTCAAGGCCGCCCTGTACGACTTCGCCGTGGGCTCCACCCCGCACGGCTTCGACCAGGCCACGCTCCGCTCGGCCTACCGCGCGCTCTAGCGGCCACCGCCCTCTCCGAGGGCGCCCGTTGACTGCCCGCCGTCCGTGCTCCTACCCGCGGCGGCGGGCCAGCGCCGCCGCGAAGTCCTCCGGGGTGTCCACGTCCACGAACGACCAGCCCTCCGGGTCGGCGTGGCGCCACTCTTCCTCGCGCAGGCGCACCATGCCCAGGTCCGCGGCCACGGCCATGGGAGCGCGGTCGCCGGCGGCCAGGTGCGTGCGGATCACCTCCAGTGCGTCGCGCGCGAAGGCGGAGCACAGCGGCTGGGGGCGTCCGTCCGCGATGGGGAGCACCCACCGCGCGCCGCCTCGGACGCGGTCCGCGAGCAGGCGCAGCAGGTCCGGCTGCAGGAACGGGTGGTCCACGCCCACCACCACCGCCACCGGCGCCGAGGCGGCGTGCAGGCCCGTGCCCATGCCGTAGAGCGGGCCCTCGCCCTCCACGGCGTCCTCCACCACCACCAGGCTGCCGCGCGGCTGCACGAGGGGCAGCGACTGTCCCGGCGCGCGTACGATCACCACCTCGTCCGCGACGGCTTCAAGGGCGCTCACGGTGCGTTGCAGGAGCGTGGCCCCGTCCATTACCAGCGAGGCCTTGTCCTGGCCCATGCGGCTGGATCGCCCGCCAGCCAGGATGATGCCCGAAACCTCTGCCATGGGAGCCCCCTCCTCGCCGGGGAACGCTATCGGTAGTGTCGTGCCCCTACGATCCTAAGGAGGAGGCCGCATGGCCCACACGGGAGAGACCGGCGCTGTACGCCCGGGGGCGTCCGGGCCGTCCGGGGCGCCGGGACTTCCGGCCACGCCGCTCTGGGACGCGCTCGCCCTCGGCGACCCTGCACCTGGCGTCCCGGTGGTCGTGGCCATCGTGGGCGGGGGCGGGAAGACCACCCTGCTCTACCGCCTGGGCCAGGAGGCGGTCGCCCGAGGGCTGCGCGCCGTGGTGACCGGCACCACGCGCTTCACGCGGCTGGAGCCCATGCCGCCGCTCCTCCGCGGGCCTCAGGAGGGCGCCCCGGAAGCCATCGCCCGGCACTGGGCAGCGCTCGACGACGCCGAGGGCGGCTGGGTGGCCGTGGCCGGCGACCGAGACCAGCCCGCAGGACGCCTCGACCCGCTGGAGGTGGAGACGGTGGCGCGGGTGGCGGCGCTGCCGGGGGTGGGCCTGGTGGCGGTGGAGGCGGACGGGAGCAAGATGCGCCCGTTCAAAGCCCCGTCAGAGGACGAACCGGTGATCCCGGACTGCGCCACGCACGTGGTGGTGGTGGTGGGCGCCGACGCGCTGGATGCCCCACTGGACGAGGGCCACGTGCATCGCCCGGAACGCGTGCGCGAGATTCTGGGCCAGAACCGCATCCGCTCCGTGGAGGACGGCGCCACCTGCGACGCCGACCTCATCGCCGCGGTGCTCGCGCACGCGGAGGGCGGCCGCAAGGGCGTGGGCGACCGCACGTTCGCCGCGCTCGTGAACAAGGCGGACATTGACCTGGACTCCGCGGTCCGCCTGGCCCGTGCGGTGCACCGGGCCGGCGTGCCGCGCGTGGTCATCGCCGCCCTGCGCGAGGAGACCACGCCCGTCCGGGAGGTCATCACCTGAGCGCCGCTGGCGCGTGCACGACGGAGACGAGGAGTAAGAGGCCATGCCTGAACAGACCGACCTGGAGGAGTACCGCGCGGCCAAGGACGAGTTCTTCCGCACGGACGTGGGGTCCCCCATCCCGCCCGACGAGCGCGACTCGTTCACCGGCCTCCCCTACTACCCGCCTCGCGACGACCTGGCCTTCGAACTTCACCCCGTCCCGTTCGAGCAGGTGGAGACGGTGGTGCTGGAGACCTCAGACGGGGCACAGCGCGAGTTCGAGCGGTGGGCACGTCTGTCGTTCGAGATAGACGGCCAGCCGGCTGCGCTCGCGCTGTTCCGAGACCCGGACCATGGCGACCTGTTCCTGGCGTTCCAGGATGAGACCAGCGGTCGCGACACGTACGGCGCCGGGCGCTACCTGGAGGTGCCCGTGCTGGAGACGACGGAGGACGGCGAGCCCCTGCGCGTGCTGCTGGACTTCAACTACGCCCACCACCCCTTCTGCGCCTACAACCCCCACTACTCGTGCCCGCTCCCGCCGTCCGAGAACCGTCTCTCCGTGAGCATCGAGGCGGGCGAGCGCAACCCGTAAAGGGGCGAGCGCAGCAGATTCCGACGGCCTCGGGTCCTTCGGCGGACACGAAAGAGGCCCGCCACGGGGCGAGCCTCTTCGGTGTGCTGCGCAGGCGACAGGCTATGCGCGGCCTCGGGCGGGGCTGCGCCGTCGCTGTCCGCCGCTGCGGCCGCCACCACGAGGCTGCTGCGACGGCTGGCCGCCGCGCTCGTCGCGGCCACCACGCCGGGCGCCGCGCTGGGACGAACCACCTCGGGCGCCCACCATGCCGCGCGGGGCCGACATCGGGAGGCCGCGCGGCGGCTCCCACTCGTCCAGGCGAGACAGTCGCGCGTCGTCCGGATCCATCGGCACGATCGACAGGTCGATGCCGGCGGCCCGCTCGATAGAGGTCACGTCGCGCTCCTCCTCCGGGAGGACCAGCGTGACCACCATGCCCTGCTCACCGGCGCGGGCCGTGCGGCCTGAGCGGTGGAGGTAGACCTTGTGGTCCTCCGGCGGGTCGAAGTGGATCACCAGGTCCACGCCGTCCACGTGCAGGCCACGCGCCGCGACGTTCGTGGCGACCAGGATGGGCGACTCGCCTCGGGAGAAGGCGGCCAGGGTGCGCTCGCGCTTGTTCTGAGAGAGGCGTCCGTGGATGGCGGCTGCGGAGAGGCCCTCGCGGTTCAGCAACTTGGCCACGCGGTCCGCGCCGTGCGTGGTGCGCACGAAGACGATGGCGCGGTTGGCGCCCGCGCAGATGCGCGCGGCCACCTCGATCTTCGTCTCGCGGGCTACGCCGATGAAGCGCTGCTCCAGCGTGTCCACGGTCTCCGTCTCGGACGCCACCTCGTGGCTGACGGGGTCGTCCAGGTACTTGCGAATGAGGACGCCCACGGCGCCGTCCAGGGTGGCGGAGAAGAGCAGGGTCTGAGGACGCCCCTCGATTTGCTTCAGGATGCGGTCCACCTGGGGCAGGAAGCCCATGTCCGCCATCTGGTCAGCCTCGTCCAGCACCACCATGCTGACGTCGGACAGGGTGAGTTCGCCGCGCTCCAGGAGGTCGTTCAGGCGGCCGGGGGTGGCGATGACCACCTCCACGCCCTCACGCAGCGCCTTGATCTGGCGCACCATGGACACGCCGCCGTAGATGGCGGTGAGCCACAGGCCGCGCGTCTCGCACAGCGGGGCCAGTTCGGCGGCCACCTGGTTCGCCAGTTCGCGCGTGGGCACCAGCACGATCGCCCGAGGGCGGCGCGAGCGGGCGCGTTCCATGCTTTGCACCAGCGGCAGGCCAAAGGCCAGCGTCTTGCCGGATCCGGTCTTCGCCTTGCCGCACACGTCGCGGCCGGCCAGCGCGTCCGGGATGGTCATCACCTGCACCGGGAACGGCGAGGAGATCCCCGCTGTGTCCAGCACGCGCGCCAGGTCAGGCGCCACGCCCAGGTCCGCGAACCCGACGTCCGTGGCCAGGGAGTCGTGGGTGTCCGGGGTGTCGGTCAGGGGATCGGTCGAGTCGTCCTCGGAGTGAGGGGTGGCGACGGCTTCGGGCCGCCGACGGGTAAACAATGCCAAGGGGTCTCCGCATTCGTACTGGGCTGCGAATGGCGAGGGTCAGCCGCGCAGCAAGGCCGCGCGATCGAATACCTCGGGGACGCCCGCAGCCCTGCGGACGCCCTCGGTTGAAGTGGTCTCAGAGACGGACACCCGATTGACCGGCCCTCTGTGGGGCGGGGAGCAGGGGCGCTCTTCCGGGCTCGCTAGAATCGACGCACGCGAGAGAAAGAGATACGCGTCTGAGGTCCGACGGGGCATCGCACAGCGACCTCCACACGTCGGATGGTGATCCCACCGTACGGCCCCTCCCGCTAGCGCGCTATGGGTACCAGCCGGTTACAGCGACGCGCACGGCGCAGATGACCCGGAGCACCCCCATGCCACGCGACCAGAAGCACGACCCGTTCTTCGAGACGAACCTGGCCCGGTGGGACGAGGCCGTGGCGATCCACGCCGCCTCGCAGGGCTACGACCTGCAGGGGTACCTGCGGGGAGAGAAGACCCTCTACCAGGTCGAGATGGACGAGGTGGGGGACGTGCGGGGCCGGACGCTGCTGCACCTCCAGTGTCACTTCGGCATGGACACGCTGAACTGGGCACGCCTCGGCGCGACCGTGACCGGGCTGGACTTCTCGCCGTCCGCCGTGGAGCGCGCGCGCCTGCTGGCCCAGGAGGTAGGGATCCACGATGCGCGCTTCGTGCTGTCCAACGTCTACGACGCGCCCGCCGTCCTGGCGGAGCAGTTCGACATCGTCTACACCGGGATTGGCGCGCTGAACTGGCTGCCCGACATCACGGCCTGGGCGCGCGTGGTCGCCTCGTTCCTGAAGCCGGGCGGGTTCCTCTATCTCTACGAGGGCCACCCGATGGCGGCCGCGATGGACGACGAACGCGAGGACGGCGCCCTGGTCGTGCGCTACCCGTACTTCGAGGTCGAGCGGCCGATCGAGTGGGACGATGAGCACACCTACACGGACGGCCCACCGCTGAAGAACACACGCGGCTTCGAGTGGAACCACGGCCTGGGCGAGGTGGTGGACGCGGTGCTCCAGGCGGGGCTGCGGCTGGACTTCCTGCACGAGCACCGAGATGCCGCCTGGCAGGCGCTCCCCTGGATGGAGCCAGTCCATCACGTTCCGGACGGCAGTCGGCACCAGCGCCGGACGCAGTGGTGGCTGCCGGCGGCGCAACGGGACCTGGCGCCACTGATGTACTCGCTCAAGGCGACCCGGCCCGCCTGATGCCCCTCGGAGGCCCTCAAACGCCCCTCGGACGCCCCTCGAACGCCCCTCGAACGCCCTCGCCACCTCCGGTACACTCCGGCGCTCACCCCCCCGTCCATCTGCTGCTGCCTGCAAGGAGGAGCCTGTGGCTGTCCAGGCCGTGATCTTTGACTGGGGCGGCACGCTCTCCAACTGGGCGCTGGTGGAGTTCCACGAGATCTGGCGGCTGGCCGCGCACCACCTCTCGCCCTACCTCGGCGAGCCGCCGGAGGAACTGGAGCAGCGCCTGGCGCGGGTGGAACTGGACGCCTGGGCGCAGATGGACCACGACCACCAGGCGTTCACCTTCCGCGACCTGGTGAACCGCGCCTCCGTCGCCCTGGGCGCCGACGTGGCGGACGCCATCATCGACGAGGCGTCCGACCACTACCTCGGCTCGTGGCTCCCGCACATCGAGCACGACCCTGAGGCGGCCCCACTCCTCGAGGCCCTGCGCGAGCGCGGCATCCGCACCGGGCTGCTCTCCAACACCCACTGGCCGGCCGACTTCCACGAGCGCATGTTGGAGCGCGACGGCCTGGCGCACCTGCTGGACGCACGCGTCTACACCAGCGACCTGGCCGTCACCAAGCCGCACCCGGACGCCTTTCGTGCCGCGCTCGACTCCGTCGAGGTGGCCGACCCCTCGCGGGCCGTCTTCGTGGGGGACCGGCTGTTCGACGACATCTTCGGCGCGCAGCGCGTGGGGATGCGCGCGGTGCACCGCCCGAATCCGGACGTCCCGCCGTACGAGGTGCAGCCGGACGCGGTCATCGAGCGCCTCTCGGAACTGCTGCCGCTCGTAGAGGGCTGGCGCCAGGGGTAGAGGCGCCCGATCCGCGCATGCGCTCGGCCGGTGCAGGGTCTGGTGATGTCTGGTCAATCCCGCTGATCTACACTCGCGCTAACCCGGCGACCGGCAGACGGGCACGGCCATGTACCAGACGATCCTGTGGGCCCACGATGCGAGCGACCGCGCGGAGCAGGCGAGGCCACACGTCATCGCGGTGGCGGACGCCTTCAAGTCCACCGTCCTCATCTGTCACGTCGTGGAGGTGACAGAGAGCGTGGGTGGCGGCGACGTGAGCGTGGCGCAGGGCGTGACCTACTCCACCCGCCTGGAGGCCGCGGCGCACGAACTGCGGGAGGCGGGCCTGCCGCACGTGGAGACGGTGGTGCTCCAGGGCGTGGTGGACCAGGCGCTGGCGACGCTCGCCATCGAGCGCGAGGTGGACCTGATCGTCACCAGCACGCGAGCACGCGGATTGCTGGCGCGCGCGGTGCTGGGGTCCGTGTCGGAGTCGCTGGTGCGGAACACGCCCGGCATCCCCGTCTTTGTCGTGCACGGCGCGGAGGACTAGCGCGACGCCTCGCGCATGCGTCGCGTGTGCGCGTATGCCTCGCGACGCCGGGGGCCCCGAGGCGGCGCTACACGACGTGGTCGGCGCTCCCTGGCGGGATGCCGCGGAGCGCGCGTGACCAGCGCAGGTAGCGCACCACCAGCAGCACCACGAGCACCACGGTGGTGAGGTTCGCCGCCTGCCGCACCGGGCGCGGGCCGTCCTCGAACGTGACGAGCGTGACGGCCACGGCCACCACGATCACGGCCAGGACAAGCGCCACCGTCCGATAGCGGCGCAGCACACCGAGGATGCCCGGCTGCCCTGCCCTGGACGCACGGCGGAAGCCGTGTCCGAGCAGCGCGGCGCCCAGCGGTAGCAGCGCCACCAACGCCACGATGTGGGCGAGGCTGAAGACGGCCGTCCAGTATTCCGCCCCCACCGCGCGCAACGCCAGCGTGGTCAGCAACATGGCGATGGTGACCTTGCCGGCGTTGCGGAAGAGCCAGTCCGCGCGGGCGAGCGCCGGGCTCAGAGGCCGCGCTCCCTGCACAGGTCCTGGTCGAACAGGATGTGGCCGGTGAACTCGATGCCCTGCTGGCAGATCCAGGCCGTGCCCTTGCCCATCTCCCACGCATCCTCGAACTCCAGGTCCGGGTTCTCCCGGTCGTTGGAGGCGAAGACGTTGCCGGGGGTCTTGATGCGGCCCTGCGGCGAGAGGACGTTGACGGAGATGTTGTCGTCCTGCAGTTCCATGGCCAGGCCCTGCGAGTAGCGCTCCAGGCCGGACTTCACCATCCCGTAGAACGCGCCGCCGGAGCGGGCCTCCGGGTAGGGGCCTGGCCCCGGGAACACGCCCGCCCGCGAGGAGACGTTCACGATATGCCCTCGCCCGGCGGCCTTCATGTGCGGCAGCGCGTACTTGATGAGCAGCAGCGGCCCGCGCAGGTCGATCTGCCAGATCAGATCGAGGTGGCGCTCCTGCACCGTCTCGATCGTGCCCGGCACCAGGATGGCCGCGTTGTTGACGATGATTTCGAGGCCGCCCCACTCGTCGACGACCTTCTGTACGCCGTCCTTGATGCTATCGGCGTCGCGCATGTCCATGCGCACGGCGAGCGCCTCGCCGCCGTCGTCCTTGATGCGCTGCGTGACGGTGTGGATCGTGCCCGGCAGGCGGCTGTCGGAGACCTCCTCCGTGCGGGCGGCCACGGCCACCCTCGCCCCGTCCGCCGCGAGGGAGCGCGCCACGTACTCCCCAATGCCCCGGCTCGCGCCGGTGACGATCGCGGTACGTCCATCCAGTGGTCCTGCCATCACTCGCTCCTCCGCTGCGCGCCTACCTCGATGCGGGGTGGCAGGCGGCGACAGGATAGCGCGGCGGGGGTGGAGGACGGTCTGCTGAACAGCGCAGCCGTCGCGTCGTGGCATGGGAAGCAGCGCACGGTGGAGGCGTTGACGGGCTGGTGTGTGGGGGGATTACGGTTGTGGTCGAGTTGGGCTCGATGTCGGGGTTCTAGGACGCGATAGAGAGGCGGGCGAGATGGCAATGCTTCGGTTGCGCTGGAGGCGGATTTCGGTGATTGTCGCCGCTCTTCTCTTCGCGACGGTGAATCGCGCGACGATTGTCATCGCTGCTGTGGGTGTCGTCGGAATCGCCGTGGCATTCGCCTCGGTCGTGAGTCTCGTCTGGGCCGATCCCGCCCCTGAGCCGGCGGCGGTGGCCCAGAAGCCACCGCCCGACGCTGGCTGAACGTGATCGCTCACTCCTCTGGGGGCTAGCCCGCAGGGTTCGGCGTAGCGGGCACGTTCGGCGGGACGAACTCCAACGTCACCAGGCGCACCACAAAGTGGTAGATGCGCGCGATCACCTGGCACATCGGCGAGCGGCTGCACACCCCGTCGTGCAGCGCGCTCGGTGCGTCGAGCAGGGCTTCGAGGAAGGCGTCGTCGCAGGCGAGGCGCTCCACCACCTCCGCCACCGGTCCGAGCGCTTCGAGGCACTCGTCGTGTCCTCGGCAGGCGTCGGTGAAGAGCCAGCCGAGCGGGCGGTCGGGTGACTGCGTGCAGTAGTCGTCCGGGTGGCCCTCCTGCGCCGAGACGCCGGACGGGGCGCCTGCGGTGACAGCGAACACGGCGAGCACGGCGAGCACGGCGAGCAGCAGGGCTACACTGGACAGGCGGCGCATCCGACCTCGATTCAGTGTTGGTTCAGCGACGATTCAGCGATGTGTTCGAGCGTTCGGTGGGGCTGTCCCATCGTAGACCTGCACCGCAGTCCGGCTCTCAGGATGACCCAGACTCCCGCCCTCGACCTGCTGCACCCCGCCGTCCGGACGTGGTTCGAACGGCGCTTCGGCGCGCCCACGGACGCCCAGTCTGCGGGCTGGCCGGCGATCGAGGCGCACCGCGACGTCCTGCTCGCCGCGCCCACCGGCTCCGGCAAGACGCTGGCGGCCTTCCTCGTCGGCATCGACTCGCTGGTGCGGGAGGCGGAGCGGGGCGCGATGGAGCCGGGCGTCCGCATCCTCTACGTCTCGCCGCTCAAGGCGCTCTCCAACGACATTGAGCGCAACCTCGACACACCGCTGGAGGAGATCCGCGCGACGGCGGCAGAGATGGGCTACGACCTGGCGCCGATCACCACGGCCGTGCGGACCGGTGACACCCCGCAGTCCGAGCGCCAGGCGATCGTGCGTCGCCCGCCGCACGTGCTCATCACCACGCCGGAGTCGCTCTACCTCATGGTCACCTCCGACCGGGCGCGGGAGGCGCTCCGTTCCGTGCGCACCGTGATCGTGGACGAGATCCACGCGCTGGCCCGTGACCGGAGAGGCACGCACCTCTCGCTCACTCTCGAACGCCTCGACCACCTCGTGCAGTCCGCCGGCAACGCGCGACCGCAGCGCGTGGGACTGTCCGCCACCCAGCGGCCGATCGAGGAGATCGCGCGCTTCCTCGTGGGCACGGGTGGGGCGGAGGGCGACCGTGGGTGCGAGGTGCTGGACCTGGGCCACCAGCGCGACCTGGACCTGCACGTGGAGGTGCCGCCCAGTGACCTGGAGGCGGTGGCGCCCAAGGAGCAGATGGCGGAGGTCTACAACCGCCTCGCCGAATTGATCACGGAACATAAGACCACGCTGGTCTTCGTCAACACGCGCCGGCTGTCGGAGCGCGTGGCGCTGCACCTGGCGGAACGCCTGGGCGAGGACGCGGTCGCCTCGCACCATGGGTCGCTCTCCAAGGAGCGGCGGCTGCGCGTGGAGCAGCGGTTGAAGGCGGGCGACCTCAAGGTGCTCGTGGCCACCGCCTCCCTCGAACTCGGCATCGACATCGGCAGCATCGACCTGGTGTGCCAGGTCGGCTCGCCGAGGGGTATCGCGACGTTCCTCCAGCGCGTGGGGCGCTCCGGGCACGCGCTGGGCCTGCGGCCGCACGGGCGGCTCTTCCCCACCACGCGCGACGAACTCGTGGAGTGCGCCGCCCTCGTGCGTGCGGTGCGGGCCGGGCGGTTGGACCGCATCCACCAGCCCGTGGCGCCGCTGGACGTGCTGGCGCAACAGATCGTGGCCGAAGTCTCGTGCGAGGACTGGCGCGAGGATGACCTCTTCGCGCTCGTGCGCCGTGCCGCGCCCTACGCTGCCCTCGAGCGCGCGGCGTTCGACGACATCGTGGAGATGCTCTCGGTGGGCATCGGCGAGGGGGCGGGCCGCGCGGCGCCGTTGGTGCACCGCGACCGCATCAACGGCGTCCTCCGTCCCAGGCGTGCCGCGCGCCTGACCGCGATCCAGAACGGCGGCACCATCCCCGAACTGGGCGACTACCGCGTGCTGGCGGAGCCGGACGGCGCCGTGGTGGGCACCATCAACGAGGACTTCGCCATGGAGTCCTCCATCGGCGACATCTTCCTGCTCGGATCTACCTCGTGGCGTATCAGCCGTGTGGGGCCCAACACCGTGCACGTCACGGATGCGCAGGGCGCGCCGCCCACGATCCCGTTCTGGCTGGGAGAGGCGCCTGGACGCACCCTGGAACTCTCGGAGGAGGTGGGCCGTCTGCGGCGCGACGTGGCAGACCGGCTGGACGGGGACCACGAGGCGTTGCGCGCGTTCCTGATGGAGGAGGGCGCCCTTGACGCCCTGGGCGCCGAACAGATCGCGGAGTACCTGCGCGCCACGCGGGACGGCCTGGGCGTGGTGCCCTCCGACACGGACGTGGTGTTCGAGCGCTTCTTCGACGACTCCGGCGGCATGCAACTGGTGGTGCACGCCCCCTTCGGCATGCGCATCAACCGCGCGTGGGGCCTCGCGCTACGTAAGCGCTTCTGCGTGGCGTTCGACTTCGAACTGCAGGCCGCCGCCAACGACGACGCGATCCTGCTTTCCAGCGGCCCGCAGCACTCGTGGCCGCTGGAGGAGGCGTTTGGGTGGGTGACGCCTCGCAACGTGGAGGAGTCCGTGCACTCCTCCGTGTTCTACATCCCCATGTTCCCCACGCGCTGGCGCTGGAACACCACGCGCGCGCTCGCCGTGCCTCGTATGCGCGGGGGCAAGCAGGTGCCCCCGTTCATCCAGCGCATGCGCGCGGACGACCTGATGGCGGCGGTGTTCCCGGAGCAGGTGGGCTGCCAGGAACACATGACCGAGCCGCTGAGCCTCCCGGACCACCCCCTGATGCACCAGACCATGCGCGACTGCCTGTTCGAGGCGATGGACGTGGAGAACCTCCGCCGCGTCCTGGAGCGCGTGGAGGCGGGCGAGATCCGCTACCACGCCCGCGACACCGTGGAGCCCAGCCCCATGGCGCACGAGATCGTCAGCGGCAAGCCGTACACGTACCTGGACGACGCGCCGATCGAGGAGCGCCGCACGCGCGCCATCACGCTGCGTCGCGGCCTGCCGGAGAGCGCGCGCGACCTCGCCGCGCTGGACGAGGACGCCATTGCCGCCGTCGCGGAGGAGGCGTGGCCGCAGCCTCGTAACGCCGAGGAGGTGCACGACGTCCTCCTTGGCGTGGTCGCCATGGACGAGGGGGCGGTGCTGGACTGGGTGGACTGGCTGGAGGAACTCCGCGCCGCTGGCCGCGCTGCCGCCATCGACACGGGCGACTCGCGCGCCTGGTTCGCCGTCGAGCATGTCGAGTCGGTACGCCTCGTGTACGAGGGTGCGCGGCTGCCGCTGCTGGACGTGCCCTCCCGCGCCGTCCTCAAGGTCGAGCATCGCGAGGGCGCTCGCGGATCGATGCTGCGCGGGCACATGGAGGTCGCCGGCGTGACCACCGTGGGCGAACTCGCGGCGCGGACAGCCCTCGGCGCGACGGACGTGGAGCATGGCCTGGTGATGCTGGAGGCGCAGGGGTTCGTGCTGCGCGGCCGCTTCTCGCCCGGCGCCGCCGCCCCGGACGCCGCCCCCGGGGCGAGTGCGGACGAGTGGTGCGACCGCCGCCTCCTGGCCCGTATCCACCGCTACACGCTGGACCGCCTCCGCAAGGAGATCGACCCCGTCGCCAAGCAGGACTACATGCGCTTCCTGCTGCGCTGGCAACACCTGGACCCACGTGCCCATGCCGAGGGCCGTGGCGGGCTGCGCGCGGTCATCGCCCGCCTCGCGGGGTTTGAGGCGTCCGCCAGCGTGTGGGAGAGCGACTTGCTGCGCGGCCGGATGCGGGAGTACCACGCCTCATGGCTGGACGAACTCTGCCTGGCTGGCGAGGCCACCTGGGCGCGGCTCACGCCTCGACGCCTGGAGGTGGACGGCCGCCTCGGCAGCGCCGCCACGCGCGCCACCCCCGTGACGCTCGCCCCGCGCCACGCACTGCCGGGCCTGCTCGCCGCCGTGCGAGGCGCACCGGGCGGCTGGGGCGGGGGTGATCCGCCGCTCCCGCAGGCCGGGGCCGCCGGTGAGATCGCGGCGCTCCTCGAACGTCGGGGCGCGCTCTTCTTCGACGAGATCGTGAGCGGCACTCGCCGCCTGGTGACGGACGTGGAGCAGGGCCTGCGCGAACTGATCGCCGGCGGCTGGGTCGCCTCGGACGGCTTCCAGGGCCTGCGCGAGATCGCGGGAGGCAGCCGCTCGCGCAGCCGGCATCGGCGGCGAGGCAGCGGCAACTACCTGCGCGGGGGCATGTTCGCCGGGGGTGGCCCGCCCGGCCGCTGGTCGCTCGTGCGCTCCCCGGAGTTCGACCCCACCCGCCAGGACGAGTTCGACGACGACCTGGCGGAGGAGGTGGCGCAGGTGCTGCTGGCCCGCTACGGCGTGGTCTTCCGCGACATCGCCCAGCGCGAGTCCTTCGCCATGCCCTGGCGCTACGTGATGCGCGCCCTCCGCCGCCTGGAGGCGCGCGGCCTCATCCGAGGCGGCCGCTTCGTCATCGGCGTGGCCGGTGAGCAGTACGCGCTCCCGGAGGCCGTGACGCTGCTGCGGGAGGTGCGCCGCGAACCCCATGACGGCACTCGCATCACCGTCAGCGCCGTGGACCCGGTCAACCTCACCGGCTTCATCCTCCCCGGCGACCGGGTGCCCTCGCAGCGCGGCCGCACCGTGACCTTCGTCGACGGCCTGCCGGAGAACCCGCTCGTGGGGACGCCTGCGGGGTAGGACGCCGCTCGGCGGCGGGGCTCATGGGGGGACTCCTGTCGGCAGGCACTCGAAGTGGACGTCCGTCCCGGACTCCGAGTCCTCCCATCCTTTCGGTTGAAGGCCTTCCGCCCAGACGCGGCGCCGTCAGGAGGCCTCGGGCGGGCGAGGTATCCGCCGCCTGTCTCGATCACCATGAGGGCGCAGCACGCTGCGCCCTTGCATCGGAGGGGTACCCCCCGCGGTGCTGTCCGATGATGCGCTTCCGGCGTCAGCCCTCGGGTGTGGCGGAGTCCATGACGCCCACGACGTTGCCGGCGGGGTCGCGGATGAGGGCATAACTCACCATGCCGGGCACGTCGGTCTGGCCCTGAACCACCTCGGCGCCGTTCTCCTTCGCCCGGTCCAGGTAGGCGTTCAGGCCGTCCACTTCGATGAAGATCAGGACCTCCGCGCCACGGTCCGAGGCGTCCACGGCGCCGCCGATGCCCGGAGCGTCGTCGGCCTTCTCGACCATCCCGTAGTCGTTCGGGAGGTTCTGGCCGAATTTCCAGTCGAAGGTGTTGGCGTAGAAGTCCTGGAGGGCCTTTTTCTGGGACTCCGGGCCATTGATCTCGAACCACGCGACGGGATTCATGCGGGGCTTCCTTCCGATGGGCGTGTGGCTTGCGGGAGCCTGAGAATAGGCGAGAGACTGCCCGCCGCCGGGCGTTGAAATGGCACTTTCCCGAACCCGAGACAGAACCCCAGGAGGTCGCGATGGATCTGCAACTGGCCGGCAAGCGCGCGCTCGTGACCGGCGGGAGCCGCGGCATCGGCAAGGCCGTCGCGCGTGCCCTCGCGGAGGAGGGCGTGGATGTGGCGCTCCTCGCGCGCGGGCGGGAGGCGCTGGACGCCGCCGCCGAGGAGATCCGAGGCGCCACCGGTCGCAACGTGATCGGCGTGAGCGCGGACACCGGGGACGACGCCTCGGTGCACTCGGCCGTGCACCAGGTGGTGGCGGCGCTGGGCGGGGTGGACATCCTGGTGAACTGCGCCGCGCAGCCGGGCGGCCAGGGCGGGCGGCCGCCTCGTGCGGAGGAGGTGAGCGCCGAGGAGCACCTGAACCCGGAGATCAACGTGAAGGTGATGGGCTACCTGCGCTGCGCGCAGGCCGTGATCCCCTACATGAAGGGCACTGGCTGGGGCCGCATCATCAACGTCTCCGGGCTGGCGGCGCGGCAGTCCGGCTCGGTCGTGGGGTCGATCCGCAACGTGGCGGTGGCGGCGCTGACGAAGAACCTGGCGGACGAACTCGGCCCCCTGGGCATCACCTGCACCGTCGTCCACCCCGGCCTCACCCGCACCGAGGCCACCGCGGACGTCCTGGCCCGCCGCGCCGAGGCCTCCGGGCGCTCCGTCGAGGAGGTCGAGCAGCAGATGGCGGAGGGCAACTCCGTGCGCCGCATCATCGATGCGGAGGACATCGCCTACGTGGTTACCATGCTCGCCTCGCCGCGCTCGATCGCCCTCAACGGCGACGCCATCGCCGCGGGCGGCGGGGTGCCGCGCGCGATCTACTACTAGCGGCGGTGTAGCCTCCCCTCATGTGGCCACGCACTGACGCCCAGGCACGCCTCCTCGCGACCGCCGAGGACCTCGCCGCGCGCTTCGCGCTGACGGCCCCCGCCCACGACCGCGAGGGCTCCTTCCCGCACGAGCACTTCGAGGCGATGCGCCGGGCCGGGTACCTGGCGGCGGCGGTGCCGGCGGAGTACGGCGGGGCCGGACACGGGCTGGACGACCTGGTGCTGGCGCAGATCGCGCTCGGGCGCGGGGACGGGTCGACCGCGCTCTCGGTGGGGATGCACCACATGGTCGTCGGCACGGAGGCGGTCGCCCGCCGCTGGCCGGACGCGCTGCGCGACCGCGTGTTCCGCGAGGTGGCCTCGGACGGTGCGCTCGTGAACAACATCGCGGCCGAGCCGGAGATGGGCTCGCCTCGTGGTGGAGGGCGCCCCGCGACCACGCTGACGCCGGACGGGCGTGGCGGCTGGCTGCTGGCCGGGCGCAAGACGTTCTCCACGCTCTCGCCCGTCCTCACCTGGGCCATCGTGTTCGCCGCCGTGGAGGACGACAGCGGCGACACCGCCCGCGTCCTCGTGCGCTGTGACGCGCCGGGCGTGCGCGTGGAGGAGACCTGGGACTCCATGTCCATGCGCTCCACCGGCTCACACGACATGTTCTTCGAGGGCGTCGCCGTCACCGAGGCGGACATCGTCGCGCGCCGGCCCTCGGGCGCCCCGCCGCCGGAGGGCCGGCCAGAGGCGTGGTTCCCGCTGCTGGTGGCCGCGGCGAACCTCGGCGTGGCGTACGCGGCTCGGGACTACGCGGTGCGGTTCGCGCAGGAGCGGCGGCCTACGGGAGCCCCCGCGCCCATCGCGAAGATCCCGCACGTGCGGGAGCAGGTGGCGCGCATGGAGGCCTCGCTGGTCGCCGCCCGCACGATGCTGCTCACGGCCGCCGAGGACTACCAGTACCACCCCGAGCGCGACGCCGACCTGGGGGTGCAGATCCCCATCGCGAAGCGCCTGGCCACCGAGACCGCCGTGGAGGTGACGGACCTCGCGCTGCGCATCGTCGGCGGCGTGGGCTTGCAGCGCTCGGAACCCCTCGAACGCTACTTCCGAGACGTCCGCAGCGGCCTGGTGAACCCGCCCATCGAAGCGCGCGCGCTGGAACAGATCGCCGCCCACGTCCTGGACCAACGCCTGGACTAGGACCTCGAGTCCACTCGACGGCCCGCGGCCCGCCCTTCGACTGGCTCAGGGCGAACGGGTTTGCGGCGCGGGGACTGGCGGGGGCGGCTACACCTCCACGCCCTCGGCCTCTGCTCGCGCGGCGCCCTCGCGCTCCTCGAGGGGGCGGGTGCGGACGAAGGCGACGGCCTGGAGGACCACCACCGCGCCGAGGGCCAGCGCGGCACGTGCGCCCCAGGCGGCGACGATAATGGCGAAGACGGGGCCGTTCCCCACCTGGCCGATGGAGTCGCCCTGGCCGACGGCGGAGAGCACGGTGGCGCGGGTGGCGGGGTCCAGCCCACGGTTCACCCGGGCCATGCGGAACGGGTACTCCGCCGTCCGTGCGAGGCCCACCGCCAGCACGAGCGCCACTGCCACCAGAACGGCGTCACGAACGCGAACGCGAGGACGGTTCGCTCCGTGCTCAACGCGCCGGGCTCGAGGACCGATCCTGAACGCAGCAGCGCCAGCCCACTCGGACTGGCGCTGCTGCGTTCGGCTGGGAGGGGGCACCGGCCCTTCGCCCCGATCAATGCCGGCTCACCTCAGCAGGCTCCACCGGCCCGGACGTTGATGCACGGTACACGCGTGCGCTGGTGGTCGAGCACCGGGCTGCTGTCGACCCACCGCGCGAATCCCCAGTTGCGGATGCCCTGGCTCAAGGGGCAGTCGAAGAACCCGGTCGCGTAGCCGACCGTGGGCGACGTCTGGCTCGACCAGCTCACGTTGTTGTTGATCGTGTCGTTGTAGTAGTCGGTGGAGGCGCTGCCGTTGCAGATCTCCTCCATCCAGACCACGTTGTACAACGTGTCGACGTTCGTGCTGAGCGCTTCGGCGTAGGTGTCTCCCCGGTAGTTCCCGGCGCTGAGGTCGGTCACTCCCATCGCGGAGTACAGGCTGTATCCCCCGACAAAGTCCGTGCCGCTGAGCGTCAAGGCGTACACCGACCCGACCATCGTCGCGGCGACGATGAGCGCTGCGACCGTGGCCAAAGCACCCTTCTTGACGTGTCTCATCTCGTCCGTCCTTCCTGGACGATGTCATCCCATGCAGACGACGGCAGGGTCTCGCGGGTCAGCCAGCGCGTTTCTTCGATGACGATCTGCGATCCGTCGCTGAGCACACCGGTGACTTCCTGGAACCGAAGCTCGCGGTTGCTGTCAGCGAACGCCACGTGCCTCTTGATCTGGAGCAGGTCGAGGTCGCCGAGGAACGGCACCGTGACAGCCGTGGTTGAGGTGGAGCCATCGCTGGCCTCGGCGGTGCCGGGCGCGACCTGGCTGGGCGGCAGCTGTTCGATGAAGATCGCGAGCGTCTCGCCATCGATCCGCCCGACCCTGACGAACCCGACCTCACCGGTATCCATGCGGTGCTGGTAATGCGCCCATCCTTGTTCGGCGAGGACATCGGGCGGCAGCACCACCGGCATGCCGGTCGTGCGTGTGGATCTCCGGACGTCGCCGCTCATGACGTCCTCGACCACCAATTCGTCTGCGGTCGTGTGTGAGCGCTGGAGGACCTGTCCGTCCTCGGTACGGACGACGGCGTAGAGCTCGACGAGTCGCGAGTCGGCATCGACGAGCGCCCACGAGTCGCGGACATAGGTCTCAGGGAGCACGCTGCCTGCCGGCCAGGACGCGATCTCTCCGGCGGCGGCACCGTGCCGCGCGAAGACGCGTTCTTCGAGGTGGAATAGCGCCCCAGATGCCGGTAGGTTCGGAACATAGGCGGGCATGGGCGGCGGAAGGGCGGGCTGCTCGCTTGCCACCGAGCCGCCCGACGGCCGCAGGGCGACCACGGACGCGAGCGTGGCGAATAGCAGGGCCGCGAGTATCAGAGGGATTCGGGCCGGAGCGGGAATGCGCATCGGTGGCGACGCCACCCCTGGAATGCGATCGACCGTCATGGCGATCTTCCTTTCATCCAGATCAGATGTGTTGACCGACGTCAGCGAGGCTCCCTCCTCTCCCATCGCGGACTGATGCAAAGTGGACTAGTACACTTTGGTGTCGAATGCTAAGATGGACTAGTCCACTTTGCAATCGGAGAGGTGCCCGCAACATGTCGAATCCCCCCAGAATCCTCGCGTTAGTGCTCGACGTGCTCGTGCAGGGGCCCATGCACGCGTATGAGGTCAAGCGACGGCTGGCGCCGGACGCGGGACACTCGTCCATCTACGCGGCCCTGTCACGCGCGGAGGGCAAGGGCTACGTCACGTCGACGTGGGAAGCGCTCGACGCGCGCCCGCCCGGCAGCGGTCCGCGACGGAAGTACTACGAACTGACGGCGCTCGGGCAGGAGGCGCTCAACGACCTTCGAGAGGACGCCGTGGCGTGGCGGATCTCCCCGATCAGAAAGGCACCGCGGAGCGTCCAGTCATGAGGCCGGTCGTCCGGGCGATCCTCGCGGCGTACCTCAGCATCTTCACGTGCTGGGCGCGTCATCCCGTACACGCTCGCCGGGAGCAGGAGCTGATCCTCGGGAGTGTCGAGGATGCCTACCTCCACGAACGGCGGCACCGTCCGCGCGCGCAGGCCGGGTGGCTGGCGCTGTGGTCGCATCGCACGGAACTGCACCCGCTGGCGGTGGCGGCGCGGGTCCGAGCGGAGGATGCGTGTGCCGGCGGGAACGCTGGCGATCGCGGCGGGCTGATGTGGATCGGGACCGCCGTCCTGGTCATCGCATCAACAGCTGCACTCTGGCGGTGGGGACCCGAAGTCGCCGTCTGGCTGTTCGTTGCCGTTGGCGTACTGACGATCTCTTGGATCGCGGGTCATGTGTGGCGGCGCGCTGCGCGCTGGCTGATCCTTCCTGCGGTGGTGTTGCTCGCGTGGCCGTTCGTGCATGCGCTTGTGGTGGGTCGTGAGAACGGTTCCGTCATCACCCTGGCCGTCGTCGTCGGCACCGTCGTTGCCGTGACCGCCGCCCTCTGGCGCTGGCGAGGCGATGGTCGGCCGCAGCAGCAACACGCCGCCATGGTGCTATCGATCCTGGCCGTCGGCTGGTGTACCGGCGCGCTGCTGCACGGAGGCGTCCGCGAGTGGGTCCTCGCCGGCACCGCGGACGAGATCGGCGTTGACCGAGTCGTGCGCGTGCAGTGGCTAACGGTGGCGCTGATCGTCCAATACTGCGTGTACTGGCTGCTGGTCGGGGCCGTCGTGTCGCGGTTCGCCCGCGCGTGGGCAGTTGCGCTCCCGGAACCGCAGGAGGATCAGCGGTAGGATCGTCGCGGGGGTACGGGAAGTCTCGCGTTCCCGCCTGCGACCGTCAACCGGCCGGGATGAACGTTCCTTGGGCGGGCGGTGTATCAAGCACAGGTGACTGAAGAGCGTTCCTCCGCCGATGCGCGCGACGGCGAGGACATCCGGGCAGCGGCCGAGGGAGACCTCGAGGCGTTCGGCCGGGTCGTCGAGCGCTATCAACACGTGGCCCTGCGGGCGGCGTGGCTCGTCGTGCGCGATGAGGCGACGGCGCAGGACGTGTGCCAGGAGGCGTTCCTGCGAGCCCACCGGAGCCTGGCCCGCTTCCGGGCTGACGCCCCCTTCCGCCCGTGGCTGCTGACGATCGTCACGAACGTGGCGAGAAACACCGTGCGCGCGGAGAGCCGGCGGGGTGGGATGTGGTCTCGACTGACGCGCACGGTGCGCCTCGTCCAGTCGGGGCCGGAGCGCGCCGTCGAGCGAGCGGAGGGGAGGGACGCGCTGTTGGAGGCGATCGCGCTGCTGCCGGGCGAGGACCAGGACGTCATCCACCTGCGCTACTTCCTGGAACTTCCGGAGGCCGAGGTCGGTGACGCGCTGGGTATCCCGACGGGCACCGCCAAGTCCCGGCTTAACCGCGCACGCCGACACCTGCGCGAGGTGATCGCAGCCCACTACCCAGACCTGGTGCCGGCCGCGCTGGCGGTGGAGGACGTTGATGTCTGACCTCGACGACCGGCGGTTGGACGCGCTGCTCCGCGAGACGGCGTCGCGCGTGGCCTACCCGGAACCGCGAAACATGCGCGCGCGTGTCCTGGCAGCCGTCGCGGACGATGCCCGCCCTGTGCGCACGGCTTCCGGTCTGGCGTGGCGTCCGGCGCTGGCTGCCGCTGTCCTCGCGGCAGTCGTGGTGCTGGCGACCCTCCTGGCGCTGCCAGGCACGAGGACTGCCGTGGGCGAGTTCTTTGGCATCGTGCCGGGGCAGCGCATCGAACTGGTGACCGCCACGCCGACACCGACTGCCGCCGCGTCGCCCGGCGCGACCGGGACGCTCTCCCCCTCGGTGTCCCCCACCCCTTCATCATCGCCCACGTTCTCCCTCTCGGGCGTGGCCACGGTCGTGACGGTCGAACAGGCGGAGGCGCTCCTCCCGTACCCGCTCGCCATCCCGGAGGGTGCAGGCGAGCCACAAGAGGTGTGGGCGATCCAGTGGGGCGGGCAGGCGCTTATCGTGATGTCGTTCGCCGACCTGGACCTGTGGCAGACGCGCGGGGGCGGCTACTTCGGCAAGAGCCTGCCGGAGGACGTGGCCCTGGAGCAGTTGCTCGTGAACGGGCGCCCCGCGTGGTGGGTCGGCCGCGTCGACCACCTCACGTCGTTCCATGATGCCGGCGGCAACGAGGTGCTTGGTTCCCGCCGCACAGTGGACCGCAACGCGCTCATCTGGCAGGGCGAGGCCACCTACTACCGCATCGAGACGGAACTCCCGCTCGACCAGGCGCTCGCCATCGCCGAGTCGCTTCCCTAGCGCACAACCCTCGTCAGGGCGCGACTGCGAGGTCGAGTGAACGTTCCGGCGCTCGCCGGGGTATCAGCAGTGAGCCCCAACTTAGGTGCAAGGAGCGGACGATGACCCGGATGATCACGCGGAGGGCCATACAGACGGCGGTGCGGTCAGGAGTCGCGGCGCTCCTCGTCGCGGTGGCCGCACTGGCGACGGCGAGCCCGGCGCAGGCGGGCGGTGGTGGCTGCCACAGCACAGCGCTCACGACCGGCAGCGGCGAGGCGGTCGACATGGAGTTGATCTGCTTCGGCCCTACGGTGCTGTACGTGGAACCCGGGGCCACCGTGACGTGGACGAACCGTGACCCGGTCGATCACGCGGTCACCGGCGCAGCCATGGCCTTCGGGAGCTATGACCTCGTCGCCCCCGGAGGTACCGTCTCGGCCACGTTCAACGATCCGGGCGTGTTCCCGTACTTCTGCTTCCTGCACCCCTCGATGGTCGGCGCCGTTGTCGTCGGCGATGCCGACGCACCGGCAACGTCCGAGTTCAGTGCTGGTGACGAGGGTACCGAGGCGGGCGCGGGCGCGCGGATCGCCCCCGGACTCCTCCTGGGGCTCGGCGGGCTGGTCGTCGGGGCGGCCGGGATGTCCGTGGCGCCGCGTCTCATGCGCAAAGACTGAGGCGCGAGTGCCCTCACCCCCTGCGGGTGCGCCACTCCTGCTCGGTGATGGCGTAGAAGGCGGTGTCGTGCCACTCGCCTCGATGCCAGCGGTCGGCGACGAAGAGGCCCTCCTGCCGGAAGCCAAGGCGTTCCGGGATGGCGCGGCTGGGGGCGTTGCCAGCGAGCGCGCGGATCTGCACGCGGTGGAACGCCATCTTGTCCATGACGTGGTCAGTGAGGGCGGCCACGGCGCGCGTCATGTGTCCGCGCTTCGTGTACGGCAGGCCCAGCCAGTAGCCCACCTCCGCCTCGAAATGGTCGCGGTCGATGCGTACCAGGCCGCAGCCGCCTGCGATGGCGCCGTCGATCTCGAGGCACATCTCCAGCCCGCTGCCATCGACGTACGAGGCGAGCGCCCGGCGGATGAACCCGTCAGCGCGTTCCAGGGTGTAGTCCTCCGCCCAGGTCAGCCACTCGGCGACGTGCTCACGGCTGGCCTCGATGACCCCGGAGAGGTCGCGCGCATCCTCCGCACGCCAGGGGCGCAGCCTGGTGGTGGCGTGGACGGTGAGGACGGGCGGCGCGAGGGGCATGGGGCTACGCCCTCCATCCCCGGAGGCGGCATCTCCGGAGGCGGCGCGCCGGTTGCTCTGGCCCTCGAGCGCGGATCATCACGAGCGTGCCCCTCCTCAGACACGGAATGCTAACGCGACGCGTGCTCCGGGGTATCGCCGTCAGCCCTCGTACGGGCGTAGTTCGAGGTCGACCGCCCACTCGACCGGGCCGAAGCCGGCGCGCGCGTAGAACTCGCGGGAGTCCTCGCTTGGCCAGAGGATCAGGAACTCCAGGTCCGCGCCCAGCGCCCACGCTTTCACCCACTCCACGAGCGTGCCGCCGACGCCCTGGTTGCGCCACGCGGGCCGGGTGTAGACGTTTGTGACATACCCCCAGCGGTCATTGACTCGCCCCGGCTGCGGCACCTTCTCCACCAGGTTCACGAAGGCGTGGGACACCGGCTCCCGGTCCACCTCGGCAAGCCACACCGTCCAGGTGCCCAGCGCCAGCCGGTGGCGGATCCAGCGTTCGCACGCGCCCAGGAAGGCCTCGCGGTCGGCGGTCTCGGCCAGGTCGGGGCGTTCCTCCACGCGCGAGTCCCAGCGCATGAGGGCGAGCGCCGGCGCGTCGTCCATGCAGGCCGGGCGGTAGCGAGCGCCGGTGGGAGAGAGGTCCGTCATCGCGCCATCCTGTCACCCGCAGGCAAGAGAGGCCCGCTCCCGTCTCCTCGCCCCGCTCGGAGGGAGGGGCGCGTCCTCTTGCTAGTCGATCCGCACCGAGCGCAGGCGCAGGCTGTTCAGCATCACGGAGACGCTGGAGAGCGCCATGGCGGCGGCCGCCACGATCGGGTTGAGGAAGCCCTGGTGCCCGAAGATCGGCTGGAGCACCCGTGGCACCTCTTCGACACCGACGACCTGCTGGAACACGAACCAGCCGAGGCCGGCGGCGACCGGGATCAGGACCACGTTGTAGCCGAAGGCCCAGCCCAGGTTCTGCCACATAGTGCGCATGGTCGCGCGGGAGAGAGCGATGGCGTGGGCCACGCCTCGGAGGTCGGCGCGCATCAGGGTGACGGGGGCCGCCTCCATGGCGATGTCCGTGCCGCCGCCGATGGCGATGCCCACGTCCGCGAGGGCGAGCGCCGGCGCGTCGTTGATGCCGTCGCCCACCATGGCCACCACGCGGCCCTGCTCCTGCAGTGATCGCACCACGGCGGCCTTCTCGTCCGGCTTCACGTTCGCGCGCACGGAGTCCGTGGGGTCAATGCCCACCTGCGCCGCTACTGCGCGGGCGGTCTTCTCCGCGTCCCCGGTGAGCATCACCACGCGCAGGCCCAGCGCGTGCAGCCGTGCGATGCCCTCTGCCGCCGATTCGCGCACCTGGTCCGCGACGGTGACCACGCCGGCGGCGGCGCCGTCCACCGCTACCAGCAGCGCGGTCTCGCCTCGGGACTGGGCCTGGTCCGCCTCGAAGGCCAGGCGCATGCCGCCTCGGGTAGTGTCGTCCACGCCGCCGCGCTCCATCAGGTCGGCGTTGCCCACGAGCACCGCGCGCGTCACGCCGCCGAGCGCGATCGTCGCCTCGATGCCGAAGCCGGCGTCCTCCTTGAACGTCAGCGGCCACTCCAGGTCCAGCGCGCGACGCTCGGCCTCGCGCACGATCGCCTCGCCGTAGGGATGGTCGGAGCCGCGCTCAGCGGAGGCGAGGAGGCGGACCAGGGTGGCCTCGTCCACGGGTGCGTCCGGCGCCATGACCAGGGCCACCACCTCCGGGCGGCCCTGGGTGATGGTGCCGGTCTTGTCCAGCACCACCGTGTCCACGTCTCGCGCCTGCTGTAGCGCCTCGGCGTTGCGGATGAGCACGCCGGCGCGGGCGGCGCGGCCCAGGCCTACCATCACCGCAGTGGGCGTGGCCAGGCCGAGGGCGCACGGGCAGGCGATGATCAGCACCGTGACGGCGTTGATGACGCCGAGGGTCAGCGCCGGCTCCGGCCCCAGCAGCCACCAGCCCAGGAACGTCAGCAGCGCGATCACCAGTACCGCCGGCACGAAGACCGAGGCGATGCGGTCGGCCAGCGCCTGGATGGGCGCCTTGGACGTCTGCGCCTCCTCCACCAGCCGGATGATGCGCGACAGCGCGGAGTCCGCGCCCACGGCGGTGGCGCGCACGCGGATCAGGCCGCTGGTGTTCATAGTGGCGCCGAAGACGGCGTCGCCGGGTTCCTTGCTGACCGGCGCCGACTCCCCCGTTAGCATCGACTCGTCGACGGCGGACTGGCCTTCGACCACCTCGCCGTCCACGGGGATCTGCTCGCTGGGGCGCACGAGCACCAGGTCGCCGGCCTGCACGGCGCGCACGGGGATCTCGAATTCCTCGTCGTCCTCGACCACGCGGGCCAGGTGCGGGCGCAACTCCACCAGCGCGCGCACGGCGGCGGAAGTGCGTCCCTTGGTGCGCGCCTCCAGCCAGCGCCCGAGCAGCACGAGGCCGATGATGGCCGCCGAGGCCTCGTAGTAGGTGTGCGTCTCGGCGCCGTGGATGCCCTCCAGCAGTCCCGGCCAGAACGTGGCGACCACGGAGTAGCCGAAGGCCGCGGAGGTGCCCACGGCGATCAGCGTGTTCATGTCGCTCATGCCGTGGCGCGCGGCCTTCCAAGCGCCTCGGGGGAACTGCGCGCCGGCCCAGAACTGGACCGGCGTGGTGGCCAGGAACATGAGCGGATGCACCACGCGCAGCGGCACCTCCTGCGCCCAGCCGATCTCCACGCCGGTAAAGGCCTGCCCGTCGCGGAGGAGCATCCACGTCATGCCCGCTGCCGCCACGGCCAGCGCGAACACCATGCGGGTGCGGAGGCGGCGCTCCTCCTGCCGTCGCTCGCGCTCCAGGGAGTCGCGCGCCTCGTCCTCATCCTCGTCGGCGCCGGGCAGGATGAGGTCGTAGCCGGCGCGGTCCACGGCCCCCCGCAACGCCTCCAGGTCCAGCGCCGGGCCGGCGTCCACCGTCGCCTGCTCCGTGGCGAGGTTTACCGAGGCGCCGGCGACGCCTGGCACGCCGTCCAGCGCGCGCTCCACGCGGCGCACGCAGGAGGCGCAGGTCATCCCGCGCACGCCGAAGCGCAGGCGCTCGGCGGCGGGGGTGGGGCTCTTGGTGGCTTCCGTGGTCATGTGGCTACCGGTCCTTCATGGCGTACAACTCTAGGAGTTCGCCGAAGACCTCCTCCTGGCGTCCTTCGCCCACGGCCTCCAGCACGCAGTGGTGCAGATGCCCGTCCAGGACGCGGGACTCCGCCTTCTCGATGCCGCGGCGGACGGCGTACATCTGCTTCAGGACGTCCACGCAGTAGGTGTCGTCCTCGATCATGCGCCGCACCGCGGCGAGGTGCCCCTCGACATATGCGAGGCGCTTCAGCACGTCGCTCTTGCTCTCCCCGTCCATGGCGTGTCCCCTCTGGGTTACCCCTTCGACGCGAAGGCCGCCTCGACTGGCTGGCCCCACGGCATCTCCAGGGTCTGCACGTCCACCTCGTAGCCCGGCTTCAGCGCGCGCAGTCGCTCGCCAGCGCCCGGCTGCACCAGCAGGTGGTGGTCGCAGCAGGAGCCGAGGTCCTGCTCCGGCCGGGAACGGTCGTAGGTGTAGTGCTCCGTGGTGCTGCCGCAGGGGCAGGTGTAGGTGATGGAGGCGCCCTCCGGCGACTTCTCCACCGTGTACGACGGGGCAAAGGCGCTCGCGGCCGCCTCGGATGCCGCGTCCGCGCCGTCGCCCGTGGAGGCCACGGGCGCAGCAGCACGCGCTGGCGCCGCCGGGCCCAGCGGGTAGCCCTCCGCCGCGAGGGCCTCCGAGAGGCGGTCAAGCACCGCGCCCTGCGCCAGGTCCACGGCAAAGGAGCGGGAGTCCGGGTCGCCCTCGATAAAGCGGGCGCCCTCCACGCGTTCGACGGTCTTCTGGATGGTGGCGATGCAGTGGTCGCACGTGACGTCCGGGGCGAACAGGGTGATCTGAGGCATGTGGTGATGCTCCGTGTGGTGGGGATTCGTCGGTGGGGTTCGTCTGCGTCATGCTAGCACACCCCCACCGGGGGGGTAGGGGTATGGGCGTGCAGAGCGGGAATGTGCGGGGATCGCGCGGGCGTTACCGTGGGCCCTGCGGGATCCGGCGTACTTGCTGCGCGGACGCGGCGCTGATCGCAGGAGTGAGGGGGACTCGTGCGCTGGAGGCGACCACCTACCCCCTACACGTTCCGAGAACGCTGGCGCTTCCGAAACCAGCGCCCCACCAACCACCCCCGCACCTCCTACCAGACCCGCGTATGGGGCACGACCTCGCAGCGTTGGTTCTACGTGGACGGCGTCGTGTCCGCGATCGTGGACGTGGCGCTGGTGCAGTTCCTGGCGGTCTACGCCATTGCCCTGGGCGCCACGGACGCCGAGGTGGGCCTGCTCTCCGTGGCCGCCGGCCTGGCGGGGTTCCTGGCGCTGGTGCCGGGCGCGCGTATCGCGGAACTGACGAACTCCAGGCGCTGGGTGACGCTGGTGGGCGGGGCGGGCATCGGCCGCATCGCAGTCCTCGTGATGGCGCTGGGGCCCACGTTCGTGCGCGCCCCGAACGATGCGGTCTACCTCCTGATCGCCATGGCCTTCGTGCGGTCGTTCGCCATCAACGTCTCGCACGCCTCGTGGGTCTCGCTGCTTGCGGACATCATCCCGCTGGACCTGCGGCGCTTTTACGTGGCGCAGCGCATGCTGGCGATCACCGTCGCCGGCGCCGTCACCGCGCCGCTGATTGGCTTCGGCATCCGCGCCATCGGCGGCGTCCAGGGCTACCAGGTGATGTTCGGCTTCGCGTTCGCCGCAGGGATCGCCGCGTGGTACGCCTACTTCCGCATCCAGGAGCCCGCGCGCCCCGCGCGCGCCGAGCGGCCTCGAGGCTCCACGTCCGGCATGCTCCGCGATCGGCGCTTCATTCGGTACCTGGGCGCGCTGCTGGTGTTGAATGCGGCGACCATGGTGGTGGGGCCGTTCTTCCTGGCCTACTTCGTGCGGGACCTGGGCGGTTCGGTCTCGGACGTGGGGTTGTTGGCCACGCTTGAGCAGTCGCTGGCGGTGGGCGCGCAGTTCCTGCTGGCCCTCTGGGTGACGCGCTTCAACACAGAGCGTCTCTTCAAGGTTTCGCTGTTCCTCCCGGCGCTGATACCGGCGGCCTGGCTGCTGGTGCAGGAGCCCTGGCAGGCGGCGGTGCCGTTTGGGCTGGGCGGGATCGGCTGGGCGATCTACAACGTGGCGCTGTTCAACCTGCTGATGGAGTACGCGCCGAACCAGAACATCCCCCGGTACGCCGCACTGCAGCAGACGGTGATCTTCTTCGCGAACCTCATCGGCCCCGTGACGGGCACGCTGGTGGTGGCGGCGTGGGGCATCCGCACGGCGATGGTGATCTCCACGGTGGGGCGGATCCTGGGCGCGCTCATGATGTTCATCCCGCTGCGCTGGATCCCCGCGCTGCCCGCTCCCGCGGCCCCCGTGGTGGCGGGAGCCATGAACCTGGCCCCGCCGGTCAGCCACGCAGCGCCTCCACTCGGCCCGCAGCCCGAGGCCCCCAAGTCCGATGCGCCGCCGCAGATCGATGCGCAGCCCGAGCCCGAGGCGGCGCCGGACGTGCCTCCGGCTTCTGAGCACGCCACCGAGCCGCCGGCGGACGGCGAGTAGCGGGCGTGGCCTGGAGGCGGATGGCCCGTAGGTAGCCACGGACGGATGATCGCGCCTCCCTCGCACACCGCGAGGCGTGGCGATGACAGCGGCGGGCGTCTCCGCGCGCCGCTCGGGGTGTGGGATGGCGAACGACTCGGACACGGACAGACGCCCGACTCGCGATGAGCAGGGCGTTTCGGGCGCCCGTGGCCAGCCGGTGGAGCCTGGACTGCCGCCCGTGGGCGGGCCGTTCGTGTCGCTGCGGTCCAGGGACTTCCGGCTGCTGTGGTTCAGCACCGTGGCCACCGGCTTCGGGCAGTGGGGCCAGCAGATCGGCCTCAACTGGCTCGTCTTCCTCCTCACCGGTTCCGCCGTGCAACTGGGCGCGGTCTCCTTCTTCGGCGGCATCATCTCGCTCATCCTGACGCCATACGCGGGCGTGCTGGCCGACCGCTATTCGAGGCGCATGATCATCCTGATCGCCACGGTGCTGGGCGCGGTGCAGGCGGCCGGCCTGGCCGTGCTGGTGCTGGCGGACGTCGTGGAGGTGTGGCACGCCTACGTGTTCGCGGTGTTCGCCGCGGTCACGCAGGCCATGAACCAGCCCGCGCGCCAGGCCTACGTGAACGACGTCTCCACGCCCGAGACGCTGCCGAACGCCATCGCCCTCAACTCCATCGCGCAGAACGCCTCGCGCATCGTGGGGCCGCCCCTGGCGGGGCTGATCGCGGGATGGAACGTGGGCGCGGCGTTTGTCTTCGTCGCCGTGATCCGCGTGATCGCCTCGGGCCTGACGATGATGCTCAGCGCCCGTCCGCAGGCCGCCACTGCGGGACGTGGCAACCCGTTGCGCCTCATCGCCGGCGGGTTCGACTACCTCTTCCGGGAGGGCAACCTGCGGCTGCTCCTGGTGGTGAACGCGCTCACGGCGCTGTTCGTGTACCCGTACGTCTCGTTCATGCCCGTCTTTGCGGAGGAGGTCTTCCGGGGCGGTTCCAGCACCTACGGCATCCTGGTCTCCATGATCGCCGTGGGCTCGATCATCGGCCTCTTCGGCCTGGCGTGGCTGCCCAACCTGCGGCGTCGAGGGCTGCTGATGCTGGTGGGTTTCGTGGGCTACACGGCGCTCCTGATCGTGTTCACGCAGGCGCCGGTGTTGATCGTGGCCATGATCTCGCTGGCGGTGGCCGGGCTCTTCTTCGGGGTGGCGTCCGCCCTCAACAACACGCTCTTCCAGGTGATCGTCCGCAACGACATGCGAGGCCGCGGCATGGCGGTGCTGCAATTGGCGGGCGGCCTCTCACCCATCGGCGCTCTGTCCATGGGCTTCCTCATCGAGGCGATCGGCATCCGCCTCGGCGTTGCGCTGCACATCGCCGTGGCGTTCGCCGGGCTGGTGCTGGTGCTGGTCTTCGGCAAGGCCATCCGCCGGCTGTAGGCGGGTGCTGACCGGGAAAACAGTCGAGGTGGTGCACTACTTCACCGCACCGTGGAGTAGTGGAGCCCGTGGACCCCGTGGACCCCGTGGTCGATCCTCAGCCGAGCACGCCGCGCCGAGCCCGACCCGCGCAAGGGCTGGACAACGGCGCGGATAATGCCCGCGTAGGTCGCCACGACGCCCGCCCCTCGGGCGCTCGGAGGCAGCATGACCAGAGGGCAGCCATGGCCGCGGTCGCCGGGCCCACGTCCCCGTCAGAGGCTCCGAGCAAGCCGGGCCCCTTCCTGTCGCTTCGCAATCGAGACTTTCGCTGGCTCTGGATCAGCACGGTGGCGGTGGGCTTTGGCCAGTGGGGGCAGCAGATCGCGCTGGGGATCCTGGTCTACAACCTGACGGGGTCGGCGGTACAACTGGGCGGCGTCACCACCGCCAGCGGCGTGGTCTCCCTCAGCGTGACGCCCTTCTTCGGGCTGCTGGCGGACCGCTACTCACGACGCACGATCATGGTGGTCTCGTCGTCGCTGGGAGCCTTGCAGGCGGGCATCCTGGCGGTGCTGGTGCTGTCGGACGTGGTGGTGGTCTGGCACGCGTACGTCTTCGCGGTGCTCACGGCCCTGACCCAGGCGGCGAACCAGCCGGCCCGGCAGGCCTACGTCAACGACGTCTCCACGCCGGAGACGCTGGCGAACGCGATCTCCCTGAACTCCATCGCGCAGAACGTCTCGCGCATCGCCGGCCCGCCGCTCGCCGGCTACCTCGCCGTCCTCAACGTGGGCGCGGCATTCCTCTTCGTGGCGGGCATCCGAGGCGTGGCGACGCTGGCTACCATGCTGATGGGCCGCCGCCCCCACGAGCGCACCGCCGGCAACCGCAATCCGTTCAAGCAGATCCTGGACGGCTTCGCCTACCTCCTGAGCGAGCCGCGCCTGCGCCTGCTGCTGGCCATCAACGCCGTGCCCGCGCTCATGGTCTACCCCTACATGTCGATGATGCCCATCTTCGCGGAGGAGGTGTTCCACGAGCCCACCGCCTACGGCTGGCTCGTGGCGATGATCGCGGTGGGTTCGGTGGTGGGGCTCTTTGCGCTCGCGTGGTTGGGGGACATCCCTCGGAAGACGCAGATCATGCTGGGTTGCTTCCTGGTCTACCTGGTCCTGGTGCTGCTCTTCACGCGCACGGACCTGCTGTGGCTGGCGCTCGGCACGCTGATCGTGGCGGGCCTCTTCCATGGCGTGGCCCTGGCGCTGAACAACACCGTCTTCCAGTCCGAGATCCGTCCGGACATGCGCGGCCGCGGGATGGCGGCCTGGCAGATCGGCTTTGGCCTCATGCCGCTGGGAGGCCTCCCCATGGGCGTGCTGGTGGACCGGGTGGGCATCCAGGACGGCGTGGCCATCCCCATGCTGGCCTGCCTCGCCGTCTTCGCGATGATCGTGGTCTTCGGCCGCTCGCTGACCCGAGGCGCCTGACACGGCGGTCCCCTGCCCCGCGCTGCCGCGCACGCTATGCTCGGGCCGTGAGCACCGTGCACACCGTCTTCCACCCCGGCACGCCCGGCCCGGATCCCCTCCCCACGGTGGTGGCGATCCACGGGCACGGCGCCAACGGCTTTGACCTGCTGGGGCTGGGGCCGTACCTGGCCGCCGGGCGGGTGCTGCTGCTCTGCCCGGAGGCGGAGTTCGTCCTGCAGCCGGGCCTGCTCTCCTACACCTGGTTCGAGTCCGCCCCGCCGCAACGCCGCACGGAGCGCGAGTTCGAGCGCGTCACGGCCATCCTGGACGAGTTCATCGTGGAGGCCGTCCCGCGCTACGGCGGCGACCCGGACCGCACGGTGCTCATGGGCTTCTCGCAGGGGGGCACCCTGGCCTACCGCCTGGGCCTGGCCGCCCCCGCCCGCTTCCGAGGCGTGGCCGCGCTGTCCACCTGGCTACCGGAGGAGGCGGAGGCGCGGGCCGAGCGCTCCGGCCTGGCGGCGCTGCCGCTCCTCGTCCAGCACGGCCTGGACGACACGATGATCGACGTGGAGCGCGCTCGCGACTCGCGGGACCGCCTCCACACGCTGGGCGCACAGGTGGACTACCGCGAGTACCCCATGGCGCACGAGATCCGGCCGGAGAGCATGCGCGACCTGTCCGCCTGGCTGGAGCGCGTCCTGGAACTGCCGGAGGTGGGGACGGGCGCGTAGCGGCGAGCACGCAGCGTCGCCCGTGTCGCCTGCGGCACCACGCCCCGAGGCGTTATCTCGTAGACTCCCTTCGCGCACCAGGCCCCGCGTGATGAGGGAGGGCACCGTGACTGTTTCCACCACCGACTACCTGGACGACATGAAGGCCTGCGCCGAGGCCATCGGCCTGGGCGTGACGGAGTACGTGCAGCCCCAGGACCGCTGGGTACGCCTCAACGGCATCGACTTCCACTACCTGGACTGGGGCAACAGCCACCTGCCGCCGCTGGTGCTCCTGCACGGCGGCGCGCTGACCGCGCACACCTGGGACATGGCCTGCCTCGTCCTGCGGGACCAGTACCACTGCATTGCCCTGGACCAGCGCGGACACGGCGACACCGGTTGGACGCCAGCAGACCAACTGGACGAGAACAACCAGGACCTGATGGCGCAGGACACGCAGGCGTTCATTGACTACCTGGCCTACCCACGCGTGGCCCTCTGCGGGATGTCCATGGGCGGGATGAACGCCATCCGCTACGCCGCGGGGCACCCCAACCGCCTCTCCCGCCTTGTGATCGTGGACATCGCGCCCGTCACCATGACGGAGGGCCTGGTGGAGATGGAGGCCTTCCGCCGCGAGACGGAGACGATGCGCAACTTCGAGGGCTTCCTGGATCGCGCGGTGAAGTTCAACCCGCAGCGCAAGCCGGAACACCTGAAGTACTCGCTCCTGCACTCCCTCAAGCAGGTGGAGGACGGCTGGACGTGGAAGCAGGACCACCGCCCCCGCGCGGAGACCACCCCGCCCAGCGAGGAGGAGCAGAAGCGGCGCATGCAGGAGGCCCGCCAGGCCCGCGCCGATTCGCTCTGGTCGGACGTCAAGGCAATCTCCACTCCCACCCTGCTCATGCGGGGCGCCATCTCCAAGATCCTGTCCGAGGCGGCCGCGGACGAGATGGTGGCCGCCATGCAGGACGTCGAGCAGGTGGTGATACCAGACGCTGGCCACTCCGTGCAGGGCGACAACCCCGGGGCGTTCGCCACCGAACTGCACGCCTACATCCAGCGTCGAAGCCTCTCCTAGAGTCGAGGCCAACCGGGCGCGGCCGAATCACGCTCGCGCGTGTCGCAGGGCTTGGTAGCCTCTGGCCCTTGATGTTTCGTCGTGTTGACGTGGTGATGGAGTGAGGTGGCCGTGGCTGGCGAGGCAGACGCATCACAGGCGAAGGGGGCGCTGGACGGCATCCGCGTCCTCGCCTGCACCCAGATCGTGGCCGGGCCGTTCACCGGCGTGGTGCTCTCAGACTTCGGCGCGGAGGTGGTGAAACTCGAACCGCTGGAGGGCGAGGCCTACCGCGCGTCCGGCGCCGTGATCCCCAACGAGGGCAAGCGCTTCCAGTCCCTGAACCGCGGCGCCAAGTCGCTCGCGATTGACCTCGGCACTCCCGAGGGCCGCGAGGCGGTGCATCGCCTCATCCCCGGGTTTGACGTCATCATCATCAACTACCGCCCGGGCGTCCCGGAGCGACTGGGCCTGGACTACGAGACGCTCGCAGCGCTCCACCCCGGCCTGATCTACTGCTCCATCACCGGCTTCGGCGAGGAAGGCCCGTGGGCGGACCGAGGCGCCACGGACCTGGTGGCTTCCGCCTACGCCGGTCTGATCGCCGGCGACGAGAAGATCCACCCGGACGGGTCGCCGGAACAGATGACGCCCGCCATCTCGGACTACGTGACCGGCCTCGCGTGCGCCGCCTCGATCGTGGCGGCGCTCTACCACCGCAAGGAGACCGGCAAGGGCCAGCGCATCGACGCGGCGCTGCTGCGCTCGGCACTGGCGATCCAGGACTTCTACGTGATGCGCCAGGACGTGACGGACGTGCTGCTCCGCGACCCGATGCTGGAGGGTGTCCGCAAGTTGCGCGCCGCCGGCGGGACGTACCAGGACGTGCTGGACGCGCGTCGCGCCTACCGCTGGGCCGGCGCGGGGCCGCCTCGGCTCTACTACACCGGCTACAACTGCGCGGACGGCTCGATCGTCCTCGGCTGCCTGACGCAGGCCACGCGCGCCGGCGCCCGCAAGGTGCTGGGCATGACCCACGACGAGTCGGACGACGAGGGGTTCGACCCGCGTCTGCCCGAAAACGTGGAGAAGGTGTCCCGCTGGAAGGAAGACGTGGCCGCGAAGTTCCGCGAGAAGCCCGTGGCGTACTGGCTGGAGGTCTTTGGCAGGGAGGGCGTCCCGATCGCCCCCGTGCAGTTGCCGGAGGAACTCTCGGACGACCCACAGGTGGCGGCCCTCGGCGCGATGGTGGACTTCGACCATCCGGTCACCGGCCCCCAGCGCGTGGTGGGCCCCATCACCCGCATGTCCGAGACGCCCACCCGCGCCTACCGCCCCGCGCCCGCCCTGGGCGAGCACTCGGACGAGGTGCTGGCGATGGGTGGGTTCAGCCCGGAGGAGATCGCCGCGCTCCGGCAGCAGGGCCGCGTGGTCTGACGCCGGCGCCGGTCCAGCACTGGCCGAGCCGGCCCGTGACAGATAGCCTCCGCCCACCTGAAGTGCGACGGGAGGCCAGAATGGCAGAGCAACCCCATCACCCGGAGTCCAGAGGCCCGCTGGACGGCGTGCGCGTGCTCGCGGCCACGCAGATCGTGGCCGGGCCGTTCGCGGGCGTGGTGCTCTCCGACCTCGGCGCGGAGGTGGTGAAACTCGAACCGCCACAGGGCGAGGGCTACCGCAACTCCGGTTCTGTGGTGCCCGGCGAGAGCAAGCGCTTCCAGTCCCTCAACCGCGGCTCGAAGTCGCTGGCCGTGGACCTGGCCTCGGAGGACGGCCGCGCGCTCGTCCAGCGCCTGGTCCCCGGCTTCGACGTGTTCCTCACGAACTACCGCCCCGGCGTCCTGAGGCGCATGGGCCTGGACTACGACACGCTGGCCGCGCTGAACCCCGGCCTGGTCTACTGCACCATCTCTGGCTTCGGCGAGGTGGGCCCCTGGGCGGGACGAGGGGCCACGGACATGGTGGCGCAGGCATACTCCGGCCTGCTCGCCATGGCGGACAAGGTGGGGCCGGACGGCGAGCCGCAGCAGGCCTCGCCCGCGATCTCGGACTACACCACTGCGCTGGCGTGCACCACCTCGATCTGCGCGGCGCTGTACGAACGCAAGGAGAGCGGCCTGGGCCAGCGCATAGACGGCGTGCTGATCCGCTCCGGGTTGGCCATCCAGGACTTCTACGTCATGCGCGAGCCCGTCACGGACGCGGTCCTGCGTGACGACATGGTCGCCCGCGTGAACGAAATCCGCGCCCGGGGCGGCGACTATCGCGAAGTGACCGAAGCGCGCAGCAACGCGCGCTTTGCCGCCGCCGGCCCGCAGCGCCTCTACTACACCGGCTACAGCGCCTCGGACGGCCAGATCGTGCTCGGCTGCCTCACGCAGGCCACCCGCGACGGTGCGCGCCGGGTGCTTGGCATGACCGAGGACGTGACCGACGACGACGGCTACGACCCGAACGACCCCGAGAACGCGGCCAAGGTCGTGCGGTGGAAGGCGCAGATCGCGGACCTCATCCAGGCGCAGCCCGTCCAGTACTGGCTGGACGCCTTCATCGCGGAGGGCGTCCCCGTCTCTCCCGTCCACATCCCGGAGGAGATGTCGGACGACCCGCAGATCGAAGCCCTCGGCGTGATGGTGGACCTCGAACATCCCGTGACCGGCCCGCAACGCGTGGTGGGCCCCGTGACGCGCCTCTCCCGGACGCCCTCGCGCGCGCAGGGCCCCGCGCCCGCCCTCGCGCAGCACACGGCGGAGGTGCTCCGCGCCGCCGGCGTCAGCGACGAGGAGATCGCCGCGCTCCGTGAGCGCGGGGTGGTGCGGTAGCGATGGCCTCCGGGCCGATGCACCCGGACGAGTTGCACTCGGACGAAGGGATGGTCGCCCGGCTGGTGGCGGCGCAGTTCCCCCGGTGGGCGGCCCTGCCGGTGCGGAGGTACGACTCCGCGGGCACCGTGAACGCGATCTACCGGCTGGGCGACGAGTTGGCCGCGCGGCTGCCGCTGCGCCCGGGCCGCGACGCCACGCTGGAGCGCGTGCATCGCTGGCTCCCGCGCCTGGCGCCCCGGCTGCCCCTCGAGACTCCCGAGCCACTCGCGACCGGCGACCCCGGCGAGGGGTTCCCGGAGCGGTGGTGCATCCACCGCTGGCTGGAGGGGGAGGCCCCCACGCCGGAGAACGTCGACCTGCATCAGGTGGCGCAGGCCCTCGCCGCGTTCATCCTCGCCCTGCGCGCACAGGACGGCACGGACGGGCCACAGCCGGGGCCCGACAACTACGGGCGAGGCGTACCGCTGGCGCGACGAGACGACGCCACCCGGAGGGCCATCAAGGCGTCGGCCGGCCTCGTGGACGTCGAGGCGGTGACTGAGGCGTGGGAGGCCGCACTCGCCGCGCCGGCATGGGATGGGGCGCCCACCTGGCTCCACGGCGACCTCATGCCGGGGAACCTGCTCGTGCGGGAGCGCCGCCTCGTCGCGGTGCTGGACTTCGGATCACTCGGCCTCGGCGATCCCGCCTGCGACCTGATGGTCGCGTGGAACCTGCTGACCCCGGACGCGAGGCAGGTCTTCCGGCGAGAGGTCGCAGCGGACGACGCCTCGTGGGCGCGGGGCAAGGGATGGGCGCTCTCGCAGGGCGTGATCGCGCTCCCGTACTACCGGGAGACCAACCCGCGCCTGGCGGCCCTTGCGAAACGCACGATCGAGGCCGTGATCGCGGACCGCGTCTAACTCGCGGCGTAGCCGCCGTCCACGGGCAGCACCACGCCCGTCACGAAGTCGCTGGCGGCGGAGGCCAGGAACACGCCAGCGCCGGCGAGGTCCTCCGGCTCTCCAAAGCGGCCTGCGGGGGTGCGGGCGATGATCTGGTCGTACATCGACTCGTTCGTCTTCACGCCCTGCGTCATCTCCGTAGTGATCCATCCTGGGACGATCGCGTTGACCTGGATGCCCTCCCGCGCCCATGCCGTGGCCAGGGACTTTGTCAGTTGCACCACCCCGCCCTTGCTCGCCGAGTACGGGAGGACGCGAGGTGAACCGAAGAGCGAGTACTCGCTGCCGATGTTGATCACCTTGCCTCGGCCGGCCGCCTTGAACATGGGGTAGGCGACCTGGCACGCCTCGAACATGGCCGTGAGGTTCGTGTGCAGCACGCGCGACCACGTCTCCATCGAGATCTCCTCGGGCCGCCCGCCACCTGCCACCCCCGCGTTGTTCACGAGGATGTCGAGGCGCCCGAACTCCTCTCCCGCGGCGCGCACGGCGGCCTCGAGGTCGGCGCGCTCCAGCACGTCACAGGGCACGGCCACGCCTCGACGCCCCAGGGCGCGCAGTTCCTCCACCACGGCGGCGTTCTTCGTCTCGTTGCGGGCGGCGACGACGATGTCAGCGCCGGCCTGCGCCAACCCGAGCGCGATCCCGCGGCCGATGCCGCCGTTCCCGCCGGTGACGAGCGCCACACGTCCGCTCAGGTCGAACAGGCTGCTCATGATCTCCCCCGCCGCCGCGATCTGTGCAAATCACGTGGAGCATACGCGCGCGGGTGTCAGGAGGAGGTCATAGTCACTACAGAAAGGAGTAGACTCTCGCCCGATCAATCTGCCGCAGTCCGGCCTACTACCGCAGGAGATGCCTCATGACTGTGAACGTGCTTGTCGGGACCCGCAAGGGCGCCTGGATATACACCTCGGATGAGACCCGCAGGGAGTGGTCGGTCTCGAAGCCGATCATGCCCGGTTGGACGGTCTACCACATGGCCGTGGACACCCGCCGCGCGACGCCTCGCATCTTCGCGGCTGGCAGCCACTGGGCGTGGGGCCCGATGGTTGCGAAGAGCGACGACGGCGGCGAGACGTGGGACCAGCGCTCGCCGGGCATCGCCTTCCCGGAGGACATGACGGAGCGCGTGGGCAGCGTCTGGAACGTGCGCCCTGGCCGCGCCTCGGAGCCGGGGGTGGTGTACGCCGGGACGCAGCCCGCTGGGCTGTTCAAGAGCGAGGACTGGGGCGACACCTGGGCGCCCGTGGAGGAACTGAACCGCCACGAGTACCGGCCCTTCTGGGGCGAGAGCGGCGGCGGCGACTCGGCGTTGCACTCGATCGAACTGCACCCCACGGACCCGCAGACCATGTACGTCTGCATCGCCACCGGCGGCACCTACGTCACCCACGACACCGGCAAGACCTGGGCGCTGTGCACGCATCGAGTGCTGGCCACGAACAAACTGGCGAAGAAGATGGAGGACGACTTCAAGGAGCGCTACCCGCAGTTCGCGGACTACCAGCCCCCCGTCCCGCCCGGCGTGGACCCGGCGGCGCTGAACGAGATGCACAAGATGCGTCTGAATCCCAGCAATCCGGACGTCCTCTGGGCGCAGACACACGTGGGCGTCTTCCGCTCCGGAGACGCGTCCGGCACCTGGGACGACGTGACCGAGGGCCTGCCCTCGTTCCACGGCTTCCCCATCGGCGTCTCGCGCAACGGCGAGGACAACGCCTGGGTGGTGCCGCTGGCCTTCGAGGCGGACAACTTCCGCGTCTGCGACGGCCAGTTTGCGGTCTACCGCACCACGGACGCCGGCGCCTCGTGGCAGGCGCTGACGGAGGGCCTCCCCGGCCCGGACGACTTCCAGAGCGTCTACCGCGAGGGCATGGACACCGACGGCCTGCCGGAGGAGGGGGTCTACGTCGGCACCACCAACGGCCAGGTCTACGCCTCGAACAACCGCGGCGACTCCTGGCGGCGGTTGCCCGGCACGCTGCCGCCGATCCTCAGTGTGTCCGTGACGGTGGTGTAGCGCCGACCGCGGCGGCGGCAGCCTCGCCAGGCCCGTCCGAGCGGAGTGAGTCGTAGCACGGACGGGTCGAGGACGCTCCGGGCGCGCGTGGAATTGGGCGCACGCGTTCCGTTATATTCGGCGGACGGATACAGCCTGTATGTCAGCGTCCCCCGGGCCGTGGTGCTGGTGCGAGCGCCCAGGCCGAGCGGTGGCGCGGGCTGCGGAGGGAGGACGCACGATGACGAACGACACGGGCGGGAAGGACACGGTCTCCCTGAAGGGCGGCGGCGGGAGCCGTGAGTACATGGCGGACTTCGCCCGCGGCCGCCAGGATCTGCACTGCGAGTCCTGCGGGTTCAACATGCGCCGGAACTCGGACTTCGGGACCACCTCGGACAGGGAGATGACGGAGCAGTACTGCTCCGTCTGTTACGAGGCCGGGGCGTTTCGCCACCCGGCGGCGTCGGTGGACGAGTTCATCTCGGCGGCGGTGGAAGACATCGCCAGCGCCCGGAAGCAGTCGACCGGCAAGTTGAAGTTGCAGTTGAAGAAGGACCTGCCGAAGTTGGCGCGCTGGAAGAAGTAGGCGCTGATGGGGGCGACGGCCGGAACGCGGCTGCCTCCCGTCTGGTGTAGGGGCGCAGCGTGCTGCGCCCTCATGGCCCTCGGTAGGCGGGGACGCGTCGCAACTTCGAGGTGACCGAATGCCCCCACCCCAACCCTCCCCCGCTGTTCAGACCGGAGACATGTCGGACGGGTGTTCGGGGACATATCGGACACTCGTCGGCTGGTCGCGAGGTGCGGCCCGGAGGTCGACCTCGGCGATTTGGAC
>Ga0265293_10000635_pt1 | contig 82793 bp, 52 predicted proteins | sample Munlanlewell138R_FD_192505 | JGI IMG/M metagenome (GOLD analysis project Ga0265293, IMG submission 192505) | Leachate microbial communities from a municipal landfill in Southern Ontario, Canada - Leachate well 138R | ecosystem: Engineered > Solid waste > Landfill > Unclassified | place: Canada... | reverse complement strand
CTTGCATGCCTAATCCACGCCGCCAGCGTTCGTCCTGAGCCAGGATCAAACTCTCCATTATAATCAAAATAATGAACTCCTCGCTCACTCTCCACTAATATTTACTTGTTAAAAGATCAACCCGCTATCAGCAGGTTCCACCACTATCTATAACATAAGAAATCCGTCAAGAAAAATCTTTCTATTTAAAGAGATTGAAGGAGGTAAAACGGGGCAAAAAACAACGTAAATAACACTAATCACTACACATAACATTCTTAAATAAATCTGCAAAATAATTGCGTTACGTGGAAAAGAGCGAATCAATATGCCTATTTTGACACTAAACAGCACCTTTTCAGACGGTCTAAAAACGACACCCTGTGAATCAAACTGAAATTGGATGATTATGAGTAAAAGGGTATGGCTATCTGGGGCTCCCCCTCTAATTTTGTTTGACATCTTACTTGTTAAACAAATGATGATCAAAAAAATAATTAGGAATATATATGAGCGAAAAGAACATCGATATCCTTGACCTTCTAATAGTATTGGCAAGGCACAAGACATTCATTGTGATATCCACCTTTCTGGTTTCACTTTTCTTTATTATCTACAGTTTGTTAGCTCCACAGTATTGGAGATCGTCGGTTAATTTCACAGCTGTAGGGCAGGACAAATCTCCTTATGCGATAAGTCAAAACCTATTAGGTGGTATAGGCGCCTCTTTTTTAGGTGGAGATGCCGCGGGCAACTCACTTAACTATATTAGTATATTGAGGAGTCGCACCTTTTCTGAAGAGATTATCGCTAAGTTTGATTTAGTCAGCTATATGAAGATCAAAGATACTGACCCTCAGATAATAATGGAAAAGGCTGTAAAGGAGCTCAACGAAGAGATTCTGTTCACCGGTTATGATATAGACACCGGTATTATCACGATAACGGTGGAGACAAAGGACAAGGCTCTCTCTTCCGCAATTGCAAACACTTATTATGATTTATTGGAAGAGTATTATCTAAACAAGAAGATGTCGAAGGGTCGCGAGCGGAGAATGTTTTTAGAGAAACAGATCGATGATTTTGAAGCGAATTACCAAAAGCTTACTGCAGAGTTAGAAGAGTTCCAAAGAGAGCATAATGTAGTTGATTTAGACTCTCAGAAAGAGGCGACAATCAAGCTTTATTCTGAGATAGTAGCCAAGAAGATGGAGATAGAGGTAGAGTTAGACTACAGTCGCAAATTTATGGCTGAAGATTCACAACAGATCAAAGCGTTGACTGAGAGGCTCAAGAGTATTAATGAGAGCATTGACAAGATGGAAAAGGGTGATAGTGAGATAATCCCTAACTACATAGTAAACATCGACGGCATCCCCTCTTTATCGAACAAATATCTTCAGATGAGTCTCAATTTAGAGATTCAAAAGATGATAGTCTCATTCTTATACCCTCAATTTGAGCAAGCCAAGTTAGATGAGTTAAACGATATCTCTTCTTTTGAGGTCATAGACAGAGCGGTACCTGCAGGTTTAAGGAGCAAACCAAGAAGGGCGAGGATGGTTATCATTGCCTTTGGTTTAGCTTTCATAGTCTCATCATTATTTGCCTACACATTTGAAATACTCACTGCATCTTCTCGCAAAGACAAACTCGACGCTTTCTTTAGCGAGCTCAAGCGTATAAAGAAGTAACGCACGCGCAACGGTTATTAAGCAGAGGATGAACGAGACTATTAGCATCATCAAGGGACGATCGGGCAAAAGATGAGTAAATTCGTATCTTCCAGCATATGGAACTTCGTCGCCAACTTTATAGTAAGGGTGATGAGTGTAGTCACATTCCCATTTCTGGTCAGATTTTTCTTAAAGGAAGACATCTCTCTTTTCAAGTCATTCCAATCCTTTGTTTTAATCTTACTTACGATTATTCCTTTAGGCACCAATATTTTATACCTATCAGCTCCACAGGAAATGCGAGAGAAGCGTTGGAATCTCTTTTTCTATTTCTCGTTAGGTGTTTCGATAGTTCTTTCGTTAGCGTTACTATTAAATGACACAGTGTCCTCTTTTTTCATCAAGCACCACGTAAGTGGTCAAGTGAAGGGGTTATTGATTTTATTCCCATTAGTAGAGGGGATCAAAGTTCTGGCGGTCACCAAGTTAAGTTCGATAATCGATTTCAAAGGGATTTCTATAGCACTAATACTCAAGCAACTCTTTCTTTATGCGGGCATAATCATCTTCGCTTTTTTCACCCCAACGTTAACCGTACTTCTCTCTTTAGTCTTTTATTCAGAGATTTTAGAGCTTTTACTTCTTCTCATACACACCAAAAAACAAAAGATAACGCTCCTTCCTGTGAAGGACTACCCTGCCCTAATGTTTGATCGTACTGCCAAAAAGTTCATCTTGTTCAGTGGAATAGAGCAGACCATTCTAACCTTCGCAATGCAGTTCCCCACAATTTTTGTAGTGATGGTAATGGGTGAAACGTTATCCCCTGAGTTTCAATTACCCTTCTCAGCGGTAGCTTTACCGGTAAGTTTGGTAATGAACTCAGTCGCCCGAGTCTCTTTCCCTCACTACTCCAATTTACGTGACGACGAGAAGATAATCAACTCACTTTTCGCCCTCTTATTCCCGGTTACTTTAGTATTATTCCCCACTCTTTTAGGCATCCATTTCTTTGCCAAGGAGATAACGGTAATCTTTTTCGACAAGACTTGGCAAAACGCCATCTTTGCTTTACAAGCCTTTCCTATCTTAATGTTTACTTATATTTTGGGCGTCCCTTCAACATTTATCTCGAACATCAAGCAGAAGCCACAGATAAACCTGATATATTCTATTGCACTCTTTATTTCGAGGATCCTTTCGATTCATTTCGGCTACAAATTAGCCGGCTTCCCAGGCGTAATAGTGTTATTTATTGCGGGCGATATATTAGTCCGGTTTGTCAGGTTGAAGGTTGACATAGGCCTGTTATCGTTATCATTACGTCGTTTCCTCTCATCGATTAAGTACAACATATATTCGAGTCTAATAATGTTAGTTTTGATGTGGGGAAGCTATTATCTTTTCCAGTCGAAGATACTCTCTTTTGTGATAGCCTCGTTGGTAGCGTTACCGCTCAACTATTACTGGGAGAGAGAACGGATAAACGGTACTATTTCAGTACTATGGCAGGCGGTATGGAAATAAGTGTAAAGAGAAGTAATAGCGGTTTGTTTTTAGCCACGCTTTTATCTACTGTCGTTATTATCGCCATTGTAATGGGCTTCACTCACTTCCCGATCCATAGTTACACGCTACTATTCTATGCAGCGTTAGCACTCTTCACTATATTCCGAAGCCGTACCGGCATAGTTTTCATCATCTTAAGCTTCCCGATAGTCAGCAAGAGCTTCGCCTCTATCACGGGCACTTATCATTCATCACTCCATTACGCCTGTTTTTACTCCACAATATTTCTAATCTTTTACGGCAATATAATTGGCTACGAACTCAGATTTCCCCGTCTTTTACAGGATAAGGTTCTACTTCTCTTTTTAGTCTATCTCTTTTTCTCAACTCGATTTATCACTTCAGAGCGGATTTACGCAGCTGAAAAATTCAAATATTTCATCAACAACATCATCCTCTTTTATGTCCCCATTTTACTGGTTAAAAAAGAGCGTGACTTCGAAGAGGTCATAAAGGGGGTAGCTGTTTTCGGACTATTTTTCACCGGTTACGCCCTCTTATCGCATTTAGGTTTTGAACAGTTTTATGGTAACAGCGTAGCGAATCGTTTCTCCACCTTAGATGTAAATCCAATTTGGGTAGGGCGTTATTTAACCTACTCAATTTTAGCTGAGCTTTATTTCTTATTGAAGTTAGCTCGCAACGCTTCTGAGAATATAGGCAAGATAGCTCTTTTAGTAGTTCTAATTATCTTCCAGCTTTATTTCTCCTTCTTAACAGCGTCACGAGGCCCTCTTTTAGCCCTTATATTGGGAATAGTGGTTACTATTTTAGTGGCAATCCGTTTCCGAATCACACATTTAATCATCAGTGCGCTCATAATCTTAATCATCTTTTTCGCCGTACTCTATTTTATTCCGAGCGAGATTGAAGAGCGTCTCCTCTCTCAAGACCAGAGGAGTATGACCACCTCCTACTTACGCATTATGGCCAACATCAATGCTTTGGAGATGTTTTGGGATAATAAAATATTCGGTGCAGGCTTAGGTGCTTTTAATATCTACTATCTAAAGTACCCACACAACCTGTTTACGGAAGTAATGGCCGAGTTAGGGCTTATCGGAATAACCCTATTTCTGACGACCCTTATTTTGGCAGTAATCTATCTATTTAGACTTAGTAGGTATCCCAACAAACTTTGCTTCTATCTACTAATCGCCTTTTTCTCGACCGCATTAGTAAACATTAATCTCAGCGGACACATAGGTACTAACTACTATCTATTCTTTTCACTCGGCTTAATCTACAGCGTGATGCACTCCTATCACCCTACTTCAAAAGATACCGATTTAGCTCTATGACTTATCCTCCGCAGACAAAGCTCCTCATCATAGCTCATAATCTCTCCCCAGAGAGGAATGTTGGTGCAGTTAGGGTTCGCAAATTTATCAAGTTTCTCCCAGAGCAAGGTGTCGAGCCAATAGTAATCACCTCGAATGATCAACACGGTTTAGACAGTTCGATAAAGGTGAGGGTAGTTTCGTCGTTAAGTATGAGCAGCCCTGCCTTTTATGGTTCAGATCTTAACCCCTCTTCTCTTTTACGGCGTGCCGTTCGGTATCTAAAGACAATATTGAAAGATCTTCTTTTCTCGCCTGACAAGGAGATCTGGTGGAGCCTAAAAACTATACCCACTGCAATTCGCCTTATCAAATCAGAAAGAATTGACGTCGCTTTTGCGTCAGGGAGTCCTTTCTCACAGTTCATCACCCTTTTAATCCTCAAAACACTCTGTAAAACTCCCATCATTATCGACTTCAGAGACCCTTGGAGCAGCCACTTAACTACTGCTAAACAGAGCTTCATTAGAAAGCTCTCAATCAACTTTTGGGAATCAAAAGCAACAAAAAGAGCAGATGGTATTGTAGCGGTCAACAAGCTGATAATATATGAGTTAGCCAAATACAAACCAAAAGGTATTACTAAGGTTATCACCAACGGCTATGACCCTGATGACTTCCCAGCACAAGCACATATCATCGAAAGAAAAGAACCTTTTAAGTTCCTCTATACCGGCAAATACAGTATATACCGTGAGGATTATAATCCTACCACCCTTTTTGAAGGATTCAAGCTGTTTCAACAAACGCACTCAGCACCGTGTGAACTAATTTTTGTAGGTCCGACCGATAAAGAGACTATTAAATACTCAAAAGATTTTGCAGAGTATAACATCCACTGTTTTGAAGCGATGGACAGGTGCAAAGTCTGCGAAATGCAGCAGACCGCCGATATCCTCATTCACTTCCACTATCCTCACAACTACACAAACGCCGTCTCACTCAAGATTTATGAGTACATATTCAGCAGGCGCCCCATTCTTAGCTTCAACGTCAAAGAGGGGTTGCTTTACGATTTCTTGAAAGAGCATAACCTCGGCGTAACTGCATCGAGTCAAAACGTAGAGGAGATTGCCGAGTATTTTAAGCTTGCCTATGAAGGGCTACTTATAGAAGATGTAAAAGAGGTCGTCCCCTCTTTCGAGCGATTTAACTATTCTAATCTAACAAAAGAGTTGGCAGAGTTAATAAAAAGTACTGTAAGGAGGCTATAAATTGAAGATTGCATTGAACTGTTCCTATTATGGAGAAAAATCTGGCGGAATAAAGGAGTACATCTACAACTTAGTTATAAACCTACTCAAGGTAGACAAAGAGAATGAATATACCTTTTACGTCTCAGTTGACGATGAAGAGTTTTGGCGCAGAACTATGCCGAAAGAGGCTAAGTACAAAATCTTTCCCTTCAAAAGAGATCAGCAAATCAAAAGATCACTGACTCAAGATTCCTTTTGGCGTAAAGAACAACAGCTCGAAAAGTTCGATATCTTCCACTCCCCCTTCTTCTACGTCCCTAAATTAGACAACTGTAAAACCATTATGACAGTTCACGACCTTCGCTTCCGTCGCTACCCCAACAGCTACACATTTATGCGACGCCATTTCGTGCGCTACGCTTTCGAGAAATCGCTGAAGTTTGTCGATCGGATAATAACGGTATCTGAGTTCACCAAGAGCGAGATCGAGGCGTTTTACAGCTATCCAAGCGAGCGAATAGCTCCAATCTTAGAGGCGGTTAACTACGATAATTTCCTCAAAGAGGTAGACGACACCTCAATCCTCAAAGAATTAGGGTTAAATAAACAGGGATATTTACTCTCGGTAGGACATATCGAGCCACGTAAAAACTATCCGCTGTTGATTGAAGCAGTAGACGAGTTAAACAAAGACCCTAAGTATAGCTACGGCTTGGTTATCGTCGGTAAAAAGAACTATAAATACCAGGATAGTATTGAAGCAATTAACAGATCAAACAACGTTAAATACCTCGATTTTGTTAGCTTTGACACCTTAATCTCTCTTTATAAAAACGCCTTAATACACGTCTTCCCCTCCATCTATGAAGGATTCGGATTCCCCACCTTGGAGGCGGCACTGTTTGGCGTACCCTCTGTAATTAGCAACGTCTCCAGCTTACCGGAGATGGGTGGCAACAGCGCAGTTCAGATCGATCCGAGATCCAAAACAAGCCTGATAAACGGTATCAAGGAGGCAATTGATAGAAGAGACGAGTTGAGTATCTTAACCAAAGAAAACCTAAACCGCTTCTCTTGGAGCAAGACCGCAGAAGAGACTAAGGCGCTCTATGACGAAATAGTAAGGTAATGAAAAAGTTAAAAGTACTCCGTATTATTACAAGACTTAACGTCGGTGGACCCACTATCCATACTGTGCTACTCACCAACTATCTCAATACAGACGCTTTTGAGTCACACCTTTTAGCCGGCGAGATCGAAGCAAATGAATCTGATATGTCCTACTTCGCTGATAGATATAACGTAAAACCTATCTATCTACCCAAAATGAGAAGAGAGATTAGGCTTTTTGACGATTTCAGAGCTTTGCTCCGTATACTCAAAATTATTAGAGAAATTAAGCCCGATATTGTGCACACCCATACCGCCAAAGCCGGTATGTTAGGACGCTCCGCCGCCATTATTGCTAAGGTACCATTTATCTATCACACTTTTCACGGAAATGTCTTCAAAGGGTATTTTAGCAAAAGTAAAACCCAACTCTTTATCAGTATAGAGAGGTTTCTCGCTAAACGTACTACTAAAATTATAGCAATTAGCGAGCAGCAAAAAAAAGAACTGGCTGACTTCAAAATAGCCCCTGAATCCAAAATAGAGGTAATCAAGCTTGGCTTCGATTTCAGTAGCTTGACAAATGCTCCTACGACTTTTGAAACACCCTTCAGGAAAGAGTATAACGTGCCTGCAGTCGCCAAACTAATCGGGATTATAGGGCGACTCGTCCCGATAAAGAACCATAACCTCTTTTTGGAAATTGCCGAAAATATTCTCAAGTCTCACCCCGACGTCTATTTTGCCATTATTGGAGACGGTGAACTTAGAGCTGACGTCGAAGCGGATATTATTAGTAAAGGATTACAAGACCGCATCTTTATCACCGGTTTCTTGCAAAATCTTAGAGTAGTCTATCAAGCGCTCGACTTAGTACTCCTCACCTCTAATAATGAAGGGACCCCTGTCGCCCTGATTGAGGCTATGGTATCAAAAAAAATAATAATGTCGACACAGGTCGGCGGAGTTGAAGACTTCGTGCAGAACCGTCTAAACGGCTTCTATTTTCCTGCCGGTAAGTCAGAAGGGTTCATCAAAGAGATCACTCATTGGCTGAGCAATCCCGAAGATTATTCTAATATCGGTGAAAAGGCATACGATACCGTTATTGGCACGTTCTCATCCCAAAGACTCGTAAAAGACATCGAATCTTTATACTTGAAGTCGATTGGCTAACCTATAATGTATCCCTCTTTAATCTTTTAACGGGAGGGGTAGATCCACCTCCCGAAACCTCACAACTTCATAACTTTAAAAGCCTGCTCAGTCTCCTTGCTTCACCCCCATTGATCTGCGTGAGGCTTAAAAGGATCTTTAGATTCCTCTATAGTCAACTCTGTTGCTTGATAAGTGGTTTGATCAGGAAGATCTTCATCTCTGACTGGCTCTGTCTCGACAATCTATTTCTTGCGAGGACGGGAATGAGATTCAACTAAGGTTGCGTCAACGATTACACCCTCGGTGATCCTGATAGAGTGTTTCGCAAGCTGGTAATTGACCTCGCGGAGTAGCTTCTGAAAGATTCCCTCAGACGAAAACCTATTGCGCCATCTGCTGATCGTAGAATGATCTGGTACTGGATTATCCAAATTTAAATGACTAAACCACAGGAACATGTTGTTGTAGAAAAGCTGTTCTTCCATCTGATAATCGGAAAGCTTGTACCAGGACTGAATAAGCATGATCCGGAACATAACTTCAGCTGGATAGGCATCTCGGCCAGCAACAGAAGTTCTTTTTATCTCAACTTCATCGAGTATCTTACTGATTCTCTTCCAGTCTATCAACTCCTCAATGTCTTTGAGAAAGTGTTTACGGCTTGCCAGGCGGCGAGATATCTCCTGATCTGCGAGAGTTATTAATTGCTTTTTCATATTAAGCCCCTGTGTTATTATTTAATACAATTAAAATAACTGTATCCTGCTTGTCAAGAACTATTTAGCCGCAGTTTAGCCTGTTTTATGTGCAACGGTTTTAAGTTGATGAAAGCGCAACCACGATTCTTAATCTATACAAATCAGGATGGCAGCATCAAGATAGAAACCAAACTAATGGACGAAACCATTTGGTTTAATCAAAAGCAACTAGCTGAGTTATATCAGACCACGGTTGCGAACATCAATATGTATACGCAATATTTTCACAGAGGACGAACTTGAACCGGCACCAGTTATTAAGGAATTTTTAATAACTGCCCCCTGATAGTAAAAGCTACCGCACCATGCATTACAACCTAGACATGGCGAAAAGGCGCACGATACCGTTGTAGACACATTCTCATTCCAAAGGCCTGTGAAGGACATCGAATCTTTATACTTAAAGTCGATTGACTAACCTATAATGTTCCCCTCTTTAATTTTTTAACGGGATGGGTAGAATCCCATCCCGAAACCTCACAACTTCGCAACTCTGAACTTCTCCATGCTTCTCTTCCATGCCAACTTCATAATCCTGAGCTTCTTCTTGCTTTTCCCTCCTTTTAATTACAGGATCAAACTCCACTTCCCATATAAAATGCAATGTGTTCGACAGCTCCCTTGTTCTTCTGTTGACCGCATAATAATGCTCTTCTACTCTCCCTTCGTATTCAAATTTTATCTCACGTTTCGGACCGTATTTCTTTTCGGTGATGACGGTGTCGGTTTCCGGGTTTGGGTTGTTAGGGTCAGCGGCATGGTACATGATTAACTCATCATCTTTTATGGTTTCTCTGTCGAAATAAAAGTTTTTCATTCTTAGATTGACTGGCTCATCTTGTTTGAGACGGTATGGCGTCTTGCGATACAGCTCTCTGATGAGCTCTTTGCGCCCCTCTTGAGGGTGTTGCATCGCCTCTTGCATTATAAGGCGTGCTCGTTTACGGAGTGGTGTATTCTCACTATTAGTCTTGTAAGATTCAGGGTTATACTCTTTGATCTGTTGGGTGCCGTGTGACATCTGAAATACATAACCACCTTTTTGTCCTACCTTCGCCCCATATTTGCCCTGTAGCGAATACGACCATTGTACTGCTAATTGCACCCCTAAAGGTAGCTGCAAGTAGTTATGAATGGTATTAGTAGCAAGGTGCTTTAGTTCATTCTTAACCGGCAGGTTAACCTGCAATTTTCCGCCACTTCTAAATTCAAGCTCATCTCTGAGCCGGGATATTAAACTCTGTTTACTCATCTAAGCCTCCAAATAAATTATTGATCCCTCTACTATATATAGGCGGATAATTCGTCACTTTTCAGAAACTATTTTTCATAGAGGAGTTTAATTGACTGATACATATGCAAATAAAATCTTTCATCTTACTGTTAAGTAAGGAGTAGTTCCGTAGGCGGGTCAGAGCCGGCTACGGGGTTACCCCTTATATTCCTATAGGATGAGGTTAGGCTGATACTTGGTAAATAAGAGCAAAATGACTTGTAAAAGAGAGGGTTCTACCCCTCCCGTTTGACCATTCGTAGGGGTTTATGCTTTCTCAAGCTACAAGCATCAAATAGTCAGTATTTGATCGACAGATCGAAGAACTAAGGTTGTTATTTGACCGCTGAGGTTTTATATGTTTTTTATACCTGCATCTTTTAAATGAAGTACACAGTGTATTGACGATAAGAAACAATAGAAAAACCATTTATGCCAGATTTCATGATCATATTCACTTCTTTGAGATTTATCGCTATGCCGGATGTTAAAGTTGTTCATTATATTGAATAAATCTCCGCTGTCCTTTTTATCTAAGAAGTAATCTTGAAAATCACAGTTATCTCTCATATACTCAAGTACTCCTGACAGATGTAACAAAGCAGATTTACGAGACTCAGAAGTGGGGTTTCTACTTTTGAAAATTCTAATAGCTTCTTTTATTGGTCTTACTATGTTTTTTTGATCATCGCTCTTGATATCTACATCAAATATTGATTCTAATCCATACTCTATCAGTGTGTGAATATATCCTTGTCCATCTAACTCATAGCCTTTCTTATAGTCTTTCAGGTGTTTATTAATTCTTTGCCTGTATGTTTGCTTAGCATTGTCATCGCGAAGATAGTCGTAACAAAACTCAATTATATCAAAAAGGTAATCTTCACTATAACTATTTATGTTGCCATGTATTGGCCACAGATCAGACTTCCTTGTCTTGTCGAGAAGAGTGCGCTTCACCCTTTCAGCATACCAGTAGTTTCTATTATTGTCAATATCATGTCCAACAGGTTCTTTGAAATTGTGGTCATCATCTAAATCATCAAACAAGTTAACAAACAATGACTTCAGATCTTCCAAGTTAATATGTCTGGAATTAATATCAGCTTTGCTTCTCATTGAGAAGTATTCTTTATCAGTCAATTCTATCTCCTTTATTTAGACATCTCGCGCTCTACTGATCCTATTCCAAGCAAGACGGCATACGCCTCGATAAACATCTTTACGCTCACTTTCAGTTAGGCCTAAAATATCAAAGACTACTTTATCTAACTCTGCACGATCCGGTAATGGCTTAGGGTTCTGAAGCTCAATAGGTATCTCTGACTCTGGGTCAATGCCACATTCTTCAAATATAGGTTTTCTTTCTCTGGTATACTTCTTTTCATCTGGCAATGTAAACTCAGAAGGATTAAGTACATAAAGATCAGAAAGGTCTTTGACGGTTAGAAAAAGTCCCCCACCTCCTACCAATGAGTATCCCATACACTCAGCTTGTAGAGTAAAGAAATAGCTTAACATGGATTGAGCAATTAGCAGGTAATCCTCAGAAGTGACTCCATACAGCACTTTATCTATTGGCAACAATTCTTTATTAACAAACACTTTGTAAGTTGGATTATACGTACTGGGATAAACAATAGGTGGATTCAACGAGCTCAAGCTCCACCATGGATTTCTATTTCTAAGTGAGGGTCTATTTGGGAATTCCTTTTCTTCCCCCCACTCTATATATTTCAAGGCATTCGTGTTTGCAAGCTCTTCTTTCGTCTTATTGCATACAAACATTTTTAATTTATGGTTGTCTGGATTGACAAGGATTGTGTTTGACTCACGAGGACTTTTAATCACAGGTTTAAGATACTCTTCTTCGATTTTCCATTTATCGATACTTTCTTGTGAAAGGTGGAAAAACATATTGCAACCAGTTTTAATACCAAAGCGAACATCAGCTATAGAGCCAAGTTTTACTAACTTGTTGCCCCCTTTTTTTAGTATCGTGAAATAAATATCAGGTGCCCTTAGGTATTTACCTCCCCATTTTTCGCCTGTATACTCAGTTCTGAAGCTTTCATTTACTTCATTACCTATTTTTTCAAACCCTTGTTCATAGAGCTCTTTTGTTGTGATTGGATAGATTCTGTAGGTATCGTTAGATTTAACACGTTCAGTTATTTCGATCTGAATCATGTTTTCAGTATATACCGCTTCTTCAAACGGTTTGCGAAAAGCTACAAATTTTGTAAGGTGGTTTTCATTTCTAAGTTTAACTGGATGAATAATCGAGATTATAGTATTGACGTCGGCTGACTTGAAGCTACGTTTAGCTTGGTTATCTATTATAAGCTCTATAGTACAGTTTTCAAGGAGGTACTTTTGTAACCATACGCCATATTCAACATCCAGCCAAGAATTTGAACAAATAAAGGTGTGTATTCCTTTTGTATTAAGCAGACTTATAGTTCTGACATAAAAGTAGGTATAAAGGTCAGATTTTCCACTAATATTTATTACTGGCACTTCGAGTTCTTTTGTATCTAATTTAACCATCTCTGTAAGAAGGTTTTTATAACATTTTTTTTCTTTTATGTAGCCTGTTGGATCGGCAATATCTTCCTGCCGTACATAAGGAGGGTTTCCAATGATTATGTCAAATCCACTTTTTTCGGCAAAAATTTCAGCAAATTCAATACTCCAGATCAAAGGTTTGGAGTCACCGTTAAGCACATTTAGTTGACTTTGTAACTCTTCAATATCCTCTTTATACTGTTCTATCTTTTGTAACAAGGTCATTTTTCGGTAGCGACGATTTGTGCCAGTATCAAAGAAAGCACTCTGCTCTCTCACATCAAGCGTATTGTTATAGTTATCTATTTCTTTTTGCTTAGAGTGTATTTCTGTTTGGATGATATCCTTATATATCTTTAGCTCATATGATTTAAGCCACTCGCTCGTTAACCCCTCTTTATTATCATAAAACTTTAGTTTTGCTTCTTTTAACTTCTCGATCTTTTTCCTGATCTCCAATCCTAAATGATCTGGATGTTTATTTATAGGAAAGATTTTGTTACCAACATATTGGATTAATGAGTCACCTTTTCTTACTTTGAAATCCAAGCTTGGAAGTATAGGTTCAGTTGAATTTTTTACTTGATCAGGGGCATCTACGAATAGGGAAAGCCATAATCTGAGTTGGCATATCCAAACAGCCCACTCTTTGACTTCTACCCCATAAAGAGAGGTTCTAATGATTCTTTTTTTCCGCTCGTAGCTATTATTTGTGGTTATTCCGATTCTCTTTCTAAGTGATTCTTCAATCTCGTCCAGTACTTGCATCATTCCAACTAAGAAAGCTCCAGAGCCAACAGCCGGATCACATACTGTTATCTCTTCCAATTTACCCAAAATATTTCTTATTTCATTTTCCGAGAAACTCCCTTCTTTTTGCTCAGTTTTTTCTTCACTTTCCAGGAAGAAGAGTTCATAGAGATTGGTAAATCTGAAATTGGAAGGGAGGTTTTTCTGTAGCCATTTTAGAAGACTTAGCCGACACATAAAGTCTACTTCAGTACGAGGAGTATAAACTGCTCCGTCAGCCTTATTAACAAGTCTTTCAAAAATAATACCCAAAAACTCTGGGTTTAGCTGGAGTTCTTCATCCTCTAATGAGTTTTCTTCAATAGTGAAGCTGTGGGAGAAAAGGAACTCAAAGTAGTCAAATATTCCTTTGTCTGGAAGATATAAGCCTTGGTCGTCATAGTTCTCTTTTTCCCTAAAAAGCCCACCGTTTAGGTATGGTGCCATCTGCAGAGCTTCCTCAGTTGCTTTAGAGAAATCATTGCTCTGATAAGCTGGCTTATACCCTTGAGGTTTGTTTAGAGATTCGAAAAACAGAGGAGATAACCATTTGGAATAAAACTTATCTTTTCCGTCACTTGATTTCTTGTACTCGTCCAAAAATTTTTGCATAAACATTGTATCATTGCCAAGCCACCCTTTTTTCTGAATGAATCCAATAAAAATTGTGCGAATAGCGAAGAGGAGAACAAAGTCGTTTGCTCTTTCGTTATCCTTAAGGCTATTTACTCGCTTGACGTCGTCAACTAACTCATTGTATTTTAATAAAAAGTCAGTATAGAATAGATCTGTTACTGCTGCGATAGAGAAGGCATCTTTTATTCCTTCAAAACTGGTGTAATCGCCGGATAACATCTGGCTCTTAAAAGTTCTGTTAGTTATCCCTTGTTCATTGGTAACATAATAAGTGAAGCGCTTAAAGTTACTCCAATGTCTCTTTTGTCCAACTGATTCTGCATATATCAAAGAAAACCTAAAGGATCCTCCTGTGTCGTAAAAAGCAAATATGCCCCCTGCAAAATTTTCATATTCTGCGGAACGTAGCAAGCGTTTAGCTAAATCGTATTGAGCTTTTTTCCCCAATTTTTCGTTAAGCAATGATCTCACTTTTATCGTTGCAACAAGTAGTGGATCTCCCTTTGCGAACTGGATCTCACCAACCTGTTTAATGGTTTCAAAACTGTTATCATCACCCTGTAAGATGGGTATATCTACAATATCTCTTAAGAAATCACCTGTCTTTTCATCGATGAAGCTAACTAAATTCTCTTCTGAGAAATCAGTTATTAACTTATCTAAAGCCGTCGATAAATAATTCATTGTATTTTGTTCTCCACTGCTATTATAAGCTCTCTTTGGAACTCTTTGAGCTCCGATTGTTCAACTTTCAAATAGTCTTTACCAAGTTTATCTCTTAGCAGTACTATGTCATCAATACTATTTTCTTTGAAGTTAGCAATTCTTCTCAACGTATATTCTGGTAGGGTCCCATAGCTTTCTATGTCGGTTTTCAACAATTCAAGAAACTCTTTATAACTATCCAAAGACAAGGCAGGGTGAGATATCAGATATCTCAAGTTATTTAAAGCACGGTTCCTTATGTCATGGGGGCTGGTTGCTGACAAATCAAAAGAGCGCTCACTTTTCAACTTACTGTAAAGAGTCCAGAATTGATCATTGTTCCAATCGAGAGGCTTTTCATCATAAGTACACTTTATTTTCTCATAAACCTCTTCAAAAGTTGCTTGCATAGGTGTCGCATTATCTTCATCTGTGTTAATCATATTAACATACAATCTAAGTTTCTTAAAAAAAACAAACAGTTGGTTCTGTTCTCCTTCTTTTGCCACCTTGATTCTGTGAGGAAGTTGATCCAGACTATCTATAAGATCGGGATGCTCATCAGCTATTTTATTGTAGTCGTTAAGAACTCTTGTATAGAAGCTTTCCTGCTCAAGTTTGTCAGGGTTCATTTGAATTTGCTTGTAAAGATCAGCAGCGGTTGGTGTTTCACTACTATCAAATATTTTGGAGTCTTCTCCTAAAACTGAGTGAATCATAAACATTTTGTTTGATGCTATTTCTTTAGACCTAATTACATTAGCCCCTCTCTCCGTCGGGAAAAAGTTTACAATATAAAGACTATCGAAAACTTTTTTACTAATTCGGTTTATACGTCCTAATCTTTGTATGACTCTAACGGGATTCCAAGGGATGTCATAATTTATAACCATCCCCGCTCTATTCAAGTTAAACCCTTCAGATAGCTTATCAGTTGTAAGAAGGATATCAAAGTCATCGTGTTGACATTCGTTTGAAGCGTCGAAGTTATTGAATAGTAGCTTTATATTTCCTTGTGTCAGATTGCCCGCTATAGTCAATACTCTATTACCGAAATGCTTTTTAAGTGCAGGCTCCAAGTACTTAACTGTATCTATATACTCTGAAAAAATGATGATTTTTCGTTGTGGTTCTTTATTAAGTACTTCTTTTATTTTTTCAACCAAGCAATTCGTTTTAGGGTCGTTCTTTATAAGCTCTAAATTATCAAGCTCTGAAAGCACCTTTTTCAGCAATAATATGTCAGCCTTAATATCGTTTTTGAAGTCATCTTCTCGAGCAAACTTATCTACTTCGTATATCTTGTAGTTTTTTGGATACTGTCCCTCTGTAAGCTTCAGTTCGTACTCAATTAAATAACGTACTACCTCATCTTCTTCTAAATCGTAAATCCTTTCAAGAAGCTCTCGATCAAGAATAAATACATTGTTTTTATCAACGAACTCATAGCATAGCTCATAAACTTTAATAAAGTTCTCAATACTCTGTTTAAAGGCTCCAAATGAGCTCTCAAATCTCTTAACTAAAAGTCTACGCATGAAACCAAACAGGTTAGCTTGTGATAAATACGCTCGATTATCTTCTCTGTCTAAACTTTCCAGTTCTTCATTTTGCTTTACACCTTTTTCGTAGATAAAAGGCATGTAGATAGCGCCAGAAAAAAGACCACCATCTTTTGGCTGAGTAAAGTAATGAGTGATAACAGTATCGTAGAATTCGGATTGTTTCTTATCAAGAGTAAAGAACCATTCTCGTGGATTCTCAACAATTGATAGCGACTGTACCTCGTCTCTATAACTCGGATTATTTTGTAGGTCCAAACGATTCCTTCTGATTGTTACTGGCTCCATGATACTCCTTATTTTCTGAGCAAGCCATTTCGCTTTTTGATTGACTTGAGATAAGGTTACGTTTTTACTCCCAAACAAAGAGTTAAAATCATTTTTAGCTTGTGTATTTTTTGCGTTATCGTCCGAGTTATAGTTCTTCTTGATAAAATTAAGCTTCTTCAAGAGGACTTCGAAGCTATCAAATTGTTTATCTAAGTCATTGCTTAGCGTTATTGAGGATTTCTTGGGAATTAGAAAGAGCTTTAGAAGTGCTAAAATGTCAGAGGGTTTATTGTTGAAAGGAGTCGCTGTAAGTAGAATAACCTGTTTGTTTCGACATATGTTTTTCAATCGTTCATAAGACTCGGTGTCTTGGTTCCTGAAGTGATGCGCTTCGTCAACTATTACAATATCTATATCATTTGTCTCTCTAACAAAATTCAAAATATTTTCAAGGTCTCCTCGAGAGCGCACCTCCCAATCATATAGACCAAACTGCTCTAAATACATCTTCCAACCGGACTGTTTATTGTCATCTCCAATTAAGCCCGGGGGACATATAACAATGCCACGCTTACGAAGAAGTTTAGCAACTGCACAGGCAATAATAGTTTTGCCAAGACCAACTACATCTGCTATGATTACACCTTTATGTATCTCTATGATGGATAAGGCTTGCTTTATGGCATCAAACTGATATTTATACTCTCGATAACCAGCTTTTTTCATTAAGCCCACTAAAGAATCACCTGTTTCTTTCTGAGAGTAAGAGTCTAAATAGAGCTTAATTAAATGAACGTATGCTTCAAACGGTGTTATTTCTTTAACATGAGTTTCAGTTTCGACTACTTTAATAAGCCTTTTCTTGAAATCGTCACTCTCAGTGATTTTCACTGAAGATGACCATAGATCATCAAAATATTTTTCCGCCTTATCAAATCCATAATCTGATATTTCCACGTTAAATTCATTTTGCGTAACAAGCCCTGGCTTAGTAAGGTTACTGCTGCCGGTTATGAATGTTCTACTTCGACCAATTTGAGTCTCATTGAGTTTAAAGAGGTAAAGTTTGGAGTGATTAGGGCGAACAGTTTTTCGTAAGATCAATCGGTCTTCTTTGATCATCTCAACAAAAAGCTTTACTTGCTCATAAAACTCTTGATTATCAAAATCATCTGAATTAATTGAGTTGCTTACTGACAGAAAATAGTGTTCTGCTGCCTGATTTTTTGTTCTATTAGTTGGATCCGCATATTCAATAAGTCCGTATACATTTTTGTCAACATTCATGCCTACTAACACTTTGAGAACTGTTTCCGAGTTATCTTTAAGACTTTCATAAAGTTCCCTAATCCCCGAAAAATAAAAGAAGCCAACTAAAAACTTGAGCTCTTTACTTGGACCAACAAGATTAGTTATACGTCGTTTTAGGTCTAATTCACCTTCATTTGTAATAAAGTTATTCATTATTATTTCGCCTCTATTCATTACTCTTTATTTCTCTCAGTTTGACCGCCAATTCTTCTCAAAGAGGCAGTTGGTTCTATAAATAACGCTTAATTAACTAAATAATCCTAAATTGATTTTATAGTCAAGTTTTTTAAGTTAAGAGATATCCTTAACTTTTTGAACGATACGTCATATAAGCTTCAATTCAGTTCATATCCTATGAATTCTTTACTGCTTCGAAATCAATCTATTTGACGTTACACAGTCAAATCACTGTAACCTTTGTCATTAAAGATTAACTAATTAGCAAACCACATACTTTTATAGTGACATCTACATTGATCACTACCTTATTGTTTGACAAAACTATACGATACAGAAAAGTTAGATATCGTTATTAGGTTCAATGAGAACCGAGTAAGATAGGAGTGAAACGAAACTATGATTGCAGTGATGATTGATCATAAGCTATCGCGATATACAGAGATCATACAGTATACATTTAAGTTTATTTTTGATACTTTAGGTTACTCTTTCCGATTTATCGAGAAGATGAACGAGCTGAAGGGGCACGACATTCTTTTCTGCTATAGTCTGTTAGAGCCGACGGTTGACGAGATACACGAGTTTGCCACTAACCGGTTGGTCTTCTTTGCCCAAGCGGAGATCGATCTTTTAGTTCCTGATAAGCTTAACAGTGACGACTTTCACAACTACCTACAGGAATTGCGCCTCTTTACGCCGACACCTGTCATCTGTAAGAAGAAGATTGAGACCCCTATCTTGATGCGGTCTATCGGGAACATCTTTTGGGGTGAGTTCAAGTTTGACGTCATTGGGAACACTTTTTTCCACCTTTCGGGATACGAAAATCTTCTTTCCCAACGGCTCGATCAAAAGAATGGTCAAAATAGCTGTAGCTCACAACTCACCAGATACTCCAACTTCCCTTACTTAAACTCACTTTTATGGGTGGTGGACTCCTTTTTGAAGGAGGCTATTAATAACACACCTATTACTTTTCTGTTGAAAAAGGAGTATTGGCCTAACGGTGAAGACTACGCCTATGCCGTATCACATAACATAGATTCACTTCACAAATGGCCGATGAAAAGACTGCTTGCCACCACCTTTACCGACCTATTTCTGCTCCTCTCCTTCAAATGGGGCTTTTTCTTCCGCAGCTTTAAAGAAAAACTAATTTTCATCTTCACTAACAATGAGGTGTACTGGAAGTTTTACGATATAGCCGAGAAGTTAGACGACTTTAAAGTCAAAAGCACCTTCTTTTTAGGGAATGAGAAGAGTGAAGGGGTGACCGGTAAGATCGATTACTCGCTTAAAGACGCCGATCTGGTGGACGAGTTAAACACACTGACCGGCAAAGGTAACGAGTTAGGCTTTCTCTTAAACACGCTGGCAAGTAGCGGGAAAGAGATTTCGAGTAGTCTGAACCAGTTCTCGGCATCGCTTTATAAAAAAATACGTGGGATTAGATATAACTTTGGACAGCGCATATCTTCAATAGATGCTGCCTCTCTTGACGAAGCTGAGCCGCTCTACAATAGTAGTAAGTCGCTCGGTAAACACTGTGGTTTCTTCAACGGCCTTGCCTATCCATACCGTGAATACGTCGCAAATCGCTCTGCAAAGTATATAGAGCTACCGGTAGTCTTTTCCGACGATATGCTACAAATTGATACTTATAAAATCTACTCCAAAGATAAGGCGATGGAGATGATTAAGAATACATTCTTAAATATTCAGAAAACTAACGGGCTCTTAACTTATAACTTCTCTATGTCGAAACTTGCCGATATACCTTATAATATGCAGCTGTTTGAGTTTACCTTAAAAATACTCTCACAAGGAAATGGCTTCAAAGGAACACTATCCGAAATCGCCGAATGGTGGATTGCCAGAGAAGAGGTGCGAATCGAAGAGAGGATTGACGAAATCGTTATTCATTTTACCAAACCTGTTGATCAGATCACCTTCACCCTCTACGGGAACCGAATGCTGAAAAAGATAATCAATGGGAAAGGGACAATAAACGGTAACGTGCTTAAATTAGAGTCGGTCAAAGAGGGTGACTCAATAAGGATTATCGCCCCGTTGGACGAGCAGATTTATTTGGATATGGAGCGAGAAGCAGCCAAAGATGATATCGAGTCATAGCGTCAGAAACAAGAGTAACCACCTATGCCACGCATCCTTCTAATTGCCTATTACTACCCGCCTTTAGGGGGTCCTGCCTCACTTAGATTGAGCAAAACTGCCCACTACTTGAGTAAATTAGGGTGGAATGTTGACGTCTTAACTGTCAAAAACATCCTCTACCACTCAATCGATGAGGGTTTGGTCAAAAGAGAAAAGGGAATTAGAATATTTAGAACTAACTCTTTGGAGGTATTGACTCTGCTCTACTACGTCCAGCGGCTGACGAAGCTTTTACCCAATAAAGAGATAAAAAAACAGAGCCACCAAACATCTAACCTCTACTTCAAATTTTCGGGTAAACTTAGAGACTTTGGCAAAAAGCTCTTCTTCCCCGACGAAAAAATAGGTTGGCTGCCTTATGCTTACAAAAGAGGGGCTAAACTGCTACAGAATAACCGCTACGACCTTATCTTGGCGAGTAGTGGACCCTATACATCAGCATTGATAGCGCATAAGCTCTCTAAAGCGTATAATGTGCCGTATGTGATCGATTATCGAGATCATTGGTCGCTTAACCCTTACGAAACACAGACCGGCCTACATCATCGCCTCTCTAAGCAAATGGAGAGAGAAATCCTGAAAGATAGCGCTAAAATAACAACTATCGGTCAAACAATGAAAGATGAGCTTATCGAAGCTTACCCATTCCTTAACCCTAACAAGATTGGGGTCATCTACAACGGATATGATGAGACAGACTTCAGCTTGCCTGATAAAGAAAACAGTGACCGAACTACAGTGACCTTCAGCTATTTGGGCAACCTATACGGACAAAGGAGCCCCAAATATTTTTTAAGAGCCCTCAAAGAGCTGAATGACTCGAAGCGTTTACCTTCAAATATTAGGGTCAAGTTCATCGGTAACTATCACATCGACACCCTTAGGCAACTACAAGATGAGAGCTTGGGTAGCATCGTCGAGATAGTACCACAAGTGCCTCACAAAGAGGCGATTAGGATAATGTTAGATAGTGACGTCTTGCTTTTATTTATCCCTACTAAGGATGGTAAAGGGGTATTGACGAGTAAAGTTTTCGAGTATTTGCGCTCAGGTAAACCGACCTTAGCAATGATTCCGCAAAATAGCGAACTCCATCAGATAATTGAAGAGATAGAAGAGTGCTATACCGTTAAGATGGAAGACTTAGAGGGGATCCGAGAAGGTATCCTCACCCTCTACGACAGAGTGTTAAACAAACCAGAATTGGCTTATCTTTATAACGAAAAGATTGCGAAATACTCGCGTGAACGGCAAACAGAAAAGCTTAATGAGCTTCTTTTAAATATTATTTAGGGGACTGATGAAGAAGACTAAACTCGTCCACATCCAACTACTACCACTCCTTTCCGGTGTGCAGAATATGATGCTAACTCTTCTGCAAGAACTCGATCAGAATGAGTATGAAATCTACGTTATCTCTAAACCGGGGGGACCACTTGTAGAGAAGGTTAAATCCTTAGGATACCATTATCTACCGGTTAAATCGCTGAGGCGCAACCTCTCCCCGCTCGACCTAATTAGCTTCTTCCACATTTTTTACCTTTGCCGCAAACATCGATTTGACATAGTGCATACACATTCCTCTAAAACCGGCTTCATAGGGAGAATAGCTGCCAGACTTTCCAGAACACCGAAAACAATCCATACGGTACACGGCTTCCCCTTTCACGCTTATCAGCCTAAAATAGCACGCTATCTCTATCTATTCTTAGAAATGATTGCCAGCTGGTTTTGTGACTTTATACCGGTTGTGAATCGACACGAATGTGAGTGGGCTAAATACTCGAACCTCTTCCCCAAAAAGAAGCTACTCACCATCTATAACGCCGTTGAAAGCACTTCTGAAACATCCCGTAAATATGGAGAGTTTGGAATTGTTGAGCCAATAAAGACCATTGAGGAGCTTAAAGGGTTCTTCGCTATCGGCTATGTTGGCAGATTTACCAGAGCTAAAAACATTCTAACGATTGTTGAGTCTGCGATAACACTCTGTAGCAATAACTCTACCTTTAAGTTTGTCCTCATCGGGGATGGAGAGCTGTGGGAGCAGTGCAAAAGAAGAGTGGAAGAGTCAGGTTTTGCAGACCAAATCATGCTCCCCGGTTGGCAGACCAATATTGATTATTGGTTGACTAATATTGACCTCTTTTTATTGTACTCGCATTGGGAAGGGCTCCCTATATCCATTTTAGAGGCTATGGCGCAAGGCATACCAGTAGTCGCTTCCGATATAAAAGGGAATAATGAACTGGTCGGGGATGACAATGGTGTCTTAGTGCCGATTGATGCTCCTGAAATCTTGCAAGATGTGTTAACATATATGCCAGAGCGACGTTATGACCTTGAAAGATGGAGTCGAGGGGCTTTACTAAAAACTAAAGAAAAGTTTGGATTAGATAGATTCGTTGCCGAATACGAGCGACTCTATCGAGGATAAAATCGGACTTATAAAAGGATAGAGATGACTATTAACATATATTATTCGTTAGTTTTCTCGATAGTTGTGTACGCCGTTGCGTATATACTTGTGCCACTCAACATTAGGTTCTCTAAAATGGTGGACTTGATCGACTACCCCGCCCCTGAAAGTATTCATAAGAGTGCGACCCCTTTAGCTGGTGGTTTAGCCATATCGATCCCGATAATAACTCTCCTCGCCTTAGGACACTTTTTGCTTACCGGCCTGCAAGACTACCCAAGTTTAGCCCCTCTAATCATCGGTTCGGTGGGAATAGTAGTTGCCGGTTATTTTGACGATAAATATCGTCTGTCTGCACTCTGGAAACTGCTTTTCCAACTAATAATTGCAATCTTTATGTATCAGTGCGGCTATAAAATAACGCTGTTGACCAACCCGTGGAACGACGCCATCTCACTCGGCTACCTTTCATTCCCGGCGACTATTGGTTGGTATTTACTTCTAATCAACTCGATTAACCTGATTGACGGAATTGATGGTCTGGCGACCGGGATAGCGGTGATTATATCCTTTGTTTTGATGATTGTCGGATACAGATATGACAACCCGTTCATTTTCTACCTCTCGCTCTTCCTGTTTGCGTCGAGCCTTGCTTTCTTAAAGTATAACTTTCCACCCGCTAAAATCTTCTTAGGGGATACGGGGAGCCAATTCATCGGCTTTTACTTAGCTGCTATCTCTATAGCGGGGACAGCACAGTATAAGGGTATTACAGCGATGACACTCTTGATTCCTATAATCGTGATGTTCATCCCTTTGGCAGACACTTTTTTAGCTATCGTTAGACGTCTGAAATACCGACAGGGAATCTTCACCCGTGATAATCACCACCTCCATCATAAGATGCTTAAAATGGGCTTTTCGACCAAAGCAATTAACTACACCTGTTACTTTATCACCTTCTTGTTTGGACTGATCGCAATAGGCTTCTCCTTTGCAGATAAGAGCCTTCTGTTCACGATTCTTATCTGCCTGGCGGTACTACTATTTTTCATTCTTTATTTTGTAGCAAAGAAAGGGTTAATGAAATGAAAAGAGCTTTGATGCTTGCGCTGATAGCGTTGCATACGCTATGCGCCTTCGCCGTACGAGACTGGAAAGTATTTACAAATACTACCCATATTTATGATATGGTCAAAGTGGATAACAAACTGTATCTGGGCACCTGGGGAGGCTTGGAGGTTTATGACTTTGAGTCGGACGAATTTGAAAAGACTTATACTGTGTACGACGGGCTGACCGACTTGGATATCCGCTCCATTTCCTATCTAAAGTCTACCGAAACACTGCTCTTGGGTACTGCCAAAGCAGGAATCAATAGACTTAAAAATGATCGGTTTATCATACCGCTTAACGAGACTATCGGATTACCCGATAACAAGATAAACGTTATAGCAAATAGTGACTCCCTAATCTTCGTGGGAACAAACAAAGGATTGACCGTCTTTAAAGACTCTACCACCTTCCCTTACCCCCTTCCTATCAACCACTATGCCACACACAACGGGCTTGCTTCAAACGAGGTCAATAGCCTGGCGTATACAAAGGATAACTACCTTATCATCGGTACCGATCAAGGGTTTAACTACGTCCACGCAAATTCAATGTTTGATAAAAATAGCTGGCACCACTTCTCGAAAGCAAACTCGCTTCTCCCTGACGACAGAGTGTACTCCGTTTCAGCTCAAGGGAATACGATAGCAATTGCTACCAGGGGAGGAGTTGTCAAAATACAGAACATTTTGGGCGACTCAAAATGGGAACTCTACAATAAAACTAAATACCCTGAACATATTGAGTCTAATGAGATTTTAAGCCTGTTTGTCGATAGCTCTGAAAACATCTGGCTCTCTTATGGAGTGTGGAACGACGAGCTGTTACACGTCGAAAACAGCGGTAAGGCAGCAATCACAAGAGTTACCTCTGGTGGGGCTCTAACAACGTGGAAAAGTGGCTCAAAAGGGCTCAGAACTAACGAAATAAAAGGGTTTAAGGAGATAAAAGGGCGCATTTATGCCTATTCCTGGGGCGAAGGGCTTTACTACCTTGAAAAAGATTCTGGCGAGGAATGGCAGAATCGTAAACCTAATAGAATGATTGCCAGTAATATTACCGACATTAGTGTCGATAAGTTAGGCAAAGTATGGGTCTCTAACGGTTTCGTTGGAAGTGGCGTAAACAGAAAAGGGACACGTGGTGTCTCCGGCTTCGATGGGTATGAATGGACTAATTTTAGTGAGGAGACAAGTCCCCTTAAAACTAACAGAATTTTCCGAGTTAACACTGACAATGAGAACCGTAAATGGTTCGGCGGCTGGGGTGGCGGCATCTCAGTTTACGATGAAACTTTTGAAGAGTGGTATCTATACTCAACCTCGAACGGCTTGCCAAGAAATGAGGTCGGCGCTTTAAGTACTGACCTACAGGGGAATATTTGGATCTCGGCTTATTCCGGCGGGATGGTCGTCCTCGACTCTGACGCAATCACCAAACCGAGCCCGATCCCAGTGCTCTCCACCTTCCCCCTATATTCACCCAATATTACCTTCTCTGACGTAATAGAAATCTTTCATACAGATGACAGAGTCTACTTCGGTTCATACTATTCAGGGCTCCGATACTGGGAAGGATCAGACTTCCCGTATACAGGAGGGAGTGGTTGGCATAAGCCACCGGTGAGAGATCTAACGGACGGATACGTCTACATATACGCAATCGACTCCCGAACTACCCCGTTCGGTGAGGAAATTTGGATTGCAGCTGAGACCGGACTCTTTATGTATGATACTTCTCAAGACCGTTGGTACCGCTATGGTACGAGCATAAAAAGAGAGCTCTGGCAGACTAATCAGTGGCAACGTGAACGCTTATACTTTATCGATGAAGAACGTTTGTACGGCGCAGTACCAACCTTCCCGACAGCTCTATTTGTGGACGACTTTGATCGAGTCTGGATCGGCACAGAATCTAACGGGATTACTGTTTACGATTTGAAGACCGATAGATATTCGGTGTTAAATACTGAAAACTCACCCCTCCTCTCTAACAAAATAACTAAGTTGGCCTATGAACCTTACTCGGGACGTCTCTACATCGGGACAGAAGAGGGGTTAAACTCGGTTGAGATTGGACGTACTGACAAGAAGGACAACTATCCACTCAGCTCGACGATAGTTTATCCTAACCCGTTTAGGCCAAGCAATGGCGAAACTTTAGTAATTGCCAATAAAAACGACACTATTATGTCAAAAGGTGTCAACACTTGCCGCATTTATGACACGAGTGGCGACCTAATTATAACCCTAAAAGAGGATAGATTCTATAAGTTTTCGTGGGATGGGAATAACAGCTCGGGCGAGAAGTGTAGTAGTGGTGTATACTTCTACGTAGTGGGCAACTCTTCTGAAGGGAGTTCCAAAGGGACAATCGTTTTAATCCGCTAATTATTATGAATAGTTCACCCCTTACTTTTAAGCTTAAAAGCTCTACATCGACTAAGTATTCTCTGCTTGATAGAGCAGGTTTTGTCAGCAGCGTTAAGTCGATCGACTACCCGATCTTTATAGTCGATGAAAATGTCGCTAATGCTCAAGCTGAGCTTATCAAAAGCCTCTGTGACAGCTCTCCTACTTTTATCACATCCATCTCTGAAGAGAAGAAAACTATCGAAAAAGTGCTTGAGATAATCGATTTTTTAATCGAGCGCCAAGCGACACGACAACACACTCTGATCGCAATAGGTGGCGGGGTGCTATTAGACACCGTTGGTTATGCAGCTTCGATCTATAAAAGGGGTATGAGAACTGTATTTATCCCGACGTCCTTAGTGGCAATGATCGATGCCTCTATAGGTGGAAAGACGGGAATTAATTACCGAGATATCAAGAACTTGGCCGGTACCTTCTACCCCGCTAAAGAGATCTTAGTGCTACCCGACTTTTTGCTGACTCTCCCCCCACTTGAATGGAAGAACGGGTTAGCCGAATTGATCAAGATTTCATTCGTCGAACCTAACATTCTTTACGACACACTAAATAGATATTTCGAACAGTTAAACTCGGATAATAAGGTAGATGCAATACAGCTCCTTGTTGATAAAGAGATAATTTTATTGAGCGCTGAGTTGAAGGGTAAACTTTGTGAAGCTGACCTTTTAGACCTACAAGAGAGAAGAAAGTTGAACTTGGGGCACACTTTTGCTCACGTAATTGAATCAGCTACCAACTACTTGATTCCACACGGGATAGCGGTATCCATCGGTATTCGTGCAGCAGCGCAGTTAAGCGTGGAATTAAAACTGTGTAAGCCGGAAGTTGTCGATAAAGTTTCTGCTCTACTTAACCTATACGGATTTCCAGAGCGACTCAATATAAGTCAGCTAAGTCTTATTTTATCAAAAGGTAAAGAGCTCTTTGCAATGGATAAAAAAGGCTCGGCTAAAGGGCTTCGATTAATATTATTTAAGCAGCTTCAAGAGGTTGAAGTCATCGAAGGGGTTGATGCCACTCAGGCAATCAATGCGTTAGCCTCCCTCTGACCGATAGAGTGGAAAAGCTAAGTAGTCTGCTCCCTAACGAGTTCTATAATCGTCTGAAACCTATACGGCTTTTGTAAGAAGGTTAATCTACCTTCGTAAAGTTTGATCAGTTTATCGTCAGCTATATATCCGCTGACCAGTATAAACCGTTGTTCGGGATTCATTTCATTTATTGTTCTGATTACTTCGTCACCATCCATCTTAGGTAGGTTTAAATCGGTAACTACTAAAGAAACCCTCTCTCTGTTTTCAGTGTAAAGGTTAACCCCCTCCTCACCATCTAAAGCAACGAGTACCCTATACCCCTGCAACTCTAATAGCTCTTTCAAACAGCTTACTATATCTTCATCATCTTCAACGAGTAGTATCGTTTTTATGTCTGACATTTGCCACCTCATCGTACAGTTTATTGACTGAATATATTAAGCCCATTTCTTGTAAACGTAATTATTACCAACGAAGAGAAAAACCTCTGAAAAAATCAAAACAAATTGCCTTATGAGAGAAAGACAGTATCTTTTATTGATAGATAGCAAAAGGAGGCTTTAATGGCTAACGATATAAGAAGGATAACCGTCGACATTGAAGGGATGACCTGTGCCAGCTGCTCTGGTGGCGTTGAAGGCACGCTCCGCAATATGGAGGGGGTAACTGAGGCTAATGTAAACTTTGCTAATGGGAAAGCGTTGGTCAGCTTTCAACCCGAAATAATTAAAGTAGAACAAATCCTCGATATGATCGACCAGTTGGGATACAAGGCAAAACTTGGTGAAGACTTGAATGATAACACTGAAAAAGTAATCCTACAAATTAAAGGGATGTCTTGCGTTAACTGCTCCGGCGGTATTGAAAAGAAACTTAAAGAGACCGCAGGTATAACTGAGGTACATATAAATTTTGCTAATGAAAAAGGGACTATTATCTTCGACCGAAAGCAGATCAAGCTGAGCGAGATACGTCAAATTATTGCCAACTTAGGGTATGAATCGACTATCGCTGAAGATGAAGAGGAACAGGATGATTCACTCGACTATGTAAAAATGGCGAGGAACAAGATGATCTATTCATCCATCTTGGCTGGCATTGTGATGATCCTAATGATTTTCAAGATGGCTGGCTTCGTCATCCCCTACTATCACCTAATAACTGTTTTACTCGGCTTCCCAGTAGTCTTTATCATTGGCTTCGGAGTTCATAAATCGAGCTGGCTCTCTTTGAAAAACAGAGCTGCTAATATGGATGTTTTGGTGAGTCTCGGTTCGTTACCCCCATTCCTTGTCGGTTTAGCTGGTTTCTTCTTCGACATTCAGACCTTCGTAGAAATGGCTACTACAATTATGACTTTCCACTTAGTCGGTAAATACCTCGAAAATAGAGCTAAAGGACGCTCATCTGAAGCTATCAAAAAACTCATTCACTTAGGAGCAAAAACAGCAAGTATTGAAAGAGATGGAGAAGTAATCGAAGTATCAGTCAAAGAGTTAGAAGTGGGTGATATAATGGTCGTCAAACCTGGCGAAAAGATTCCGATCGATGGCATCATCATCGAAGGGACAAGCTCGATAGACGAATCAATGGTCTCTGGTGAATCGATGCCGGTTACCCGCACAGTCGGCGAAGAGGTGATCGGTGCCACTATCAACAAGCAAGGATTTCTAAAAGTAAAAGTGGCCAAAACAGGGAAAGATACCTTCTTGTCACAAGTGATTAAATTAGTGGAAGAATGCCAAGGCTCAAAAGTACCGATACAAGAGTTTGCCGATAGAGTGACCGGCTACTTCGTACCGGTAATACTCGGCTTAACTGCCCTTACCTTCCTCTCCCACTGGCTATTCCCTGAATTCCATCGCTCTATTATTGAATGGGGCGCAACCTTCCTACCTTGGGTCAACCCAGCAGCAGGCGGCTTAACCTTAGCCTTCATTACCGCTACAGCAGTATTAGTCATCGCCTGCCCGTGTGCCTTGGGATTGGGAACTCCAACCGCTTTAATGGTCGGTAGTGGATTAGGTGCAGAACACGGGATCTTGATCCGTAGCGGTGAAGCAGTACAAACCTTACGTGAAATTAAAGCGATAGCTTTTGATAAAACCGGGACTATTACACACGGTAAACCTGAAGTTACCGACGTCAAACCGTTCAACAACTTCTCAGTCGATATGGTGATCTTTTACTCCGCAACGTTAGAGAAAGCCTCTGAGCATCCGCTCGGCACCGCTGTAATAGCCTATGCCGAAGAGCGAAAAGTCAAGCTTTCTAACGTGACTGAAGTCGAAGCGATCCCCGGCAAAGGGATTGTCGGTACCGTAGACGGTAAACGTGTTTATGCTGGAAATAGAAAACTCCTCTCAGATCACGGGATCGACTTTGTCGGAGCAGAGTCTACAATGAACAACTTGGAGAACGAGGCTAAAACCCTTCTTTTGATAGCGTTAGATGGACAATTAATCGGAGTCATCGCTGTAGCTGACAAGATTAAAGAGGATTCTAAACAGGCAATCAAGATGTTAGACGAGTTGGGGATCGTCTCGATTATGGTCACTGGAGATAATCGTAAGACCGCTGAAGCTATAGCTAAACTTGCCGGTATTAAGCAGATCGCCGCTGAAGTATTACCCGAGGGGAAAGTCAACGAAGTTATTAAACTACAAGAGAAATATGGATTGGTGGCGATGGTCGGTGACGGTATTAACGATGCCCCGGCATTGAAACAGGCGAATGTGGGTATAGCGCTCGGAACCGGTACAGATATCGCTATAGAAGCAGCGGACGTTACCCTGATCCGAAATGAGCTGGTCAATGTAGTCTCAGCCATTAAACTATCACAAGCAATCTTCCGCAAGATTAAAGAAAACTTCTTCTGGGCTTGGTTTTACAACGTGATAGCCGTCCCGATAGCTATGCTTGGACTGCTACACCCGATGATAGGTGCAGCTGCAATGTCGTTTAGCTCACTTAACGTCATCTATAACTCGTTAAGACTAAAAAAGATGAAGCTGGGTTAATATCCGATCATAGGTGTAAAAAAGAGTTTATTGTATCAGCTCTACTACTTAGACTGAAATATTTTCTTGACGTCTATACATCCTCTCATATTGGATATGCAGATTCCTATTCGGGAAAATGGAGGTTTAATGAGAAGAATATATTTGAGTATGCTGTTGGCTCTACTCACAGTAGTATTAATGGCTAACACTACAAGCATCTCATCAATAGAAGACTTTAAGATTGAAGTAATTAAGAGTGATAATGAGAGTACTTTGCTGGAGCTCCACCTGGGTAGCTTCGAGCAGTACGAACTTGATATAGAAGGCAAAACTTATCAGCAGATACGTTTATCTGACCAAGGCTTTTTAATGGAAGAGGGTAGCCCTGAGCTCCCCTATATTTCCAAGAGCTTGATTATTCCAGATCAGTCAAAGATGGAGGTCAGCTTCGTCGGTGGAGAGTTTCTTGATCTGACCTTGAATGTCGCCCCCTCTAAAGGGATTGTCCACCGTAATGTAAACCCGAATCAGATCCCCTACAGCTTCAGCGAGCAATACCAAACTGATGAACTTTTCCCCGGCATATTAGTTGACTCTGATGACCCTTACATATTTCGGGACTTTCGTGGACTTACAGCTAAAATCTACCCATTCCAGTATAACCCGGTTGAAGGAAAACTTCGTGTGTATAAACGAATGCTAATTGAAGTTAAAGAGGTTGGTGTTGATACCGTCAACGTTCTAAACAGAAACCGCAGTAACTATAGCATAGAGTTTCAACAGATCTATCGAGATCATTTTATCAACTTTACTGAGCAGCGTTATGAGCTTATTCCTGAATCTGGGCGGATGATAGTCATTTGTTACGATGAATTTATCGAAGCTATCACCCCCTATGTAGAGTGGAAAAATCAAAAAGGGCTCCCGACCGAACTGATTAGGTTGTCATCCATAGGGAATACCTATCTACAGATCAAAGCGTTTATCCAAACACAATATAACCTGAATGATGGCCTTACCTTCGTCCAATTAGTGGGTGATGCCGCTCAAATAGCTACTACATATGTACGTAACGGCGGCTCAGACCCGAGTTATGCACTGCTTGACGGAGATGATTACTACCCTGAAATATTTGTTGGACGCTTTTCAGCAGAAAATGTCGCACAAGTAAAAACTCAAGTGGAACGCACCATCCACTATGAAAGAGATATAGATGAAGATGCAGATTGGTTTCGTTCCGCAATCGGTATCGCTTCTAATGAGGGTGAACACCCATCTGATATCGAACATATGAATAAAATCAGAAATGATCTTCTCGACTACAATTACGACCATGTGGACGGATTTTATCAGCCCAGTGCCACTGCAACTCAGGTACGTAACGCCGTGAATGCTGGACGTGGAATGATTAACTATGTTGGGCACGGTCTTACCACTCTTTGGGTTACTACTGGCTTTGGAAATAGTCATGTCAATAGCTTAAAAAACGAATTAAAATTGCCCTTTATAGTATCAGTAGCCTGCTTGAACGGTAATTTTACAGCTTCTACCTGCTTCGCTGAAGCTTGGCTTAGAGCAAAAAACAGCTCAAATGATAATCCAACCGGAGCTATAGCTATGTACGCCTCCTCTGTTAGCCAAGCGTGGATCCAGCCGATGACTGCACAGAATGAAATTATCGACCTGTTAACCAAAGAGAAGGTAAATACTATTGGTGGTCTGATGTACAACGGCTCCTCTAAAATGATAGATCAATGGGGTGGTAGTGGTGGTCAAGAGTTTCTAAACTGGCATATTTTTGGCGACGCTTCGCTTCAAGTCAGAACCGATACCCCCCAACAAATGTTAGTTGATCATCCCGAAGTTCTCTTCTTTGATGAAAAGAGTCTCTTGGTGCAGACTGATACCCCTAACGCACTGGTTTCTTTGTCGGACGGCCGCTCTATTATCGGCTCCGGATATACTAACAGTAACGGAATTATCGAGCTACCGATAAATAACCCGCCAGATATGCCTCAAATACTACTACTTACCGTTACTGCTTTTAATAAAGTGACTTACGTTGGATCCATCCCCTACTCTGTTAATGAAGGGGCTTATCTCACGTTTTACGACTTTAGGTTTAACGATAAATTGGTGAACGAGTATTTAAACTTTAACTTCGACGAAACAGTCAACATTGCATTCAATCTACGTAACGTTGGAGTAGATAAAGCGGTTGGAATTAAAGCTGCCCTCGTTTCTGACGATCCGCTATTGATAATCAAAGAGCCAGCTTTTGAGGTTGGAGATCTGCAACCGGATGAAGTGCTAAGCTTAGAAGAAGCTTTTCAAATTGAATTTGCACAAGGTATAGAAGATGGACAAACTCTTACATTCTCTCTCAACTTTGTCGATAATGAAGAGAACATTTGGGAGAAGTCATTTCAATTTAGAATCAACGCCCCTATCCTGAAAACCAGCGCTCTCACAATAGATGATTCGTCCGGCAATAACAACAAAATGATCGATCCAGGTGAAACTGTTATTATATATCTGCCTATTAAAAATGATGGACACGCCATAACCCCACAAACATCGGTTAGTCTCTTCACCTTTGATCCCAACATTGAAGTAATCTCAAGTAGCGTGCAAGAGATAGGGGTAATCCATCCGTATGGGATAACGAATGCTCGATTTATTCTCAAAATAGGTGAAGAGGTGAAACCTAACACCATCTTAAGCTTAGGCGCTGTAATAACTTCCGGTGGGTATTCCCTGCAAAAGACCTATAACACATACATCTCCAATGCTTTGGGACATAAAGTGGAGGACTTCTCTTCGGGTGACTTCAAAAGTAATAATTGGCGCTTTACAGGCACCAGAGACTGGGAGATCGAGACGGATCTTGCCCATCAAGGAGCCTATTCCGCCAGATCGGGAAAGATAACTCACAACCAAACGAGCTCTATGTATATTGAACTCCGTATCGTTGACAGCGGTGAGATTAGCTTCTTCCGCCGCACTTCAACCGAAGCGTATGGTGACTACCTAATGTTTTTCATCAACGATGTTAAAATGGGCGAATGGTCAGGTGGCGGGAACTGGAGTAAAGTCTCATTCCCAGTAGATCCAGGCACGCACACCTTCCGCTGGACTTATGCAAAAAATGAATCTATTAGTAGCGGAATTGACGCCGTGTGGATCGATCTTATAGAGTTTCCACCTATTACTTCAATAACTACTAAACCAATAATTTATACAGATATCGATAGATTAGAGTTCGGTACCCTTAGCAGCGGAGAATCTGCTACCCAAGCCTTCTTGCTCCGCAACTTTGGCGACTCCACCCTCGAAGGGGTAATCACCCTCCCTGACGGCTATTTCTTCGACAATGCTTCAGAGCGAACTGAGTACTCCTACAGCTTAAATCCTAATGAATCTGAAGAGATTAGAATTACCTTTGCGCCGACTGAGACAAAAAACTACGATGGAGAATTGGTTTTTAGTACCAACTCTATATATCAGCCCGAACTAAGAATAGAGCTCTTCGGACAAGGGTTTTGCTCTTCGGCTGACGATATACTATTGCCGCTACTCGCTACAGAGCTTGGTGATAATTACCCCAACCCGTTTAACCCAAGTACAACGATCTCCTTTTCACTGCAAGAGCGAGAACATGTCGAAATTACTGTATATAACGTACTCGGTCAGCGAGTTAAAACTTTATGTAGTGAAGTCAAAGAGCCCGGCCGTTACTCGCTAACTTGGGATGGACTAAACGATAATAGCACCCCCACAGCCAGTGGTATCTACTTTTATAAAATGAGAACGCCAAGCTACCTTAAGATCAAAAAAATGATGTTAATCAAGTAAGCTTGAATTGCTGCAGTCAAGGGCGTTGAGACCTTTTCTCGACGCCTTTCTTTTAAATATAGACCCTCCCAGTTCATTTTTCATTTGACAGTAGAACCCAGCTTTTCTATTATAAATCAGTAACTTAGTTCTATTCCTGCTATCTCAGTGAACTGTTCAGAATATACGTGAGGTTATTTATGAAAGTAAAGTTTAGATTTGTTTTGTTCTTCTCGATCACGATACTTCTATTTGTGTCGCTATTTGTTCTTGTCTCTTACGCACTCCATCGTCAAAACAATCAGCTACGAAACTCGTTAGTAGAGCAATTTTCCACTCGAATGCAGAGCAAGAGTAATCGTCAATCTGCTCATTTTAAACACTTAATTAAGAAATACGTGGAATACCCTGAGCTCTACAGTGCACTAAAAGACCCGCATAATCCTCAGATAGAAAAGAGATTAAACACTACCTTTTCCGTCTCTCAAGTCGACCAAATCATTCTTGTAAACGACGCCTACTCTAAATCTTACTCATACAATCGCTCTGGTAAAGATCTTAAACTAACCCCTCTTAGCCCTCGACTCTTTAGCAAAATTAAGAGTGAAGATCCGATCCACTTCTTTTCGTATGATGACAATATACTGATCGAATACAGTGCCCTCCCCTTTAAGGAACCTAATCAATCGAGCCGTGATAGCTATGCCGGTTATCTCCTGTTTGCCCGTGAATGGGACCAAACGTTGATTCAAGCATATGAGCAATTCTCTGATTCTGAAGTAAACATTAGAAGTACCCTTCTTGGTGAACTATCCTTGGACAAAGACAAAATAAGCTACAAAGAGAGATTCTATAGCTGGGATGGAGAGCCCATTGTAGACGTCTACTACATTAAGGAATATAGTTTTTTAGCTAACTATACAGAAGTAACCACCCGCTTCTACCTAATCTACACCCTTCTGATATTAGTTCTCATTACCACTTTCATAATCTTTTTCTTACAGCTGATCAACATCCCTCTTAACGTAGTAGCAAAAATATTAGAGACAGAAAACTTAGAACATCTACGTGAATTGGAAAACTCACCAAAAATCTTCCGTGATATTGCCCTTCTGATCAGTGGCTTTTTTAAGCAGCGTGACGAACTTAAAGAGGAAGTTATGATCCGCAAAGCAACAGAGCAAGCTTTGGAAGAACATAAGAGAATTTACTCAACCTTGCTCAATAACCTACCTGGTGGTGCATTCCGTTGTCTCGATGATCAAGACTGGACGATGCTCTTTATGAGCAACGGCTTTGATAGATTTGTGGGATGCTCCATTAAAGAACTAATGCTGCAGGCAGACTTCTCTTTCGAAAAACTTATCCACCCGGACGACCGTCAAAGAGTACGTCAAGAGATCAAAAAACATATAGAATCAAAGAAGCCTTATGAATTGGTCTACAGATTATTAGATGTCTATGGCACACCTCACTGGGTATTAGAGAGAGGTGAAGGAATTTTTAATGAGCAGGGCGGATTCAAATATATAGAAGGGTTTATCGCTGACGTTACCAAACAGAAAGAGGGCTCAGAACATTATAAAACACTCTTCATCAATAGCAGTGTTTCGATGCTAATCGTCGACCCGGTAAGTGGTCAAATTATTGATGCTAACAAATCAGCCGCTACGTTTTATGGATATGATCGAGATGAGATGTGTGCTATGAACATTGATCAGATTAACACAATTACTATCAAAGAGGTGAGCTCCACGGTAAGGGGTGCAAAAGCGGGTCCTGATCATCATTTTATATTTAGACATCGCTTGAAAGATGGCACTCTACGCGACGTTGAAACCTTTTCAATACCCATTACTATCAATAGTTATGAATACGTTTACTCTATTATTTTAGATGTGACCGACCGCATATTGGCAGAAAAACAGATCGCCGCCAACCAAGAGTTCCTCAACAATATGTTTAACACCATTCAAGATGGTATTTTGGTGGTAGACCTTGACTATAATATTCTCGCTGCTAACCATACCATCAATAAGTGGTATTCAATTGATGAAACACTTGTGGGGTTCAAATGCTACGAAAAGCTAAGTGAGAACAAACAAATCTGCACCAGCTGCCCAGTTAGAAAAGCAATGGAAACTGGAGAACTCCACAAAGATACTATGGAAATAACTATGGGCAATGGCAAAACCTACTTCAGAGAACACTACGCCTATCCAATGAAAGACTCAAATGGGAACACAATCTCAGTGCTCCAATATATCCGCGATAATACCGAAAGACAGAAAATGGAAGAGGAGCTCCTTAAAGTAGAAAAATTAGAGTCACTCGGCACATTAGCAGCTGGAATAGCTCACGATTTTAACAACATCCTGAATGGGCTTTTCGGCTATATTGAGATGGCCAAGATTAATTTTAACACCCCAGAAAAGGTTCACTCGTACCTCACCAGCGCTCTCGGAATTTACGAACGGGCTAAGAACCTCACTAAACAACTCTCTTCATTTACCGTTGAGGGATGTATAGAAACAGCCCCGACCTCAATCAAGGAGCTGCTTAGCGATACTGTTAACTTTGCTCTAAGTGGGTCTAATGTACGGGCTAATATTGTGATGCCTGATGATCTATGGACTTGTAATATAGACAAAAACCAGATCGGCCAGGTTATCGACAACCTTGTTATTAACGCCCGTCAAGCAATGCCAAGTGGCGGAATAATTAAGCTCGAAGGGGTTAATATTCCGAACGAAGAGGCGCCGAACTGGAAGAAGGAGGGGCAAAACTACGTCAGAATAGTTATTACTGATACCGGTGCTGGCATCCCTGAAAACTTCTTAAAAAACATATTCGACCCATTCTTTACAACCAAACAGAAAGGGAGTGGGCTTGGCTTAGCTACTTCATACTCCATTATAAATAAACATAAAGGGCATATAGAGGTCAGCTCTAAACTTGGAGTGGGTACAACATTTACCATCTACCTCCCAGCAATTGATATAGGAGCTGAACAATGAGTATCTATGTAGGGCTCGATTTAGGTGCCACCTTTCTTAAATATGGATATGGAAACAGTGAGTTAGGTCTGAAAAAGTTAACCAAAAGAAATATTGGTGCATCAGTTAGCAGAGCCGCATTATTAGAAGCTATAGTCGATTCTACAAATGAGCTAATCGAGCCGCTCAGAAATAACCACACCCTAAAAGGGATTACCTTAGGTACTCCCGGAAGCGTCAACCCTGTCACTGGCGAAGTGTTAGGCTCAACACCCAACATAGAAGACTGGGGAGACGTTAACCCCAAAACGGTACTCGAAGATACTTTTCAGTGCCCTGTCTATATTGAAAATGACGCTAATCTAATGGTTTATGGCGAAGCTCAATCTACTGAGCTCATAGATAAATCGGTTTTAGGGGTTACTATCGGTACCGGCATCGGAGGTGGTCTGATTATAAACAATGACATCTTTCGAGGATCAAACTACTCTGCTCTCGAGCTCGGACATACTATTGTTGTTCCAAACGGTCGCCTCTGTGCGTGTGGAAAACATGGCTGTGTCGAGGCTTATTCTTCGGCAAAGAGTATCATGTACGATATTTTACACGCCCACGTTCACCCCTGTGGAGTAGAGCTTGAAATAGCGCTATCAGAGGTGAAAACAAACCCAACAGTTGCTCGCATCTTCTATGAAGCTTATGACAAGCTTGGTTTAGCCATTGCTAACTCAGTGACCCTTTTAGACCCAGAAGTAATCATCATCGGTGGCGGTATAACTGAATGCACAAACTTTGATCTGACTCCGTTAAAAACAGCTATCTTTCGCTATTTAACCCCAGAACAGAAAGAGAGCTTAGAAATAAAAACAGCGGCACTACGTAATAGTGCCGCTGTTTGGGGTGGAATACTGTTAGCAGAATGCTCTGCTTGAGCTTTTAGAACCTTTTCATAAAGCGAATCATTGTATCAACAAACTCACTGTTCAAAGGCATTTCAGGGTCGCCATAACTTTTCAAATTCTCTTCAAAATCAAGTGAAGTATCCCGCATCATATGGTTCATCCCATCTATAATCTTCAGTTCCGCTTGCTTATTAGCTTGAGAGAGTAGTTTGGCATCTTCAACGGAGACCTGTAAATCGGTCGTCCCTTGTAAGATAAGGGCCGGTATGTTTAGTTTAGCGAACTCCTCTTTCGGCTCTATTCTTATCATAGACATTATAAAGGGCTGTATCTCTATACGGAACACCGGCTTTAAAACATCACTTACGTTGTGATGAGTCTGCATCTTCGTCAATTCATCCAGAATTTTGTACGCCTCTTCTTGAATCTCTGGTGGTTGCTGAGCAAATTGTTCACGTAGTATCTCTGCCATGTTTCGGCCAGGTCCTGCTAATGAGATAAAGCCATCGACTTTGGGGTCACGACTGGCCATTAGTCCGATCAAAGCACCTTCGCTATGACCTAATAGCACTATTTTTGAGAATCTTTCATCTTCGGCAAACATATTTATCCAGCTGGATACGTCTCGAATATAATAGGTTATTCTCAAGTCTTCCTCTTTTAACAGAGCTTCAACACTCTCACCAATACCTCTTTTATCGAATCTAAGCGAGGCAATCCCCTCTTTTAGGAGCTCATTTGCTATCTGTCGATATACATAACTGTTGCCATAGATAAGTGGGTTGTTACCATTTCGGTCGGTCGGTCCTGAGCCTGGGATAATAATAACTAACGGCATCTTCTCGTTGCTTTGCGGTACTACTAAGCTTCCGTATATTTTGCCGAAAGTGGTCTCTACAGACACGTTTCTCTCCCCTTCAAGCGGAGGCATTACCAACTCTTGAGGTCTTAGGTCTTTTTTATCACTCTTAGTTAGCTTAAAAGTACCGTTAACCCCACCTTGGGTGAACTGCCCTTCAATCTGATCTCCGCTAAGTTTCCCTCTCATGTGTACAGGCATGGGAAATTCGACCTTAAACGATATGTTTTCCTGATCAATCTTCAGGTTAACTACAGGTACATCAAACTGCTGTTGAAGTGGTACACTCAAAAGTCCACTAACCTCGTCACCTTCATCAACAATCTCTAAACTAATTTCGACTTCAACCTCAGCCGCTATAATTCTACCCGCCCAGTTGCCTATAAACGACTCTGAACTCTTGGCAAAACAGCTAAGACTCATCATCAAAACAACCACAATTAACAAAACACTTAATCTTCTCATTCCTTCACCTCCTTGTTACACGTTTGGATCATCTTTGAACTACTCATCCAATCTATTATATTTTCTTACAAAGTGAAAGCCCATTGAACTCTCCCCTAAGAACTCAAACCCTTTCATTCTCTCTGAGAAAGTGGTGTAAAATCCTTCGAGAGGGTAATGGGTATTATAAACGATTATCTCACTAATATTATTTAGATTACACACCGGTGGCAGCAGATCAGATCGAGTATTAAACTCGTTCTGTACCTTACTTATTTCTATAAGGGGGAATGACTGTTCTGATAGGAAGAAAGATGTCCCATCAGAAGCAACTACTAACGCATATTCAGCCTTAACTCCAGCCGCTGCAATAACCTCATCTAAACTACCGATAGTCGTAAGCTTAATCTCTTTTTCAACGTTGCCGGTCAGAATATATCCGCTTGGTGTCGTACACGCTGAGAGTAAAACTAAAAGTAAACTGAGTACTATTGTTTTTTCCATATTAACCTTCCACCCCTTCTCCACTCTGGATTTTCAAACTCAAGCTGAGTAGATACTACTTCCCCATCTTCATAGTTCAACTCTTCAGGTAATTCTTTCCATTTAAGCAGTTTCCCCACCTCGGAAAAACTATCAAACCGGTCTCTAAAGAAAAGTACTCGGTCGAAAAACTGCACGTAAGCAAAGTTTTTGATCGACATACCTGAGGGAATATCTTCACTCTCCAAGTCGTATCCTTGGTCACCTTTAGTAAGTGTGGCTCTGTTAAAATAGGTCTCATAGTCGAGCTTATGCGACACACCATCTCTCCCTACGACTAAAAACTCACCTTGTAGCATCGGGAAGACTGGTGCAGTTATTTGGTTAAATAGTAGCTGATCAGCATCTTCTAAACCGTTACCCTTTATCACATCCTCTGCAAAGAAGATAGAGTTTGGTACTGGCATTTCAGCAAAGCTTTCGGTTTGGATAACGTTAATCCCAGCTACCCAAAACATATCCCGTTTGTTTGGCACAATCAGGCGAAGCCATTCTCTATCCAAATCTTTCCCATTTCTATTAGTGGCGATTATGACAGTATCTTCTTCAATCTCTTGATGGGTAATCCGAATCTGATAATTATCGATCGAGGTAATTTTTAGCTGATCAAAGTTAGTTATCTCAAGAGTTGAGAGTACATCTCTCAAGAGCACACCCTGCCAGGAGTCTGACAACCCCTTATCCTCTCTTCTTGTTTTAAGGGCTTTAGCCTCAAACTTAATCAAATCTTCTAACTGCACATCAAACGATCGATTACCGTCGACCAATGTCATTGCTCCTAAAGATAGGATGTAGAAGTACACCATCACCACAGGGAGCAATTTTCTCAAAAGTTTCATCAATCCTCCAGGTTTAATAAACTCTGTTTTTACAAAGTAAAAGTGGACTCTACTTTTTAGATAACTCCTCTCTACGTCAAGTATTTTCATTGTAGCGCCCTATCTTCGATACTATAGAACAAGATTTTACTTGTTATTTTTATCCTTATAGGAAAATCGTCTCATCTAAGGTAGACGGTTTCATTATACACTCGAAACTCATCCTACAAAAGCTAATTTATTATGGAGGTTATTGAATGAAGTCAAAGGGTAAAGCGTTAGCTCTCTTTTCGGGCGGACTCGACAGCCAGTTAGCCCTACTTTATATGGCGAGACTCGGCTATGAGGCGATCCCCATCTTCTTTCAGAGCTATTTCTTTACTGCTGAACGGGCGATAATAGAAGCAGAGAGAATCGGTTATAAGCTGAAAGTAATCGATATAGGTGAAAAAATGTTGGACTTAATCAACCAGCCCCGCTACGGTTTTGGTAAGAATATGAACCCTTGTATCGACTGTCACTCACTAATGTTCAGAGAAGCAGGACGACTTATGCAGGAGTTAGAAGCCGACTTTTTAATCTCTGGTGAGGTGCTCGGGCAGCGCCCGATGTCACAGCGGATGGACGCTTTGCAAATGGTCTCCAAGCATAGCGGTTTTCGTGATTATATAATTCGCCCTTTATCGCAAAAACTCCTCCCCGACACCAAACCGATAATTGACGGTATAGTTGATAAAGAGGAGTTACTTGACATTCAAGGGAGAGGGCGTAAACGACAATTTGAGCTTGCCAAAGAGCTCGGTATCGTTGAGTATCCAGAGTCGGCTGGCGGCTGTAAACTCACCGAAATAGGGTTCTCTTTAAGGTTAAAAGACTTAGCGGAACATAATATGCTCAACAAAACAGCCATTGACACGCTTTACACTGGTCGACACTTTAGAATCGACAGTGAAACGAAATTGGTGATGGGGCGTAACGAAAGCGAGAATGAGAAACTGCTCACAATAATCCCCGACAGCATAGTCTTCAAGTCAGCTAACTTTGCTGGCCCGATTGGACTTATCCACCCAATAAGAGAGATTCCTCTTGATACAATTCGCCTTGTTGCCAGTATAGTACTCAGTTATGCAAATAAAGTAGCCGACCGAGACTGTGTCGCTTACGGAGTGAATAATACCCCGTTCCAGCAGTTAGAGGTCGACAAAATAGAGCGTGCTGAAATAGAACGCTACCTAATAAAAGTATGAGGTTAAGATATGAACTACAAACGATTTATCTTGTTAAGCGATTACCAAACCAACTGTTATTTACTGTGGGACGAGAAGAGTGGTGAGTCACTTCTGATCGACCCTGCAGATCAGAGTAAAGAGATAAAAGACTTTATTGAAGTGAAAAGACTCAACCTAAAATATATAGTGAACACTCACGGTCACGGCGACCATATAGGGGGCAACCGTTACTTCAAAGAGCTTTATCCTGAAGCAAAAATTGCCATCCATTCTGAAGACGCGAACTTTTTACTTGAACCGAGGCTTAACTTGAGTCAATATTTTGAAGTCCAGATTGTCTCCCCCTCTGCTGAGCTTATCTTAGAAGATGGGATGGAAATACAGCTAGGTGACCAAGCTATCAAAGTTATCCACACACCAGGCCATACCAAAGGTGGGATTTCATTATATACCGCCCCTTATCTATTTAGTGGCGATACTCTTTTCGCTGAATCGGTCGGACGCACAGACTTCCCTGGCGGCAGCTTCACTACTCTGTCGGATTCTATTAAAAACAAGCTCTTCACCCTTCCAGAAGAGACGGAAGTCTTTCCAGGTCACGGTGACTTTTCGACTATTAGCGAAGAGAAAAAGTTTAACCCCTATGTTGGCGAGGTCTAATGATTCTTAAAGCTCACCGTTTGGTAAAACAGCATCAGCTTCGATCTCTATCGAATATCTTTCTTGACTACTAACAGAACATCTAAAGAGTTGACAGTTATGCGAAATCAATACTTAGTTATAGATATCGGAAACACCAACATTGAGATAGGGGTGTACAGTCAGGCTGGAATAGTCTGTTCTTGGCGAATCAATACAAATCTCAATCAGTCGAAAGACGAGTATTACGCAACACTCGATTCGCTTGCCAAGAGTAGTAATATCAACCTGCAGCTGACTAAGCTAACCGCTATCGCCTCAGTAGTGCCCGATCTCTCCCGAATATTTAACAACTTGTTAAGGCGACATCTTAATACCGAGATCATCAACGTCAGTGCTAACACCCCGCTCGGCTTAACCTTCCCCGCCAAGGACCCCTCTTTTATTGGTGCCGACTTGGTCGTAAACGCTTACTCAGCACTCCACAAATATCGCACCAATGTAATAATCTGCGACTTCGGTACCGCCACTACCATCCAACTAATCGGTAATGAAGGGCGTTTTTACGGCACAGTTATCGCTCCTGGAATTATAATTAGCTCAGAATCGCTCTTCAATAAAGCGTCACTACTAAAAAGCATTCAGCTCGAAACACCGAAACATACCCTCGGCACCAACACCAAAGATTCGCTCCTCTCCGGTATTATTACTGGCCACTGCTTAATGGTCGACTCTTTTATTCGCCGCATTAAAGCGGAGCACTCTGAACTCTCTAATATCCAGGCTGTAGCCACCGGCGGGATCTCCACTTTACTCGAAAAATCTTTAACCGAGATAGACCATTTCGACAAGAAGCTTACGCTCGATGGGCTCTATCTTATTTGTAAATCTCACCTCCAGAAATAGAGTTCCAAGCTTTACCCCAATGTTCAAAAGAATCGGCTTCGTCATCATCATCCTTATTGTTCTAACTTCTCTCAACTACGCTGCACAGGACAAGAAGAGCTCCGAACCGGAGCAAGAGTCTGGCGTAGTGGGTGAGTACAATAGTTACATCAATCTCACCCTTTCTGGCGCGCCGATTATAAAGAACAACAATGTCGACGTAATGAAAACTAAAGGTGGACTCTCCTTTTTCGGTAAGAACGATTATTTTCTTAGAGACTTAAACATCACTACTTCGAAAGAGATCGACCCCGTCTCCAATACAATCATTCTTATGCCTAAAATTGCCGGTAAGTTCGAACTCTACCATCCAATAGAGCTCTCTTACGACAATTACTTAAACAACACATTTGCCGCTCAATTTAATGCCCAGCTCAACGATAAAATGCAGGTGCTTCTCAAAGATGAGAAACGAGAATCTGAAACAGGTCTTATCCCCGACATCGTTATCGATCTTCCACCACTCCCCCGCTCTTTACGCAGATTTATAGGTGATCGACCGAGTAGACTCAGCCTCACCGGTAGTCAAAAGTTAACCATCTCTGGAAGTAGCACCAAGCGTGATGACCGACGCCTCACCGAGAGGGGTGACGGCTCTTCGTTTAGTCTCGATATGCGACAGGATCTCAATCTTTTGTTAAGGGGTACAATCGGTGAAAAGATCTTTGTAAACGTAAAGCATAACTCTTCAGCCGATGCTTCTTTTGCCGACCCGAGTAATGTTGAAATCGAGTATAAAGGTGACGAAGATGAGATCGTCCAATCGATAAAAGGTGGTAACATCTCTCTTGCTTTGAGTGGTTCTCAGTTTATCAGCTACTCTGCTTCTTCAAAAGGGCTCTTCGGAGTTAGGGGCGACTTCAAGCTTGGCGATCTCAAACTTACCGCTATCGCCAGTAAAGAAGAGTCGGCTAAGCTGACAAAAAAGTTTACCGGTACTGACGCAGCAGACTCACTTCAATATAGAAGTAAGGACTTTGTGGAGCGCACCCACTATTACATCCACAATCCAAAAGATCTCTTTGATTTATATGAAGATGGAGATTCAAACCTACCTGGCTATGCTCATAATGCTATTAGAACTACTAATACTGGCGCCTGGGTTATCGCCAAACCGGAGCTACTCCCCGACAAAGATCAACCTTTCAGAGTCTATCTTGATATAGGACAGATCGATTATTCAGAGAATACGATTAACGGTTGGGAAATAGGAGAGAACCCCAATGAAATAGACCCTTATAACTTTCTTATCTTAGAAATCAATACTGACTTCTCTATCGACTTTGACACGGGAATCCTAACTCTCCATCGGGCTATAGAGCGGCGCCACTCCATAGGCGTCACCTACACTCAGCGAGATGGAATACAAATCGGTAACCCCGATGAGATGAACCTTAGGGTGAAGATGATCCGTCGTGCCAACCAATCACCTCACGACACCGAAACTTGGCCGTTACAAGTACGTAATATGTATAACTTAAACAAGAAAAACATCCAGAACGACGGCTTTAGAGTAAACTTCTTTACCTACAACCCTGACGGATCGCTCAACTACTATGCAGACGACAATGTAATCCCTGGCGGAATCGAAATTAACGAATATTTAAGGTTAGATACCAATGGTGACGGCGTTATTAACGGTTATGATGAGACTATTAACCTCAACTCCGGCTATATCATCCTCCCCTTTATTGAACCTTTCCAAGCGTTCTCCGACCACGTTATTTATGAACACGAAACTTTTAGCTCTTCAGATCTCGAGCAGATCAATGTCTACCTCTCCATCGTCGGCAAAGTAGGGCGCGATAAAATCGAGTTAGGTCAAATGAACCTTCTACCCGGCTCAGTGCGGGTAATCGTTGATGGTGAAACATTACAAGAGAACATCCATTATTTGGTCGACTATGATTTCGGACACGTCACCTTCCTCACTGATAAAGGTAAGAATCCCGATTCAGACATCGAAATTAACTACGAATATGTGCCCCTCTTTGCTGTGGAATCCAAAACGTTGATGGGATTCCGAGCCGACTGGGCTTTCAGCGATTTAGCACAAGTAGGTGGAACCTTTATCTATCAATCGGAAAAAGTCTCAGACAGACGTCCTAAGATCGGCAACGAAAACAAGTCTCTATTAATGGCTAATGTTGATAGTAAACTTGAGTTTGAGCCATCCATACTAACCAAAATGGTTGATCTAATCCCCCTCATTCGTACCGACACCCCTTCAAAGGTTAGACTTTCTGGTGAAGTGGCGATGACTCTTCCCAGTGTATCCGGACATAAAGACCAAGCAGATCGTAAAGAAGCGTATCTTGACGATATGGAATCGATTGTTGATAGTTATCCTTTAGGGCTCACTCGTGCCGGTTGGAGCCCGGCCAGCAAGCCTCTCGATATCGGCTTTATAAAAGCTCGACCCAACTGGTATAACCCTGATAACATTTATGCTGAACAGGTCTACAGCCCTGAGTTTTTAACCTTAAAAGAGCGTCGTGAAAAGGTACAAGTTCTAACTCTTAGAACTATTCCCCCTGATATCACCAACCCCAACATTAAGAACCAGTATTGGGGCGGAGTAATGCGCTATCTCGGGAACGAGATCGATTTCTCCGAGAAAAAGTATATAGAGGTACTCGTTAAGGTAGATCAGTACCCTTACCAGCCCTTTACCCCCTCCGCTACAATGCATATTGAGCTCGGTGATATCAGTGAAGACTTCTATGTCTGGAACGGCGGTAAAGGTGTGCTCAACACTGAAGATGGTGCAAACGGCGGGATGCGTGACGGTATTCTCGAACCGAGAGAAGATGTCGGACTCGACGGTATCCCTTCTGGCGATATGGGAGATGACCCACTTGACAAATTCAACAACGAAAAGGACCAATACGGCGACTATCCTTACATCAATGGCACCTCTGGCAACGGTGTACTTGATACAGAAGACTTAAACGCCAACGGTATTTTAGACACCCTAAACCGCTATTTCCAATACACTATTGACCTCAACGGCCTTGATTATGAAAGCGAGCATAACGGCTGGCAATTATACCGTATCCCCGTCGACGAATTCTTAATTAAAACTGAAAGCTCCAGTAAACCTGACCTCAGAAGAATTAATTACGCCAGAATTTGGCTTGAAACAGAAGAGACCACCCGAGTACATATCGCAAAGCTACACCTTATCGGCACCAAATGGCAAGACGGTAATGTCAAAACGTTAGACGATCGAGTACTCACCCCTGTAGAGTTAGAAAACTATAATGAATCGATTTCCACCGGCGTCGTCGACAACCAAAACAACCGTGATCACTACGTCTCACCACCTGGAACTACTGTCATTGAAAATGGAATTCCTCTCTTTGAGCAGTCACTCACCTTAGACTTCAAAAATCTACAGAACAATCATATAGGTCAAACAATCCAGAGATTCCGTGACTCCCAAAACTTCCTCTCTTACGGCAAGCTCCGTTATTGGGTCTATTTAGAAAAAGAAAAAGGTGATGAACTACCAGCCGCTGAAGAAGAGCAAGACATTGTCTTTAGAGTAGGTGCCGACTCTCTTAACTACTATGAAGTCCGCTACCCCACCACCCCTTTACCTTATGCGTCTGACGGTTTTAAAATGGATCGAAAAGGTTGGAAGGAGGTTGAGATCGACTTCTCTCAACTAACCTCGCTCAAGCAGTATGTAGAATCGTCCACCGAATCATATGCCGAAGCTGTTGAGATCAGTGTTAACGGGCTACCAGAAACTGCTATCCTTAGAGTAGTTGGTAACAAAGTAACCTTAACCAATATCCGTGAAATGTCGATAGGTGTCATCAACAATGGAATTGCTCCGTTTAACGGGCGACTTTACGCTAATGAAATCAGAGTTGCCGACCCTTATGAAGATATCGGCTTTGCAGCTCGAACTTCGCTCAACACGACGTTTGCTGACTTCTCTACCCTCGATGCGAGCCTCGTCTGGAAATCAGAAAACTTTAATACATCCACAGCCCGCTCTAAAACTTCAGGCTCCGGCAACGAAGAATCGGTCACTTTTAACCTCACTAATAAGTATAATCTCCATAAATTTCTCCCCGCCGCTTGGGGCTTTAGCATCCCCCTTACTTTAATGCGTAATCAATCCTATGGAACACCACGCTATAAAGCAAACTCCGATATTTTACGGGTAGATATTCAAGACCCTAACGAGTTAGAACGTGAACGCCGTGAAAGCTTAGTCCAAAGCGCCGAAGTAACAGTCGGTCAATCGGTAACCCCAAGGAGCAAGCTACTTCAATACACGGTGAAAAGCACCACCCTCAGGGGTAATATCAAACAGACGAATAACCGTACCGCTACCAGTGCCGACACAACTCTCGTCTACTCCGGTAATATGAATTATAATCTTAATCTGCCGAAAGATAAATTAGGGGTGAAACTGACCGAAAAGTATCAACTCTTCTTCTTCCCTCAATCGATTAACAATACTGTTGACTACCGAGCTGAACTACCCAATAGATGGCGCTGGGACACCAATCTTGCCGACACAGTTGCCGTTAAGTGGACGCCCGAACGATACATCAAAGAGTCTAAAAACCTCAGCCTCTCCTCTACAGTCAACTATGATCTAACAACTGACATCAAAACAAGTTATGGATTCTCTCAAAAGCGGGACTTAACGATCGATAAAATCCTATGGGATTTCCTCCCTTGGGGACGAGAGTCAAGTCGTGACCAAAATATCACTCTAAACTACTCACCCAATTATCTACAAAAGATCTTTACCTACAGCATCCAGGGGAGTATTCGCTACTCCGAACAGCAGAAACCGATTCAAACTACCGGTATTGACGACCCAGAAGATTATGAATATCACTTCGAAGGTGACGTTAATCGTACTGCGCGGGTCAACTTTACCCTAAAAAACAAAGACCTTTTAACCGGTCTAATGAACAAATACGGAATAAAATATAAAGAGCTTTCTGTCGTTAAACCGGACGACTTTCCCGAAGATTTTACCCCCTTAACCGACCCATTTGATGGAGATAGCGGTTTTCAGTCCGACTTTGAGCCGCTTGATAGTAAATTCCCCGATATTAATCAACAACAGACCCCTGACCAGGCACGTATTGAACGTGAACGGCTTGATCGTGAAAGATTAGAAGCTGAAAGAATGAGAGAACTTAGAGAAGCAGAAAAAGGGGAAAGACCTGACTCTCCTGAGCGCCCACCTCGACCAGACGCTAAAATTCAAGAGCAGAGACTCTGGGCTAAAGCGCTCTCCCTAATCGCCCGTACCGATAACCTCAACCTTACCTATGAAAACACCTATGGTAGCCGTTACTCCAAAAAAGATGAGCGCCCTAACTTCCTCTACCAGCTCGGTATCCCGCATCAATTTGAAAACGAAAAAGAGGAACTCGATATGCTCAATACTCGCGACTCCTATTCAGCGAGTACCGCCTATCCCATCCTCGCCAATCTCTCCACCTCAATTAGCTATGCTTATACAGTTGACCGACGTTACTCCACTGCCAGCCAAAAAGAGGTGACTACAGTATTCCCCAACATTCGTGCTACTCTCACCGGTTTCGAACGAATCATTCGCGCCGACAAGATCCTCTCCAGCTCACGTCTCAGCTCCAGCTACACCTACACCGAAAAAGAACGAGGCTCTATAGATTGGGATAAGCCTGACTACGATAAAGCCAGCTTCTTACAGCAGACTTATGCCTTTTCACCACTAATTTCTTGGAGCGCTAATTGGGTCTTTGACGTCTCAACCTCACTCAGTTACAATCTATCCAAATCGGTATCCACTAACTTCCGTGATACTTTTGATGCGATTCAGAAGTCTGATACTAACTCTATCAACTCCAACATTTCTTACTCTTTCCGCTCCCCACAAGGGATCAAACTCCCCTTCTTGGGCACCAGAATGCCGGTAACCAATGAGATGACTACCGAACTCGGAGTCAATTGGGAAAAAGCTATCAGTTCTAATAAAGGTGTGCAAGAGACTATTGTTGACAAGGATACTGAAAAATACTCCATAATTCCCAAGCTGACCTATAACTTTAGCAAAAACATCAAGGGTGGACTCCAAAGTAACTATGATAACACACACGACAAGAAGAGAGATGAACGAATACGCACCTTCTCGCTCAGCATTTGGGCTGAAATCATCTTCTAAATAAACCTATGCTTTATCAACAGTTAGAAAAACACCTCAACAAATCAAACTTTTTAAGAAAAGTAGTCGATGATTACACCTCTGAACGGCAAGGGCTACTCTACTACCAACTCAACCTTACCACCAAAGCGTTAATCGTCTCCACCATCTATGAACATATTAAAACTCAAAAGAGCGGACATAAATTACTGGTTGTAACTCAGGACGATAATGTAGCTGAGGAATTTGTTGAAGAGTTATCGCTCCTCTTGGGAAAAGAGTCGGCCATCTTTATCCCCGATTTCGAAACTTTACCTTACGAAGAGCGCTCGCCTCATAGCTCCATCCGAGCTAAGCGACTCGAAGGGCTGACACGCCTCATCAAACCTGACAACTCAGTCGTAGTTGTCTCTATAAAAAACCTGATGCGGATCATTATCCCCCCACAAATCCTCTCCAACAATATTTTGACTATTAAGGTTGATGATGAACACGACCTCGATCAACTCTGCTCCAAGCTGGTCAGTATCGGCTACAATAACGAATCGGAAATAGTAAGAGTAGGCGACTTCGCCCGACGTGGCGGAATACTCGACATCTTTTCACCTACTGCTAAACAACCGGTTAGGCTCGACTTCTTTGGCGACACAATCACCTCTATCCGCTACTTTGACCCCCTTACTCAGCGCTCCACTCAAGAAGTTACCGAACCGATCCAGGTCATCCCCGTCAGAGAGGTGCTCTTAGACGACATTACCACTTCAGACAACCGACTCTGGAGCAAGATCCATAGCAGTGGACTCTACGACGGAATAGAGCAAGATGTCGCCCTCCTCTACGAACAGAACTCCACCCTCATCGACTACCTTCCGTCAAACAACAAAACTATTATCTTTGATGAGTATCATTATCTTGAAGAGTCTGCTGAAGAAATCTTTGAAGATGCCACCGAGCTCTACCTCAAGTATAACAGCGAAAGAAAAAAAGAATCAGCAAAACCGCTCCCCAGTATCGACAACCTATTTCTTGATTTCGACAGACTCTCTGCTCTATTGAGAAGAGAAAGACATCTCTTCCTTAGCGTCTCCCAGTTCCAACACAAGCATATTAAAGATTCGATAATCTCACCCTTCTCTTCTCAGCTACCGATCAATGGAGACTTATCTCTTCTTCGAGAAACATTTAATCAAAAGCTGCAAGAAAACTGGCAAATCATCGTCCAATCAGATAACCAGAGCCAGAGCCAACGAATGAGAGCGTTACTCGTCGATTTCGAAGATAAGATTAACTTCAAAATCGGTGTATTACAGCGTGGATTTAACTTAGAAGACGCCCAGCTCTCACTCTTTACCGACCACGAAATATTCAACCGCTACAAACAACGTAAATACCAAGAATATTACGCTACCGGTGAAAGTATTATCGACTATAACGCCCTTACACCTGGCGACTATATTGTCCACGTCGACCACGGTATCGGCATCTATGAAGGGCTCAAGCTTATGCCGATCAACGGCGGTAACATAGAATGTTTAAGTATCCGCTACGCTGATGAAGGACGGGTCTACGTCCCCACCTTCCAATTGAGGTTGGTGACTCGGTTCATTCCGACGAAGGGATCACTCCCGAATTAAACAAAATCGGAAGTAAAAAGTGGGAAAATACCAAGAAAAGAGCCAAAAAGCAGATCGAGCTTATCGCCGATGATCTGGTTAAACTCTATGCCGAACGCTCCGCCCGCAACGGAATCCAGTTTGAAAACGACAATATCTGGCAGACCGAACTCGAAGAATCCTTTATTTATGAAGATACACCCGACCAAAAAAGAGCCACCGAAGAGATCAAGCACGATATGGAAAAAACAACACCGATGGAGAGACTCCTCTGTGGTGACGTCGGATTCGGTAAAACAGAAGTAGCTATCCGTGCAGCTTTCAAAGCAGTAGTCTCCGGCTGGCAAGTATGCGTACTTGTCCCCACCACCCTCTTGGCAGAACAACACTATACCGTTTTCAAAGAGCGACTCGCCCAATACCCGGTACAAATAGCCCTGTTTAGCCGATTCAGACAGCCTGCCCAAATTAGAAATGATGTTTTAAGACTATCCACAGGTGAAATCGATATTGCCATCGGTACCCACCGATTGCTCTCCAAAGACATCCGTTTTAAAAAAATCGGGCTACTCATCATCGACGAAGAACACCGCTTCGGGGTCAGACATAAAGAGACTATCAGAAAAATAAAGTCTAACGTCGATACCCTCTATATGTCGGCAACACCGATACCACGCACACTCAGTATGGCTCTCTCCAAATTCAAAGAGATGTCGTTGATGCAAACTTCACCCAAAGCGAGACTACCCATCCGAACCCTCATCATCGGCTACGACCGACAGATTATCAAAGAGGCTATCCAGCGTGAATTAGATCGAGGAGGGCAGGTCATCTTTGTCCATAACCGGGTCGAAACGATCGACTCTATAGCCGCTGAACTAAGAGAGCTACTCCCCAAGATTAGGGTAGCAGTTGGCCACGGTCAACTACCGGAGCGACAGCTCGAAAAGATTATGATAGATTTTTACGCTAAAGATTACGACTTACTCGTCGCTACCACTATCATAGAGTCTGGAATAGATATTCCCAACGCCAATACGATTATCATCAACCGTGCCGATATGTTTGGCCTCGCCCAGCTCTATCAGATTAGAGGAAGGGTAGGACGGAGTAACCGACGTGCCTACGCCTATTTTATCATCCCGAAACACCTTAACCCTCAGGCACGTAAGCGACTCGAAGCATTAACCGAATATAATTCACTTGGCGCAGGTTATCAGATCGCAATGCGTGATTTGGAATTACGTGGCGCAGGCTCTCTTTTGGGTACTAAACAGAGCGGTGTAATTCAGACCATCGGGTTCAATTATTACAACAGACTACTCTCTGAGGCGATAACCTCGCTCTTGGATACACCTGGCGAGATAAAGTGGAAGGATGATGAGCAGGATAAGCAGTCAGTTTTACGTGTCGAAGCCGATTTCTTCTTCCCCGACAGTTATATTAGAGATGAAAAGACAAAGCTTTCTATTTACCAGAGAATGCTCGATTTTACAGAGATAGAGCAGTTTAACGAGTTAGAAAATGAGCTTTTAGACCGCTTTGGTAAGCTACCAGACCCAGCAAGCCGTGGTATCCGCTTCTACCGCTTAAAGCTGATGGTAGACACATTATCCATCCAAAACTTCCAGATTAACAAGACAAAGGTTAGCTTCAGTTTCCCGTTAGATAACACCCCATCGAAGGATGTGTTAGAGAAATTAGTAACTGCAAGTGAGTATCCAATTCAGTTCGACGCAACGAGTAACTATCTCCGAGCCACAATCTCGTTAAAAGATAACACTGACCCAGAAAACGCCCTCTTCTTAGCCGAATCGATCATCGATGCCCTTTCCCCTTGATTTGCACCTCAGACAGGCTCTCTCCTGACGATAAATGTTAAAATGACTCGTTCCCCTACTGGACAAATCGCCCTTTTTCACTTCACTCTTCTTTTTCTTTGTTTGCTTTGATACCCTTTATCGACAGGCGCAAACTTTACGCGTCAAGTAACCACTCGTTTTAATTCTTAATTATTCTTTTATCTTTTTAATCTGTGAGATCTGTGTAATCTGCGAGAGGCTTATTAAAACGGGCGGAGCAAGCCGCCGCCCCTACGAAACTACACAACCTCGAATTGTAGGGGGACGGGCTTGCTCGCCCCGAAATCATCAAATAGTCGATTAAAAAAACCGTAAGGGGCGAACTAACTCGCCCCTTACACACAATCGCATTTACCCTTATTTAATCACTGTACACCTGCCGGAGCTGACTATGACATCGTCTACCGACAACTGATACATATATAGCCCACTACCAACCAAACGCTCCTGCTCATCCTTGCCGTTCCAAAAGATACTATACTCACCTTTGGATAGCTCGGCATTGATCAGACGCTTCACAAACTGACCTTTGACGTTATAAATGTCGATTACAGCCTGACTACTCTTCGGTAACTGAAAGCTTATCGTCGTACCTGGCATTGAGCGCTCTGCACTACTTGCATTTTCGGTCAGAGAGATTGGATTTGGATAGTTGTAGAGTTTATAGTCGAAAGCATCTATCTTAGGCAATGTCTCTCCGCCAACACCTGTTACCCCTTGATACTCATAAGCACCAATATCAATCATTCCGTTGACGATACGAGGATTACCCGCTAAGTCAAACTCAGGAAACTCAAAATCAGGTATATCAAGAGTCCCCTTATTTATAGCTGGTGAATTAGGCTTTAATGAGTAAGGATAATCAGGATTAAAGCCCATGATCCATTCAGGATTTTGATCAATATTTGTATCGTCCCAATCAACTTCAACAGAATATAATGGAAATTGAATTCCTTCTTTACCCCCCTCAATCAAACAATTTCTGAAAGAAACCTTTGCCGCGTTAACTTCATCGTAATTCCAAACAGCAACATTGTTGGGCCTATTACCATATACAATCGAATTAATCACCTCCACCTCAACTTGAGGTGAAACAACAAAGGATAAATCACCCCCTTTCTCGCTCTCAGAATAATTATTACCAATCGTTGAGTTAATCATCCTTATTTTACCATTTTTAGTTTGAATTCCAACCATAGCCCAGCGTTCTTTAATCCACATAGGATCAATGTTCCCTAAATGACAATCTGTTACCTCCAAGTTAACAAGGGTTACGTCTAAAAACTTATCCTTTAGGTGTTCTATCGACAACAAACCAAATCCACCTCCGTATCCTCCGTAATAATCAGGTCTAAAGGGTCCTGGCCTTTGATTTCTTATACTGACGTTCTCAGCATAAAGACTTGGAGCAAATCTACCTATTGATCCGCCAATAGAAATTCCACTATCGCCTCTATTGTTTTCCATCTTGATATTTTTCAATGCTATATCATAAGAATGGTTGCCTTCAAAAACATGTGCATGCTCTCCCACACAATCGTAAATGTTGATATTCTCAAACATAACTGATTTGTTAAAATAGAGCCAAATGCCAGTTTGCAAGGCATTATTGGTGCCATTGCCCCCATTTTTTATAGTAAGATTCTTTACCGCAAAATTTCCAATGTATTTATAGTCTTCCTCATCCTGTATATCGCGTGGATCGTAAGAAGTAAAACTAATAACCCCTGGGGTTAAGCCCTCTAAGTCCAATATCACCTCTTCTTTATCGCTTCCAATAATATCAATGTAAGGTCGTGGCTGTATGGGGAACATTTGGTTGTTTTGTGAACGTGAATAGAGACCCTTACCTAAGTAAACCTTTCTACGTTCATTCTCGTCAGGTTTTATTTTTAACAACGCCATTGCTATCGTTTGCAATGGATCTTCTGGCGACAGACCACTATTATTGTCGTCACCGTCAGGACTTACGTATAGATCTGCTACAATAGGATTAATCACCCCTTCTTTTACTGTAACAGGAGTATCACAGCCATATCTTTTCGCTACGATATAAGCATCAGGCTTTAATACAGTTCCAAGTCCGATCACTATGGAAGGTTGATCTTTAGAGCCAACATAAATATCAGTACCTCTGGCACCGTAGTTAAAATAAACATCGTTTAGTGACTCTGTACAAAACTCAATTTTAGACTCCTTGCCAATACTGATCGCTCCATACAGTATTGAATTGTTATAAGTAACTGAATTCCCTCTTAAAAGGGGGTTCGCCCCTCCTGTCGCAGAAATTCCACTTCCACTATAAGCTGTATTCTGGGTAACATGACAATTGCTGATAATCGGCGAGGATTCAACTATTTGTATTCCACCGCCCCATGTAAATTTGGCTGAAAAAAGATAGCTTCCAGAACCGTTTCTTACAGTAAATCCATTAAGAACTGCCTCTCTTGTCTCTCTATTTGAAAAAGTGACTACACTACCTTTACGAAGGCCATCTATAACAGTCTGGGATATCATCTCTCTATTATCTTTCTTTTCATCGTATAAGCTTGTTAAAACAACATTCTTCCCTTTAAAATCTATTGTCTCATAGTATACCCCCGGATAGACAACAATAGTGTCCCCACTACGAGCTATAGACATCCCCTCACCTATAGTTCGAAAGTCACCCGTTCCATCCAGCTTAATCTCCCAGACTGCTGCCGATAGAAGACCAACCGTAATCAGTAGCAGCACTAAAACAAATATTCTCATCATTCCTTATCTCCTATTGTTTATTGTTTCTCATTATTATCTCCGTGTAATAGTATCATATAACCGTTTGAATCGGCTCGAAACTCGCTTAGGCGGGACGAGCAAGCCCGTCCCCTACAAGACCGAATAATATTGTTCCAACCCGAACGATTTCGTAGGGGTCGCGGCTTGCTCGACCCGATAAATCATCAACATCCCACCGAATTGTAGGGGGCGGGCTTGCTCGCCCCGCATTAATTGTAGGGGAGCAGGTTCTACCTCTCCCGTTTAGTTCCAAGCCATCACCTATGCTGTAAAGGGGGCGTGAAAACACACCCCCTCTCTTAATTATATAACTATTTAACTATCAACATCTTACGATTAATTGTTTTCTTTCCGTTATCTAATTGGTAGAAATAGATCCCGGAGCCTACTGGCAGCTCACGATCATTTCTGCCATCCCAGCTAATAGTGTGATTACCTGCAGCAAGCTCACCTGAAACAAGATTCTTTACCAATTGTCCTTTGATATTGAAAATATTCAAGAAAACCTCTGAGGTCTCTGGTAAGGAAAAATCGATCTGAGTCAGAGTCGCTGAGCGCGATGTTTGATCTAACACAATAGGGTTAGGATAGTTTTGAGACAGACGAAGCTCAGGTTCTACTATCATTTCAGATCTGTCGATAGAGCCGATCAAGTTAACAATAGTAAACATTCGCTGTCCTGCTCTTAATACCTCTGTAGCATAATTCTTTTGGTCTGGAGCTTTAGCCATTACCGAGCTAATTTGCTGATCTGACCCCTTTGAGCTACGATGTATAACGAAGCTGATCGGTTTGCCAAGATGAGATTCGTTAGCATAAGCTAAAATCTCTAATGGATAGCCACCTTGAAACAGGCTGGCACCTATACACTCCCCATTAGCAAACACTCCAACCTCTAAGATATCGCTATCATTAGGCATCGCTTCAATAAAGTAACTTTCGTAGTCAGGCTCGTCGACAAAGGTGAAATACTCAGGCTGTGGCGGCAAGTAAAACTTATTTGCCTCTGCTCCTTTACTCGAACCTCCATCTTCTCCAGATATATTCCATTGAAAATCCTCTATATCTTCAGTTATACTTGGTAACAGCTTTACTGCATACATCTTGCCATAGTGTAACCCAGGAATCACGTATAAATCATTATAAGCTGTAATCCAGTTAGCTGTGGTTTGGTTGGGATGTTCAACACGAGTCATTGACCACCCTTCACCTTTGATATATAGAAGATCATCCATTAAGTCTCCAAAAGCAGCACTAGCACTCTGTGTCTCGTGAACAAAATAGGGCAGCCAGTTCTCATAGCCAGCTGTAATGGTCAACTCCGTATCTTGTGGTATCTCATCACCTTTAACGTATAGGTAGGTGGTGTCATTGGTTACTGTTTGGATCTTATACCCTTCGTCGCTACGAAGCCCAAAAAGATTGCCCGTCCACTCTTCTCCATTCCATGATGTTTGAACTTGCAAACCTGTGTTTATTTTTGTCACACAATCAATTATGCCATTAGTAGCTGAATCAAGTAAGCCCAGGGAATATGTCACATCATCTTGAACCTCTAAGCGAGGAAAACATTCCCAATGATTATATCTGTTTTTGAGGATCTTTAAGTGACCATCTGTTATTACGTTCTCTTCAATAGGGGTCTCTTGCCAAGCGAGGAACGGATAAGTGTTTCTGATATAGGGGTTAAAGTTAATCAGTTTCCAAGTGTCGGCAAAATCCCAGTCAGTATTATAATAAGTTGACTCTTGTAAGAACTCACCTGTTGTGATACCAACTCCACCAGCCGATAGGGTTTGTCCTGATGTCTCAGTATTCCAGAAAGATGCTGAAATCTCACAATCATTATCTTGTACATCACCAATTAACCCACCAACATTTGTCGAACCATTCACTTCACCTAAAGAATAACAAGCTTCAACTTTTGTGTTTATAGTCAAACCTACTAAGCCTCCAACATTACTGTTTGACTGTACACTACCAACTGCGTAGCAGTTTTTCAATACGTTTGGAACTATACCTTTCTTGTCAGAAAATCCGACTGAAGCACCAACCAGTCCTCCTACGTACGTGTTGCCTGAAACATTTCCAGTGGAATAACTTTCTTGAATTCTACAGAATTCAACATTAGTTGAGAAAATGAACTCTTGAAACATATTGCCAACTAAGCCGCCCACGCGCTCCTCTCCTATAACTTCGCCTGTTGCAAAAGATTCTATTATTTCCAAAGACATAGCTTTACCAACTAATCCGCCAACATCAAATTTACCTTTAACAACGCCTGAAGATGAGGAACTGATTATTTTTCGTCTCCCAGAAGTTAAGATAAAATCATTGTATGTTTTGCCAACGAGTCCACCAACACCTCTAGTTCCACCAACATCACATGTGGAATGACAGTTTGAGATATTATAAAAACCTTGAACGTATTGAGGCAAATTAGCTACATAGCCTACCAATCCTCCAACACCAAATGAGTTTGTACTGACAGTCATTTCCATATCCCCAACCGTTCCTTCACTACGGCAATTCTCAATTGAACTACTTCCTATTTGGCCCACAAGACCGCCTATACAAGATACTGTTACTGAAGGGTTCACGTGTCTTAAATACTTGACATTAATTGAACTTTCACATCCTGATATTTTGCCATCTGTTAAGCTAACACCAACCAAGCCGCCTACCATACTATTACCAGCAATGGTTCCGTTTACTTTACAATTACTAACATTCACTTTCTTATTACTGGCGTTTGTACCCGGAACCGCTTCTCCAATCAACGCACCTACATTATTTTTCCCAGTAAGATTCACATCTTCTAATGTCAAATTACTTATTTCAATGTTTTGCGTGTTTCTATGGGTTGCAACGGTACCAAACAAACCTATTGGTTCATAATCTTCCTCATTTAAATGAATTTGGAGATTCGATATCTTGAATCCGCCACCGTCATAAACACCTATAAAGTAATCTAAATGACTGGAACCTATTGGTTCCCATCCTTTGCCATCGTTTATGAGACAATCGTTAACGTGATCATACAAATAGTCAGTCAAGTCAATATCAGCTATTTGCTTATAATACTTAAAAGTATTTAAGTGGTTTCTCACGTTATCCAAGTTTCTGGGTGTAAGAATTACAAAAGGATTGTCTACGGTACCATCTCCATCATAAAAGTCGTTCGTCATTTGTCTATCACTGCTTATCTTCGGATAGCCATCGTTTAGATAATTTAAGTCATCAGCCCAATTGTTTTCCATATTCCAATTTACATAAATCGACACAGGACCGTAAGGGTATGTCATTTCTTGCGTTGTTCGTCCTTCACCACCCGGATAGTTTGGTATTCCAGATGTGTCAGTATCCCAAAAGCTTTCTGTCACAGTACTATTTTGGTGAAGAAATCCAAATAACCCTGAATTAGCTATAGACCTTTGTACAGAAATGGCACCTGTTGAGTAGGTATACTCTACTGTACAATAACCGGCATCATAGCCTACAGTCCCAACAAGGCCGCCATAGTGTTCTTCACCTTCAACATCACCTCTGGCATAGCAGTTTGAGATATTAACAAAAAAATCTATGGCCCCTTCCAGACCACCGACGTGCTCATCACCCGACACATTTCCTATTGAGTGGGAAAACTCTAAAATACTGAAATATTGGGCTCCTAATAAGCCCCCGACAATACTTTCTCCATTAACAGATATGTCGGAATAGCAACCGGATATAAGCGAGTTCTCTGGTTCAGGTATTCCATTTTTTTGACTGGGTAGATAGTGCTCTACTTTCTCTATCAAGCTTGCAATATAGTCTATCCCAATTTCTTTTCCCTTTTGCTCTGGATTCGGTGTTCCTTTGCTGTAATATTGAGGTAAGAAGAAACCCGAGGCGCCCCCTATGAGCCCGCCAACGTAATTATTACCACTAATTGCTCCACCCTCTACTGAACACCGAGTTATTGATGTCTCTAAGGCGAATCCGACAAGGGCTCCAACTAAATTACTGGGCATTATATAGTCGCCTGCAATAGAAACGTTTTTCAACCTTATCCCAGTAAGCTTGGCTCCTATTGTCTGGCCGAATAATCCTAAATAATTATCCGGGCTTCCTAATATAGTAAGGTTCTCTATTGTATATCCTTCTCCATTATAGCTACCCATGAATGAGGAGCTACTTATGCTATCACCACCTATAGGTAACCATCCTCGGCCAAAGTTAAAATATGCTCCGCCCTGTTCAAAATCCTCTTCGCTAAACACTATATCTGCCGTTTGAATAAAATGTGAGTCTGTATAGTCTCTAATGTTATTCAGGTGTTCCGCCGTTGCAATTTGATAGGGGTCATTTTCTAAGCCTGCTCCGCCAGCGAATTGCGCGTTAAGCAAACCAGTAGTCAAAAACGTAACAAGCAAAATCAAACTAAATAAAACATAAATCTTTTTCATTGTTTCCTCCAAACTTTCTTTTGTTTTGTTTTTTTATACTATGAATTGGCCTCCAGCTTTATAATAAAGTGGAGGTCGGGAAACAATGAATCGATTTTTAGCTCCATAGTACTTTACTGCTTTTCTCAGTTGCTCTAAGTATGGGTTCGATATATGTGTTATTCTTTTTAGATATAAATATAGCTGTAGCGATAGATAGATAGATAGATAGATAGATAGATAGATAGATAGATAGATAGATAGATAGATAGATAGATAGATAGATAGATCTTCTCTCTATCGTAGACTCATAAGAGCAAATAGTCAAATATGTTTTAAGGTATCTAAGCACTATCATTTCCTCCGTAAGGTTGAGTCAATAAAAGTAATCCTTCTTTGAATGTCAAGCTTTATTTTATTTTTCTCATATGTTTTTTAAGAGATTCTTATTTCCTTACAATCTTTAGCTCCCTTAATTATATGAGAGCGCCTGGTGGTAAAAGAAAAAGAGTCGCAACCCTAAAGCTGCGACTCTTAGGAGGTATGTGGTAATTTAGTAGTTATTGAGTTTAAGAGGAATTATGTCTCAGTCTACTACTTTGCTCTATTGTATTTTTTTAGTGTGGTTATTCTTTCTTGCTGTCCTTCAGTAAGTTGGTTAAATATTTTTTCATTTAGTTCGATCCTTTTCTTAGCGATCTCCCCTTTTTTCTTATATATTTTATCGTTTATACTTTTTGCCTTTTTAAAGTCGGTATTTCGGTTAGCCTCTTTGAGATCAATCTGCAGCTTACTTACATCTGCTTTGAGCTCAACTATTTTAGTTTGATGTTCTTTTCTTAAATCATTTATCTTGTCAATTTGCGCGTCAGTCAGATCGAGCTGATCAATCATCCTCATACCGCACATATCATCCTTACCGCGATAGTTGCGGAAGCCCATCTCATTACATCTGTTACTATTATTGTAGCCGCTTTTATTCATCAACATACCTTTCTGATGATGAGGTTGTTGAGCTAAGAGTAATGTCCCTAAAGCTAAACCTATCAAAATCAGAGAAAATCTCTTCATATTTTCCTCCTGAAAATACTAATTGTTTTACCAACTCACCCACTTAGCTGAGTTACTATATACAATAACGTAATCTGAATAGTTCCGTTTCAATATCGTGGATTTTGTTTGACAGATTCAAGCAAGTTGCGAGAGTAAACACTACAATAAACCTCAAAAAGGAGTGTGATAGATGGATAATTTGAGCCTAATAAAAAAAATAGACTTCCTGAGCCAGTTAGAAGAAGAGCCTTTGCAAGCTATAGCTAATCAGTTTAAAAAAGTTACGGTGAAGAAAGGAGAAGTCCTTTTTCACGAAAATGACCCTGGAGATAGCTTTTATATTCTTAAGTCAGGTAGCATCTCACTCACGAAAAAAATCAATATCGAAGATGAAGCTACCGGTGAACTCATCGAGTTTAAACCTTACGATTATTTCGGCGAATTAGCCCTCATAGACGATGAACCACGCTCCGGAACAGCAACCGCTGTAAAAGAGTCAGTGCTCCTTAGAATTAGTAAGAATGACTTTCTAAACACCTGTAAGGACTATCCCAACGTACTATTCGATCTCGTTAGAACTATGTCTAAAAGACTTAGGGAGACTAATGCTAAATATATGGAAATGCTCGACTCCCTTATCCAAGAGAAAAAATTGGCCGCTATTGGTACTGCTGCAAGTAAGATAGTTCACGATATTAAAACACCTATTACCGTTATTGTGCTGACAGCTCAATTGATTGAAAACGTATTTGAAGACACCGCTCAATTTACAGATCGAATTGTAAAACAGGTGAAAGTTTTAGACGAAATGATCAAAGAGATACTCGACTTTGCTCGAGGAGAGAAGTCCGACTTGATACTCGAAGAGGTTAGCTTAGAAAAGTTCTTTAACGAACTTTTAGATGACCTCAATCCTATAGCAGATGCACGAGAGATAAGCATCAACCTTAGTAACTGGGTTAAGCAAGAAGTGGTAATGGATGTCCAAAAAATCAATAGGACGATCGTCAATATCTGTAAAAATGCAATGGAGGCTATCGGCAACAAACCGGATGGCAGGATTGAAATCAGCTCTAAATTAGAAGGGGATTTCGTGTATATAACAATTAAAGATAATGGTCCTGGAATACCAGAAGAGATTTTAAGTAAACTGTTTGAACCGTTTGCTACCCATGGTAAAAAGGGTGGTACTGGGCTTGGCTTGGCGATTAGTCAAAAGGTAATAGAGGATCATAATGGTAGAATTGTAGCATACAATCAGCCTACAGGTGGTGCCTGTTTCGAGATCTTTTTACCGACGACACTAAAGGCTACGATATAGTATTTAGCGTTTAGTTTTACTTCACCCGTCCTTCTTTAGCAGTCACGCCAAGTGACTGCTAATTTCTTTCTTGACAAAATAACCGACCCTCAGCTACTATGCCTCTAAAATGAAAACATTGAAGGAGAAGAGGGAATGAATTATAATAAAATGACCTATAAAGCTCAAGAAGCTATAGAAAACGCACAAAATATCGCCCAAGAATTCGGTAACCAAGAAATACTCTCTCTACACCTGTTATCTGCACTCATAACACAAGAAGAGAGTTTTATAGAACCATTACTTAAAAAAATAGACGTTAATACTCAACTGCTTAATCAAGATATACTTAACGAAATAAAAAAACTACCTAAAGTTAGTGGCACTTCTAAAATCTATCTTTCGAGTGAGCTCGATCGAGTATTCAAACAGGCTGAAGTAGAACAGATAAACTTTCAAGATGACTTTATCAGCTTAGAACACCTGTTGTTGGGCATAGTTGAAAAAGGGAAAAAAAGCGAGTCTGTTTTAAAGAAGCAGCAGGTTAAGAAAGACAAGATACTCTTTGCCCTTAAAGAGATAAGGGGTAACCAAAAAGTCACTGATCAAAACCCAGAAGCAACTTATCAAGCGCTGCAGAAATACACAAGAAATCTCACCCAGTTAGCATTACAAGGCAAGTTAGACCCAGTGATAGGTAGAGACGACGAAATACGACGTACCATCCAAATTTTGGCACGTCGCCGTAAAAACAATCCACTTTTAATTGGTGATCCAGGGGTTGGTAAGACTGCTATTGCAGAGGGTTTAGCAAAAAGAATTATCGATCAAGATGTACCTGACAATCTCAAAAACAAAGAGCTTTTAGAGCTTGATATGGCCGCTTTAGTTGCAGGGGCTAAGTTTAGAGGAGAGTTTGAAGAGCGGCTTAAAGCAGTTCTCAAAGAGGTGGAAGAGGCTGATGGACAAGTAGTTCTTTTCATTGATGAGATACACACTGTTGTAGGAGCAGGAGCTGCCGAAGGCTCTATGGATGCTTCTAATATGCTTAAACCAGCTTTAGCAAGGGGTACTCTTCACTGTATCGGTGCTACAACTTTAGATGAATACCGTAAATATATTGAAAAGGATGCTGCATTAGAAAGGCGCTTCCAACCTATATTAGTTTCAGAACCGTCAGTTGATGACACTATCTCTATTCTGCGTGGAATTAAAGATAAATACGAGGTGCATCACGGTGTTCAAATTACCGACGGTGCTTTGGTAGCTGCTGCAGTGCTCTCGAATAGATATATCGCCGACCGGTTTTTACCCGATAAAGCTATCGACTTAGTTGATGAAGCATGCTCCAGTTTGAAGATGGAGATCGATTCGATGCCGACTGAGATAGACGAAATTAAACGTAAAATTAGACAGTTAGAAATCGAAAAAATATCGTTGCAAAAAGAGAGGGATGAATCCTCTAAAGATCGTTTGGACAAGCTTCTCAAAGAAGTAGCGGAATTAAAAGAGTCAGAGAAACACCTCTCCATTATGTGGAACAAAGAGAAAGAGATTTTGAAAAACATTAGCCTCATCTCAGAAGAGATAGAGAACTTTAAAGCAAAAGCTGAGAAATATGAAAGAAGTGGTGAGCTCGGAAAAGTAGCTGAAATAAAGTATGGCGAATTGCTTGAGAAACAGAAGCTACTTGAAGAGTGGAAAGATAAGATGAAGCAAATACCTGAAGAGAACCAGCTACTTAAGGAGCAAGTTGACGAAGAGACTATTGCTGAAATTATCTCTAAATGGACTCATATACCGGTCTCTAAACTACTTCAAAGTGAAATGCAAAAGCTGGTTAATCTCGAATCAATTCTCGGCGAGCGTGTTATTGGACAAACTGAAGCTATTGAAGCTCTTTCCAACGCTATCCGTCGCTCCAGAAGCGGACTTTCCGATATACAGAAGCCAATCGGCTCCTTCTTGTTCTTAGGCCCTACAGGTGTCGGTAAAACTGAGCTGGCTAAAACACTTGCTTCGTTTCTTTTCGATTCCGAAAAGGCACTTATTAGAATCGATATGTCTGAGTTTATGGAAAAGCATTCCGTGGCGAGGTTGATCGGAGCTCCTCCCGGATATGTAGGGTATGATGAAGGTGGATACCTCACTGAAGCAGTGAGAAGACGCCCTTACAGTGTAATCTTGTTCGACGAGATCGAAAAGGCACATCTCGACGTATTCAGTATTATGCTCCAAATACTCGATGATGGAAGACTTACAGACGGCAAAGGCAGAACTGTTGATTTCAAAAACACAGTGATCATACTCACCTCTAATATAGGATCTCAACTCATATTTGATGACAATGGTGAGAATGATGATGAATTAAGGAAACAACTCTTTGAGATACTGCAACATTACTTCAAACCTGAGTTTCTCAACAGACTCGATGAGACTATCATCTTCCATAAACTCTCACAAGAACAGTTACACAAAATAGTTAGAATTCAGCTGAAACATTTACAAGAGAGACTGAGTGAAAGAAAAGTTGGATTTGAGATCACAGAGCAGGCTCTTGATAGAATTGTCGAATTAGGGTATGACCCGCAGTTTGGTGCCAGACCACTTAAGAGGGTAATCCAAAGAGAGTTGGAAAACAGATTAGCTATCTTAATTCTCGAGAATAAGATCTGCGAAAATACAAATATAGAGGTTGATTATACCGGCGATGATTTTGTAATCAATACTACTAATAATTAAGTTGAAGATAGCTCTTCGTTGAGTATTTGAGCTAAATGATGATAAGCTTGTTGATTTCAGCAAGCTTTGGGTCGTATACCTCAACCTCAATGGAGAGCTTTTCAATTTTTTCTTGCAGAGTCTTCATTATTGGAAACTCTGTATGGAAATGTCCTGCGTCAATAAGTGGTATTCTACTCTCTAATATTTTGTGATAAGTAAAATCTGAAGAAACGAATACGTCGACATACGGGCTTACTACGTCTATCAAACTACTCCCATTTCCACCACACACCCCTATTCTACTGACCTTTAAGTCTACTCTACTTGCTGCAGGCCAGAGTTTAACAAAGTTGGCACCTAACCGCTCTTTAACGAAAATAGCAAAGTCTTTTAGCTCCATCTCCTTAGCCAAGTTACCTATTAACCCTAACCCTAATTGTTCGCCGGTATACTCTTCTTCGTTTAATAAGCTATCGACGCCAGTGTTTGGAATAACCTTTATTTCTGTTAACTCAAGCCGGTCCGCTAAAGCGCGGCTTACCCCTTCGCTTACTAAATCTAAGTTAGTATGCATAGTGTATACATTTATACGGTTCCTGATAATTTTCATATAAAGAGGATCGTTAATCTTTCTCAGAGGTTGCAAAAAAAGAGGGTGATGCGACAGTATCGTATCAAAGCCTTTTTCTATGGCATAATCGACTACTTTCACTGTAACATCAACAGTGAGCAATACCCGTTTCACAACCGTATTCTCTTCACCAATAAGAAGTCCTGTGTTATCCCATCCAAAAGCTATTTTATTAGGTGCAACTGTTTCTAAGAAATTGATCAAGTCTAAAATGGTGAGCTCTTTTCTCATAGTATCCCCTTTTAACGATTCGTTGTAAAGATAGAGTGGTAAGGTAGCCATAATAGTCAACCTATTTAAGCTTCATCAAATGTAGTACATACAAATAAGCGGCGACATATAGTCGCCGCCTGTTTTATAAATAATACTCAAGTAAATTACTTAAGAAGAATTATCTTCTTAGCACGTTGAGTATCTTTTGAAGTAAGTCTTATAAAGTAAACACCTGATGGAGCCTCTTTCTGGTTGTCATCAACGCCGTTCCAGGAGTATACTTTACTATTTGAAATCCTCTCATTGTCTACGATTGTTTTAACAAGCTGTCCTTTTGTGTTGTAAATCTTGAGATTGATTGACTCGTTCTCCAAGATATTCATCTTGTCGAGTGAGATCAATACATTCGGATTAAATGGGTTTGGATAAGCTATTATGCTTCTTTCAGCTGCAGGAACGATAAACTCAATATCGTCTGTACTAACCCAGAAATCAGCGGCAAATCCACCAAACGCACCCATATCATTACGAACAGTGCCCCTTGCTGGGAAACGAGCGTATCCTGGGTTATTTGGGTCTTCAGGGTCATTTTGTGCTGGATGTGGATTACCACCGTCAACACAAGGCGAATTTGGCTGTAAGTACCAAATAGCCTCTAACCCATCAAATTCAATTCCGTCACCTTCAGTCGGCTGAACAAACATAGGATCTTCATCTATGTTATCAGGACCTGTAAACCATCCAGTTATATTAGTTCTCTCTACTTGTGTAACTGCGTTAGCGAAGCCAGAGAGAATCTTATCATCACCACGGATGATCGAGTTACGGAATACAACATATGAGTTAAAGTTGAATACGTGGAATGCACTTTCAGCTGACCTTGCATTGTTTGCTATTGTATTATTCAAGAAGTTGATCTCAGCTCCTGCTTTCATACCGACTGACGATGAGAGAAATCCTGTGTTGTTAACAAAGAGACTGTTAACGACAGAAAAACTGGAAGCGCTAACTTCAAAAGCGCCACAGCCACGAGTACTCTCATTATTTGCTAAGGTATTATTTTTGAATACAACATCGTTGGATGAAATAATCCCTACAGCACCAGGGTTTGAAGAGCCTGTATTTTTGTAGAATGTGCTACCAATTAGTGAAACAGAGCTACTATTGACCATCAATGCAGTGTCGCTCGCTTTAGTGAAGTATACGTTATGAAGCACGTTGTTGTGGTTATGACCATTGAGTCTCAACCCTTTCCAGCTATCTTCCGACGTAAATACTATCTGCTCTTCATCTGTCGCATCTGCAACTAAGGATCCCAATACTACTATTTCAGCCCCGTCAGAAATTATCTCTACTCCCGGCTCGATTACCAGGTATGAGTCTTCTGGGATGGTCATATCATCGGTGACGTAATATGGGCTGTTTTCTACGTGCCAAGTACCGCCAACTTTACCAGATATATTTTTTGTGTCGGTTACTGTAATATAGTTTTGTCTGGTCAACTCTTCTTCATACAGATCTGTAGACACCTTCAAGGTTACGTTGTAGACTCCTTCTTCAGTATAAACATGACTTGGATTCTGCTCATTGCTATCTACAATACCGTCACCATCAAAATCCCATTCCCAAGAAATTATTTCACTGGTCGAGATCGATTCATCGTAGAATTGCACAGCTAAGGATGATGGTCCTTTTACAATGTTACTTGTGAAGTTTGGCGCTAAGCTTTCAAGCTTTCCAATCCCCGCTTGATGAATGTGACGAGTACCTGTAAGCGTTTGAACGAAGACGACTATTCTAAGCTTAGACACATCTATTTCAGGCCCCATTTCATATCTTTTTGTTACAGTAGTTGTCTGGCCTGGTTGATTTAGACTAAAAGTTTCTTGAGAGTAACTCAATACCGATGCAAAGTAGTCTGGATCCATCGTTCCTGATAAATCATAAGTTAAAGCAAACATCAAGGCGTTTGATGAAGTTGTGATCGCATCTGTAAGAGTTATTTCTGCAGTAGCAGTGAAGTGGCTCTGATCGTCAAAAGAAGCAAGCACCCTGATTTCCATAGGAGCTTCCTTTCCTTTCTCTTGATTGTAGGCGTTTACATAGCTTTGGTAAACGGAGCTACCACCACCAACAACAGGAACAGTTCCTCCAAATTGAGCGTGAGGAATCCCCCCCACACTATATAAGGCTGCCCTTTGGCTAACACCTGGACTTGCGTATCTTCCGTCGTACTGCCAAACTAATGGGATAAAATAAGGGTAGTTTGTTTTGTTGCCATCTAATCGATTAAGCGCCGACCGCGCTTGCGGACAATAACCGCACGTAGTCGCCGTAAAAACTTCTCCAATGACATACCTCTGTGTCGCAAAGACAAATGAGGAAGTCATCAGAAAAAGCAACGCTACAAGTAAAAGCTTTTTCATTTCACACTCCTTGTTTATTTAGACTGTTATTTATCAACTTATCTGGTTGAAATTACTTAATGATCAATAGTTTCTGCGCTTTACTTCCAGACTTACCTTTAAGCACTGAAAAATAAACGCCACTCACTACCATCCTACCTGAGTCATCTTTTACATCCCAGACTACTTGTCCAGCTCCATTTTCTTGAGCATTGAGTACTGGGAACTCTTTTACCTTCTGTCCTCTAATATTATATATCGATAAAGAGTGAGAGGCAATTTCTTTTCTATCTATATTGTAAGAGATGGTAATTCCATTTGTAACTGATCGAGAACTTACTGAATCAACAGCCTTCGAGAGGGAAAATGGGTTCGGATAGCTCGGGTAGAGTTCTGTTTTTGTTAAACTTGGTACATTAATCAGCCCCTCTTCTACGCTCGTAACCTCAAACCAGTTAAGGACATTATAGAGCACCTCTGCACTCGTTTCTACTGGCTCTATAAATTCGAAACCAAAACTGGTGTATACTACTCTTGCACCGGATGGTAAAATTGTTCTTATCCCCGCCACTGTATCATCGGCATACCTAAGCATAACTTCGGCGTTTTCGTGCTTTGGCTCTATTACTTCAGGGCCGGGTTGATTAGGAAATCCAGACAAAATACCAAAGCTTAAGCCTGCGGTAATAGGATCTTCTGGTACGCCAATAATGGTCTCCTCTTCTGTACGATCTGACACAAGAGTAGCTGCTAAATATTCTTCGTAAAACGACAAATCTTGGTTGTAATCACTAAGCACGAGATCTGAACCAATACTGTTTCCTGTGATATATAAAGCATTCTCTTTACTCAAATAGAGCTTTAAAAAGTCTATGTCGCTCCCTGATAAGGCTGGCTGTCTATTACCCGTCACCCAGATTAATTTATTCCAATGCTCTGCAATGATTGAGCTTGCTTCGGCGAAGTCTGTGTCCCATACTCCATAGGACACGCCATCTTGATCAAGAATGTCTGTAGTGTCCCAATTAACGACATTTCCACCATCACCATCGATCACAAGATACTCTACATCATTGGTAATAAACATTAACGGGATCGAATACTTTGTATCATCTGAAATAGTCACTAAAAAGTGGTATTCTAACACACCTGGTTCAGTTGGCATTATGTTGGCGTGAAACTCTTTGTATTCACCCTCATTGAGTGTAAATGTTGAAGGACCAAAGAAGCATGAGTGCTCGTCACAATAGGTTAAGAACCACCCATCTTTACCATAAGTGTTAACAATACTAATACCAAATTCCCCATCTGCTCCCAAGTTAAACAGAGAGAAGAACGGCTGTTCTGTTTGACCGTTAGAACCACCAATATCGATTCTTTGATTCGGTATTACAGCTCTTAAATTCCCTTTCTGAGGCACTTCAAATGTAGATATCGCCTGCACTATATAGTCATCGCTATCTGCAATGTATACAATCGCATCAAGATTATCAACATTCCAATTTGAATCTATGGAAAACTGCTTAGTCACTTGGATCGTTTCATTCTGCTGGGTAATACTAAGCGGCTCTGAAATTACCAGCCTTGCCACATTTGTAATTGAATCTGTTACTTCATTTTCCATAAGAATAAACCTTATAGTTCCCTCTTGAATAGCTTCCGTAGTAAGCAAATCTAAAGAAACTTCAATTTCACCAGTTCCTCTATTAAAGTTTAGAGTGTGCAATTTAACTGGTGATGGTTTATAATACTCTCTGTTAACCATTGAAGCATAGGCTTCTCCCCATTTTACTTCACTCTTAGTATCGAGTATTTTATGTTTACCATTAACTATTGTAGTGGGGAGGTTTTCTACATTATAAGCTTCAAACATATCTTTAACCGAAGCTGAAGAGTAGTCTCCCCCATCTCTGTCTGTAAAGTACCTAACAGTTATAACTTCCCCTGAGTGATACTGCTTTTGTAGAGCTTGAAGCCCTTTGTAGCTCTCAAATGTATTGTCGTCTACGCTCGATACGAATTGCTCCAATACAATCAGCTTTGGTACATAATTGACTTCAGCAAACAAAAAGCTAAACATTAGTGACAACACCATTAGAATCAATATATTTCTTTTCATAGTTACCTCCTATCGGTTAAAAACGGGTCGTTAGATTAAGCTTCAACCCCTTAAAAGGAGTCGTGTGTGAACACATTCCGTTTCGACATACCTTGCCCCCTTTCTCCTCACCAACGAATAATTTAAGGTCAGTGTGGCTAAACAAAGGGGCTACAAATTCTGCACCAATCCAGTATTCTGCCTCGCTCAGCGAACTAAAGTCATCAAATTCCATTTCAGAGATTAAAGAAAAGGAAAACTTTTTGAAAGTGAAGTCAGTCTGAAGTAGTGGGTTAAATCCTCTCTCTTCGACTTCATCTTCAACTCTCTTTTCTATGCCAAACTCACCCCTAATATGGGTCGGTATTCCATATAAATTAAAGTCGAAAGCAGCTGCAGGTGTCATCTCCCTAAGCCATTTACTCTGTACCTTATCAACCTCTTCCAATTGAGCGTACTCTAAAAAGACGACTATATCCTCAAACTCTCTTTGAGCTGAGGCTAATAAATCGCTCTGTCGTATTGAAAAGTCACTATTCCAAGCTTCTGAATAAGCGAGCTCTAAAGCGGTAGAGTAATTAGGTGTATAACCTATCTGTCCATAAAGCCCTTCTTCATCATACCCGGTTACAAATCTATCTGAAAGTGGCTCTTCGCTGGAGTTTAGCATAGGTAGCTCGTTCATCCGATCGTCAAAGTTATTGTAGTTTTTGTATCCACCTGTTAATGTAAAGGCATTGAAATAGGTGTTTGCGATAACGTATAGAGCCTCCCCTTTTTTGTCATCTACTATGTCATGGTATGCTTTAGATTGAGCATATTCTGCATTGATATCAAAGAAATCGTAAAAGTACTCCGCGCGTCCGCCGAATACCATACGAGTTCGATATTTATCGTCGAACCGTCTAATCTGTTGATAAGTGAAGCTACCCCCGATCTGTAAAGAGTTTGCAAGCGGTACCGACAAGTCTACTCCGTTAATAACATCTTTTTTAGCTGGGTTATCTTGATTGGCCAAAGTGCCATATAGCCCTTTGAGGGTATACTTAGCATCGTTCAAGTTGACTAACAGACCGTTAAGACGAGTGTCGTGTTGATTTGGCTTATCTTCATAAGATCTTAATATGAGGCCATTACCGAAATGTTCGGTAAAAGTACCCGCTCTAACATTCATTGACGAGAGATTAAGTTGAATGTAACGATCATCCCAACGATAATTAACATCATCAGAGTTGAGGTCTTTAATTGCTTCAAATTGATCATACTTAGGCAGATAGGCCAAAAAAGAGAATCCTATCTCTATATTCTGATAATCGAGCCTTATGTTCGTCTCATTCTCAAAGAAATTGTTGAGTGAGTCAGGTACTGCTTTATATGTATATTCACTCTCATTCTGCCCAGTGATACTGACCTGGCTGAATATTGGAGATATCGTAAGCAAAAACACCACTAAAACATATAGATGGTACCGTTTACTCATTCTGTCTCCTCCTCATCATTTTGTAAGAAACTGAGAATTTTTTCACGTAACTCTACCTCATCGCCCTTGGAGTAACCTGTGTGCTCAAATAAAATCTTTCCTGAACTATCTAAAATGAAAGTGTGCGGAATCGTTGTAACCTGGAACCTCTTCATCACTGTTTGATTGGTATCAAACAGAGTTAGAAAAGAATACTTTTGAGAGCGTACTTGCGCCTTTGCTTTGTTCAATAACCGGGGGGTATCAACATTGATTGCCAAAATAGTGACATCTTCAAACTCTGATTGAATTTTATCCATTTCTGGAAGTAACTTCATACAAGGTTGACACCAAGTAGCCCAGAAGTCTAAGATTACTATCCCTTTCCCGAGATGGTCAGATAACTTAACTTCATTATTGTTTGCATCTGTCAGGGTAAAATCGTTCACTTGCTGTGCCAACAGCGACATTGTCACCATTAGCAACGCTAAAGCCATATATATCATCTTTTTATTCACTCTTAATTCCTCCATTATGAATGATTAGCTCACCTTTTAATCTACTAATAAAACTGGGTATTCATCAACATTATATACTACACAAGTTGAGCTATCATAGTTGTCTTCTATGTTTTGCACCCAGATAGTTAAGCTCGGTGAGGTAAAGTTGTATGACGGTTTTATAAAGTCTGTAGTAATCAATACCGTATCACCTTCAAAGGCGTCTTCATCAATCGTTACACTACCTTTCTTTATTACTACGTTTGCACAAAAATCTCCTGCTGAATTCTTTACAGATGTCTCTTTATCAATCAATGCGTAGCGTAGCTCTAATTTAGAACCAAGCTCTCCAGTTTTTTTGAGTTTCACTGCAAATGAGAGCTCTTCATCGTTCGTCGAGTAGTCGAATTCACTGAACAGTACTTTAGCCTCAGTATTCAACCTCTGCTCAATTGCATATTTATACTGTGGGTAGCTTCCATCAGCACTTCCGGTAGGAATACTTAGTTCACCTTGGATCATACTGACTGGTAGGGACGATGGAAGATTGTAATACCCTAACAGATCTGTATGATTTGTGTTGAACTGATCCATAATATGGTACTCAAGATAGTAGAAGCTATTGCCCAGCTCGTCCTTAAGTCTGTCCAAAGCTGATTCCACATAAGGACAGTTAGGGCACCAAGTGCCGGTAAAGAGCTCGACCAATATCTTAGCATTTTCAGGCTCATCTGGGTCGTCTGGCTCATCTGCATCCTCCCCATCACCTATGAATAAGAAGCCACTATCTTTTGTGTCTGCATACTCGTCAAAGATATGCTCATCTTCACCATTGAACAGAGAATAAGTGAAACTTCTTTTATCTATATTAAACGCCATCAGTTCAGTCTCTACTACCTCTTTATCTTCGGCTAAACTAAAGATAAATTCTATCTGCTCAGATTTACTCAGTCCGTTGTTAAGATAGCTGTCACTAAAGAATCTATCAATCAAGGTAGCATCTGAGCTTTGCAACGCTTCCTGTAGCACCTTTATATATTCTTTAAGATGCAACTCAAAACTGTTATCGATCACAGGGGGCTCAAATTTATGATCAAATCGGTCACACGATACTAAACTTAGCGTAGCGATAATTAGCAACGCTATAGCCCATCTCATACTCATAATCTTCTTCATATTTCTCTCTAAACTTTCTCCAAACTATTGTCTTTTCATTTAATTCTATCTAAAACGTCTAACACCATTTTCTTGTTAATCATTTCGGGCAAGAGAACTGGCTCCTCTTCACCCGGTAGATAAAACACATAAACAGGTACCCCGGCACGCCCATACTTTCTTATCTCAGTGGCTATAACTTTATCGTTGTTAGTGAAATCAGCGATAAAGATTTCAACCCCAGCCTCTTCAAACGCACTTTGAATATCTTTAGTCTTTAAAACAGTCATCTCATTTGTTTGACAAGTGGTACACCATTTAGCCGTAAAGTCGATAAATACAGGAATATTTTGCTGACGTAACTCTTCCACTTTTTCGGGTGAGAAGACTTGCCATCTTCCCTCTAAGGTGTTAGCACCCACTTCGCCATTTTCACTTAAAGTATCAAAGTGAAGGGTATTGAATCCAACTGAGATAACTACAATTAAGGCGATAGCTATAGCTATTATTTTCTTATGAATTGGCTCATAAGGCTTAGCATATTTTCCAATCAACCAAATACCAAACGCTAAGGCTAATAAGAAGTAGAGAACTGAGATAAGTGCCGCACCACCAATTTGATAGTAGAGAACGTTCAACTGCTTTATAGCCCAGAAAAGTAGAAGGAATCCCATCAAGAATTTCAAAGTGTTCATCCATTCACCTGGCTTTGGAAATTTATTTACCACTTGAGGTTTTATTGCCAGTAAAAGGAAAGGTAACGCCATTCCTATACCAATTAAGAAAAACATAGCAAATATCATCGCTGCCGGCTGTGCAAAAGCAAATGCGAGCGCAGCACCCAGCATCGGAGCAGTACAAGGAGTTCCCAATAACACAGCAAAGATACCCATAAAGAATGAACCTAACAGTCCCCCTTTGTTGGACATCTTGGAGGCGGTTTGTGATTCCGGTGCTGAGATAACAAAAACGTCAAATAAAGAGAGCGCAAAAGCAAACATTATAGCGGTTAAAACGAACACGAAGGTTGGATTCTGGAATTGGAAGCCCCAACCAATCATCTCACCCGACGCTTTAAGTACTGCAATTATACCAGCCAAAATCAAGAAGCTTACTACTACACCTGCTGAATAAATAAGTGAGCTGACCGCTATTTTCTTTCGATCATCTTGACTGTCTCTAATTAAAGTAAAAGCCCTGAGAGAGAGAACAGGAAACACACAAGGTGTAAAGTTCAAGACAAGCCCACCCAATAGAGCAAGTAGTAAATATAACCAGATGTTACCATCACCAGCAGCTTCAACAACCCCTGGTGTTACTTCAATCGTTAGCTCATTTTCAACCTCTTCTGGCATTGTACAAGTACCACTATCAAAACAGAGCTGATACCCAGCATATACTGTGATGTTGTGAGAACCTGTTTTTACAGATGAGTCTATATAAAGGGGCGCTTTCAGGGTAGTTTGGTCATAGTAGTGTATTACACCAAACTCGTCCACCTCCCCTTCCGGATACACTGTTTCCCCTAAGCTAAAGCCTGGTTTTTCTTCGATATCGATATAAAAGAAATCTTCCTGTAGTGTCTGGTGCATATCTTCGGGATAAACAAAGGTAACCGCTATTTCTGCTGAGCCACCCTGTTGTATGTTTAGCTCGCTAATTGAAACAGACACCATTGCTTCTTGGGCGTTTAGTGAAACTAACGCTCCGATAAATACTAAAACACTGACTAAAATCGCTAAATGTTTTATACTCTTCATTTTTTACCTCTTAATTCTATTGCTAATGCCGACTACTTATCTAAGTATAGTAGCCAGTCTTATCTTTCTAATTAGATCAATCTAACAAGTTAACAGAATTCTCTCCCCTTTGCAAGATGTATTTAAATGTAGACCTTTCGTATGACGGCTTTATCTTTGTGTAAGAGAGGGTTATTTTCTTTTTAGGTTGCTGCTCAAAGGCAGTGCTTATATCATTGTCTATCTTTAAGTAAACTAATCTATAATCTATCAAAATTGATCTCCAGGTTTTAACTCTTAGTTTTGAGGATAGTGTTTCTATTACGCTCTCTCACGTCAATAAATTTCTAACACAATGTCTCTCAATCGGAAGTTAACTCAAATTTCAAAATGCTCCAAAGCCTGGTCTATAATACAGGCAAACTATTCTGTTTGAACGAAATAGTATTTATCTAAGCTGTCTCGAAAATCACTATACGAGAACCCTTTTCTCATCAAGTAAGCGATACACTTTTGTTGATCTTTTCTTGAGTTACGATCGGGATACTTTCTGATCCCTTTTTCTACATGATGAGCCAACACTCGGCTACTCTCATCAGCAGGATAGTATTTCTCTAAAGCTTCTTCTATTATTCGAGGTTCAATCCTCTTCTGATAAAGAGCAGTCTTTGTTTCAGACCTGCTCTTGTTTCTATTAAGATAAGATGTCACAAAGAGCTCTGCAAAGCGTTCATCATTGAGGTAATTGTATTCTTTACCTTTAGATAGGAGTTGTTGGGTAAACTTCTCGTTAAGGGATAGACCGTAAAGATAATTGACGCACTCTGCCTCCGATCTCTCTCTTATAGATAAATAGTTCAAGAGCCTATTCCAAGCATACTTTACAATCTCTTTTTCTAATAAAACCGCTTCTTCATCGTTAAGGATAAAAATATCTGAATCTCCGTACTGACGTAAAGCTGTGCTGGGCAACACGCCCAGCATCAGCTCATCGCCATCAAAGTTTGTAGAGTATATATGCCAGAGATATTTACTGTTATACTTTTTACTCTTCCGAAACTGTCGCATCTGGAGTTTCGCTACCAAATAATGCCTGTTTTACTACTTCTTCAATCTCTTTTTTTACTTCGGGATTTTCACTAAGGAAGGTCTTAACTCTCTCCATCCCTTGTCCAATTTTTTGCTCACCATAAGAGAACCAAGAACCGCTCTTCTTGATAATGTCTCGGTCTACTGCCAGACCAATCAAAATGTCTTCGTGTGAGATACCTTTTCCATAGATCAGAGGGAATTCAACAGTCTTAAAAGGTGGCGCTAATTTATTTTTGACAACTTTTACACGTATGTTGTTACCAATAATCTCTACGCCACTGGCAGTGGTATCTTTTAAAGCGCCTGCACTCCTAACTTCAAGTCTGACAGAGGAGTAAAACTTAAGAGCTACTCCACCAGTAGTGGTTTCAGGATTCATATATGGTGGAGCCCCTATCTTCATTCGTGTCTGGTTAATAAAGATAACAGCTGTATTAGATTTGCTTACAATAGCAGTTAGTTTCCTCAGGGCTTGTGACATTAAACGTGCTTGTAGCCCAACATGGCTATCACCCATTTCTCCATCGATCTCTTGACGGGTAACTAAAGCAGCTACAGAGTCTAAAATAACAAGATCTACTGCATTGCTCCTGACCAAAGTCTCTACTATTTCTAACGCTTGTTCTCCACCGTCAGGCTGAGATATTAGCATCTGATCGGTATCTACACCTATGTTTTTTGCATAAACAGGGTCTAAAGCGTGTTCAGCATCTACAAAAGCTATAGTACCACCGATTTTTTGTGCTTCTGCTGCAATATGCAGAGTTAGGGTTGTTTTACCTGAGGCCTCTGCTCCGTATACTTCAGTAATTCTACCTTTTGGGATACCGCCTATACCGAGGGCTACGTCCAGATTTAACGCACCTGTTGGTATGACGTCTACTGTTTGCCTGGGCCTATCGCCAAGGCGCATTATGGTACCGGTACCGTATTTCTTTTCCAGCTGGCCTAACGCCGTTTTTAACGCCGATTCTCTTTGTTTATCGCTCATCTCTGTTACTCCTCCTGAAGTTGAAAAGTTTTTATTTTTCTATATTGCGGACCTTCTTTAAAAAGGCGACTCTCATACAAAGATGCCTCTTCAATCCTCCACTTATTATCTGACAACGTTTTATTTAATATCTGTTCCTTAAGCTCGTATGGGAACGCCTCTTTAAACCTTGATAAGGTAATATGCATCCGGAACGGTTTTGTGTCAATCATTATGTTTTGATTGGTTAGAAACTCTCTGAATTTAACTACAAACTCTTCGAGGTTGGCATAATTTGCACTACAGTTTACCCACAAGAGTTTGGGATTTCTATTTGGCGGAATCAACTCTAACTGTGTTCTGTCGATGCAGAACGCTCTTACGTTTTTGATTTCATTAGTCAAATATTCTTCTATAGCGTCAATATTTTGCTCCATCACCTCCCCTATAAATTGAAGTGTGATGTGTAGTTGCTCGCCATTTACCCACTTAGCCCCAGAAATATTCAGCTTTCTATACTCTTCAATTAAGACAGCCAGCTCCCTCTTTAGAGGCCCGGGTAGATCCAAAGCTAAGAATAGACGCATTAACGCTTATAACCGATATCTAATAAAAACTTTTTCCTTCGGCTAATATCGGAGTCGAGCTCAACACCTTTTGGTGAAAAACCATCGATAACCCCTAACACACCTCGTCCTTGATCAGTCTGAGCTAAAATAACCTCCACAGGATTAGCAGTAGCACAGAAAATATTGACCACCTCTCGGCACGATTTAACAGCAGGTAACACGTTTATCGGGAAGGCATTTTCCATCACGATTAAGAAGACATGTCCCGCTTTTAAGCGCTGTAGGTTTTCCACAGCTATCTCTATCAATTTGTTATCTGTCCCATCTTTACGGATCAAACAAGGGCCTGAGGCTTCACTAAAGGCTAATCCAAATTTAACTCCAGGCACCGAGTTAATCATAGCTTCATAGAGGTCTTCAACTGTTTTAATAAAGTGAGACTGACCCAAGATGATATTATAGTTTTCAGGTACCTTTATTTTTTCAATAATCAGTTCCATATACTCTCCATTTGATGATGTAGTAGATCTATAAACAGTTAGCAGGTTAGATGAAATATACCTATCTTGTTTTTATTGATGTGTCGATTGTATTCTTTTACAGCGACAGGGGTTTTCTTCAATACAAAGGGTATGTTTTTTCCTTCTAAGGTTTCAATCACCTGGCTATCTACCTTCATTTTATCCTGAAATCCAGTGCCAATGAAAACAGAATAGATTTTCTCAGTGATCAACCCTTCCAAATCGACCAACTGGAGTAGATGCCCTTCTTTACGCCACCAGTCAGAAATAATCCTTTCTGGTGTAATTATAAGATCAGCTTGATAGGCTTCACCATTGATTACCATCAAGCCAAACTGGCATTTATCGATTATATAAGAGATCATTCTACTTCACACTTAAGTTCAAATCAGTTGTATGATGTGGTAATTTCGTAGAAGAAAGAAAGAGATAAGCGGTGCTTATCTCTATTCTATAACGCTTTTTTAACTTTATTGGCCTTCAAACAGGAGGTACATATCTTTATGGTGCGAACACCTTTATTCTCTTCAATACGGACTTTCTGTAAATTCGGCTGAAAACGTCTTTTGGTAGCATTCATAGCATGACTACGATGGTTACCTACTTGCGATGATTTGCCGCAAACTTCACATATTCTTGACATCTCTCACCTTCCTTAATTTTTTACCAGTAAATCGACCAGTAAAATTCTGGCAAGCAGAATTTCACTTTCAGAATGATTTTTTCTACACTCTCCTCAACTCAAAGAGCTTTCCTCTATCAAGCATTAGTTCTTTTAAAAAAATGAGGAGAGTCTCCCCATTCTTCATACCCTATTGTTTCGCCGATCGTTTCGATACTTTTTTCCAAGGATACACGCGCTGTCTCAGCGTTTTCATCAGTATTAGGTTTGTCATTATAGAGAGAGTAGAATTCACGATACTTTGTTTCCGTAACATTTGGCATAATCACATTAGCCCCAGCTTTTAAGCCCATTTCTCTACCATCTGGAGCGAGAGTTTGAAGTGCTGTAGTAGAGGCAATATTGACATCTTTCAAGGTCAATCGTGTAGCCGCTATCATTTTCAATCCCAAAACCAAGTTATCTTCCGGTTTATTCAAATTCCTAATCTTTGAAAAAGGTGTATCGGAATGTACTATATAAGGCCCCATACCGATCATATCAATATCAAATTCTTTGAAGAACAAAATATCATTGGCTAAGTCTTCTAAAGTTTGACCTGGCAGACCAATCATTACTCCCGTCCCCACTTGATACCCGGTTTCTTTCAAAATATTTAAAGCCTCCACTCTCTTTTCAAAACTCTGACTTTGCGGATGACATTTTTTATATAGCTCTTTATTAGTAGTCTCTACCCGCAATAAATATCTATGGGCGCCGGTAGCAAACCATTCTTCGTAAGTTTCTCGCTCTTGCTCTCCTAACGAGAGAGTTATTCCGAGCCACCCATCACTCTTTTCCCGCAACTCTTTTATTATTTCAGTAATAGTAGAAATAAAAGTTCTATCGGTTCTTTCTCCGGCTTGAATCACAACTGAACCATACCTATTTTTGAAGGCCCACAACCCTTCTTCCACCGCCTCTTGCTTACTCATCTCATAGCGATTAACAGAAGAGCTATCACGTCTGATCCCACAGTAGTAACAATTCTTATCACAGATATTGCTAAACTCAATTAAACCACGCAGATAGACTTTATTCCCCACGTATTTCAACTTTGTTTCATAAGCTTCTTCAAACAGTTTGTCTAATTCCACAGGATCTTCTATCCCCAACATCGAAACGATATTTTGTAAGCTCATCTCATTTCACACTCGTTTTAACTATTTGATAATCCCGCCACCTAAAAGAATTTCCCCTTGGTAAAAAGCGATCGTTTGACCTGGTGTAATAGCCATTTGCGGTGTTGCAAACTCCACTTCATAACAGTTGTTCTCGAGCTTGTTGATAACGCAACGTGACGGTGTATGATGAAATCTTATCTTTGCTTCCAAAGGTAATTCTCGATTAATTTTATGCTCATAGAGCCAGCTCACCTCTTCAGCGACGAGATAGCTACTATATAATTCCGATTTAGGACCTGCCACTATTGAATTTGTACAGTTATCTATCCTTAAGACATAGTATGGTTCAGGTAGTCCAGATAAATTTAGCCCTTTTCGCTGCCCTACTGTATAAAATATTACCCCTCTATGCTTACCGATAGTTTTACCACTACTATCAACAATATCACCCGATTTGTACTCGTTATTAGCGAATACTTGTAAGTAATCCTCTTGCTCTATAAAATCTTGGCTTTCGCTTTTTTTAGCAAGCTCTTTAAAGCCGTTAAGTTCAGCCATCTCTCTGATCTCCCTCTTATAGTAATCTCCTAAAGGAAGGAGTATTTGAGGCAATATCTTGGGGTCAATTCTACTCAAGAAGTATGATTGATCTTTTGTAGGATCAGCCCCTTTGGCTAAGAGGTAGTCATCATTATCTTTAATCAACCTAACGTAGTGCCCTGTGGCATAGTAGTCATACTCAAGTCCAATTTCCCTTATTTTATTCGGTAACAGCTCAAATTTAATCTCCTTATTACAGAACACACAGGGGTTTGGGGTTTTTCCTTTCAGATATACGTCACGAAAATATTTAAGAACTATCCGATTAAATTCACTACCTATTTCTATTACATAGTGTTCAATACCCAGTTTATCGCATAGATCCTTAGCAAGTGCAATTTCTGTTCTATTTACTGGACTAAGGCATCCTTGTTTGATTGTAAGTTGACTATTAGGGTCATGAGTTGCCATAGTAACGCCAATTACTTCGTAACCTTGGTTTAGCAAGAGATAGGCAGTCATAGCAGAGTCAATACCACCACTTACTCCGACAACCACTCTTTGTTTCGTTGTCTTCAGGCTCAGGTTAACCTCTTTTCACAAGATAGACAACGTAGACAAGATAAAATAGCACGAACCAGACTCCATTTTTCCTATCTATAGTATCTTTTACCCCAATACCGGTTGAAAAAATTATAAGCAAGCTTGAGGAGAGCATTATCATAATATCAATATTATTTATCCCTTCAAAGGGTAGCGGTTTTATAATAGAGCTCACCCCTAAGATTAGGAGTAGGTTGAATATATTTGAGCCAACTATGTTTCCTACTGAAATATCAATACTACCTTTTCTGGCAGCTTGTACAGAAGTTACAAGCTCAGGTAGCGAGGTTCCAAATGCAACAATCGTTAACCCAACAAACCCTTTGCTAATACCTAATAGAGTTGATAGTTCGACAGCACCATCGACAACCCACCTACCACCAAACATAAGAGCCAATATACCGATTACTATCAGTATTATCGATTTACCCGTACCATATATTTTATGTTCTTCTACAGCTACATCTTCATCGGTGTCTCTACAGGTTTTGACAATATAGAGCATATATATCATAAAAAAGAAGAGTAGTATCACTCCATCCAGACGGGATAAGAGCAATTGCTTTTCGTTGGCTAATAATGCAGCGTTTGCTAAGAAGCCGACGAGTAAGGTGGCAATAATAGTGAAGGGTATTTCTGAGAGTATAGTTTGTTTTTGTAAAGGGAGAGGACGAATTATTGCACTCACTCCCAAGATAAGCAGAATGTTTACGATGTTGCTCCCAAAGACGTTTCCGATTGCAATATCAGAGGCGCCTTTAAAGCTTGCAGCAATGTTAACAATCAGTTCAGGCATAGAGGTTCCTAAGGCTACGATTGTGAGTCCGATAGCAAGTTCGGATATATTAAACCGTTTAGCAACGCTGTAAGAGCCATCTACAAGATAGTCAGCCCCTTTTAATAGCAGGATAAATCCGGCTACAAATAACACCAGATTAATTATCATAGCATCCTTTACCACCTCATTAAGTAATAGAGTTTCTATATAGCAAGGCACAAATTTCTGTCAATGAAAATCGATAGTTTGGTATCCATTTATCACATTTTTCTATAAACAAAAAGAGGTATTTATTCTGGCGGTAACCTACTCTCCCACACAGTTACCCATGCAGTACCATCGGCGAAG
>Ga0265293_10000634_pt1 | contig 82846 bp, 64 predicted proteins | sample Munlanlewell138R_FD_192505 | JGI IMG/M metagenome (GOLD analysis project Ga0265293, IMG submission 192505) | Leachate microbial communities from a municipal landfill in Southern Ontario, Canada - Leachate well 138R | ecosystem: Engineered > Solid waste > Landfill > Unclassified | place: Canada... | reverse complement strand
GCATAAAAGGGCGTAAACTATTAAAATCGAGTGAAATTCATTCGTGGATTGAAAGCATAAATTGCCGTTTTTAGGCCTGTAAGCATGGGGAGGGGAATGCATAATTCTCCCATACGCCGGGCGGCAGAAGACCAAGTTCGCATCATAGGTTGGGTATAAACATTGGAAAAACCATAAGAGGGGGTATTGCTAACATCTCCACCACCCAGGCGGCACTCTGCCTCCCATAAAATTCTACAGAAAATAAATAGTAAAAAAACAAACATGATTAATAGATTTTATGCATAGATTTTATAAATAGTAATTTTTCAAAGAACCGAACCTTAAACATGTTGCTGCAAAAATACATTATTTTTAATTCAAAAAACGAAAATATCTATTTTTTTTAAAATATTTTTTTATCTTTTTATCAAAATGACTACGAATACATTGCAAATATTATTTTTTTTATTTTCCTACTTTACCCCTCTCAAGAGGATTTATTTTGTCGATTATTTGGAATCAAATGAAGCCTAATTTGACACAAAACATCCCCGGCGGGTTTCGATTTCTTCCATAAAAATCGACTCGGAATTTTAAAAGTCAGGGGGTGAATCCAAATCACCCCCTGACTAATTTTTCGGAACGAAAAAACCTCTCGGCACACGGCACTTTTTTTTAGTTCTCAGTTGTCTGTTTTCTGTTTTTCAGTGCGTTGACTTACGACTTGGGACCCGAGACTCGCGACTTCCTCGTAATTCGTAATTGTTTTGAGAATTTTCACCCGCTGAATTATCTGTATCAACATCAGAAATACACCCGTTTGGGAGGGATGTTTTTATTTCAAGCTGTTGCAGAAAAAAAAACGGAAAGATGTTTTAAATCTTTCCGCAACAATAACAATTAAATAGAACAAACGCAGGGTTTTAAGGATAAACTATGTATGTGTATACACATATTGTACAATTTTAAACACTCGTTCGTTGCTTAATCCGGAGTGTTTCTTGGCTCTTTCCAAAGTGTATCCTTTTTGTTTATAATGTAAAAAAAGCTGAAATGCTAAACGTAGAGATTGTATAGCATCTTCATTTTTTATTTTTAAATCTATAGGAGTGTTTGATGTATGTTTGTCGCGTAATTTACACCATGCAACGAAATCATCAATGTAGATTAATCCTTGGTTCACAAGAGTTTTGTAATAGATGCTTTGTTCATAGTTATCAGATAATAAACTTAATTGATAAATATTTGAAATAGATGCTTTGTTATTGATTTTGTCTAACTCTTGAATAATAAGGAGAAGAGGTTCTTTTCTTTGAATGAATATTTCGTTATATATAAAAAGCGTATATAGATTAAGGTCGATATTGATTTCGGGGAGGAACTCAAAGGCTTCGCTTTTGTTTTCCAAGGCGAGTTTGAGCTTCTCATCGATTTGTTTGTGTTTGGTGGATTCATACAATTTCGATTGATGAGACAATGTTTGCATCAGCATGGCAATGGCATCATTCATGTTTTCGGTAATTTCAAACGTATTCCAAATTAGTTTTACGTATTTGCTTTTCAGAGGCAGTCCGAAAAAAGCTAAGATTTTCTTTTCTATATGTACCTTTTGTAAGTATTTTTCACCGTTTTGAGTAGGTCCACCTTCCGACAAAAGTTCGCTGTTGATGCGATAGTAAGTCTTTAAAGTCTCTTTAATATTTAACGTATGTTCCATTTCTTTTTCTTATGTCATCTTATACGAAAACTACAAGAAAAAGTTCTACATTTACTTGAAATTTTTCAGATTAATTTTACTCCGGCATTTGTCCTTGACGTGCGCGGTTTTCCATTTCAATTTTTCCGAAACGCAAGGTTATGCCGGCACTCATGTAGCGGCTGTCGTATTTAGTGGAACTGAAAGCTTTGTAATAGGGGCTTTCGCGGTTGTACTCTCTTTTATTCCAATTGAAAATATCTCTTACAGATATAAATACAGAGAGTTTTCGTTTGAAAAAATCAGCTCGTAATCCACAATCGATGGAGTAGGTGGCTTTATTTTCCATATAGAGAGATTTAGTAGGAGAACTATAGTTAGCTGAGGCGTTAATTTCGAGTATTTTGAATACTTTAGCCCAATAGTTCAAACGGAAGCTGTAGGAGAAGCTTTCGGTAACTACGAGGGTGTCATTACGCAATGAAGTGGGTTCGTAGTCGAATTTGGTTTTGGATTGAGAATGATAAACATTGGTGTAGAAGCGAATATTCATAAAGGACTTAAATCGGTAATTAAATCTAAATTCGCCACCGGCACGATATCCGCTACCTGCATTTACCGGCATGGAGTAAGTAACCATACGACCGTAGAAGTCATGATATATAACATCGCTCAAAGAGTTTATTTCATTTTTGCTGTAACTATAATAGCCTGATAGGCTTACATCGCCAATTTTTTTGAAATACTTCGACCATCCTCCATCAACCGAGTGTGTATAAGTGGGATTTAATAGGGGGTTGCCAAAAGAATAACTTTCCTCGTCGTATATGATAAAAGGACTTAGTTGGTAGGCACTTGGATAGGCTATGCGTCGGGTGTAACTGATACGGAAATTATGCATGCTCTTTGTCCGATAGCTTATGTGTAAGGAAGGGAATAAACCCGGATAAGTGGTTTTTACATTGTCGTCGGGAGAGTTTAGAATTTGATAATCCATTTGTTGGAATTGAAAGCGGCAGCCTACATTGACGGTGAAATTACCTATGCGCTGCCTTACACTGAGATATGCTTGCAGGGAGTTCGATAGTGAGAGATTCTCTTTGAAACGCAGAGAGTCTAATTCATAGGTAGTTGTTCCCGGGATTAGCGTGTCTTGAATCGATAGGGAATGGTTTTGACTAACATTTTCTACTAATCCCAAAGAGATTTCCCCCTTATCGGAGTAGGGGATCGAATAGTCTATTTGAGCATTAAATCCATATGAATTGCCCTTGTTATTTTCTTTTTTGTTTTTATCGAATATATTATATATCTGATAATCTCTTATATAGTCGTTGGTTGAGCTATTGTTTGAGAAGTTTCCTCCCATACTTATATGGAGGTTGTGTCCTTTGTTGTTAAATTTATGTTGATAGCGTAAATTACCGTATATGTTATTGTTATGAAATGTTTGTTGATTATGACTCGTATAGTCGTAGGTGGCTTCCGTAGGAAAATACTCTTTACGATAGTATTCACCGTCAAAAGCACTGTTAGATTGGCTGATATAACCATTAGTCCAAAATGAAAGGGTGTTCATTGTGTCGAATTCATAGGATACATTTAAAAAGAAATTACCGGAATAAGCGTTGTTCTTATTTTCATTTTCATAACGTTGATAAGAAGCTGTATCTTTTTGATCATTGAACATCAGATGGTAGCCGTTCCCTTGAGATTTATAATTCATTAAACTTCCGTTAAGGTAAAGATTTATCGAAAGTTTTTTATTTGCCCACATAATGGATGCCCAAGGGCTTAGCAAGGGGCGTGTGGAGGCAAAGATGCCAAAACTCAGGAAACTGTTTCGTAGGATTTTTGAAGTGGTTACAATATTAATGATACCTCCCGTTCCTTCGGCGGCGTATTTTGCCGAGGGATTGGTTATTACTTCAATGCGATCCAAGGTATTGGCCGGTAATTGTTGAATATAAGTTTTTAGGTTTTCAGCACTTAATTTGGAAGGTTTATCGTTTATCCATATTTCCACACTCGATACCCCGCGTAAGCTCACATTGCCTTCAATATCGACTTCTATGCCGGGGGCTTGTTGTAGCGCATCCGATAGGGTGCCGGTTTGTATACCTGCATCTTCCGTAACATTGTAAATCATTTTTTCACCGTCAAAGACGTACACCGGCTTTTTTTCTACAATGGCTACTTCTCCCAATGTGGCGGATGCAGGTATCATACGGATACTGTCTAAATGAAGGGATGTTTCGCCGGCTTTACAATAGATAGGAAGGTAATGATGTAAATACCCTACATAAGAAGCCCGAAGGAGGTAGCTCCCGGAACGAACTTCCGTAAGGACAAAACGACCCCCTTCGTCGGTAACGACTCCTTGAATCATGCTGCTGTCAGTGGCATGCAATAATGCAATATTGCCGAAAAATAATGCTTCATGGCTAAGACTGTCTATTAACACTCCATCTATCCTTATCTTGTTTTGTGCCTTGCTAAGGGTATGCATGCAGCATAAAAAAATCAATATATATTTTATGTATTTCATATGGAGGCTTGTAGTACTACTGTTACTCGAACAGCAAAAATACTTAAAATTTTATTATAAATTATATAGTGTAATATATATGTAATTACTAATGTCCGATAAAATCCAACAGATTCTTCGTTACGCTCAGAATCTGTAACAATATCGGAATTTTTATCGGACAATAATAATATGTAATATTAAAAAGCTGTAATATTTTGTTTTTATAGATTGAACATTTGGAGAAGATTCAATGTTTTTCATTTGTTAATAACTTATAAAATTCATTAAATATGTTAAGAAAATCCTTCTTTTTTTTGTTTACAGCCTTTATATTAGTAGCTTGTGATGCGAAACAAACAGAACAAATAGAATCGTCAGATTCACAACAAACATCAAATGTTGTTGTGGAAACGATTATGAATCGACGCAGTATTCGTTCTTACAAGCCGGAGCAAATCAAGCCGGAGGAGTTGGATGTTATCTTAAAATGTGGTATTAATGCCCCCAGTGCGCGCAATCGTCAACCTTGGGAGGTAAGGGTAATCCAATCCAAAGAAACGTTAAGCAAGTTAAATACGGATTATATCAATTATACTAAAATACAAAATCCCGAATTAGCTGATAGGGTTCCTGATTATGATGTGTTGTTTGGAGCTCCTACTTTTATTTTGATAGCCGGCGATACGACCGAAATGTATGCTCATAACGATTGTGGCATGTTGGTTCAAAATATGTTGCTGGCTGCGGAATCTATGCAAATAGGTTCTTGTGTGTTGGGAGGAATTATCCGATATATCAATTCACCACAAGGTCAATCTTTCCGTGATAGCTTGCTTTTGCCTAAAAACTATAGCTTGTTTATTGGTGTTGTACTAGGTTATAAAGCCGAAAAACCGGACGCAAAACCGCGAAACGCATCTAAAGTACAAATAATTTCTTAATAGGTTAATCTTAAATTAGTTGACTCTTTGCTGGCATATAAAATGGGATGTATAAAAAGATGAAAAGCTGTCTAATGAAAGACAGCTTTTCTGTTAAAACTTTTAAACCAATGAAAAAAACTCTACGTAAATTAAGCCATTTTGTTTAATTTAATCATCAATCCTGATTTTAAATTAGCGGCTTTATTCTTGTGTATCACACCTTTTTTTGCTAATTTATCAATGAGTGATACCACCTCAGGCATCTTTTCTTTAAGTTCGGATGCTTGCTGTATGTTTCTTGCTTTCTTAAGTGCATTACGCATGGTTTTAGCCCAATAACGATTTGCTAAACGTTTCTTTTCGTTTTGTCTGATTCGTTTTAGTGCTGATTTATGATTTGCCATTCTTAATAAATGTTTATAATGATATTATTCTTATTTTTTTTCGCATGCAAAAGTATAATTTTTTTTGATGAGAAGTGGATCTTTTTAGGAAAATTTTACAAAAAAGGTTTATATGCCTAATAGTAAATAAAATAAGCTTACTCAAGCATTAAACTCATATAAGGATGTGCACGGGTGAATTGTTTAAAAATTGTTTCAGAATCTTCCAAAGGATATCCTAACAACAGTTTGGTTAACTGTCTTATGTCTAATTCATAAGGGGATTGATTGTCGGGTAACTGATGTGGATTTATTGAATAACATTGTCCGTTATTAATGTAATAATTCTCCTTGTTTTGAGCAATATCTTTGTCGTGGATGGAAACAATTATAGAGATGTGCGGATGAGCTGCTGCATAGAGTTGTAGTAAAGTTTGGGGAATCAAGATGCGCGCCATACCTTTACTGAACAGATTTTGATGGTTGTTCGCCGGTTTTTGCCGGAGAATATGCTTACAGTTATAATGAAGAGTGATTTCTTGCAGGAAAATCTTTTCTATGGTTGAGTCGGTGCATAGCATTTCTTTTATACTAATGAGTGAATCCTGCCTGATGGCAAAACATAAACCCTGTATGGTGTTGTTTTGAAGAGCTATAAATATGTTTCCATTATCTAATTGAAAAGAAGTATAAATGGCTTTGAAGTCATGAAAACTTTTCTGAATGCACAGATTCCTTTTCGAGTTCTGTAAGGTATAAAATTGATAGGCTTCCTTTAGTCCTTTACTTGTAAGGATGCTTATTTGGGTATTGTAATTTTTAGTCGCGTTGTTTTGGTTCTTATAGCTTAGCTTTTCTTCTGAATAATCAAATGCGGGGGTATAATTTAATTTTTCATAGAACCGTATCAGCCAATTTTCTTGCGGAATAAGAGTGCTTAGTGAAATTTTTCGTTTTTTCATCTCATGAAAAGCATACACCAGCAATTCTTTCATAATTCCCTTGTTTTGATATTGCGGTAAAGTGGCTGCACCGGAAATATAGGCGGTCGGAATATGTTTGCCATAAAACGTCATGGCATAGGGCAACATTTGTAAACAGGCTACAGCTTTCCCTTCCAAAAGATAAATCAAGGTGTTTTCATTTTTATATTTTGCGTTGAAATAAAAATCGATAAACTCATCCGTATCCTCCGGGAAACAAGTTTTCCAAATGTATTTTACATCTTTTTTACTTAGATTGTCAGCATATACGATCATAGGTCTTCATTCAAAGTGGCCATGTGTTTTTTTAAAAGAATGCTTGGATGATAAGATAATTTTGCCTGACGTAATCCGGCTTCGTTTAAATCTTCTTCTCTGTTAACATAGGTAAAATGTTGCATTTCGTGTTCAACAAATTGTTGGTTAATCATAGTATAAGCTCCTTGATATTGTTTCAATGCTTTTTCAACTTGCACATCAAAGATTTTATCATTGATGGCTTGACCTATCGTAAAAGCAACTACTTGATTATCCACGCGCAAAACTCCACCTTTAAGACTTAACTCATCAAAAAGCTTTAAGGCAATTCTAACGGCACAATATTCTAATTCCAGTAAACAATTATCGCCCCCGCAATCATTTTCTTCCATCCATAATGTATGCATTTCCGCACAAGCCGAAATATCGGCAGCACTCATAGGTGTATATTGATAGGAATAACTATTCTTGAATTTATTAATATGGTTTCTTTTGGATTGGTATTTTTTCCCTTTTAAATATAGCAAATCCTCTACCTTATATATATAATCAAACTGATCCCTCCTTTCTTCAAATGTAAATTGCTGAGGATATATTTCTTCGATTATATTTTTCATGTCATCTGTCAGATTAACCAATCGAAAAACAATCTTAGTCTCTCTGGTATATGCTATTAAAGCATCCATACTTTCTTTGATATTGTCATTTCCGATAGGAAAGTTGAATAAAGGGTTGTTTTTATCTTTCATTACCGCAAGAATCAGCATATCATTGATAAACGTATAATAAGGAGCAAATGCTTCACTCCAAATAATCATATTTGAAAAATTCCAATTGCATAAAAGAGAAGGATTTTGCTGCAATATAGGTTGTAAAAGTGTTTGATCGGTTAAACGTACAGGTTTAAATGTTATCATGAAAATAGTAAATTTAGTTAGAATATATACTAAATATTACGTAAACAACAAAAGTGAATTTTTGTTTGTCGAATAGGCAATCCGATTTCTGTTTATATATGATATTGAACGCAGGAAAATGACCTTACTATTTTTTTATGTTTTATTTCGCGCTGTTTGATGGATGTGATGTGCTTGTTCAATATTAAAAGCAGGTAAAAAGGATTGGCTTTTATTTTAGATATCAACCTAATTAGATAATTTTGTGTAACTTTGCATTTTTAATAATGTAAATTTATAAAGCTTATATATCAAGGTAATGAACAAGAATAACACAATAAAGAAACACTATCCTTCTTCTGAAAAAGTATATATACAGGGCAAACGTTTCGACATAAAAGTCCCTATGCGTAAGATTACATTAACCGATACAGTTGAAATAGTAGAGGATAATAAAAAGTTCACTCCAAATGCTCCGGTGTTTGTATATGATACCAGTGGCGTTTATACGGATGATAAGGTAGAAATAGATTTGGGAAAAGGCTTACCGTTGATACGTGAGTCATGGCTTATAGCGCGCAAAGATGTGGATGAATTAACGGAACTCACTTCCAGCTATGGACGAGAACGTTTACAAGATAAAAGTCTGGATAGTATTCGGTTTAAACATATTCGTATGCCCTATAAGGCAAAACAGGGAAGAGGGGTTACACAAATGTATTATGCAAAAAAAGGAATCATTACCGCCGAAATGGAATTTGTATCGATACGCGAAAATCAAAATGCGGAAGCTATGGGTATAGAATCGCATATCACTCCGGAGTTTGTACGTAATGAAATTGCCGAAGGTAGGGCCATTATTCCTGCAAATATTAATCATTTGGAATGTGAGCCTATGATTATCGGCAATGCCTTTTTGACTAAAATTAATACCAATATTGGGAACTCTGCTGTTTCGTCGGATATACAAGAAGAGGTTGAGAAATCCTTGTGGAGTTGCTATTGGGGAGGGGATACTTTAATGGATTTATCAACAGGGGCTAATATTCATGAAACCCGTGAGTGGATTATCAGAAACTCACCGGTGCCCATTGGTACAGTGCCTATTTATCAAGCGTTAGAAAAGGTTAATGGAGTAGCTGAGGAACTAACATGGGAGGTTTATCGTGATACTTTGATAGAACAATGCGAGCAAGGCGTGGATTATTTTACCATACATGCGGGTTTGCTTAGAAAACATATTCCTTTAGCAACAAAAAGATTAACAGGTATAGTTTCTCGCGGAGGTTCTATTATGGCTAAATGGTGTACAAAACATAAGCAGGAGAATTTTTTATATACGCATTTTGAAGAGATATGCGAAATACTCAAAGCATATGATACTGGGATTTCTTTGGGTGACGGTTTACGTCCGGGTAGTATTTACGATGCCAACGATGCCGCTCAATTCGGAGAATTAAAAACCATAGGTCAGTTAACAAAAATTGCTTGGAAACACGATGTACAAGTGATGATTGAAGGTCCGGGACATGTTCCTTTACATAAAATCAAAGTAAATGTAAGCAAACAGAAAAAGTTTTGTTTCGATGCTCCTTTTTATACATTGGGACCTTTGGTTACCGACATAGCTCCTGCTTATGATCATATTACTTCGGCCATTGGTGCAGCCTTGATAGGATGGTATGGTACGGCCATGCTTTGTTATGTAACGCCTAAAGAACATTTGGCTTTGCCGAATAAGGAGGATGTTAGAGAAGGTATTATTGCCTATAAGATTGCTGCTCATGCTGCTGATATTGCCAAAGGGCACCCTTTGGCACAGATTAGAGATAATGCCATGAGTAAAGCTCGTTTTGATTTCCGCTGGAAAGATCAATTTAATCTTTCCTTAGATCCTGCTAAAGCACTCGAATTCTTTCGAACAAGACATGGTGCTGATGAAAAAGATTCCTCTTTTTGTACCATGTGTGGACCGAATTTTTGTGCCATGCGTATCTCCAAGGATGTGAAAAATTGTATGCTCGATAAAAAGAAGAAAGTATAAACACTTATAAAACGGATTTCGTTTTTTTTACGGATATTAATCATAAACCTACCCGAAAAAGAAGGATAATCGCTTTTGGTGTTATAGTGGATTTGATTCTCCACAAATTACTTTTACGGTGTCCTTACCATTAAAGTAGTAAGCGTTTAAATCTTCGCAAGTAGATGCTTTGGTTGCACTTAGTGATTTTTCGTATTGTTTGATTTCATCTTTTCCATGATATTCAACACATAAACATGAATGTTTATCACAGGATAATAATCCGATTGAACATAACACAAAAAATCCTATCTTCTTTTCCATTCCAAAATATTTAATCGTGTATTAATAATAATCAATGCAAAAATACATTTTTTTTAAAAATAAAGTATTTCTTACATAAAAATATACCAAGCATTGTAACAGTTGAGTGGTAAATATCACAGCAATTATTTAAAAGCTGTTTCGCTTAATCCTTTACCGGTAAGCTCAAGTTCTTTCATATAAGAGGGAACTTTTTTGCCTAAATATTTATCAACATATAATTTAGCTAAATACTGCCCCAACATAAAACCATGACCACGTAAGCCGATCAATAGGCCATTATCAGGGTCGACAATATAACGGGGTTCGGTATAGTAGCCGCTCCAAACGGCATGAAAACCTATACTGCTTAGGTTGGGTATCCATTGACTAAATACTTCAGAAACGATTTCAAGAAAATCTTTGCTGTTGTATTTCAGGTTTTGGCGAGCTTCATTGGGATCACAACCCGGAGAAGCACATCCGATGACTTGACCGGTTTTCAGGAATTGTTGACCGTAAACAGCCGAAAATCCTTTGTAGTGCCGACGGTCGATAACCATATCCAAAGCATCTCCGTTTTTTCCCAAATTAGGCATACGACGTGTGATGAATGCTTGATGTTTTACCGGATATGAACCGGTTTCTATACCTAACATCTTAGCAAATTTTTCGGCATTACTCCCCAATGCATTTACAAAATGATTACAACAATATTCAATATATTGTTTGGTATGTGTTTGCACCAAGACATAATATTTCTCTCCTTGTTTTTTAACATTCAGGAGTTGGCAGTCTTCCATAATCATGCCGCCTTTATCCAAACCTTTGGCACGAACAAATTCAATGGTACGACCCGGTGTAGCTTGCCAACAATCATTTGCTATCAACGCATGAGAATAGGTTGTTAAATCGGGATTCCATAAGGGTGATACTTCTTTTTGAAAATCTTTCCTGTCGACCATATAGGCATCCGACCATGCACGCGAGGCATCCAAAGCACGGTAAGTGGCTTCGTCATGTACCAAATTTACGTAGCGAGTGGGTTTATAATCTATATTATATACCTTTTGAATTTCTTTGAATATTTCCAAATTATGTTTGGCGATATCGGAAATGTCGGGATTGGAAAAGGTAGGCCGTCCGCCTCCTATGTTACGCCACGAAGAACCTCTATCGTAATTAACAAGTAAACATTGTTTACCTGCTTCGGCAAAATAACGGAACAAAGCACTGCCTGCAATACCTCCTCCGGCAACTAAGATATCAACCGATTCTTTCTTAACCTTATCATTAGCAGAGAATACAAATGTTTCTTTGGCTTTGGTGTTAAACAAGTCCCCCAATGTTACCTGGTTGGATAATGGAGCACGAGGTGTGGAATCGCCGGTTACTTCAATGCCGTATCCCCTGAGGATTTGTTTGGCTCGCGGAATGCAACGTTTCCCTCGGCAGGGACCCATACCTAAACGGGTAATGTGTTTTAATTCATCTACCGATATAAAGGAGCGTTTACCGATGGTTTGCAGCAGTTCTTCAATGCTCACATCTTCGCAATGACAAACATAGGTTTCGCTTTCAATTTCTTGTGCCGGCTTAAAGCTTAAGGGTTTCGGATAGTTCGATTTGACAATAAAACCTCTTGCTTTTATCAAATCTTCACCTGAAAGTGTAGTGGCTTTGATACGGGCAACATGGGTTTTGTTTTTCTTTTTAAATATCTTTTCGATAATGCCTTCGCCGAGTTTTTGACCGTTATTGTCGACTAAAAACACCTCTGCCCCTTCTTCTGCGTTGTATTCTATCGGTAAGAACAATTGTGCTTTGGCAAGATTGTATCCGAAAATGGCCAATCCCGGACATTGATACACACATTCCATACAGCCTATACATTTGTTGAAATCAATAGCAGGAACCGTAGATGTGCTTGATTTGGTGATAGCACCGTGCGGACAGGCAAAAGCGCAAGGATTGCAGGCAAAGCCATACAAACAATCAATTTGAACAAAGGGTTTGGCTTGCATACGCTCCGGCGACGGCAAATAGGGTTTTTCTAAAATCCGCACCGGATGTTGTTGCGAGTCGATGTATTGTTTGGATATTTCCAAATAATCATCATAATTAAAGCGTTTGCCAATGCTTTGGGCAACCTCATAAGCAGCTTGTTTCCCTCGTAATACGGCACTGGTTCCTTCGCCTATGCGAATGGCATCGCCTATGCCGAAAGTATGGATGCCGAAAACTTCTTTTCCTTTAACCAATAATTGGTCGTCGGGCACTAAACCTGTACATATATTAATGATATCAATATCGTCAATAATTTTTTCGGTTCCCGGAATAGCTTTGAAGTCTTTGCATTCGGCGATAATGGCAGCCGTAATGCCATCGTGTTTTTCATTGGGTATGGCTTTTAACAATATGTGAGATGTTAAAACGGGAATACCCAAACGGCGTACACGGTTTGCTTGAACGGGAAATCCACCTTCGCCCGGCATGGCTTCGATGATGGCTTTGATGCTTGCACCAGCTTGCATGCCTTGATAAGAGGTTAAATAGCCGATATTACCGGCTCCTACGGTTAAGACTTTTTTGCCGAGGAGGGTATGTTCCTGATTCATCATTTTCTGGAAAACAGCAGCGGTATACACGCCCGGAAGGTCGTCGTTCTCGAAGGTAGGCATAAAAGGAATGGCGCCCGAACCTATCACGAGATATTCCGCATCCACATAAGCTATTTCTTGATTTTCGATGTTTTTAATGGCAATACGTTTGTCTTCCAAGATATCCCATACCGTTTGGTTGAGTAAAATCCCGTCGTGATTGTCGCCTGCTAAGGTTTTGGCAATTTCGAAACCCCTCATACCGCCGTATTTCTTTACTTTTTCGAAAAAGAAAAACTGGTGGGTTTGCATATTAAATTGCCCTCCGATAACGGCATTGTTATCAATCACCAAATTAGGAATTTGTAACTCATTGAGGGTCTCACGGCATGCCAATCCCGCCGGACCGGCACCTATAATGGCTACCGTTGTTTTATAAATCTTTATTTCTTGTTGACGGTTTTCACTATAAGTGGGTTGGTAATCTTTCGGTATTTCCCTTACTTCTTTCACACCGTCGACTTTGGTGATGCATATACGGCGAATTTCACCATCTACCAGCATTTCACAGGCACCACATTTACCGATGCCGCATTCCAAACTCCGTTGACGGTCTTGAATACTATGGCTGTGAATGGGAAATCCTGCCTGATGCAAAGCAGCAGCTATGGTATAACCCTTCTTTCCACATACTTTCTTTCCTTCAAACAAAAATTCGACGATTTCGCTCTCGGGTATGTCTAAAATGGGATGATTCTTTATTTCGTACATTTTATAATATCGTTATTTATATCTTGTTATATATATCTATATTTTTAAAAAAACAAAATGCAAAGGAAATCAAAATTTTTGTAAACTCACAGGGTTTTTAAGGAGAATGTTGAAAATAATGGGAAAAATTTATAAACAAAAAAAATCGTAAAATGGTTACCCCATTGATTCAATGTTTGGATTTAATGAATCATCCTTCCATTTTAATGGATTATTGTTAATTCGTGGCATACCTACGGCATGCCGCTTTTCTTCTTTATCATTTGTTTTACCGAGCGATTCATTCCTACGGAATGTTTTATACTTATTTAATAGATTTTCTTTATGTTAAGAATTATTTTAAAAACACTACTGTTCGATAAAATAAGTTATTAACGACAGATTCTTCGCTTTACTTAGAATCTGTTGAATTTTATCGGACAATGATGTTAAAAACATTAATCTCATCAAAAAAATAATTCTCCACATAAACAGCATTCCGTAGGAATGAATCGCTCGGTAGAAAATGCATTAACCTAACATTATCTTCGCATTCCGTAAGGAATGCTCCTCTGTTGTGGTTAAATAAAATAAACCCTGTAAAATACCTCTTTTTCATTTTCAAGGATTTCTGCCTTACAAAATAAAATTTTTCTAGTTACTAAATTAGAGATGTATTTTTTAAGAGGCTAGAACAACTATTAATTTGATATGCCGTGTCGTTTCGGATTATATGGTCGTAGAAGCGGGGTTTATCGAATCATTCAATACTACAATTTTTTGAATTAGCGTCAGGGAAACGACTGATTTGCAAGTTAAAAAAAGCATATGTGTTATCAATTTCCAAGAGCGCTCTTGACTTCGATCCGTGCGTTAGCAAATACAGATCGGGTAACGCTCGGATGCCATCCAAGAGCGCTCTTGACTTTTAGGCGAGTTCCATCGCTTGTCAGGGTTTGTGTTTTATTTTAAGCAATTTGGAAGCATCTCCAAAAAGCTTAAACACTTGTCATAATTTAATTCATAATAATTTACTCCTAAATTTATGGTTTCATAGTATTGGGATTGGTTCACTTTATAATACTCTTCTGATGGTATTTTCCAGAAATCACGACCCAATTTTTCTGTAATAAACCACTTTTCAAGTAATCGTGCAGCTCTTCCGTTTCCATCTCGAAATGGATGTATATGTGCAAATCTTAGATGAATCAACGAAGAGAAATAAAATACTTCTTTCTCGTTAAGGTTTGTAGAAATTAATTCTTTTATATCATCGAAAAATGTTTTCATTACTTGCTCGATAAATTCAGGTTCAATTGCCATATAAGCTAAGCCTGATTTTCCAAAGACTCCAACTTGTTCCATTCTATATTTTCCTCTTTTGCTTTTAATGAGTAAAGTTTCTGAAAATGTTTTGTGACAAGTCAATAGATTTTTCTCATTCAAGGGATTTTTTTGCGCAAATTCGTATGCTTCAATTAAATCCTCAATTTCCTTTATTTCTTTTCCCTGCTTAAATTTATCTTTGTTCAATTCATAGTTCATATAAGAATTTAAATCAATACTATTTCCCTCGATATTCGATGAATAAACAGCAGATGATCTTGTTAAATAGTCAAATCCTCTTTTGTTTTCAGAAAAATCAAAATTATGAATTAATTCCGGAATTTGATATCCAATTGTCCGGATATAAGTATCTAAATATTTTCTTTCAGTTATTCTCATTTAATCCAATTATTAAAACACAAATATATTCACTTTTATTGTCAAATCCTTTTGGCAACGTTAATTATTCTTTATTCTGTAAGGATTGTTTGGTGTTTTCGACCATAAAATGCAAACGGTTAAAGATATTGGCTTCGGAGGTTCCTCCGTCGAAATCCAAGAAGAGGAGGTTCATTTGGGGATAGATTTTTTTGATTCTTTTTTCTATTCCTTTTGAAATAACGTGGTTGGCAATGCATCCGAATGGTTGCAAGCTCACGGCATTAAAGATTTTGTTTTCGGCAAAGCTTGCCAATTCGGCCGGGATCAACCATCCTTCGCCGAAATTGGCAGAGAGGTTGATGATTTTGGAGGCTAATTCGGCATCATGGAAAATGTCGGCGAAGGGACGATAATACCGGAATTGCTTTCCAATTTTGTCAAATCGTTTGGCACATGCATACACGATTTTGTAAATGGTGTCGGTAATAATTAGGGGCAAATCAACTTCTTTAATAAAATGCATTTTGTTGATATGTTTATTCACAAAACTATTTATAAAGAAATTATACATTGATGGAGCTACTACTTCCACGCCTTGGTTGGAGAGCCATTCCAATACATTCTTATGACTAAACGAATTGTATTTCACATAAATTTCGCCTACTACTCCTATGATAGGGATATTGTCGTTATGTTGGATATTTGCATCGAATTCAATAATGGCTTGTTCGAATAAGCGCAGCAATCCTTTGGTGCTTCTTTTCTTGATTAATGGTAAAGCGAGGTCAATGTATTTAATACGTAATTCCTTGGCAACACCTTTTGTTTTTTCGCGTACGACGGCGGCATAGTATAATTTAAAAATACAATCGGTATATAATAATGAAAAGAGAGCAATGGATAGGTTTCCGGTTATTTTCAATTTAAATCCGGGTTGTTCGTTCATCATGTCGTTGCCAAAGGCAACGGAAATGACCGGAATAGTATCGTATCCGGCAGTTATTAAAGCATTTTTAATAAGCGCGATATAGTTAGAAGCACGGCATTGCCCCCCTGTTTGTGTTATACCGACAGCAATTTCGTCGAAATTATAGTTGCCACTTTGCAAAGCTTTGATTATACTGCCTATCACAAGAGTGGCGGGATAACAAATCTCGTTGTTTGCATACTTTAATCCGATCTCGGCAGCTTCTTTATCGGCATGGGGTAAGTTCTCAAGTTTATAACCCATGATTGAGAAAAGGGCGGGAAGTAATTCCGAATAACCCTCTGCAAAATAAGGAGCTATGATGGTTCGATATTTTTCCGATTTGGTAAATGCGGGTAAAGTTTTAAAAGGAATATATCTTCTTTCTCCCCCACTGAATTTCAAACTTTCCACTAAGGAGCGTATGCGTAAACGAAGAGAACCGATGTTATTTACGTCGTCGATTTTCAAGAGGGTAAGGCTTTTGCCTCGTCGTTTTAACACATCATTGATTTCGTCGATAATAAAGGCATCGGGTCCACATCCGAAAGAAGTTAATTGCACAAAAAATATGTTTTCGGTAGAAGTGGCTACATAATGGGCGGCTTTAAACACCCTGTTAGGATATGCCCATTGTGAGATGCTGTGAAGTTCTTTAAATACGTCGTCGTTGGAATATAAAACAATATTTTCGGTAATAACGTCTATTCCCATATCGGCGATGCACTCGGAAATTTTATGTTGAATCAGTGGATCAATATGGTAGGGTCGTCCGGAAAGCAGTATGACCATGCGGTTGTTTTTCTTGGCATTTTCAACTATCTTCCGGTTTTTCTCCGCCAGGATTAATAAATAATCTTTTTGCGCTTTTAGGGCTTTATCGATGGCTTGTTTAATAACATGTTTCTCTATTCCAAGGTATTTAAGATAAGCAGTACATGATTTTCTTAATAATTTTTCGTTTTTAAAACTAACTGTCGGAGCATCCAAAGGGATGTTGTATTTATTTTCGGTATCGATGGAGCTTTTAATTACATCGGAATATCCTGCTACAATGGGACAATTATAACTATTATGTGCTTTTGGCGTTTCAATGGCTTCGAAGATTGTGTAAGGATACAAGATTCTATCCACCTTTTTATCAACCAAATCCATGATATGACCATGCATTAGTTTAGCCGGGAAACAAATGTTATCCGACATAATAGAAGTGATTCCTTTTTCATAAAGGCGATTGGTCGACACTTTTGACAAAACGGGTTTAATGTTGCATTCGGTGAGCAGCGTATACCAGAAAGGATAATGCTCATACATGCTTAATGCACGCGGGATACCTATGTTTAGTTGAGGTTTGGTAATGAATGTCGTGTTGCGGTTAAACAATAATTTATATCGTTCTTGATGTTGATTAACTCCTCGTTCGGAGTCTTCTTGTTTATTAGAATATATTTTCTCACAATTATTTCCAGAATAGAAGATATTGCCGTTGGCAAAGATAAATTTCTTTACTGTACATTTGTTTTCACAACCCACACATACCTCGAAGTCGGAACTATAATTTTGGGAGTGAATTAGTTCATCTAATGTCAATACTTTATTTCCCGCTTTATAATTGGTTTTGGCATACAGAGCAGCGCCATAAGCTCCCATGAGTTCAGGGATATCGGAAAAAGTAACATCAACACCGGATAAAAATTCCAAGGCTTTTACGATAGAGAGGTTGCGAAAAGCACCTCCTTGTACGACAATATGTTCGCCCAGTTCTTTTACGTCTTTTAGTTTTAATACTTTAAATAAGCAGTTTTTAACTACTGAATAAGAAAATCCGGCAGCGATATCGGCAATATCGGCGCCTTCGCGCATGGCTTGTTTCACTTTTGAATTCATAAACACCGTACAACGTGTTCCTAAATCATAGGGATTTTTAGCATAACAAGCTATTTTAGCAAATTCCGCTACGGGATAATTCAACATATTGGCATAGTTTTCAATGAAAGATCCGCAGCCGGAAGAGCATGCTTCGTTGATTTCTAATCGTTTAATAATCCCATTCTCGATAAAAATGGCTTTCATATCTTGTCCGCCTATGTCTAAGATAAAACTAACTTCGGGTAATATTTTACGTGCGGCAAGGTAATGTGCTATGGTTTCAATAATGCCTTGGTGCAGGTTAAAAGCCGTTTTTATCAAATTTTCCCCATAACCTGTAGTAGTACTGCTGACAATTCGGATTGCTTTGTTGTGTTTATTGGCTTCTTCTTTCAGTTCGATTAATCCTTTTATAAAGGCATGGAAACTATCACCTTCGTTTCGTAGATAGGTGTTGAAAATAATGTTTTCGTTGCTATCGATTAAAACGATTTTAGTGGTAGTGGATCCGGAGTCTACGCCTAAATAGCAATCTAAGGAAGCTAATTCATCCCAATTAACTTTGGGTACAAAATGGTTGTTTTTTTTATGTTTCCATTCGTTTAAGTCGGTTTCGTTTAGGAATAAAGAAGGCAAGTTCCCTGTATCCTTGGTTTGAAGTGGATTACTACTTTTATTTTCGAGTAACTCCATTATTTCTGTTAATGGGAGGGTATGATTGTTTGTTGTTCGAGGACTTAGGGCACAACCCCAAGCCGGAATTAAGGCTGCATTTTCAGGTAAAATAAAATCATTATCTTCCAATGACAGCTGATTGATAAAAGCTTTTTTTAATTCGGGAAGAAAGGCGAAAGGACCTCCACATAGAAACACTTTGGGTTTCACATCGGTTCCTCTCGACAAAGAGGCAATCACTTGAATGGACACAGCGTTAAATACGGAAGCTGCTATGTCGTTTTTGCTTACCTTTCGACTAATTAAGTTTTGAATATCAGTTTTCGAAAACACTCCACAACGTGAAGCAATGGGATAGATGGTTTTAGCTGTAGTTGCTAAGGTATTTAATTCAAGGGTGTCAATACCTAATAGGGTAGCGGTTTGATCGATAAAGGCACCGGTGCCGCCGGCACAATTTCCGTTCATGCGAATGTCGGGCGATTTTCGTTTTTCAAAAAATATCATTTTTGAATCTTCACCGCCAATGTCAATCAGGGTATGTACATCGCTAAACTTTTGTTTTATTAATTCTGCTGAAGCAACCACCTCTTGTACAAAAGGAAAGCCTAAAGATTCGGCGTAACCCATCCCTACTGAGCCGGTTATTGTGATATCTAGATGACAATTGTTGAATTGTTGATATAATAGTGTAAAGCTTTCTTTCCCTGCTTCTTTGATGTCGGTATTATGGCGTCGATAATCTGAAAAAATAATATTTCCTTCTCTATCAACTACTACTAATTTGAATGTAGTAGAACCAATATCTACGCCTGCTTGAAATGTGAGAGCCATAATACTTTATAAACGTTTATCCATTATAGTTTTCCTTTCAATGAGTTAAAATTCATTTTAGCTTGTTCGAGTTGGATGTTGTGCAGTTGTTTGTTTAAAATAACTTCGTTCAATGCATTCACTTCTTTTATATAATCATTTGCGGTAATAACGCCTTCTTCTAATTGTTTTTTACATATATTAACAATAAAAGTTCGTTTGTCAATAATTTGTTCATCGCTAACGAGTAAGCTGCGTAAGCTTTCCATTTCGTTGAGTTTTTCCATCATTTTAATCCGCAGACTTTGATCATAAGTTTGCTTTTGTGAGTTAATTAAGCTTTTTTGAATTTCCAAAAAATCTTTTCCGCTTTTTGTGGCACCCCAAGCCGTAATGGGTACATGTAATTTAGCCCCTACCAAATACATGAAACCAAATTCATTGCTAAAAATATTATAAGTCGGACGACCATAAGCTGCCGATGCATAGACATTAATTTTAGGCATGCTTTGTCCGATTAATATTTTCTTTTGACATTCCAAAGCAGAGGCTTGTAAATTGAATAAAGTATATTCCGGACGATTGCTTTGTAGCGAAGTGTCGGGCCATGCTATATCTGAGAGTACGAATTCGGCTGTTGTTAAATCTTTTCCGGTAAATTCTGATAAAGCTTTACGCAAGGATTGTTGTTGCATTAGGACTTTCTTTTGCTCTTGTTCAATGCGCATTATTTCAGCTTCTAAGATATAAACATTGCTTTCGAGAATAATGCCATTGGCATATAGAGCTTTGAGTTTTTGCAAATCTTGTCTTAACGTGTGTATGCTCGAAGCAAATACTTTATCATTTTCTTGCAAATATAATACGGTTAAAAACATTTTTCCTATCTCTTCTTTCAGACGGTATGTTTCAATATGCACATTTTGCACAGCAATATCCGAGCTGATGTCTTCAAATTTTTGTTGACTCTTTGCCATACCTCCATCCCACACTTTTTGTGTTAAATCTAAACCTACCAAGTATTGATCCTTATGTATTGGATTTTCAAACGCTAAATAGGAAGGACTCGTGCCATTTGCTCCCATAATTTGTATATTTGAAAAATCAAGCGTGGGGTGTTGGTAGTTCACGCTTGCCTGTATGCTGATTTCCGGAATATATGATTTGATGATTTGATTTTTTATTTTTCTTAATTTTTCTAAATCATTCAATTCTATCGATGCATTTGATTGTTCAAATGCCCACTGTTGACATTCTTGCCATGTTACGGTATTTTGTCCAAACAGTTGGCTGGATAAGCAGATAATAAGTATAAATAATATAAATATTTTTCTTAGTTGCATAGTGTAAATTTGACAATATAATTACGGAAATAAATATGATTTATTGTTTTTATGAAAAAAAATTCATTATTGTCTGACAAAATTCTGACAAAATAATCTACGTATCTTCTAAACAGTAATATCCGGCAATCTGTTCCTTACTCTAATCATTTTTTAGCATTCTTTTACCTATCTTAAAGCATAAATAATATGCAGAATGAGATGCAGTTAAAAGCTTTAAGAATATAAAATAAAAACATGGAGCCGTTTTTCGGAAAACGTCTCTATGTTTTATTTTTCTATAAGTATACGATTTTAAAACGTCTTCATGTTTTGAGAAAAACGTCTCGGTGTTTTGTTTTTCTAAGATGTTAAAATTAATTCTTTTTTCATTCTATTATAAATATATACTTATGCAACAGTGTTTTTCGGGTATAAAATCATTTTATCTAAAAGGAGGTCAAAATAATTTTTAGTTAAGTCAACGAAATGTCGCCTTTGTTATAAATAATTAAACGTAAGAATTTAATTTAATGTATATTTGTAGAAAATTTAATTAAAAAGAAATATCTTAAATATGAAGCTGTTACATTTAACAATTGCATTGATGTTTATGCTTCTGCCCTTATCGTCGATAGCCCAAAACGATAGCGTTTACATCAAACCCGATAAAATGCCTGAATACGTAGGCGGGGAAAATGCGAAAAATAAGTTTATTCAAAAAAACCTACAGTATCCTAAGAATCCACGACATAAACATATAAACGGTAAAGTGGTAGCCGATGTAATTGTGGAAAAGGATGGAAGTTTAAGTAATATTCGTATTTTGCGTTCGCTCGATCCTGATTTTGATAAGGAAGTAAAACGCGTCATATCGATGATGCCGAAATGGAAACCGGCCTACCATCAAAATCAACCGGTTCGAGCGCGCATTAACATTCCCATAGTTTTTATATTAACGGACGATAACTAAAAAGAATGTATTTATGAATAAAAAGATTGGAATTTTAGGTTCGATGCCTGAAGAGGTAGAGGAGGTAGTTTCGTTATTAAATAATGTGAAGAAAAGAGCAATCGGTCTGCGAACCTTTTATGAAGGGGATTATAAAGGTACAGAGGTGGTTGTAGGCATATCGGGTTGGGGTAAAGTGGCATCGGCGGTCAGTGTTTCGGTTTTAATTCATGAGTTTCATATTTCGGAATTGATATTTACCGGAGTAGCCGGTGGACTGCAAAAGGATTTACGTATAGGCGACATTGTGGTAGGGAGTAGGTTGGTTCAACACGACATGGATGCCCGGCCTTTATTGAAACGTTTTGAGATATCAACATTGAATCAGATATTTATGGAGTCGCCACGAGAACAAGTAGAGACTGCCAAACAAGCCGTTGAATCATTGATTCAAGATGATGATTTTTATGCACATCTGAATGCATTGGAAAGTTTACAGCTTCAGAAACCTCGTTTATTTGTGGGTGATATTGCGAGCGGAGATCAATTTTTTGCGTGTACCATGCAAAAAGAAGCCTTGTTGTCGGTGCTCCCTACAGTTTTATGTGTTGAAATGGAAGGAGCTTCGGTAGCTCAGGTGTGTTGTGAGTATGCGTTGCCGTTTACAATCATCAGAATAATTTCCGATAGTGCCGATGAAAATTCTTCTGTTGATTTTGTTTCTTTTATAAAAGAAATAGCCGGAAAATATTCGATAGAAATCATTAAGCATATCTTGAATCATTCGTTTAGGAATAAAAAAACGGGTTGATTAACAACCTGTTTTAGCACTTAAAGCTTAATTTTATTGTTTTATAAATTTTCTTGTGATGATGTCGTCCTGGGTATATATCTTCACGAAATAAATACCGTTATTAAATTGATTCATTTCAATGATTTCATAATTGCTTTTTCTTGAAATAATAGGTTTTCCTAATAAATCTACAATTTCCACTTTTTGGACTTTAATATTTTTAATTTCAATATACAATACATTTCTAACGGGATTAGGGTAGATGGATAAAGAAGCCGGTAGTACAGATCCAATATTAGCAGTTGAATCGTATAAGAAATGATATTGCCATAAATGAATAGGGAATTTTTCGTTGATAGGAGGTTGGATTTTAAAGTCCATGCTCCAATGCGGGTTGGTAAAGTCGGATGCATTTAAGCCGCTGCCGCCGCCTGTTCCCACAAAGCCTTCGCTTGTCATTTGGCCGACAGGTTGAGGAATCATATCTTCTTCTCCTATAGCAGAGGAATCATGTCCTATGCCTCCTAAGGAAGGGTAGTAGGAGCTACAATAGTAACAATTGTCGAACCTTCCTGTTTTTCCGTTAATGCCACAAAAGTTTCCGGTAATGTTTCCGGTAATAGGATTGGATACCATATAGGCACTTTTCACTTTCCCGTGGTTTAAACCTACAAATCCGCCGTTAATACCCACGTTGTTGTCTTGATTATCTTTAGAACCATTAACAGCGCCGCGAGAGTAGCAATAGCTAATAATCAATCGATTATCGGTGGTGTCGTTAATGCCTACAAAACCGCCACCATACATTTCGTTGGCTGTAACATTTACTTTAGCATAGCAGTCGGAGCAAGCGGTATAACTGCCATGGCCTAAAAATCCACCTACAGCAGTATTTCCAACTACGGTACCTTGTTCAACGTAGCATGAATCAAATACAAAGTATTTTGCATAGCCTACCATACCGCCTACGGCTTTGTTGCCTGTAATATTGACATTTTCCAAAAAAAGATTAGCTACGTGAACTTGACGGGTAAGATCTCCTTGAGCAAATCCTAACAATCCAACATAGTCTCCATTATTGGAGCCTGTTATCGATACTTTAATGTTGCTTATGGTTTTCCAATTTCCTTGTATAGCTCCTTTAAAAGGATTGTATTCTGTTCCAATGGGAGTCCATTCGTGATTGTCTAAATCGATATTTTCTGCAATGAGAATTAATTCTGTATAAAAGTTTGTTACAGTGTCTTTACATTGTTGAGCGATCCAAGCTAATTCAGCCCCATTGGTAATGGTGTATACTTTTTTGACAGGAATAACAGGGGTTATTGTTACTCCATCCCATTTTGTTTGAGCAAAGGAAATAGATGAAATTAAGAGTAAAATAAAAAGAGTATTAAATTTTTTCATATCGAATGATTTTTAATTATCTTATGTTTAACATTTGCAAAAGTAATAATTTTTTTATATAAAAGCAATGATTGAGTAAAAAAATATATTTCTGTAATTATTTATTAATGAACACTATAATTTGTTATTATTACTTAGAATGTGTTATGTCTTTAAGTTTATTAAAAAAAATGGCATCATTAAATGCATAAAATTAAATTTATTAGAATGGATAACCTACTCCCATGCTAAAAATTATATCATCCTTAACTTTGAAGGTATTATCTATCCATGGATGAGAAATATTATTGGCAGGATTATAAATTTGAAAAGCGGCATCGAGACGTAAAACGAAAAATGAAAAGTCTAAGCGTAAGCCGGCGCCTGCACCTAATGCGATTTCTTTATAAAAACGATTCCAATCAAATTCGGCACCTACTAAATCTGCATTTTTTCTAAAAATCCATATGTTTCCGGCATCTGCAAAAACGGCCATGTGAAGAAATTTGTAAATAGGGGCTCTGAACTCAATGTTACATTCAATTTTAATGTCGCCACTACTTTCTAATTTTGAAGATGCGTTATAGTAGGAGCCAGGACCTAAGGTGCGTAGTCGCCATGCACGCATGCTATTAGCTCCTCCTAAATAAAAACTCTTTTCAAAAGGAAGTGATTTTGAATTATAGGTAGGTACTCCTAAGCCGAAATCGGTATGTAAAACGAGGGAGGATTTTTTACCTATCATAAAATTATATGCAAAATCAATATTAGTAGAGATGTATCCGGCAAAGGGTATTCCCCAAAAATTATATTGGTTGTTTTCATCTTTTTGTGCCTTGAAAAGGGCAAACATTCCGTAAAGTAAATTTCCATATGCATCGGCATTGAATCGAAGTAAATAATAGTTCTTCCGCTTAATGCCTTTAAAACTACTATAAATTAACTGATAGCTTGAACCAAGAAGCAAGTGGTCAGTGTATTTTTCTTGTATGCGTAAACTTAATGTTTTCAGTTGTTGTCGGAAAATAGAATCAGGATATATTTTTATTAAATTGATATTTAATACCGATAAACTATGCGTAATCCTTGGCGATGTGCGCCATTCATAACGAAACCCGGTGCTGGTAATAAACCGTGAATAATGATCTTGTAATTGGAAATTAGTTCCAATGTTGATAATGGTTTTTGCTCGTATTTTTTTTGAAATATTCTGTTGTTTGACAGGAAATAGAAAGCGAGAAAACTCCAAGTTAATATCGCCACCCACTTCAAAGTTTCTGAACATCCATTTTTTTTGGTCGTTTTCGTCACTTTGTCGTTGGAATTCGTTGGCGTACATTCCGGTGATTGAAAATATCTCTCCTGATTTAAAGATATTTCTATTGATATATCCAATATTGATTCCCATTCCGAAGTCTTTGCCAATATTTTTACCTAGTAAATCATAACTTATGTCGTTACGTTCCATGGACGAAAGAGAGACATTGCAGTTTATATATCCGGAATCGGAATCATAATTATTTTGACTTTCAGGTGTTTCGGAATATGAAATTTTAATAAAATTAAAATTTTTCATGTCGTTATATCTGTTATAGCTTTGTTTTGCCTCGTCGACTTTGTATAAATCGCCTTGAGTAAAAGCTAAGGGAAAAACCAGTGATTTAGGTTTATATTTCACTTTATCGTGATAGAGTAAACGATAATGATTAGTATCTGTTTTATTTACGATTTCGGTATAATAGATAGTATCCCTTCTGAACGGAGTGTTGTTAATATCAGTATGTATGGTAATATCCTTGATAAAATATCTTCGGTGTTTAGCGGCAATAATGCTATCATTTTGTGTGAGTGTGGGATTGTTTATTTCAACGCTTACCTTTACAGTGTAATCTGTTAAATTACTGTCGATTTTAAAAATGATGTAATTTTCCGTAAAGTTAAAATAGCCGTGATTGTTTAAATAGGAAGATATACGATTTCGTTCGTTGGCAAATTCATCCACGTCGAAATTACTTCCTACTTTTAAAAGACCATTAATCGTATCTTTCATAATAAGATCGTATATAACATCATCTTTTATTTTATATGTAATGTCAGCAATTTTGCAAGCTTGTCCTGCTTCAATGTAATAATTTACTTTTGCTTTTTTTCTTTTTGTTTTGATTTTATAGCTTACATTCGATTCAAAATACCCTTTATTTTTCATAAAGAGATGTATTTGTGAATTAGAATATTCGATTAATGCGGTGTCAAGTAGTACAAGTGGTTCTCCGAAGTTTTTACGCATCCATTGTTTTGCCTTGTTGTCGTTGGTAGTGTCGTTAGGTGTCATGGCTTGGTAAATGCCGGCTTTCCAAAAAAACAAATTCAGGAATTTTTTATTAGGTGTTGGCCTAATTACATACATAATATCATCTACAGGAATTTCCTTTTTATCGGCTATCACCTTGTTTTTGGTGAGCATATATTCTCCTGTTTGTAATTTGCGTGTAGGAGTGCAAGCCATAAAACATAATAGTATTCCTATACTTAGGAATAACTTATTAAATGCTTGCTTTGTTTTCATATATCCGACGTTTATCTTAGATCAATTATTTCTATATTTTGATATTGTGAAGTATTGAAAATGAATAACTGATTGGAGAGTTTAGGATTTTTGATAAAGGAATCGAAGGAGTATGTATAGGTATATCCATCGAATTCTGAAATGCTGGTTTTGGTTATTTCTTTTTTATTTTTTTCGATATAAAGTCTGACTTTAAAAAAAGCGGAGTTTTGTAAAGGATATAAATCAATAATTTGAATAGTAACTCCTTTTTCAACGAATTCACGAACAAATGCTGAACGGTAGTATTTTTTATAGTTTGCTATGAGTTTAATGGGATTAATCGCTATTTCATCGTCTTGAGGATCATACAGGGAAATGTTTACTTCGTTTTGTTCAGGAAGGTAGTTCCACACATTAATGGAATCACAATATACATGTTGTGAGGGTATGATTAATTTGTATTTATCGCCTTTAATCCATAATTGACCTTTCGTACTATTAATGGTTTTCCCTTCTTTTACTGTTTGTAAAGAGAAGTTAATTTCAGCGGAATGTAAAGATATTAACTTTTGTTGAATCTCTTTAAGAATAACGGATGATTCGTCTTCTTTAAGTTTAGTAGTTTGAGGTTGAGCCCACAGTGGATTCAAGCTAAGGATAATCAAACCGATTAAAAATAAATTACTTTTCATGATACTGTGTGTTGTTATTGATTATCTATATGAAAAAATCGAACCAAATACGAATGCTTCTCTAAACAAGTCCCAATTCTTTTAATTTTTCTTCAAGCATCATGGGATCTTTTATTCTTACTTCACGAGCTTTGCTTCCTTCAAAGGGACCTACAATACCTACTCTTTCCAACTGATCCATAATTCTTCCGGCTCTGTTATATCCTAGTTTTAGTTTACGTTGTAATAGAGAGGTAGAGCCATGACCGCTGTTGACTACTACATACGCTGCGTCTACAAACATAGCATCTATGTCGCCATCATCTGCTTCTTGTGTGTTGTCTTCTTGTTCGTCGGGAACTTCCGGTAGGTATAGTGCGCTTGTAAAGCCATGTTGTTCCCCAATAAAATCACAGATTCTCTCTACTTCAGGAGTGTCGACCAAAGCACATTGTAAACGAATAATATCGTTACCTGTTGAAATCAGCATATCGCCTTTTCCGATTAATCGTTCAGCGCCTCCTGAATCTAAGATAGTACGGGAATCTATTTTCGAAGAAACTTTAAAAGCAATTCTTGCCGGAAAGTTTGCTTTGATAATACCGGTGATAATATTAACAGACGGACGTTGTGTTGCGATAATAAGATGAATGCCAATGGCTCGTGCTAACTGGGCTAAACGAGCTATGGGTGATTCAATTTCCCGACCGGCAGTCATAATACAATCGGCAAATTCGTCGAACACTAATACTATATAAGGTAGAAATCTATGCCCTTTTTCGGGATTTAATTTACGAGCTTTGAATTTTTCATTGTATTCTACGATATTACGACATTGAGCATTTTTCAATAAATCGTATCGTAAATCCATTTCAATGCATAATGAATTTAATGTTCTTACTACCTTTTTAGTGTCAGTAATAATGGCTTCATCTAAATCGGGAAGTTTTGCTAAATAATGACGTTCGATTTTTGAATACAGCGTTAATTCCACTTTTTTAGGATCTACTAATACGAACTTTAATTCAGCCGGGTGTTTTTTGTATAATAATGAAACTAATACAGCATTTAAACCTACAGATTTACCTTGTCCGGTAGCTCCTGCCATGAGAACATGGGGCATTTTAGTTAAGTCGAAAACAAAAACTTCGTTGGAAATAGTTTTTCCGATGGCGATAGGAAGTATCATTTTCCCTGAATGTTGGAATTTTTCGGCTTGGATAGTAGAACGCATGGGTACTATTTTAGCTACTGAATTGGGTACTTCAATGCCTATTGTTCCTTTTCCTGGCATGGGTGCAATGATACGAATGCCTAATGCCGACAGACTTAATGCAATATCGTCTTCTAAGTTTTTTATTTTACTGATACGTACGCCCGGTGCCGGTACAATTTCATAGAGTGTAATGGTGGGACCTTCAATGGCGCTTATTGATTGTATTTGAACTCCATAATTTGATAAAGTGTCTTGTATACGAATTTTATTGGATTTTATTTCAGCTTCTTTTTCTTCTAAAGTACGTATAGTGTTAGTGTATTCTTCCAATAAATCGATAGTAGGGAATTTAAATTGTGAGAGTTCGGCATAGGGATCATAAGGGGTTAATTCAACAGGAGGCATGTCTGAGTTTTCATCAAAACATTCTTCTGTACTGTATATTTCATCTTCATCTATGCTTTCTTGTTCATCGTCAAAAATGATATCTTCGCCGGGAAGGATCTCTCTATCATCAATGACAGTAGGAAAATTTTGAATCGTTTCATGAATCATGATTTCTTCTTCCTCTTGTTCTGATGATGTTTCTTGGCATTGACTGTTTATTTCGACCTCATTATGTATATTTGTATCTGCTATGTTTGCTAATTGATCTGTTTGTTTGTCTTTCTTTCTTTTAAAAAATGAAAAAATTGATTTTTTATTTTCACTCTCAATTGGTTCTTCAGAATCAGTCACAATTAGCTCTTCTTTTTCTTGAGGTTCTTCTTTATGGCTAATGAATTTAAAATTGAAACCTGCAAAAACTATTAATGTTGTTAATCCAATAAATATCATTAGAAGGATGAACCCGATTAGTCCGATAGAACTTTCAATAAGCGATGTGCTGAATTGGTTGCCTATATCGCCCCCCATCCAACTGAGTCTTTGTGATTGATCAAAAATAGCTCCTAAAACAAGTGAAAGCCACAGTATGGAAATAATTGTAGTAGTCAGAGTTTTAAAAGGAGGAAGCAAATGTCTTTTGCTAATTAAATAAATAGACCACAGAAAAAATAAAAAGATAAAACCCAAGGAGGCAATGCCAAAAGAATCTTTGATGAAAAAAAATGAAAAATACAATCCAAGGATTCCTAATTTATTTTTAGGAATATCGTTTGTGGATAAAGTTTCAAAGAAATTGCTTTTATAAATAGAATCATCGGCTTCGAATGTGCTAAAAAAGGAGATGAAGGAACAAAAAAGAAAAATACTAAATAAAAATAAAAAAATGCCGAAAATCAAATGTACTTTTCGATTTTTGAAAAAGTGTATGAGGGAAGGTTGTACATGCTTTTTCTTTGATACCGTACTCTTCCCTTTTTTCTTTTTCTTTTTAACGACTTCCTTGTTTTTTAATATTTTATTCGCCATAAATTAATAATAAGTTTGTCATAAATGGTTCTACCAAGTGTTACCTTGTTTTTACAGTTAAAAACAAACATATAAATAGTTGATTATGTGTTTGCAAAAATAGCAAACTATTTTTTTTAATACAAATTGTTTTGTCTTTTTTATAAACATATAAATGTTAATTATATAAAAGAGTAATATTAAATTTAGATTAGCATACTTGTTCTAATTTTACAAGTATTATAGAAATTAGATACACTCTATCAAAGTGTTTAGGCATATGCAAATTATCGGGCTATAAAAGAAGATGGAAAACGTACAAAAGAGTCAGATTCTTCTATGGCTATTTTATTGTCATTATATACTAAATAAAGTTTGTTGTTAGTATATTGCAATTCTATATCATAAATGCTTATTCCATATATAATCAAAACATGAGCTTTCTTTCGATAGCCTGCAAAGTTAGTGGGATTTTCCCATTGTTCTACTATGATATTTCTAGGATATTTTTCAGTTTGTTCCATCGAATCTGTTTCAATGTAAACGATGGGAAGTATGCTTGAGTCGATTTTAGTATCTGTTTTAATAATCAAATCAATTTCTGTTTCAGCAGAGTTGTCGTTGGTTTGAGTTGAATCATTGGTTTGTATGTCTTTATTTTCTTCAATTGTCTTGGTTTCTTTTTTTGATTTTTTTGTGGGTTTTGGTGTTGTAATTTGTACGCTATCTTTTTCAACTGTAGGAAAAGGAAATTGAATTTTATCAATATTGGATTGGGTAAACTGTTTAATAACACTAAAATATGCAATACCGGAAGCAATAAGCAGTCCTATAAGAACACCTATTCCCATATACAATAAATTCTGTTTTTTTCTTCTTGTTAACTTCATTTATTTAATTGTAAGAATAAATGGCAAGCGTGTTTGGATTTCTTTTAATGCATGTATAGTTTCCCAATACTCGTAGTATGGGTATAAATTATTGAATTTTAGAAATTTTATTTTATTTGAAGTGCTAGTTTCAAACAGGGAGGTTGTAAGGAGTTCAAAAAAGTCTTTCATGAGAGGTTGTTCAATAATAGAATAGTTTTTCATTTTAGCTTTATCAGCTGCAATTTGGATAGCGAGGTCTAAACCACCCAATGTATCGACTAAGCCGATTTTATACGCATCGCTTCCTGTCCATATTCTACCTTGTGCTATTGCATCAACTTCACTAAAGCTTAAATCTCTTCCTTCGGAAACATGATTTACAAAAGTGTTATAAACATTTTCTACATTTTTTTGCATGACAAGTTTTTCATAATTGTTCATAGCATGTGTAATCGAAATAGCATCGGAGTTTAGATTTGTCTTTACGTGGTCGGTAGTAATGCCGATTTTATTGGATAGAAATTTTTCGACATTAGGGATTATACCGAATACTCCGATGGAACCGGTTAATGTAGACGGCTGTGCTACGATATAATTGGCAGCACAAGCAATGTAATAGCCTCCGGATGCTGCATAATCACTCATGGAAACGACAATGGGTTTTTCTTTATTCGTTAAAAAGACTTCTCGCCAAATAATATCGGACATTAAGGCACTACCTCCTCCGGAATTTATACGAAGTACAATCGCTTTAATGGATTTTTCTTCCCGTGCTTTTTTTATTTCGTTGGCAATATTGAATCCGATATTTTCGTAATTACCTTCATCATCAATGATATTTCCATTGGCATATATAACGGCTATTTTATGAGGTGCTGTATTATCTTTGAGTATTGTTTTTTTATAATCTTTAATGCTTATTCTATTATAATCTCTTGAAGCTTCGACTTGTAGTTTGTGTTTAAGAAAAGCATCGTATTCGTCTCTGTAAGCAATAACATCAATAAATTTTTCGCTTAAAGCCAAAGGGGGGTTGTATAAAAACAATAAACTATCGGCTATACGATTGATGGTTTCAATTTCAATGCCTCTTTCACTATGTATGGCATTACATATATTATTCCATGTTGAGTTTACATAACTTTGCATTTGTTCACGGTTTGCATTACTCATTTTATCCAATATGAATGGTTCGACAGCGTTTTTAAATTCGCCGTGTCGGATAATCTGTGCATCGACATCCAATTTTTTTAATAGTTTATTAAAGAAAAGCACTTCGGCTACTAAGCCTTTAAATTCAATGTTGCCTTGAGGATGTATAAATATGCTATCAGCTGCGGTGGCAAGATAATACACATTCTGTGCCATCGTTTCAGAATAACTATATACAAATTTTCCTGTCTTTCGAAAATCCAATAAAGCATTTCTTATCTCTTCTATGCTTGCATAGTTTGTGAGTATGTAATTGGCTTGAAGTGAAATGCCTTTGATGTTATTATCAGTGGCTGCTTTTTTTATAAGGTTTAGAATGGTGTTTAATCCTATCGTTTTCGGGCTGGTATTTCCATAAACGTTTTCGAAAGGGTTGTCTATAGAACGTTCATTGATAATTCCATTTAAATCTAATACGAGAACAGAGTTAGATTTAACAGGGGTATGAGAAGGAGTTAATGATGCAATCCCTATGGATAAAAAGGTTATAAAAAGCAGAATCCATAAAAAAAGGATTCCAACGATAGTAGCTAAAACAGCTTTAAAAAAACTTTTCATGTTTCGTATTTGTTAGATTTATTGAAATTCTCTATAATGAACAAAATTAAAATTAAAACGAAGGGTAATGATATGGTGATTCAAACTTGTCCAAGGATAGTCAACATTTACACCTTGACTTTCTAATTCTTGTAATTCATTTTTTGCTAATTCCATGCGGCGCATAAATAATCCAATATTAAACCCGTAAGTAACTGAGAAAGTAAACGGCTTTCTTTCTTTAGTCTTTACAGAGTATTTCATCGGGAAGGATAATCCTAATTCCGGACGTAAATAGATATTCGACATATATTCTCCTTTATTTGTTTGAGCATCGCTTTGGAATTGATAAACGTTGGTGTCTTTGCCTGTGGCAAATTGAATGCTTATGCCGTAGATGAGTGGACTTAAATCAACAGTACCTATATAGCTGCAATGGAAACTGGCTATTAAACTATGAATATAAGCAGATTGGTAAGCATCACCTAATTTGTTTAATTGTAAGCCTAATTGATAAGTGAAACTTTGTTGCATAAAGCGATTACCTATGCCAAAATATTGACTGGCATTATAGCCAATACCAATAAAGGGAGTTTGAAGCAAACCATAAGTGGCTTGTGCCGTTATTCCATGTCGTATGACAGCAAAGCTTTTTCCTGTTATTGAGTAATTGTGTTTTTTACCTGAACGATTTACTTGTCCTATGGCATCATGTGTTAGTATGATTAAACTAAATAGGAAGGGTATAAAGAAAAGGTTCTTGCTGATATTTTTCATATTTATGTATTTAGAATGCAAATGCTTTATTTGAAAAGTTTTATTAGCCTCAATTCTTGATTTTAATTGCAAAAATAGAAAAAAAATATATATAGAACTCTTTTTGCACGCTTTATTTTTTTATTTTTGTTGAAATATTAATAGCGAATAGTTGTTTTTTAAATTTATTATTGTCAACTCTTTAAAGAATAATATATTAATGTAATTATGTTTAATTATGCCATATAAAGAAAAAAACATTGAGAAATCATTTTTTAGCATTGGCGAAGTTGCAAAAATGTTTAAAGTAAATACTTCACTGATACGGTTTTGGGAAAATGAGTTCGATGAACTTAAGCCTTTTAAGAATAAGAAGGGCACGCGCTATTTTACGCGTGAGGATTTGAAGACTTTTCAAACAATTTTTTATTTGGTGAAAGAAAAAGGCTATACCTTGCAAGGTGCCAAAGAAAAACTGAAAAGTGATCGATTATCCGTCGAAAAGAATGCGGATATTATCCGATCATTAATCAAAGTTAAAAACTTTCTATTAGACATAAAATCAGAATTATAGTTTTATTATGAAGATTCTTACACTTGTTTTTAATCATTTTTTAGTAAATACTTATTTGATTTACGCTGATAATAATGATTGTGTGTTGATTGATCCTGCTTGTAACAACGAAATGGAAGAACAAAAACTGCAGGAGGTGATATCAAACCATAAGTTATCAATAAAATATATTTTGTTGACACATACTCATATTGATCATATTGCCGGTTGTGAGTTTGCGAAAAAGATGTATCATAACGCTAAATTAGTTATGCATAAAGATGCATTACCTTTATATGAAAACGCAAATAATTTCACTATGGTAATGGGTTTTAATAAACAAAATTTACCAGAAGTAGATGAATTTATAGCAGAAGATCAATACATAGAGTTAGGTGAAGATAAATTAAAAGTCATACATACGCCAGGTCATGCCAACGGTAGTATTTGTTTGTATGCTGAAAAATATGGTTTTGTGGTTTCAGGCGATGTACTTTTTCTGCAAAGTATTGGTCGTTCGGATTTACCGGGTGGAAATCATCAAACATTATTAAATAGTATAAAAAATAAATTATTATCATTACCTCCCGATACAAAAGTCTTTCCCGGACATGGGGATGCTACTGATATAGCCTTTGAAAAAGAGAATAATCCATTTTTGTAAATACATTAAAGTAAATTTTATGCAAGATTTTTGTGAAGGATACGAAAGAAGAGATGTTTATAACAAAGAAATTACTGACAAACTCAAGATACATTATCATGCTATTTTAGAATTGTTAGGAGAAGATACGCAAAGAGAAGGTTTAATCAAAACACCCGAACGTGTTGCCAAAGCCATGCAGTTTTTCACCCAAGGATATCATGCTAATCCGCATGATATTTTACGTTCTGCCATGTTTAAGCAAGATTATAAGGAAATGGTAATCGTAAAAGATATTGAAATTTACTCGTTGTGCGAACATCACATGGTGCCCTTTTTCGGTAAAGCACATATTGCGTATATCCCTGATGGGTATATTGTAGGTTTAAGTAAAATTCCTCGTGTGGTCGATGCGTATGCGCGTCGTTTGCAAGTGCAAGAACAATTAACCACTCAAATTAAAAATTGTATACAAGAAACCTTAAATCCTTTAGGTGTTGCAGTAGTTATTGAAACACAACATTTATGTATGTCGATGAGGGGCGTACAAAAACAAAATTCAGTTACAACAACTTCCGATTTTACCGGAGCGTTTCTTAAACAGTATAATACGCGTCAGGAGTTTTTACGTATTATTGGAGCTAATTTACATTCCTAAAAAAAGAGAGATTGTTTTTGTGTCAATCTCTCTTTATAAAAAACAAACAAATGAAAACTATTTAACAGGAATATTCTTTAAAGTAGCTAATAAGAAATTCCAAAATTTTTCTACACTTTCGATATGTACTCTTTCGTCGGGAGAGTGAGGATTACGAATGGTAGGGCCGAAAGAAATCATATCCCAATTAGGATACACTCCACCTAAGAGTCCACATTCCAATCCGGCGTGGATAGCTTTGATTTCAGGAGTTTTTCCATATAAATCTTGATATGTTTTTTGCATGGTTTTCAAGATTGGTGAATTCATGTTGGGTTTCCATCCCGGATATGCCCCTGATAAAGTGATTTTTGCTTGTGCCAATTCAGCTATGGATGTCATTTTTTCGCCAACAGCTTCTTTGGCTGAATCAACAGAGCTACGTAATAGGCACATTATCCTTACTTTTCCGTTTTCGGATTTTACAATGGCTAAGTTGGTTGAGGTTTCTACCAAACCTTCCATCGAGTCGCTCATTCGCATTACGCCATTTGGTAAAGCATATACTACATTGATTATCGTTTCCTGACATACACTTCCCATAACGATAGAAGGCATTTCAGTGGCTTTCGCTTCAATAGCGAGATTAGGTTCCGTACCTGAAAATTCATTTTGGATGATAGATGTAAATTCCTTAATACATGCGGTAAATGCATTTACCTTTTCTGCCGGAACGACTACTTTGGCAAATGCTTCGCGAGGGATGGCGTTACGTAAACTTCCTCCGTCTATGGAGGCAATACGTATTCCGTATTCACGTACAAGGCTCTTTAATAAACGAATAATGATTTTGTTGGCATTAGCGCGGCCTAAATTGATGTCCATTCCTGAATGTCCGCCTTTTAATCCGGTAACAGCAATGTTAAATGCTTTCATCCCTTCGGGAACAGCTACTTCTTTATAATCAATTTCTATAGTAGCATCTAAACCTCCGGCACAACCTACATATAATTCTCCTTCATCTTCTGAGTCGAGGTTTATTAAGATATCTCCTTGGAACATATTTGGTTTTAGTCCGAAAGCACCCGTCATACCGGTTTCTTCATCAACGGTAACAAGTACTTCAATCGGACCGTGTTCAATATCGTTCGATGCTAATACAGCCATAGCGGCGGCACATCCAATACCATTATCGGCACCCAGTGTGGTTCCGTTTGCTCTTACCCAGCCATCGGTACCGATTACGGGTTCTATGGGGTCTTTGGTGAAATCGTGCACTTTATCCGAATTTTTTTGCGGCACCATATCTATATGTCCCTGTAGTATTACACCTTTGCGATTTTCCATGCCCTTTGTGGCGGGTTTACTGAAAATCAAATTCCCTGTTTCGTCTTGTACTACTTGGATGTTTTTTTGTTTAGCCCAATCCAACATATATGCTAATATCTTCTCTTCGTGTTTGGAAGGGTGAGGAATGCTGCATATTTTACTAAAGTTTTCCCACAATAATTGGGGTTTTAAATTTGACAAATTACTCATGTTTTTTTATTTTGATTATGTTAATATTATTTCCGTATGAAATTAGCAACGGGAAAAGACAAAACTTTATTTTAAAGAAGGAAGAATAAATTCAAATTAAATAATGTATATATCTTATGCAAAAGATAAGAATAAAGAAGAATGATTGTTTGTTTATAGTACAATTTTCACCGTCAATCCTCTGTTGAGCATAGTGTTGGCTATAGGCTCCAGTTTGGAATAAGCTCCATGCATCACATCGCATTTGCCATGGTTATGGGTGATAAATGCACACTGAAACGCTTGTTCGTAGGTGTGATGACAAAGCTCCATCAGTGTTTCGATTACAAATTCAAAGGTATTATGATCGTCATTGATAAGCAGAAGCGTATAAATGTCGTCTAATAATGCAATGTCTTCTTCCTCGGGTAGATGATGTGTTTTTTCTTTATTCATAACATCTTTACCAATCATCGTTTATTTCTTCTTCGGGTTCCATGCCTGTTTCTAAATTTTCCATAAGTGCTTTAACGCCTTCGTCGACTTGTCGTAAATGTTCGAAGCGTATTGGAATCCAATCTTTACGCGATTGGTCTAACCATATCTCTATAGGCAGGTTAGAGGCTCCTCTTAGATTAAAATCGGTAATGGTATAGCGGTAACGGTCGGGACGGGTTTCTATTTTTAAATTATAATACACCAATCCTGCCATAACAAATGATTTTCCGTCTTTGGAAGGGGTTGTTATTTTAATGCTTGATGAGCATTCGATGACGTTGTTTTCGGCATCGGCTTTTTTAATGACTTGTGAAGGGTTTTTATAATATTTCTTCACCCATGCGTATGCTCGTTGATATAAATCCTCGGCACTCCCTTTCATGGGAATTGCATATTGATATGTAATCAATTGTGTATGTTCATCAATCGGAAGCAGAGGAGGTAGTATGGAATCTTTTTTTTGTCCTATCACAAAGGATGTTTGTAATGATAATAAGAAACAAATCAGAAAAGCTTTACTCGTAAATCTCATCATAAATCAACTTTTTCTTTTTCTAACGTAAGTTCTATAGTAAAAATTATATATATGTTTATCATCGCTGGGATGAAAAACATTTTCCACTAAGTTCCATTCATTAAAATCGATAGGAGGGAAAAAAGCGTCGGCATGTGGGAATTCGGTATCCATGGATGTAATATAAAGTTTATCGCTTAAGGGATAGAACTGACGATAAATGGATGCTCCTCCTATAATAAAATTTTCTTCATCTTTATTACACAGGTCTATAGCTTCGTTTATGGAGTAGGCCATGGCACATCCCGGATAGGATATTGCTTTGTTTAGAGTTAAAACAATATTCCTCCGACGGGGTAGGGGCTTAACAGGGAGTGAAAGATAGGTGTTTTCACCCATTATTACGGTATGTCCGGAGGTGATTTCTTTAAAGCGTTTTAAGTCGTCGGAAAGATGACAGAGCAATTGGTTGCATTGTCCTATTTCCAAGTTTTTTCCGGTGGCAACAATGATTGAGAACATGGGCTTAGCTTTTATGAGATGTTAGATTTTAATAATTGATACAGTCTGTATTCGATTTCGTCGATGGCAATACGCTCTTGTTTCATGCTATCGCGTTCGCGCAGTGTAACCGTATTATTTTCCAGTGTTTCGTTATCGACAGTAATGCAAAAGGGAGTGCCTATGGCATCTTGCCTGCGATATCGTCGGCCGATAGCATCTTTTTCGTCGTATTGACACATAAAATTCGTTTGCAAGGTGGTGAGTATCTCTCTGGCCTTTTCGGGCATGCCGTCTTTCTTCACCAAAGGTAGGATAGCCACTTTCACGGGGGCAAGTATAGGGGGTATTTTCAGTAGCGTTCTGCTGCTATTGTCAGGAAGTATTTCTTCGGTAAACGCATTACTGAGGATAGCTAAAAACATCCTATCCAAGCCAATAGAGGTTTCGATTACGTAAGGAACATAGCTTTCGTTGGTTTCGGGATCGAAGTATTGTAGTTTTTTACCTGAATGCTGTTGATGTGCTTTTAGGTCGAAATCGGTGCGGGAGTGTATGCCTTCGAGTTCTTTGAATCCGAAAGGGAATTTAAATTCGATATCGGTAGCGGCGTTGGCGTAGTGGGCCAATTTTTCATGGTCATGGTAGCGATACATTTCTTTACTTATGCCTAGGGATTCATGCCAACGTATACGTGTATGTTTCCAGTAATCAAACCATTGTAGTTCGTCGCCGGGGCGAACAAAGAATTGCATCTCCATTTGTTCGAATTCTTTCATACGAAAGATGAATTGACGGGCAACAATTTCATTCCGAAATGCTTTTCCAACTTGTGCTATGCCGAAGGGGATTTTCATGCGGGCAGTTTTCAGTACATTTAGATAATTTACAAAAATGCCCTGTGCAGTTTCAGGACGTAGATAAATGGTGTCGGTTCCTTCGGCAACAGAGCCCATCTGCGTGGCAAACATTAAATTGAATTGGCGTACATCGGTCCAATTACGGCTACCGGAAATCGGGCAGACAATGTCTAAATCAAGTATTAATTGCTTTAATTCCTGCCAGTTGCTGTTTTCCATGCAGGAGATAAAACGGCTTTGCACCTCGTTGATTTTGCTTTGATATTCCAGTACGCGCGCATTGGTTTGTCGAAACATGCTTTCGTCGAAGGCTTCGAAGCGTTTAGAGGCTTTTTCGATTTCTTTTTCGATTTTTTCTTCTATTTTCTGTAGATAGTCTTCAATAAGCACGTCGGCGCGATAACGTTTTTTGCTGTCTTTGTTATCGATCAGCGGGTCGTTGAAAGCATCGACATGACCCGAAGCTTTCCATATCTTAGGATGCATAAAGATGGCACTGTCTATACCGACTATATTTTCATGCATTTGCACCATGGTTTTCCACCAATAGTTGCGAATGTTGTTTTTCAGTTCGCAGCCGTAGGGACCGTAGTCGTACACTGCACTTAAACCGTCATATATTTCACTCGATGGGAATATATAGCCGTATTCTTTTGCATGGGCTATAATTTTTTTAAATAAATCGTCCTTGTTTGCCATCTGATTATGCTAAAAAGTTTTGGTCTGCAAAAGTACATAAAAATGTGAAATTAGAGCAAGCCTCTTGCAATTGCTTGCTTCTTTTTGTTGAGGGGTTCGCAACTCAGCCCGTAATATGTGTGTTTTTTATATTAATGGTTTGCTATCTTTTCGTTTTATTTCGATGTAAGAAATGCTGTTTATGTCAATTCATATAAATAATGTTAAATGAACAGCCGTTTATGTTATGGAATATTTGGCTTACATTTGCTTTGAATAAGCTATTTTTTTTTGGATGAAAAGAGGGGTTTTTTAATGCATTTTGGAAGAAAGTTGAAAATGATGCGCAACAAGTTTAAAACGTTGCGCAACAAATTTTTTTTGTTGCGCAAGAAATGATCAAATGTTGCGCAAGAAATGAAACATTGTTGCGCAACAAATTAAACCTCCTTGCGCATGAAATTGAAAAGTCGTGAAAATGGGTTTAAATGTAACACTCGGCAAAAACAGGTAATTTGTATACATTATTTAAAATCTATGTTTATCCCACGCTTCGTTTTAGGAATAAATTTTTCAATGCGGGGACGTAGTCTTTATCGGTAAACAATTTGATGCAGTCTATTCCTGTTTTTTGAAAGATTTCTTGCAGTGATTTATCTTTTTCTATCCACCATTGTTGATAATGTTTTCTAAACGCCGGGTCGGAGGTATCGATCAACGAAACCTTTCCTGATTCGGCATCTTTAATTTGCATCAATCCCATGGGATGTAGTTGATTTTCGCCTTGGTCGCGCGTTTGTATGGCTACGATATCGTGTTTGTTTTTGGCTATTTTCAGGGCTTGTTCGAAGTCGTTGTCGAGGAAGTCGGAAATGACAAAGGCGGTACAGCGTTTTTTGATGGCATTGTTAAGGTAACGCAATGCTTCGGCAATATTTGTTTTACGTTGTTCGGGTTGGTGATGTAGTAGTTCACGTATAATTCGTAGAATATGAGTACGTCCTTTTTGAGGAGGAATGAATTTTTCGACCGTATTGCTGAAGAAAATAACTCCTACTTTGTCGTTGTTGGTAATGGCCGAGAAGGATAATACTGCGGCTAATTCGGTGATCATTTCTTTTTTGTACATACCTCTGGTTCCAAAAAGATTAGATGCACTTACATCGAGGAGGAGCATTACGGTTAATTCGCGCTCTTCTTCGAAGATTTTTACGTATGGATGATTGAAACGCGCCGTAACATTCCAGTCGATGGAGCGAATGTCGTCGCCGTATTGATATTCTCTTACTTCGCTGAAAGCCATTCCTCTTCCTTTAAATGCACTGTGATATTGTCCGGAAAAGACTTGTTGTGTAAGCCTTCGGGTACGAATTTCTATCTTTCTAACTTTTTTTAGTAAGTCTGATGAGTTCATATTGATGTAATCGCTTTAGGATGTGCTTTAAAAGATTTATAATGAGTTGAATTTTTAAGGAACTTCAATGGTATTGAGTATTGTATTGACGATATCGTCGGTGCTTATGTTTTCGGCTTCCGCTTCATAGGTAAGTCCGATGCGATGACGCATTACGGGTAGACATACAGCGCGAATGTCTTCAGGAATCACATAGCCACGTCGTTTGATAAAGGCAAAGGCTTTGGCTGCCAATGCTAAATTGATAGATGCACGAGGCGATGCTCCATAGTTTATCATATTTTCAAATTTTTTCAATCCGTATTGTGAGGGATAACGAGAGGCAAATACAATGTCGGTGATATAGTTCTCAATTTTTTCATCTACATACACTTCTCTGACCACTTCGCGTGCGTGGATAATGTCTTCGGATTTTAAGCAAGGACTGCTTTGTTTGTTCTCGCAGCCAATGTTTTGACGTAGAATTTGTTTTTCTTCCTCTTTGCTGGGATAGCCTATGACTACTTTCAGCATGAAGCGGTCGAGTTGAGCTTCGGGTAAAGGATAGGTTCCTTCTTGTTCGATAGGGTTTTGCGTGGCCATTACTAGAAAAGGCTCGATAAGCTTGTACGACATTTCGCCTAAGGTAACCTGCCGTTCCTGCATGGCTTCTAACAGGGCGCTTTGTACTTTAGCCGGAGCTCTGTTGATTTCGTCGGCAAGGATGAAGTTGGCAAATATGGGTCCCTTCTTGACGACAAATTCTTCGTTCTTTTGACTGTAAATCATAGTACCTATTAAATCGGCAGGAAGAAGGTCGGGCGTAAATTGTATTCGACTGAATTTGGCTTGGATAATTTGAGCTAATGATTTAATGGCTAATGTTTTTGCTAATCCGGGGACGCCTTCTAACAAAATATGTCCGTTCGATAGCAAGCCTATAAATAATTGTTCGAGCATGGCTCGTTGACCTACAATTACTTTATTCATCTCCATGTTGATAATATCAACAAAAGAACTTTCTCTTTGAATGCGTTCGTTTAATTCTTTTATGTCTACTGTATTTGTCATAGCGATGTATTTTATATTAATGTGTTTATGAAAAACATACTTACTAACGTAATCCTTTTAAGAATTATTTTTAAAAAATTCTTTTTTTTTAGGGGCGATGTAGTAATGTAAGGTGTAATAAGCAGGTTTTTAGAAGGAGACACCCAGTTTGAAGCCGGCTGTTAAGGCAAAGATAGATTCCGGATTGAAGCCTATATAGCCGTGATGATAATTGCTGTGATTTGCATTGCCCACACCTAATCCCATTCCGGCAAAGATGTCGAAAACAAACCATTTTTGAACCCATTCATAGCCTCCAACCGAGAGGATCGCTAAACGTGCAACCGAAAGACGTTCAAGTTGTGATGAGGTGTTGTAATAATTATAGGTGTAAGAAGAGAAGGCTAATTCGGGTTTTACATACCATCCTTGGAGTAGACTATTTTTTTTGGAAGAAAAAATATATTTATATGCCAACCGACAAAGGGCTCCTTTCGCATGGTTGTGTTTCAACATATCGAAACCTGCACCGATGATGCCTCCGGTAATTTCGATGCTTTGTGAAGAGAGAAGGTAGCGTTCGTAAGTGATTTTTGTCGAACCGCTAAATAAGGATAGTATAGTAACTTTTAAGTTGTTTTTTTTGTGGATAGCAGGTATGCTTTGAGCTGAAATGAAACTATAGGCTATGAAGAATAATAAAATAAGGTATAGCTTTTTCATTTCAATTAAAGTAAAAAGGAATATGTTCGGCTTGATAAAACATATTCCTTTTGGATGGATGGTAAATTATTTTTGATTTAATTTTTCTTCTATTTCCAGCATTTTTTTAGAGAAGATTTCTTCTTCACCTTCCTTCTTGTCAATACGAGGATATACTGTTTTTAACATTATCAAGGTATTCTTATCTTTGGGGTCTAACTCATGTGCCTTCTCTAAGAGGGGAAGCGCTTTACGTAAGAGTTCTTGGCATTGATCTTGCGCTTTTTTGTATCCTTCAGCATCATTGATGTCGATAAAATCCAAGCTATTGAAAATATCTACGTAATGGTTGTAATAAGAGTTGCCAAGGTTGTAAATGGTATTTACGTCGTCGGGTTTAATTTCCATTGCTTTGAGTAAGTATTTTTCGGCATCGTCGTATTTTTTCTGATTGCTTAATGCAGAGCCTAATCCAAAGAGGAGTAAATGATTGTTAGGGTCTTTGTCTAAAGCATCGTCCATTAGTGTGGTAGCTTCATCTACATTGCCCGCCCACATTAATAATACTGCTTTGTTAATGATAAAGTTAATGTCGAAGATAGTGTCTTTTTCACGTGCGTTGATTGCTTTCAATGCGTTGACGGTATCGTTTTCTTCTTTATAGATATTTGCCAAGCGATAATAGGGGTCAAACATTTTAGTTTTTCTTTTCACTAAGAAGCTGTATCTTTCTTTGGCTACGTCTTTTTTATTTGTCAATTCAGCAGCAAGGCCAAGGATGTAGTTGGCCGCTTCGCTGTTTGTATTGCTTTTGTATGATTTTTCGGCGTAAGTGTATGCCTTGTTAAAATCATTTTTTCTGATGTGTTGAATAGCATCGTTATATAATAGGTCGGAACAAAACATAAGACCTTGGGCAGGGGTTGCAATTCCCATGGAGGGTACTTGAATCTCTTTGTCAAGTTGTAAAGCTTTCAGATAAGATTCATAGGCAACTTCAGCACAATTATCACAGAGTGATTTGTATGCAGGATCTTGAGTAGAGGCTAATTGTAAATAGATATTTCCACGATATAACCATGTTTTGGCATCGTTTTTTGTATCCTCGAATGTAATGGCTTTGTCGATAGATGATTTTGCTCTATCCCAATATTGATTTAAATAGTGATTATAAGCACTGCTAACATCTCTTTTACCGCTTTGTGAATAACCGGTAGTTAAAATTGTTAAACTTGCGATTAATAAAACTAATTTTCTCATGTTATTTATTATTTAATTATCATTGTTATTGTTTTCAACTGTATTATCTTGTTCTTGATTGATATCTTCTGTTTCTTTTTCATCTTCGGAAGGGACTTGAGTTACCGCAGCTATGACATCATCTTCGTTTAAATTGATGAGTTTTACTCCTTGAGTAGCTCTTCCTACAACGCGTAAATCGGCTACTTTCATACGAATAATAATGCCGCTGCGGTTTATGATCATCAAATCATCTTGGTCGTTCACGTTCTTAATGGCGATTAAATTTCCGGTTTTCGGAGTTATATTTATAGTTATAACTCCTTTACCACCTCTATTGGTTTCACGGTAATCATCCAAAGAAGAACGTTTGCCAAAGCCGTTTTCAGATACCACTAAAATATCATCCGCTTTATTACCATTGTTTTGATTCACACAAATCATGCCAATTACTTTGTCGTTGGAATTGGCTAATGTTATTCCTTTCACTCCCGCAGCAATACGGCCGGTAGGACGGACTTTCTTCTCGTCGAAGCGTATGGCTTTGCCTGAGTGTAGCGCCATCATAATGATTGAATTGCCATCAGTAAGCTTAGCTTCAAGTAGGTTGTCTCCATCGCGAATGATGATGGCATTGATGCCGTTTTGGCGAGGACGAGAGTAGGCTTTTAGTGTTGTTTTCTTAATGGTTCCTTTTTCCGTACAAAGAATAATATAATTATTGTTGATGTATTCTTGGTCGGTTAGATTTGTTACATTTATAACGGCCTTGACCTTATCATCGGCTTCTATGTTGATTAGATTTTGAATAGCGCGTCCTTTTGATGTTTTGGATCCTTCGGGGATTTCGAACACGCGCAACCAATAGCATCTTCCTTTTTCGGTAAAGAATAATAAGTAGTTGTGGTTTGTTGCTGTGTATAAGTGTTCGATAAAATCAGTTTCGCGAGCATCGGAACCGCGGGAGCCCTTTCCGCCTCTGTTTTGTACTTTATATTCACGCAGGCTGGTTCGTTTAATATATCCCATGTGTGAAATGGTAATGATTACGTCTTCGTCGGAAATAGTGTCTTCTATTCTAAAATCGCTGGCGGTGTATTCTATGTTACTTTTAGGTTCATCGCCATATTTTTCTTTTATTTCAAGAAGCTCTTCTTTGATTACCTCCATGCGCATGTCTTCGTCAGCCAAGAGACGAGTTAGGTAGTCAATGCGTTCTTGAAGCTCATCGTATTCTTTCTGAAGTTTTTCTTTTTCAAGTCCTACTAATTGACGTAAGCGCATTTCAACGATAGCTGCTGCTTGTAATTCGGAGAAAGCCCATTTTTCGACAAGTCCGTTGCGTGCTTCTTCAACACTCATGGAAGCGCGTATGTGTTGGATGATTTCATCGATAATGTCGAGCGCTTTTAATAATCCTTCGAGTATATGAGCGCGTTCTTGTGCTTTACGCAGATCGTATTTTGAACGACGTATCACCACCTCGTGTCTATGTTCTACGAAATAATGTATAAGATCTTTTAGATTTAAGGTTAACGGACGACCGTTCACTAATGCTACGTTGTTTACGCTGAATGAAGTTTGAAGGGGTGAAAATTGATATAGTTTGTTAATAATCACATTGCTGACGGCATCTCTCTTGAGTTCCAATACAATGCGTATTTCCTTTTTCGATTCGTCTCTTATCTCTGCTATGCCTTCAATTTTTCCGTCTTTAACCAAATCGGCAATCTTTCGCACCATATCCGATTTGTTTACTTGGTAGGGAATGGTTTGAATCACAAGACGTTCTTTCCCATGTGAATGGTCTACGATTTCTGTCATCACATCGCCTCTCATCAGAATACGGCCTTTCCCGGTATGATAAGCATCCTTCACGCCATCATAGCCGTAAATCGTACATCCCGTAGGGAAATCAGGAGCTTTGATGTATTTCATCAATCCTTCAATGCTAATTTCTTTGTTGTCGATATAGGCAATGATTCCATCGATGATTTCACTTAAATTGTGCGGAGGCATATTGGTAGCCATACCTACAGCTATACCCGAAGAACCGTTAATCAATAGATTGGGTATTTTAGCAGGTAAAACGGTTGGTTCTTTGAGAGAGTCATCGAAATTATTTTGAAAATCAACAGTTTCTTTATCAATATCAACCAGCATTTCTTCAGCGATTTTTTTCATGCGGGCTTCTGTATATCGCATTGCTGCCGGTCCATCGCCATCGATAGAACCGAAGTTCCCTTGCCCGTCGACCAAAGTATATCGTAATGACCAATCTTGTGCCATACGAACCATGGCATCGTATACGGCAGTATCACCATGAGGATGATATTTACCAAGTACTTCCCCTACAATTCTGGCTGATTTTTTTGTGGGACTGCTTGATAAGATTTTAGTGTCCCACATGGCATACATAATTCTTCTATGCACAGGTTTAAATCCATCTCTAACATCCGGTAAGGCTCTTGATACGATAACCGACATGGAATAATCTATATAAGCCGATTTCATTTGCTTTTCGATGTTTACCGGAACAATTCTCGCTCTTTCTTGCATGTTGTTTTGTTACTAATGTTTTTATTATCAATAAAATATTGTTTGTATAATTTGTATACGAAAGTACACAAAAAATGCACATGGATGCTTGTTTTTCTTTATCTTTTTCTATATTGTTTCCATAAAACAGTATAAGTTGAGCTTAAGAAACAAAATCATACGAAAACAGTGTTTTTTTGAATCTTTTATATTGCGAATCATGATTTCATATTCTTGTCAGAAACACATTTTCAGTAAGGTGGAATGGAGTTGTAGTTAGGTCGCTTATGGATTTTTTTGTGGAAAATCAATAAAAAAAGAGGATGTCGTTTTATGGACACCCCCTTTATTGTTGGTATGAGTTTATTTATTCAGGATGAATAGCTTCTACCGGGCATACATCTGCGCATGCACCACAATCTATACATTCGTCTGGATTTATGGAATATACATCTCCTTCAGAGATAGCTTCCACGGGACACTCACTGATACATGTACCACAAGCAGTACACAATTCTGGATCAATTTTATAAGCCATGATTATAATATTTTATATGTTTATAATAATTCAGCTGCAAAGTTAGTATGTTTATTAATACCAAAGGCTGTTTTTAACAAAAATTTTAAAAATCTTTGGAAATAGCTTAGTAATTTTCGGTTTTTAGTTCAAAATAAGCTAAGGGATGTTCGCATGAAGGGCACATGTTTAATGCTTTGGGTCCTTCATGAACAAATCCGCAGTTACGACAAACCCATTTAACAGGTTGAGTCCGTTCAAAAACTTTCCCGGCTTTAACATTGTCTAATAATTTTCGGTAACGGTCTTCGTGCATGGTTTCAGCTTTGGCAATGACTCTGAATTTAGCAGCTATTTTTGGAAATCCTTCTTCATCGGCAATTTTAGCAAACTCAGGATAAAGTTTAGTCCACTCTTCATTTTCCCCTTCAGCAGCGGCTAAAAGGTTTTCTTGAGTCGTGCCAATAATGCCGGCAGGATACATGGCTGTAATTTCGACCATGCCTCCTTCTAAAAATTTAAAGAATTGTTTGGCATGTTGTTCCTCTTGGGCTGCCGTTTCTTCAAAAATGGCTGCTATTTGTTCATACCCTTCTTTTTTTGCTGCTTTGGCAAAAAATACGTATCTGTTTTTTGCTTGCGATTCTCCGGCGAAAGCAGCTAATAAATTCTTTTCTGTACGTGTGTTTTTAATACTCTTTTCCATATCTATAATTTAATTCTATTTATTTTATTGAGATTCGGTAAATATATTAGTAAAACGTTACTTTTATTGAGTTGTTCAAAGCTGAAAAATTATTTATGAAAACAACTAAATACATTGAAATAAATTTTAACTTTGCAATACAAAAAATAAAGATAATCATGATTAAAAAAGAAAGAGTTACAGAGTTGGAAAAAAAAGCTACCCAGTCGAGAAGAGATATTTTGCGTATGGTACATGCTGCACAATCGGGGCATCCCGGGGGCTCTTTAGGTTGTATAGATTTTTTAACTGCTTTGTTTTCGGAAGTCATGCAACGTAATCCTAAAGATTTTACCATCGATGGGAAAAACCAAGATATGTTTTTTATATCGAATGGACATATTACTCCGGGTTTATACAGTGCTTTAGCACGTGCAGGATATTTTGACGTGAAGGAATTGGATACATTCCGAAAATTAGATTCCCGTTTACAAGGTCATCCATCCTCTCATATACAATTGCCCGGTGTACACATTGCTTCGGGTTCACTGGGACAGGGAACTTCGGTGGCAGTAGGTGCTGCTCAAGCTAAAAAATTAAATAAGGACCCACATTTGGTTTATGTACTTACAGGAGATGGTGAATTACAAGAAGGACAAAATTGGGAAGCTTTTATGTATGCAGGAGCCAAAAAAGTAGATAATCTTATTTTAACCGTTGATTATAATCAAAAACAAATCGATGGTCCACTTGATAGCGTACTCGATTTAGGCGATTTAGCTGCTAAATTTAAGGCTTTTGGTTGGACTGTACTCCAAGGTAATGGAAACAATATACAGGAAGTACTCAATCTCTTAGCCCAAGCTAAAGAAGCAAGCGGTAAATCAAAACCCGTTGTTTTTATTATGCATACTGAAATGGGATATGGCGTAGATTTTATGATGGGTACTCATAAGTGGCATGGTACACCTCCCAATGATGAACAATTCGCTAATGCGATGAGTCAAATCGAAGAGACTTTAGGAGATTATTAATAAAAAACTTTATTAGACAAAGCCAAAGCGCCTGCCTTTTTGTCAGCATTCTCATGTTTGGCAGATTATTTGCCTATTTAACAGCAAAATTGGAAAAGATATGGAGGAAAAGAAAATAAATACAGAAAATCAAGATACTATCAACGAAGCTCAAGTTTCAACGGAAGAAAATCAAAATCAAGAGATTCAAAACAACCCGGAAACCTCAGAAAAGTCGAAACGAAGCAATGTATTTGCTAAAAAAGAAAAGAAATCACAACAACTTGAAGAACTTAAAGCCGCTAATGAAAAGCTACAAAGCGAAAAGGTTGAATTACAGGATAAGTTTTTACGGTTGTATTCTGAATTTGACAACTATCGTAAACGTACACAAAAAGAAAAACTTGATATCATAAAAAATGCTTCGGAAAACATAATTACTTGTTTATTGCCTATTATTGATGATATGGAAAGAGCCATAGCCTTTAATGAAAACAACGAAGTGGATGAAACAAGCATCAAAGAAGGGATGTGCTTAATCCTTCAAAAATTAAAAACCATGCTTATACAAAAAGGACTGGCTGAAATAAAAACAGAAAATGAGTTATTCTGTACTGATTTTCATGAAGCCATATCGACAGTCCCAGCACAGAATGAAGAAGAGAAAGGAAAGATTTTGAAGGAGATTCAAAAAGGATACACCCTGAATGATAAAGTGATACGTTATTCAAAAGTAATTATTTATCAATAAGAAACAATGACAAAAAGAGATTATTACGAAGTATTGGGTGTAGGCAAAAATGCGAGTGAGCAAGAAATAAAAAAAGCATACCGACAAAAGGCTATCCAATATCATCCCGATAAAAATCCCGACAATAAAGAAGCGGAAGAAAAGTTTAAAGAAGCTGCCGAAGCCTATGAAGTGTTAAGCAATCCTGAAAAACGTCAACGTTATGATCAATTTGGTCATGCCGGAGTAGGGGGGGCAAGTGGTGCTCAGGGTTTTGGTATGGACATGGAAGATATATTCAGTCGTTTTGGTAGTATTTTTGAGGATTTTGGATTTGGTTTTGGTGGAAGTAGTCGACGTAGTCGCTCACAAAGCGTTCAAAGAGGGACTAATATTCGGATTAAAGTTAAACTGACTTTAGAAGAAATTGCCAAAGGAGTTGAAAAAAATATTAAAGTTCAAAAATATATACACTGTAAAGTCTGTGGTAGTACGGGTGCAAAATCGTCGGATGCTGTAAAAACATGTCCATCTTGTCATGGTTCAGGCTATACTGTAAGGGTACAACAATCTATTTTCGGAGCTATGCAAGTACAAAGTGAATGCCCGCAATGCAACGGAAAGGGAAAAATTATTACCGATAAGTGTACCCAATGTATGGGCAACGGTATCGTAAAAGGAGAAGAAATCATAAATATTAAAATACCTCCCGGCGTAGCTAACGGCATGCAATTAAGCATAAACGGAAAAGGAAATGCGGCTCCCAATCACGGAATTAATGGTGATTTGTTTGTGCTTATCGAAGAAATACCCCATGATTTATTTGAAAGAGACGGAAATAATATATACTTGGAACATTATATCAGTTTTCCCCAAGCTGTATTAGGAACGAGTGTTGATATACCTACCATTGATGGAAAGGCTCGCATTAAAATTGCTCCGGGAACTCAGTCGGGAACCTTGTTACGATTACAAGGCAAAGGGATTACCGAATTGCAAAGTTATAACAAAGGTGATTTGATTGTTAATATTAATGTATATGTGCCAAAAAATATTACCAAAGAAGAAAAACAAATCATTGAAGGTTTAATGCATGCTGAAAACTTCCAACCCAAACTTCAAAAAAGAAGTAGTTTTTTTAATAGGGTAAAACAGTTTTTCGAATAAAATTTTATTAAATGTTTGTCTTTGTCACGGCTCTGTAGAGACGTTGCATGCAACCTCTCTACAGAGAATAATATTTTTCTTTTTCCAAGATTTCAAACACAGCAGGTGGCAATAAGTCTTTAACTGACTCATTGTTTTTAATTTTCTGGCGGATTTCTGTTGAGGATATGTTTTGCAAAGGGGCTTCAGTCTGAATGATATTTTCCGCTAAGGGTGGTAATATAATGTTTTGGCGGGGGTATAAATAAATGGTGTAATTAGTGATAATTACTTGATGATTTTTCCATTTTTCGATACAGAACATAGCATCGTTTCCCATAATGATAGAAAAGCAAAAGTCAGGATTACGTTTCTCAAATTCTCTTAAAGAATAATAGGTATAGGAAGGTTTGGGTAGTTCAAATTCCAAAGTGGAAGCTTTGAAATAGGAGTAAGGTTGAATGCCTGCTTTCAGAAGTTGAAGTCGTTGATGTTCTGGCAATAAATCCTTTGCGTTTTTTAATGGATTTAAAGGTGAGAGCACAAACCAGATTTCATCTATAGGATAATGGTTGTACATGAAGTTAGCAATATTCAAGTGTCCGTTATGCACAGGATTAAATGAACCGAAAAACAAGCTTACTTTCATCTATGTTCAGAATTATTGACAAATACAAAGTCGATTTGCTTTTTAGCCAAATCTACTTTACTGACTTTTACGCTAACGTGATCACCTAAACGGATGATTTTGCCACTGTGTTGGCCTATATAGCGGTAATTGTCTTCGTCGATATAATAGAAATCGTCGGTTAACGTTTTGACCGACACCATTCCTTCACATTTACTTTCTTTCAGTTCAACCCAAATTCCCCATTTACTTACACCTGAAATCAAGCCGTCGAAAGTGTGCCCAATTTTATCTGAGAGGTATTCTGCTTGTTTGTATTTGATAGAGTTACGTTCGGCTTCGGTAGCACGTTGTTCCATTTCAGTAGCATGTTTGCATTTTATTATTAGTTCTTCTTTATCAACCGAAGGTTTCCCTGCTAAATAACGTTCCAGCAATCGATGAACCATTAAATCGGGATAACGACGAATAGGAGAAGTAAAATGGGTGTAATGTTTAAAGGCTAAACCGTAGTGTCCGATGTTTTGAGTGGAATAAATTGCTCTTTGCATCGTACGTATGGCCAATTGTTCAATCAAGTTTTGTTCGCCCTTGCCTTCTATCTGCTCAAACAAAGCATTCATGGAATCGACCATGTGTTTGCGTGAGTTCAGTTGAAGGTTATATCCTAATTTTTGAATGAACTCATTGAATTTGTTGATTTTTTCTTCCAGAGGTTGATCGTGGATACGATACACAAATGCTTTTGCTTCTTTATTAGCCGATACTTTGCCAATCAATTCAGCCACTTTGCGATTTGCCAATAGCATAAAATCTTCTATCAATTGATGAGAATCTGTGTTTTCTTTCACATAAACGCCTATGGGTTTGGCTTTTTCGTTTAATATAAATTTAACTTCTTCGGAATGAAAATTTATGGATCCTTTTTCAAAACGTTTTTTTCGTAAGGCTTTTGCTAATTTATCCAAGCTCAGAATTTCTTGTGCATATTCACCTTTTTTACTTTCGATAATTTCTTGTACTTCTTCGTAATTAAATCGTTTGTTCGAATTTATAATGGTCTTCCCAAACCATTGTTTATGTGTTTTTGCTTGTTCATCCAACACAAATACGGCCGAGAAACACAATTTGTCTTCATGTGGAGAAAGTGAACAGATACCGTTTGAAAGCCTTTCGGGTAACATAGGGATGGTACGATCGACAAGGTAAACGGAAGTGGCTCTGTTGTAAGCTTCCTTTTCAATGAGTGAGTTGGGTTTAACGTAATACGATACATCGGCAATGTGGATACCTACTTCAAATAGGTTATTTTCTAATACTTTGTATGAAATAGCGTCGTCGAAGTCTTTGGCATCGGCGGGATCAATCGTTATGGTAAACGTTTGTCTGAAATCTTTACGGTTTAGGATATCTTTTTCGAGTATACATTCCGAAATTTGGGCTGCTTCTTTTTCTACTTCTTTGGAGAAGGTATTATAGAAGGTTTGATCAATTAAAATGGAAAGCATTTCCACTTCATTATCGCCCGGATATCCCAAAATTTGAATTACTTCGCCAAAAGGATTCAGTGCGTTTTCATGCCATTCGATAATTCGTATTACGACTTTTTGTCCGTTTTTAGCATTGTGTAGGTTTTCGTTAGGAATCAGTACATCCATGGGCATGCTGATGTCGTCGGGAATGAAAAAGGATATGTTTTTAGCTAATTTGATGGTTCCTACAAAATTAATTTTATGCCGTTTGACAATTTCAATCACACGACCTTCAGGACGTTTGCCGCGACGGGCAGGGAATAAATGCACTTTAACGATGTCGCCGTTTAAGGCATGGGCTGTGTTGTTTGCCGAAATAAACACATCGTCCATTTCGCCACCTTCTACTATCAGATAAGCTTTACCGGTTTGTTTCATGCTGAGGCGTCCACTAATGATGTTTGAAGCATCGGCTTCCACATGGATGGGATTTAATTTATATTTGCCTCGGTTGCCTCTAACCAGCATGTTTGCTATCAGTAATTGCTCTATGGTTTTCGCAATTAATTGTCGTTCTTCTTTACCGTGAACTTGTAATTTGGCGGCAATTTGTTTGTAGTTGAAATACTGATATGGATGTTTAGTGAAAATTTCAACGATGGGAGTATGATATAGATTATTGATTGTATTGTTTTTGCGTTTTTTTCTTGACATGTCGAGATTATTTATTGCTCATAGTAACGTTAGAAATCGGATTTTGTTTTATTTTTCAGATAAAAGCAACATCTCTTAGATAAAAGCGATAGGGCTATTTGTTGACTCTAAGCAAAACTACATTTTCAATATGATGAGTATGGGGAAACATATCAACAGCTTGTACTTTTTCCACCTTGTATGTATCGCTCATCATGGCAATATCTCTGGCTTGGGTAGCCGGATTGCAACTTACGTAAACAATTTTTTCGGCTTCGATGCTAAGGATTTGTTTAATTACATCGGGATGCATGCCTGCACGAGGTGGGTCGCTGATGATGAGCTGTGGTTTTCCATGTGTGTGGACAAATTCGGGAGTTAAGACCTTAGCAATATCGCCGGCATAAAAGTCTACGTTATGGATATGGTTATTTTTTGCATTTTCAAATGCATCGGCAACAGCCGAATCTATGTATTCAATACCAATAACTTTTTTTGCATTTCGAGCTAAAAACAAAGCAATGGTACCGGTTCCGGTATAAAGATCGTATACGAGTTCATTTGTTTGAGTTTGTGCAAAGTCTTCGACAGTCTTATACAATTGTAAGGCTTGTCGTGAATTGGTTTGGTAAAATGCATGTGGACTGATTTTGAATTGTAAATCGTTCATCTTCTCCGTAATATAATCTTTACCTGCATATAAATGGATGGGCAAGTCGGTGATGACATCGTTATCTTTCTCATTTACAACGTAAATCAATGAAGTGATTTCAGGAAATTGTTGATGTATGTATTGCATCATATTTTCTGCTGATTTATCATAGGTTTGAAAAACAACAATAAGCATTAAGTCGCCACAAGAGGAAAAACGCATCATTAGATTGCGCAAAAAACCGATTTTGTCACGAGCATCCCAAAAGGCTAAATTGTGATCTATGGCATAGGCTTTGATGGCATTGCGAATCTTATTACCGATGTCGGGATGCAGATGGCATGTTTCAATATCTAACACCCGATCGAACATTCCTTGAATGTGAAAACCCAAACCACGCTTATCGATATCTTGATCTTGTGTAATTTCTTTTTCTAATATCCATCGTCTTGGAGAGAAGGTATATTCTATTTTGTTACGGTATGCAAAAATAGGATCGGAGGCTAAGATAGGCATTACTTGAGGAAAAGGAAATTTGCCAATCCGAATAAAATTGTCAATAATTTGTTTTTGTTTGTATTGTAATTGTGTGGTATAGTCCATTTGTTGCCATTTGCAACCGCCACAAAAACCGAAATGCTGACAAAGGGGGGCTATCCTATGGGGTGAGGGAGTTTTAATTTTCAGCAATTGAGCGTGATAATAAGTTCTTTTTTTCAGGGCTTTCACATCCACTATATCACCCGGAACAGCATAAGGAACAAAGACTACTGTGTCTTGGTACCTTCCAACCGACACCCCTTCCGCACCGGCATCTTTTATTTCAAGATTTTCTATGATAATTTGCTTTTTCTTTCCCATATATTTTATAAGTAATTAGCTTTCAATAGCACTGCGTCGTGAATTTTAGTTACCCAAAAATAAAACAATTTTGTTTATAAATTACTATTGTCCGATAAAAATATGTTATGAGTTCCAGATTCTTCGCTTCACTTCGTTACGCTCAGAAATGAATACAAAAAAACATATTTCCACGTGATTTTAACTGCTCATAAATAAAATTTCACCAGTAAGTAAATGAATTTCTCACATAACAAATAAATTCTATTGTGTGAGCTTTTTGTTTGGGTGCGCACCCAAATGAATTTTTATAGTTATAGAATTTAAATGAGAAGGCACAAATTTTCATTTGGGTGCGCACCCAAACAAAAGGGAATCCTTTTTCGTTTTAACGCTAACACATCAAAATTTAATTTTATACGTTTTACTATAAATATAAAACGACATTTAATTTTACATATTCACAATCACAGAACAAGCAAGGAGAGAAAAATGCATAGTGCCAGCTTAGTGATTAAGGAATTCTCATGTATTTATGACTTTGCAAGGATATTTTCCATTGAGGGTGTTGCAATATATAATCTACGATAAGAGGCATCACTTTGCCTCTTTTGCTCCATTCGGGTTGGAGAAATAAGTCGCTGTGATGATGCATACATGAGGCATTTTCTTCGGCGCGGGCAATATCGGAAGAATCTTGAATAATAACTTTCAATTCATTGGCAAGTGTATAAAAAACAGGATGAATATAGGTGCCTTTTTTAGGCGATAAGCAAATCCAATCCCATTGTCCGCTTAGAGGTTCTGATCCGGAAGTTTCAAGATGACGGACAAGTCCTTGTTTGCTTAATTGTTCGCATAAATAGGATAAGTTGTATAAACAGGGCTCTCCTCCCGTAACGACGACGGTATCGGCTTTCGTTTCTGATATATGTTTAATAACATCATCAACGGCTACCAATGGATGTAGATCGGGATTCCATGATTCTTTTACGTCGCAAAAACTACAGCCTACATCACATCCTCCTATACGAAGAAAATATGCCGCCTTTCCGGTGTGATGACCCTCTCCTTGTAAAGAATAAAACTCTTCCATGATGGGAAGAGTTTTTCCTTGATTCGATATATTAAATGCTTTCACTAAGTGTGTGATGGAATTGATTATTATATTTTTATTCCTAAGGTCAATATAAAATATTGATTCATTGTTTTGGTTTCGGTAATATTTATGTTAGGATCATTGTAAAGAACGCTTTTGTCGTTATACATTCTATATACATAGGCAAAATCGGTAAAGAAATGATCACTGCGTATGCCGAAACCTCCCGATAACATATGGAAACTCCCGTCTTTATCGACAATGGATCGATAGGGATTGGAGTTATAAGCATATCCTAAACGGAAAGCAACGGGCGATAAGTTGATTTCACCTCCTACAGCTATTTTATGAACTGCTTGGTAATATTTACGTATGTTTCTGTTTTCTTGAATAAATGAATATCGATTTGATCCTGTGGAATGTAATTGCATGGTTGTATAATCGGTGAACTGATAGTTAAAATTTATAAAACCATACTTTCCAAAAATAAAAGCCATATCGCCAATGACACGGTAGGGAGTTGTCAATGAATAACGATTCAAAGGAGGATCGGTTTCATAGACTTCCATTTCTTTGTTATCATTGTAAATACCGGTAAAGGTTTGATAATAACTTTCTCTGATAGAAGAAAAGTAGGAAGGTGTATGTATAGCCGCTCCAATTCTGAAAAAGGATATCGGTTGAAGTAAAAATCCTACTTTGAAGTTAACGCCTGTACCATTCACTTGTAATACTTCTTCATATTCAAAAGAATTTACAAATAAGGTAGTGTCGTTAGGATCCACGGTTTCAGTAATGACGTAAGAAGACGTATAATTAAAGTAAGGTATTCCCAAGGTAGCCCCTATGTAAAATATGTCGTCGTAGTTAGCTCCCATCGAAAACACATATTCATTCATAGAACCGCTGGTTCCCATGGATTTTTGTTGGGTTAAATCCACTCCTGTTAAATTATTGGTATAAGATAGAGAGTCCCCCAGAACGGGGTCGATTAGCCATGCCTTGTATGCCCATGAACCCAATCCGTAGTTATAATTGTATTTATCGTTAAATAATTCCGATTCGGTATAGCCATTGGCATATTGTGCAAAATTAAAGTAATCGGCTAAAGAGGTGGTTTTTCCATCTAAACCTGTATTAGGTCCTTCGATTAAATAGTTGTTGTGATAATTATGTAAACGATTAAAGCCGGTAGCTAATTGCATGTATTTCCATTTTCCTTGATTCAGAGGAATGGCAAAAACAGCACCTAAGTTACCGATGTTAAAGCTATATTTAAAATCGTAGGCTTCAATGCCGTTATAAACTGAATTTGTCTTGCTGAAATTGATAGAAGGAGAAAAGGTAAATTCGATACGTTTGTAGACCCCTAATCCGGCGGGATTGGTGTTTACACTTGTAAAATCGGCTCCGAACCCTCCAATAGATCCCGATAATGCAGAAGCACGTGCCGTACCGGTAGGAACTAATTCTGAATACCGAAAGGCATCGGTTTCGTTTTGACTGTATCCATTGAAAACCAATGAAACAAAGAGTACTAGGATTGCAAGGTTATATTTTTTCATTTTAAAAATATTAAGTGTTTATAATTGTTTTCATATTATCTTCTGCGGGTATTACCTCCTCCACCACTACTGCTGCTGCCTGTTGAGCGTGAACTTCCACTGGATGAAGGCGAACGATAGGATCCTGAACTTGTACCCGTGTTTCTACTGGGGGAAGGAGAACTATAAGAGCCCGAACTCGAATTTGTATTCCTACTTGGACGGGGTGATTGGTATGTGTTTGTATTGGTATTGTTGCTTGGTCTGGAATTGTAGGAATTATTACGTGTAGGAGTAGAAGGTTTGGATGTCGGATTATCTCTTGATGGTGAAGTCGAAGCCGGAGGAGTAGTATTTTGTTGTGGTCGAGCTTGATTTCGGGTATTGGTATTTGTGGGCTGAGGAGTACTTCTTTGTGGTTCCGAATAGTTATTGTTTGAAGGAGTGTTTCCCGGATTAGTTGCCGCAGGTGTATTTCGATTAGTAGGAGTAGTGGGAGAGGAAGGTCTAGTGGGAACATTTGTATTGTTAGAAGGACGCTCTACTTCATTTCTTTGACGTGTATCTACATTGGTGTTGGGAGTGGTTCTATTATCCTCATTCGTAGGCCTTACTGTACCAGGAACTCCGGGTGTGTTTTCATTGGTTCGGACTGTATTAGTCGGATTAACACGGGTATTTGTTTCGTTGGTTTTTGGAGCTGTTCTAGTGGTTTGTGTAGGATTCGTACTTACATCGGAGCGGGTGGGATTATTAATAGGAGCGGCTGTTGTACCTCCACGGTAACTTCCACTGCTGCGTATGGCTTGTTCGTAGCGATCGCCAAAAGTTTGTTGCGTTTCACGGGTACTTAAGGTTTTGTTTTTCGGATCATCGTTGTTGCTTGGAGTGCGGGTGCCGTTTCTATTGGCAGTAGCATTTACGCCTCCTTGTATAGAGCCTCTGTGACCGTAAGAATAGGAACGGTTGTTGTCGTAGCTGTTGTAATAGTAATAATCCGATTTATGGGGTTTGTGATGCCCATTATTGTGATGGGGTTTATAGTAACCATAATGATGATCGTGGTGATGATGATAATAAGGGTTATAGTAAGGATTGTAATAAGGATCATAGCCCCAGTGATAATAAAACCCGTAATGGTAATAACGAGGATAGTAATAATACGGTCGGTAATAGGGATAATCCCACCAGAAATTATAGCCCATATATACACTTACACCCCAATGTGAGGGATTATAGCTATACCAATACATATTGGTGTAGTAAGGATCGTAATAACCCCAATAGGAAGGTGAGCCGTAAAAACGACGCAAACGGGCGGCGTAGGCATAATCATAATAATCGTCTTGATCAAAATAATAATTATTGGTAATATAGGTATTGCCATCTTCCGTATAGGTTTCCGAATAGTTTTGGTTATTATCGGTATATCCATTATTATCCTCTTGATAATAGGATTCATCCTGATTATTGGGTTGTTGTTCTTGTTGTTGTTGATTTTCTTGTTGTTGAATAGCATTTTGCTTTTGACGGGCGGCTAATTCTTTTTGCCTTTGAGCGGCGGTATAATATCCGTCATCAACAAGTGTGGAAGTGCTTGTACACGAAAAGAAAAATATACTTGCCAGTAAGCTTGTCATATATATTTTTTTCATCACTTGGTCCTCCTTATTTTTTATATTGTTATTTTTTATACTTTTGCACGATTTTTATGGTGCAAAAATATACATTTTAATAACATAGTTTCAAAAATCATACCAAAAAAATGGGAGAACAATTAACATCGAGAGCAGAAAACTATTCGCAATGGTATAACGAGTTAGTTATCAAATCAGGATTGGCAGAGAATTCAGCAGTCAGAGGGTGTATGGTCATCAAACCTTACGGGTATACCCTGTGGGAGAACATGCGCGACATATTAGATAGAATGTTTAAAGATAGCGGACACGTAAATGCTTATTTTCCACTGTTTATTCCCAAATCATATTTAAGTCGTGAGGCAAATCATGTGGAAGGTTTTGCCAAAGAATGTGCCGTTGTTACTCATTATCGTTTGAAACAAAATCCGGATGGCGAAGGTATTATTGTAGATCCCGATTCTAAATTGGAAGAAGAGCTCATTATTCGACCGACTTCTGAAACTATTATTTGGAGTACCTATAAAAATTGGATACAATCATACCGTGATCTTCCCATTTTAATCAATCAGTGGGCCAATGTGGTGCGATGGGAAATGCGTACGCGCTTGTTTTTACGGACGGCCGAGTTTTTGTGGCAGGAAGGACATACCGCTCATCAATCGGAACAAGAGGCTATTGAAGAAGCTGAACGCATGGTACATATCTACGCCGATTTTGTGGAGAATTATATGGGTGTGCCTGTTGTCATTGGCGTTAAGTCGCCGGCCGAACGTTTTGCCGGAGCCGTAAATACCTATTGCATTGAAGCTTTGATGCAAGATGGCAAAGCCTTACAGGCCGGAACGACGCATTTCTTAGGCCAAAATTTTGCCAAAGCTTTTGATGTACAGTTTTTGAATAAAAATAACACATTGGAATATGTTTGGGCAACCTCGTGGGGCGTTTCTACCCGTTTAATCGGTGCTTTGATAATGGCGCATTCCGATGATAAAGGTTTGGTGTTGCCTCCTAAAATTGCTCCTATCCAAGTGGTTATAATTCCTATTTACCGTAATGACGAGCAATTGGCTAAGGTGAACCAAGTGGCTTTTTCTATCGAAAAAGCACTAAAAGCACGAAACATCAGTGTGAAATACGATAACAGGGATGAATATCGCTCCGGATGGAAATTCAATGAATATGAAATGAAAGGCGTCCCGGTGAGAATTACCGTCGGTGCCCGCGATTTGGAGAATAATCAAGTGGAACTTTTCCGCCGCGACACATTGGAAAAGAATCTTGTTGATTGCAATACCGTTGTTGCTGAGGTGGAAGCTTTGTTAGAAGATATTCACAAAAGTATTTTTAACAAAGCCCTTGCTTTCAGGGAACAAAATATCACCAAGGTGGATAGCTGGGAGGAATTTGTAGATGTGATTGAAAACAAAGGAGGATTTGTTTCCGCCCATTGGGACGGTACCGCCGAAACAGAGGAAGCCATCAAAGAAAAAACAAAGGCAACCATACGTTGTATCCCTCTTAACAATCCCCAAGAAGAAGGAAAATGTGTTTATTCGGGAAAAGCCTCCAAAGAAAGGGTGTTGTTTGCGAGGGCATATTAATTATTTCGGTTCCACATGTGTTATAACCGAAAGGTTATCAAACGATTTGCAAAGTTCATCTTCAATATAATCGCAATATTGGTGGGCTTCGCCTACCGATTGTTCCTTGGGTATTTCAATGTGAAGATCAAGAAATTTATAATTGCCGGCCGTACGGGTTCTTAAGTCATGATAGTGAACCCCCATTTCATTAAGTTTTTCAACCAGAGCGCATTCTTCTTCCTTGCTCCAACAGGTATCCATAAGCGGTGTAAATGCTTTTTTTAATAGCCTAAATGATTCGTATACTATCATCAAAGCAACCAATATGGCTACAATAGGGTCCAACCAAGTGATGCCTGTGAAATAAATAAGTGCCAATCCGACGGCTACTCCTAACGAAGTATACACATCGGTTTTAAGATGGAGTGCATCAGCTTCGAGTGCAATGGAGTTTGTTTGTTTGGCTACTTTGTAGAGCTTATGCGATACTAAGAAATTTACCACTGCCGAAACTAACATGACGATAGCTCCAATACCAATCACTTCCAGTTTTCCGCCATCTCCTGACAGTTTCTTTATCGCTTCGATAATGATAAGAGCTGCTGCAATAAAAATCAAAAGTGCTTCAATGACCCCCGATATGTTTTCAATTTTACCGTGTCCGTAGGGATGTCCCTTGTCGGGAGGATTGTCGGAAAGTTTAACGGAAACATAAGCAATCACAGCCGCTATCAAATCCATACCTGAATGTATGGCTTCAGATAGTATACTGACAGAACCGCTGATAATACCTACCGTTAATTTCATTATAATTAATAAGGTATTAGAAGCTATAGATAAACGAGCGACTTTTACTTTAAGGTTTTTCATGAAGTGTTGAATAATTATTTGGTATAGAGAAAATAAAAAGGTTCTTATTGTTGTTTATCTAAACCTACTCATTCAACGGTTTATTGTGTTTGATAAACGTATTATTATCGATTTCTCTAAAAGCTTCGTTGAGTTCTTCTTGGGTATTCATCACAATAGGACCTCCCCAGGCTATGTTCTCTTTCAAAGGTTTGGCTGCTAAAAGCAAAAAACGAGCTCCTGTATTTCCGGATTTCACGATTACTTCGTCATTGACGGCTTCATGGGAGGACACCCTGCTCATCAAGATAGCGCAAGCTTTGTCTTCAAATATTTCCAAAGACGGGTCACTGGCCAAATTACCTTCCAACAAATACAAAAATAAGGTATGATTATTAGGAGTTTCGTTATACCTCCATAGGCTGTCGGAGGCTAAGTCTACGTCCAGGTATTGCACATCCACATATTTTCCTTTAAACGCCCCATCTTGATTTTTGTACTTGCCTGCTAACACCCTGACTGTGGCGTTTTTATCTTGAATTACGGCAATCTTTTCGGGGGTGATATCACGATAGGTCGGTGTTGTCATTTTGTGTTTTTGTGGAAGATTAATCCATAGCTGACAGCCTAACATTCGAGGAGAAGCTTTAGGCATTTCTTGGTGAATGATGCCCGAACCGGCTGTCATCCATTGACATTGAAGGTCAGCAATTACTCCTTTATTTCCTAAGCTGTCGCCGTGTTCTATATTTCCTTCTAGTAAATAAGTTACGGTTTCAATGCCACGGTGTGGATGCCATGGAAATCCTTTGATGTAATCTTCAGGACGGGTCGAATCAAAACCGTCTAACATCAAAAAAGGATCGAAATCTGTAGTATTACGTATTCCCAACACTCTGCGTAAATGTACGCCGGCACCATCAATGGCCGGCTTTCCTCTTACAATTTGACTGGATATTCTTTTGCACATAGGGATATTGTAGTATGGTATTTGAAATTTGAAAAGTGATTATAATGTGATTCGCTCAAAAATAGTACCAAATAAATACGGATAAAGGTGGCGTGATGAATCGTAAATAGATGTAAATAAAGTTTATTTTTTTAGAATCAGCGTACTTAATGAATTTGTATTGAAAATCTCCTGAGCTGTTTCCAATAAGTCGATTGCACTTATAGATTCAATTCTTTTGATGATTTGGTCGATGGTTTCTACTTCTTTATATAACAAATGATTCTTACCGATCGAAAGCATCTCGGTTAGGTTCGATTCAAAACTGATGCAGGTTTGACCGATGAGTTGGAGATGGGCCCGGTGTAATTGCAAAGTGCCGAGTTTTTGGGTTTGGAGTTTGTGCATTTCCTTATGGACGAGCTCCATGATTCTTTCAATATTTTTGACATCCGAAGCGGCATATACGGAAAACAATCCGGCATCGCTCAAGGCAGCATATGAAGATTCAATGCTGTAAACATAACCGTTCTTTTCTCTGATAGCCAGATTTAAACGACTGTTTAATCCCGGGCCTCCCAAGAGGTTGTTTAACAATATAGCACTTTGATTTTTCTTTTCATCGTAATGAGGGAGTGCTCGACCTATCATGGCATGGGCTTGAAGTCCGTGGATTTTTTTTGTCATGGTTTGCACGGTATACCCCGTGAAGGCTTGACGTTGATATTTGCGTCGGTTTTCGGGAATAATGCCCGCATATTTTTCGGCCCAGGCAATGCACTTTTTAAAACTTACATCACCCACAACGGCAATGACCATCTGATCGCTGTTATAAGTGCGTTCTATGAATTCGACAATCTTCTTTTTGGTAAATGATTTTACACTTTTTTTAGTTCCTAAAATATTAGTTCCTAAAGAATGTCCGTCGAAAATTAGGTTTTCGAATTCATCGAAAATGGCTTCCGAAGGATTGTCTTGATATGACTTGATTTCTTCTATTACCACATCCTTTTCAGTTTCAATATCTTTGGAATGAAAAGTGGAGTTAAATACAATATCGCTTAGCAATTCCAGGGCTCTTCCAAGATACGAATTTAATACCGAAGCATAAAAAAAGGTTTCTTCTTTGGTGGTATATGCATTCAAATCGCCGCCTACGTTTTCGAGGTAAGATAACACTTGATAGGTGTTGCGTTTTTTTGTGCCTTTAAAAATGATGTGTTCAATAAAATGAGCTATGCCGTTTTCATCCATCCTTTCATCGCGTGTGCCGGTATGTACTACAAGTCCTACATGACAAATAGGAGAGGATACTTGTTTGTGAATAAGTCGAATGCCATTAGATAGCCTGTGGTAATGATAGCTTTCTTTTTCCATGGTTTAATATAGGTTAATCCATTCATAGGTGTTGCCGCAATAATCCAAGAAAGAAATAAAATTGTCGGTGCTAATCAACAGAGAAGCCGTATTGATGCAGGGATGGAAACTCAATCGCTTTTCATGGCGGAGGGTTTCGTCGATAAATACATGTACGTGTTTATCCGTGTCGTTGATCAGTCCGAAGGGAGTAACCGAGCCGGGAGTAAGCCCCAGGTAGATGTGTAAGCGTTGTTCCGAAGCAAAGCTCAGTTTCCCCTGGTGCAATTGCTTCTCGATGGAATGTATGTCCATGTTTTGGTCGCAATCAAGGATAACCAGAAAATGTTTGTTTCCTTTGTGGTTTCTGAAAAACAAATTCTTACAATGCTTGGCATCGTGTCCTTCCCAATATTTTTTTGCAACAGGTATGGTAGGAGCTGGTGGATGCGCTATATATTGAAAGGAAATGCTTAGCTTTTCTAACAGAGCATATAATCTTGGATCGCCATTCATCATTATTTCTTTTGGTAACGTCTTCTTTTTCTTTATATTTCTTATAATTATATGGGTTTGCAAAGATAGTAAAAAATTCCTAAGCCTCTAAGGAAAGCTTAGGAATTTGTTTATGTTATAAAAAAACGTAGGGTTATGCTTTAAGTCATGCTGCCACGTTTTAGTAGACCGACCAAGCACCGTCGGCTACGAGAGCATGACCGTTGACGAACGAGGAATCGTCGCTGGCCAAAAACAAGGCTACTTTGGCAATTTCGATGGGTTCGGCAAAACGAGGATTTAATGCAATTCCTGTCATGATGCGATCGTTGACAAGGGGTGTAACTTTACTCATGTCGAGCGACTGACTCATATTGGTGTTGACAGCTCCCGTGGCGATGGCATTGCAACGTATGCCCGATTTGGAATATAAATAACCAGTGCTCTTGGTTAAACCAATCAAAGCATGTTTGCTGACCGTATATGCCGTTCCGGCAGCTCCGCCTTTGATACCTGCCACCGAGGCATTGTTTACGATAACTCCTTGGCCTTTGGCAAGAAATACTTTCAAGGCACTGCGCATGGCCTTAAAGGGTCCTTCGAAGTTTACCTTCATCAACCGCTCCATGGTGCTGTTATCTACTTCGGCAGTAGGTTGAAAACTGTCCATGATACCGGCATTGTTTACCAATACGTCTAAGGTGCCGTATGTGTTAACGGCTACTGCTATCATATTTTCAATGTCGGCTTCTATAGCCATATCGGCAAGCAGGGTGGTAACTTCGCCGCCATGGGCTTTGATTTCTTTTTTAAGTGCGTCTAAGCCTTCCGGGTTGATATCGACAGCAACTACTTTGCTGCCTTCGGCTGCAAACAAAAGGGTGATGGCTTTTCCCATGCCGGCACCGGCGCCGGTTACAATGCTTACTTTGTTTTCTAACTTTTTCATTGTTAATTAATTTTAAGGATGATTAAATAGTTTTTTATGTTTTTTTAATGTATACATTTATACATTTATACGTTTATACGTTTATGTTGTCGTAAGTTTGCGGGTGATTTTTCTTTGAAGTTTACATTTTAGTGGTGTTTGATTGAATACCTATTTTATTTTAAATTGATTTAATTTTATCTGACAATTTTTCCAATTACCCCTAAAAAAACAAGAATCATGCCGAAAAGACAGCTAGTAAATACAAGCATTTTGTAGGGCGAGAGCCCCCTTGAAACACACGTGTTTCGTCACCCAAATACAGCAGTGATTTTCTCAAACAGGCGTGTTTCAAGGGGTGTTCTCGGGCGGGTGTGTATGTTGTTAGAAATATGTTTTTCATCGTAAATATATTGTTAAAACATTGAAAATATATGAATTTAATAAAAGAACCGGTAGGTGAAGGTAAGCTACCGGTTCAATGGAATTAATATTGAGGCGTAAAATGTCGCAAAAGGCAAGAAGAAAGTTTAACGTAGTTTCCGGTTTTTTGTGCTGGGAGCAGAGAGATTTTTCAGCAGGAAAAATCAGGAAGTTGGGTTACATATGAATCCCTGTATTCTATATGGTTAAACAAGAATACTGTCTTTCCCGCCAAAACCGCCAAAAATCGGTCAATTTTTTAGTTAAAATGCTGTATAAGGCGTTTTTAGGCCGTTTTTCGGGCTTTTATACCCGAGCTTTAGTATACTATTACAATGGGGGTTTGGTCGCTTAAATAGCAGGAAAACAAGAAAATGGATGATGGGTGCTTTTTCGTGTTGTGTCGAAAAATTAACCGGTAAACGGGCGATTAGGATTCACTTGCTGACTTGATCTGTTCAACGACAGTTAACGACAAAAATGGCTTGACTGCACATATTCACCTGTGCGAGAGGCGAAAATTTTAATTCGACTTGACTTTATCATTCATCATTATTTTTACTATTTTTGCATTTCCGAATCATTAAAAAACATACGATATGAAAATCCTCCTCACCGGTGCAAAAGGCTTTGTTGGCAAAAATTTAAGTTTAGAGTTGAAAAATAGAGGATATACAGACTTGTATCTTTATGATCTTGACAGTGATCCGTCGGTATTGTCGGACTATTGCCGCGATTGTGACTTTGTGTTTCACTTGGCTGGGGTGAACCGACCCAAGCAGGTGTCGGAGTTCAAAACCGGCAATGTAGATTTTACGGCCAAGCTCTTAACCTGTTTAGATGCTCATCGGAATCCTTGTCCCGTGATGTTGTCCTCCTCCTCCCAGGCGGCTTTAGACAATCCGTACGGTTTGAGCAAGCAAGAAGGGGAGAAGCTGGTACGCGTTCATGCCGAAAAACACCAAACACAAGCCTATATCTATCGTTTTCCCAATATCTTCGGTAAATGGTGTCGACCGAATTACAACAGTGCCGTGGCTACCTTTTGTTACAACATCAGCCGCAACATAGACATACAAGTCAACGACCGCGAGGTGATTATGAATTTAGTCTATATTGACGACGTGGTCGACGAGCTCATTGAGGCCTTGGAGCAGCGTGAACATCGCAATGGCGATTTTTGTTTTGTTCCAGCAGTCTATAACCGTCGCTTAGGCGACATCGTCGACTTGCTCTATCTTTTTAAAAGCACCCGCCGTGAACGCAGTCTGCCAGATATGTCGGATGCTTTTACCAAAAAGCTCTATGCTACCTATTTATCCTATTTGCCCAAAGATGGCTTTTCCTATCCCCTCAGCATGCACATCGATGAAAGAGGCTCGTTTACCGAGTTTATACGGACACCCACACGGGGACAGTTTTCGGTCAACATTACCAAGCCAGGCATTACCAAAGGCAATCATTGGCATCATACAAAAAATGAAAAGTTTTTGGTCGTCAGCGGAAAAGGAGTGATACGCTTCCGCAACATGGATGCCGGAGACGAGGCTGCCGGCGAAATCATCAGCTATTATGTCAGCGGCGAAAAATTGGAAGTTGTCGACATTCCCGTAGGGTATACCCACAACATCGAAAACCTCGGCGACACGGATATGGTTACCTTTATGTGGAGTAACGAAATTTTCGATCCCATACATCCCGATACCTATTTCGAGGAAGTGAAAAATAGTTGAAAGTTTGTAAAGTCGAAAGACAGTCGCGAGTACTGAGTCAACGCATTGAAAAACTGAAAACTGAAAACTTTTTTTTCTCTTACATACCAAACGCATCATTTCGTCGTTCTTTAAACAAAAAATAACAAAAAACCTTATTTCACATGCAATTTCGAGATTTAAAAAAACAGTACGAAGTCTTAAAACCTGAGATGGATCAAGCCATGTTGGACGTAGCGGCCTCTTCCGCTTTTATTATGGGCAAGCCTGTCAAGGAATTAGAAAGTAAACTAGCCGAATACGTAGGCGTAAAACATTGTGTTAGCTGTGCCAATGGAACCGAAGCCTTAACCCTGGCCTTGAAAGTATGGGACATTAAAGCCGGCGATGCCGTATTTGTCCCCGATTTCACTTTCTTTGCCTCCGCCGAAGTAGTTTCCTTTGAAGGGGCTACCCCTGTTTTCGTGGACGTAGATCCTCGCACCTTTAACATCGACGTCAAGCACTTGGAACAACAGATAGAAAAGACCTTGCGAGAAGGCAAGCTGACGCCCCGTGTAATCATCACCGTCGATTTGTTCGGTCTGCCCGCCGATTATGGGGCGGTAAGAAAAATAGCCGACAAGTATCATTTATATATATTGGAAGACAGCGCACAAGGTTTCGGTGGCAACATCAAAGGACAGCGGGCTTGCAGTTTCGGCGATATTTCCACCACCTCCTTTTTCCCGGCCAAACCTCTGGGTTGCTATGGCGACGGAGGAGCTTTGTTTACCGATAAGGATGAATGGGCTATGTTAGCCGATTCCCTCCGAGTGCATGGAAAAGGGACTTTTAAATACGACAACGTACGCATTGGTATGAATTCCCGTTTGGATACCTTACAAGCCGCCATACTATTAGTCAAATTTAAAGCTTTTCAGGAATATGAACTGGAAAATGTCAACAAAGCCGCTGCTTGTTATACCGCTAAATTGCAGGATGTGGTTATTACGCCCTACATTCCCAAAGACTATTATTCCTCCTGGGCTCAATATACCATCATATTGAAAAGTCAAGAAGAAAGAGATCGTCTGCAAGCTGCTTTAAAAGAGAAGAGTATACCTACCATGATCTATTATCCAACCCCCATGCACGCACAAACCGCCTTTAAGGATTTAGGATATAAAGAAGGAAATGTCCCTGTAAGTGAAAAACTCTGCCAAACCGTACTTTCTTTGCCCATACACCCTTATCTAACAGTGGAAGAAATAGATACCATTTGTATGACAATAAGAGAGAATCTGTAAAGATGCAAGTCACAAGTCGCAGGTCTCAAGTTGAAAAAATGACCTGCAACTTGAGACTTTTTCGGAACAAAAAAAATGAAAACTCATAACTGACAACGAAAAACATGCAAGTTTCAACTATGCGCAGCCTCGATCGGTATATAGGAATACCCTTGTGTTTCCTGATGGATATCGTATGGGTTATAGCTTCTTTTTTTCGTTCGCATAAGAAGCGGGAACCTGATTTGAGTCGTACGCTCTTTATCGAACTATCGGAGATGGGTAGTGCTGTTTTGGTTGATCCTGCTATGCGTTATCTCAAAGAAAAACAAGGCAGTGAGTTGTTTTTCGTGATTTTTGCTTCCAATGCCGAGAGTTTGGATATCTTGGAAACGGTGGCAAGGGAAAATCGTTTCTACCTGCGTATGCATAATTTGCTTGTTTTGGCAATCGATGTAGTGCGTTTCATGCGTTGGTGTCGACGCAAGCAGATTACGGCCGTCATCGATTTGGAATTATTCTCCCGTTTTACGGCTTTGCTTACAGTCTTGAGTGGGGCCTCTCATCGTTGCGGTTTTTATGCTCATTTCGATGAGGGTTTTTACCGCGGCCATCTCCTCAACTATCCCGTACGCTACAATGCCCATGTACACATTAGCATTAATTTTATGTCCTTAGTACATAGTGCTATGGGCTATCATAAGAGTCCTTATCCCATCACACCGGTCGAACCGGAGCGGCTCATTCCCGTCCAAGCCCGGATCAGTGCCGAGGAAATAAACGCTTCACAGCATGTATTGGATCAACTGTTTCCTGCTTGGAGGGACATGAAAATAGTGCTCTTCAACACCAATGCTTCCGATTTGTTGCCTCAACGTCAATGGATGGAAAACTATTTTGTGGAGTTGGCCGGAATATTGTTGCGAGAGCGCGCCGATGTGCTTGTGGTGGCTATAGGTTCCGAGGAAGAACAGAAAGAGGTGCAGGCCATTGTCGACGAGGTCAACGACAATCGTTGTTGCTCCTTAGCCGGGAAAACCCATCTGCGTCAACTTCTTGCCCTTTATCATCAAGCTACTTGTTTGTTGAGTAATGACTCTGGTCCGGCCCAATTCGCCGCTGTAACTCCACTGAAAACCTTTGTTGTTTTCGGACCAGAAACCCCCGATTTGTACCGTCCCTTGGGCCATCACATCGAGACCTTCTACCTGGCTTTACCCTGTTCGCCCTGTGTGAGTGCGAGCAATCACCGTAAAACCAACTGTACGAACCGTCAATGTCTGAGTGGTATTTATCCGCAAAAGGTCAGCAAAGCGCTCTTAGATTATTTGCACTCTCTTGATCAAGCTACCTAAAACCTTTTCTAATTCATACATTATACCTTTATGATAACACGTAGACTTCTTGGATTCTTTTTATTTGTTCTTTACATTTTGGCGGTGTTTTTGTTTAATATACTTCCCTTGGGGTTTGTTGAAAAAATACAAGAACCTCTGTGGGGTGAATTTCGTTTGGATTACTTGGCTCATGCCTTGGTGTTTTTGCCGTGGATATTTTTTCACCTCTGCTTCCCAACCATTAAAAAACGACGATGGTTTGTGGTCGGATTGATGATGGCCTTGCTGATTGAAGGGATACAATATTATTTACCTTACCGCGGTTTTAATATGTATGATATCATTTTCAATGTAGTCGGTTTACTCATGGGATACCTCCTTTTTACCGGCTTATATTTTAAACTTCAAACCTATCTGGAGGGGAAGAAATAAAAAATAAAGTTCGCGACTCGCGGATTAAAACTGAGGACTGACTCCTGTTCTGTAACTTGCGACTTGAGACTTTTTCTGAGAACTGAGAACTGATTTTATTCGTTTTTTTTTGTACTTTTGCAAGTTTAAAAATTGTGTATATGGAAATCTCATCAAGATATAATCCCTCACAGATAGAGGAGAAGTGGTATAGTTATTGGATGGAAAAATCTTATTTTCATTCCGAGCCGGACGAGCGTAAGCCTTTTACGATTGTCATACCACCGCCCAATGTAACGGGAGTGTTGCATATGGGTCATATTTTAAACAACACCATACAAGACATATTGATACGTCGGGCGCGTATGCAGGGTTATAATGCTTGTTGGGTACCCGGTACCGACCATGCCTCCATAGCTACCGAAGCCAAAGTAGTTCATATGCTTAAAGAAAAGGGCATCTCCAAAAAAGACATAAGCAGAGAGGAGTTTATGCATTATGCCTGGCAATGGAAAGAAAAGCACGGCGGAATTATCTTGCAACAGCTCAAACGTTTGGGTATTTCGTGCGATTGGGACAGACTCTCCTTCACTATGGATGAGGCTTTGTCGGAATCGGTAACGGCAGTTTTCGTCGACCTTTATCGCAAAGGTTATATTTATCGCGGAATTCGTATGGTGAATTGGGATCCCAAAGCACTGACGGCCGTATCGGATGAAGAGGTCATATACAAAGAAGTACAATCCCACTTATACTATTTGCGCTATCGCGTAGAAGGCAGTGAACAAGATTATATCAGCATAGCCACTACCCGTCCCGAGACTCTCTTGGGCGATACGGCGGTATGTGTACATCCCGATGACCCACGCTATCAACACTTCCTAGGAAGAAGGGTGATAGTACCCCTGGTGAATCGTTCCGTACCGGTGATTGCCGATACCTATGTCGACCGTGATTTCGGAACCGGTGCCTTGAAAATTACACCGGCACACGATATCAACGATTATCAATTGGGAATAAAATATAAATTGGAAAGCATTAATATTTTCAACGACGACGGCACGTTGAACGAATTCGCCGGTTTGTTGGTGGGCATGGATAGGTTTGAAGCCCGCAAAGCCATTTTACCCTTGTTGGAAGAAGCGCAACTGCTGATAAAAGTTGAAAATTACGTCCATAAAGTGGGATATTCCGAACGTACCCAAGAGGTGATAGAACCCAAGCTCTCCCGTCAGTGGTTTTGCGACATGGCAGCCTTGGCGCGTCCTGCCTTGGAAGTGGTGATGAATGACGAGGTGAGGTTCTTTCCCGATAAATTCAAAAACACCTATGCCCATTGGGTGGAGAATGTCAAAGACTGGTGTATCAGCCGACAATTGTGGTGGGGACACCGCATTCCGGCCTATTACCTACCCAATCAAGAGGTAGTGGTAGCTGCCAGTCAAGAAGAAGCCTATCACCTGGCCAGGGAGAGATTTCCGGAATTGGATATTCGCATTTCCGATTTACAACAAGAAGAAGATGTGTTGGACACCTGGTTTTCGTCCTGGTTGTGGCCCATTACGGTATTCGATGGCATGCGATATCCCGACAACGATGACATACGGTATTACTATCCCACTTCGGTTTTGATAACAGCTCCCGATATCATTTTTTTCTGGGTGGCACGCATGATTATGGCAGGCATGGAGTGGAGGGGTGAAATCCCTTTTCGAGATGTGTATTTCACCGGTATGGTGAGGGATCATCTGGGACGAAAAATGTCGAAATCACTGGGTAATTCACCCGATCCCATTGCGTTGATGGATACCTATGGTACAGATGGCATACGCATGGGCATGTTGTTGAGTGCACCTGCCGGCAATGATTTGATGTTTGATGAAAGCCTGTGTGAACAAGGACGTAATTTTAATAATAAGATATGGAATGCGCTGCGTTTGATTAAAGGTTGGAAAGTAGATGATAAACTGTCCATACCTGCCCATGCTAACATCGCCGTAGAGTGGTTCGATGCTCGTTTTAATCAAGTTCTTGCCGAAATTGACGATGCTTTCCAAAAATACCGACTCTCCGATGCCTTGATGAGTGTATATAAATTGATATGGGATGACTTCTGTGCCTGTTTTTTGGAAATCGTAAAACCACCCTATCAACAGGCTGTGGATGCTGTAACTTATCAAGCCGCTTGTACAAATTTAGGTCGGCTGATGCAAGTATTGCATCCCTTTATGCCCTTTATCACCGAGGAAGTATGGCATCTGTTGTACGGAGAGGAGAAGGGCGATATCATTGTGTCGAGTATGCCTCAAGTATTAACTTTCGATACCTCTATCATCGATACCTTTGACTTCAGTATGGAAGTGGTTGAACAAATCAGAAGAATACGGACAGAGAAAAATATAGCTCAAAAACACAGCTTGGAATTATACCTTAGCCCCCGGCAACAGCAGGCGATGTTTGAGGAGGTTGTTATCAAACTCTGTAACCTGTCGAAGATTCAAAGGGTCGACACCAAACCTACGGCCACTCTTTCGTTTATGTTGCATACACAGGAGTTTTTTATACCTTTTGGCGAAACGTTAGATGTGGAAGAAGAAAAACGCAAACTACAAGAGGAAATGCAGTATTTAGAAGGCTTTTTGAACAAGGTAGAAAAGAAACTTTCGAATCAGGCTTTTGTGGAAAATGCTCCTGAAAAAGTAGTCGAGATAGAACGGAAAAAACAAAACGACGCACGGCAGAAACTAAGCCTCTTGCAACAAAAATGGCAAGATTTGGACTAAAACTGTACATATTAGGATTAGAATCAGTAAACACTGAGATGATAAATAAAACACTATGAACAAAGATACCTATCAACTTTTTGGTGGAAAAATGTTTCGACAGCCTTTGTTGCATATACAAGCCCTGAAAAGCATAGAATTAAAAGAGGCTTTTGAAGCGGTAGAGGGGTATGCCCGTAGGCATTATGTGTTGGGGTATGTGAGTTATCAAGCCAAAGATGTGTTTTTAGGAAAAACATTCGAAAGTGAAACCCCTTTGCTTTATTTTGAAGTCTTTGATAGGTGCTATGATTATCAAGCTCACCCATTTCGGCAATCATTATGTTTATTTCCACAGCCTCAAGTAGATTATCCCCAATATGACAAAGCCATTGCAGCTATAAAAGACGAAATAGCATGCGGTAACACCTACGAACTCAATTATACCTATGCTTGTAAACTCCCTTATAAAGGAGATGTGTATGCTCTTTTTGATAGCTTGAGTGCACAACAACAAACACCCTATCAAGCATTGATACAAAATGCTTATGAGGAGGTGCTTTCTTTTTCTCCGGAATTGTTTTTCAGTTTGGAGGGGAATCGCATACGAACCAAACCCATGAAAGGGACCATCGCACGCAAAACGAATGAAAGAGAAGATTATCGACAGCGGGAGATCCTAAAGAATGATACTAAGAACCGCGCCGAAAATGTAATGATAGTCGATTTGCTCCGCAACGACCTAAGTAAAATAGCTCAGACCGGCAGTGTTAAAGTAAACAAATTATTTGAGATAGAGACCTATCAAACATTGCATCAGATGATATCGGAAGTAGAGGCAAGCTTGCACCCGGATGTAAGCCTTTACGATATTTTCCAAGCGATATTTCCTTGCGGTTCGGTTACCGGTGCACCTAAGATCAAAACTATGGAACTTATTGACAGAATTGAAAAACAGCCACGGGATATATATTGCGGAGCCATTGGCTTGCTTTCGCCCGAAGCCTGTGTTTTCAGTGTTCCCATTCGCATCTTACAGCGCAAAAAAGGCGAAAAGGACTTTCGCTATCAAGTAGGAGGGGCTGTAGTGTGGGATTCCCGTCCGGAAGAAGAATGGGAGGAAACCCGCATTAAAAGTCTTTTTCTTACACGCAACAATCCGGAATTCAGTCTAATAGAAACCATAAAAGTAGAAAAGTTTTCTATGCTGTTTTGGGAGGCACACTTGCAACGCATGAAACTATCGGCACATGCATTGGGCTTTTATTTTAATCCCGAATTGGACAAGCTGCAAGCTACACAAAACGGTATCATGCGTATTGTTTTGGCAAAAGATGGAAATTATACAATTGACTATGCTGCTTTTGAAGAATCAACTTGCGATAAGGTTTCTCTCGCTTGCCGGGGGGTGGATAGTACGCATCCCTTGTTATACCATAAAACTACCTATCGTCCCCATTATGAAGAAAGCATGCTGAAGATACGAAGGGGAGAAATCTACGATGAGTTGTATTACAATGAAAAAGACGAACTGACTGAAGGAGCACGTTCGAATATTATATTGAAAATAGAGGGGCAGTATGTAACACCTAAAGTAGAAAGCGGTTTGTTGAACGGTATTTACCGACAAAAACTCCTGGAACAAAAATTTTGTGTGGAAAAGACATTGTATGTTTCCGATTTATATAAGGCGACACACATCTTTTGTGTAAATGCTGTCAGGGGAATAAAAAAAGTAAGATTACTATGATTTTGATTGATAATTACGATTCCTTTACGTATAATATCGTTCACTATTTCAAAGAAATGGGAGTTAACCCACGTGTGTTTACCCGCAATGAAATCAATGTAAAAGCATTTGCCGATATAGACTTCGATCGAATTGTTCTTTCCCCCGGTCCCGGGCATCCTATAGAGGCGGATTTGTGTTTGGATTTAATACATCGCTATCACCCAACGAAAAAGATACTCGGTATTTGTTTAGGTCATCAGTGCATAGCTCACGCTTTTGGGGCAAGCATAGGGAAAGATCAATGTCCTACCCATGGCAAGACCTCGGCTGTATATCATACAGGAACTTCTCTTTTTAAAGGGATACCTCAAGGATTTTCGGCCTGTCGTTATCATTCCTTGATTGTGGATAGGCATACACTTCTTCCTCCCTTGGAAATCATAGCCCAAACCCAAACGGGCATAGTGATGGGTATTCAACACCGTTATTATCCGATTTTCGGTTTGCAATTTCATCCTGAGGCCATTTTAACGGAATATGGAAAAGTCTTGTTGAGAAATTTTTTAGATTTTTAAGTCTGGCAGCCAATGGCTATGCTCAAAAGACATAGGCCAATTGCAGAAAAAATGCATTGTTTTTAATGCTTTTGTCGTGATGGAAGAGAGGGTAGAGATCGAAACGGAAGATACTTTCGATGTTCACAGGGGCAATGTGTAAACCCAAGCTGTATTGCAGACCGTAACGATGCGGGTAGATATCTTGCACTAAAGACAGCTTTTGATTCCTTATTTTGGCGGAAAAGACATAACTGTAATAGCCGCCCAGACCGACATAAGCATATATAGATTCGTCGAAGGTAGTGCGAAGCAACAGGCTAAGAGGAAAGTACAAGGATTGTAAATGCAGTTTTTCAATGTGGGATGTATAGCTTGATGTGCTGGGTTGGTAAAAGTTTTCATAGGTATAGCTACATTCGGGACGTATTGATAAATAGGAGTTGATGCGGATTTGCAGCAACAGCCCTCCTTTGTAAGCCCAGCCCGAACGTCCTTTGGCAAAAGCTCCTTGGGTATAGCGCAAATGGCTCATGCCGAAGGCCGATAATAGCCCGAAGGCTACGACTTTATCTTTGGGGTGGATGGCATTTCTTCGGTGTGAATAGCTCAAGGATTCATTTTGTGACATGCGTAAGGTGAAGCTGTGCATAAAGTCGGTGATGATACTTAGTCCTTCATAATCGATTTCATCGGCATCGTCTTGTGGTTTATGGTAGGGAGATAGCATACCGGTGGTAATATGAAAAGCCGGAATGTTTTCCATGGCAAAATAGCGGGTATCGGTGGCGGCGAAGAGGGTCTTTTCGAAATTTTGCATGCGAAGGTTCAAAGGAGCAGTAAAGGGGATGTCCTGGATGTTTGTTTTGCCGTCTTTTAAAGTGGCTACCCCTTTGATAAATAGCTTGTTGCTTTTTTTGTAATAGCCAACCATATCCATGCTGACCATGAGTTTAATATGTTGCAAGGGAAGTTGTGAAACCAAAAATTTAGATCCCAGCAGTCCTCTTTCTTCGGCATCGAAGGCCACGAGCATGACGCTACGTTTCAGTTGATGTTCGTTGGCTTTGAGCAGGCGTGCCAGTTCAATCAAGGCGGCAATACCCGAAGCATTGTCATCAGCGCCGTTATAAACCTCAATTGCATTCTCTTTGATGCGATATCCTATATGGTCGTAATGAGCGCCTATAATGATGTATTCCTGTTTTAATAGGGAATCTTTTCCTTCGATGATACCAATTACATTTTGACATTTGATGTTTTGATTGATGAGGAAGTATTGAAAATAGGAATCCTGCTCATAAGAAATTAAGCCAATTTCTTTGAAATACTGAGCAATATAAATTGCCGACAATAAACCTTCTTGGCTGCCTGCCGAACGTCCACGCATGGAATCGGAGGCAAGGGTATAGACATGTTGGCGCAGTAATTGTGGGTCGCTCGTTTGAGTATAGGCGGTAAGGATGAGCGAGAACCCTAGAAAAGTACATAAAAAAACCGATTTTTTCATAGATAAACTAAAAAAAGTGCCCCGAACAAGATTTGAACTTGCACAACCTTGCGATTACTACACCCTGAATGTAGCGCGTCTACCAATTCCGCCATCGGGGCATTCCGTAAAAATTCATGTGGTATGTGGTGTCCGGAACAAGACTTGAACTTGCACGACCTTACGGCCACTACCCCCTCAAAGTAGCGTGTCTACCAATTCCACCACCCGGACGTTTTATGGGTGCAAAATTACACTAATTTATATTATGTAGTAAGACTTCCTGAATTTTTTTTCAGAACTGCTTTTTCACATATAAAAAAATGTTACATTTGCAGCTGTATTCTATCGTTTTTCTTCCGTACCACGGCGAGGGAACGAACATTATCATAACATAAATTAAGCATATATACGCATGAAAATTGATATTTTGTTGGGCTTACAATGGGGAGATGAAGGCAAAGGCAAAGCCATCGATGTATTGACACCTACCTATGACATCGTAGCCCGTTTTCAAGGGGGCACCAATGCCGGTCATACCCTCGAATTTGACAATCACAAATTTATTTTGCATACCATCCCTTCGGGTATTTTTAGAGAAAACACCCAAAATGTTATCGGCAATGGGGTCATTATCGACCCATACATCTTAATTAATAAGGAAATTAATGCCATTTCTTCCTATGCCGATGTCAAGAAAAATTTATATATCTCTTTAAAATCGAATTTAATACTCCCTACACATCGTTTGTTGGATCATGCGCAGGAAGCAGCCTTAGGCAATAAAAAGATAGGTTCCACTTTGAAGGGCATTGGACCTACCTATGCCGATAAAACCTCTCGCAAGGGCATACGCTTGGGCGAAGCCTTCATAACCGGTTTTGCCGAAAAATATGCTGAATTAAAGCAAGCGCATTTGCGCCAAATCGAACACATGGACTTTGATTATTCGCAGGTACGCATTGAAGGATTGGCTTTTGAAACTTTTGAAGATGCCTGGATGCAAGCTTTGGAAGCACTTAAAGATTACCAATTGGTGTCAACCGAATATTTGATCAACAATGCCTTAACGAATGGTAAATCCGTATTGGCCGAGGGAGCACAGGGTACTTTGTTGGATGTAGACTTTGGTACCTATCCCTACGTAACCTCTTCGAATACCATCGCCGCTGGCGCATGCAGCGGATTGGGAGTAGGTCCCTCGAAAATCGGAAAAGTATACGGGCTGTTTAAAGCCTATTGCACCCGCGTTGGTGCCGGTGTTTTCCCCACGGAACTGCAAGATGAAATGGGAATGTATTTGCAAAACAAAGGAAAAGAATTCGGCTCAACCACTCAACGTCCCCGACGTTGCGGGTGGATAGACTTGCCGCTCTTAAAATATGCTTGTATGGTAAATGGAGTGACGGACTTGATTATTACAAAGATAGATGTTCTGAATGAGCTAGATACCATACAAGTCTGTACCGATTATGAAATCAACGGAAAAATCACACAAGAAATACCTTATAATTTAGACCATACCATAAAACCCGTTTACAAAAGCATGGCGGGATGGAAGCAAGAGTTGAACAAAACCAAAATTCCCGTCCAATTGGCGGAATACATTAAGTATATAGCCGATTATTTAAACCAAAAAATATTTCTTGTCTCTATAGGTCCGGACCGTAAAGACAATATTATTTTTTAAAGCTATAGCTTATGTCTCCATATATTCCTCAGACAGACTATATATATCCTGAAGCTGTCGATGATCACATGATTAAAGTAAAAAAGAAATACAAGGATGTGTTCGATGAACACTATCCCTACCGAGATCGAAGTCTTGCATTTTTGTTTAAACGCTTTTGGGTCAGAATTATCTTTAATCTTATAGCATTGCCGGTAGTATATTTACGTTTTGGATTGAAAATAGAGGGGAAGGAACGCCTACGCTCATATCGTAAGTTGTTGAAAGGTGGTTTTATAACCATATCTAACCATGTATTGTACTGGGATTATTTGGTATTGCATTGGGTGATGTTTCCACGTAAGGCGGAGACTCCTACTTGGCGGGTGAATATGAGCAGTGTGAACCGTGCTTGGTATCGCTACAGCGGGGTAATTCCTATTCCGAAAAGCTATCGGGCTAAAATAAAATTTGCCGAAGCCATGCAGAATGTCATACGTGAAAAGCGCTGGCTACATGTGTATCCCGAAGCCAGCATGTGGTATTATTATGTGCCTATACGTCCGTTTAAAAAAGGAGCTTTTATCTTTGCCTATACACATAAAGCGCCGATTTTACCTTTGGCTTTTTCCTATCGTAAACCCAAAGGTATCTATACGCTGTTTAAATCCAAAGAACCTTTGGTAACCATCCATGTGGGTGAATTACAATATGCCGATTATAGTCTCGATAAACCACAAGCCGTTGAAGAACTGCGTGACCGTTGCCGACGCATGATGATGCATATGGTTGGAATTGAAAGTGAAGAAGAAAATAATAAAATCATGCAAATGTATAACTATGCCTCTAAAAATGAAAAGTATTGGTATTAGCAGCTTAGCATTAAATCATAATAAAATATATAACAATGAAAGACATAAAAACGTATATTGAAACAAATAAAGACAGGTTTTTAGAAGAATTATTTGCCTTAATCCGCATTCCTTCGATCAGTTCCATCAGCGATCACAAACCCGATATGTTGTGCTGTGCCGAATTGTGGAAGCAGTATTTGCTGCAAGCCGGTGTAGATCGTTGTGAAATCATGCAAACCCAAGGAAATCCGGTGATATATGCCGAAAAAAAAATCGGAGATGATAAACCTACCATTTTGGTATATGCACATTATGATGTGATGCCGGTCGATCCGCTTGAATTATGGAATTCCTCTCCCTTTGAAGCTGTAATCAAAGACGGCAAGATCTGGGCACGTGGTGCCGACGATGATAAAGGACAATCTTTTATGCATGCCAAGGCTTTTGAATATATGGTAAAAACCAATCAATTGCCCTGTAATGTGAAGTTTATGTTTGAAGGAGAAGAGGAAATAGGCTCTCCCAACCTCTATGATTTTTGCAAGACGCACAAAGAAATGTTGAAAGCCGATGTGATTTTAGTGTCAGATACCAGTATGATAGCTCCCGATGTGCCCTCAATTACCACTGGTTTGCGTGGCTTGAGTTATTGGCAAGTGAAAGTAAGGGCTGCAAATCGGGATTTACATTCCGGATTATATGGAGGCGCCGTTGCTAATCCTATTAATATATTGTGTGAAATGATAGCCGGTATGATGGATGAAAACCGTCATATTACTATTCCGCATTTTTATGAGGATGTGTTGGAAGTCTCCGACTATGAACGAGGGTTGATGGTCAAGGCTCCGTTTTCCTTGGAATCCTATAAAAAAGAACTGAATATTAAAGAAGTATGTGGAGAAAAGGGCTATACTACCAACGAACGTACGGGTATACGACCTTCTTTTGATATCTGTGGTATTTGGGGAGGATATATGGGTGAGGGAGCCAAAACGGTGATTCCTTCGGAAGCCTATGCTAAAATATCCACGCGTTTGGTACCCAATCAGGATTATCATGCCATCGGTCAGAAATTTGTGGAATATTTCCAATCCATAGCCCCCGATTGTGTAAATGTGCAGGTCGAATTCTTGCACGGAGGCGATAGTTATGTTTCGCCCATCGATATGCCGGCCTATAAAGCAGCCGAAAAAGCCTTTGAAGCCAGCTATGGCAAACAACCCATCCCGACACGCAGCGGAGGCAGCATTCCCATCATTGCAGGATTTGAAAAGATATTGGGTATTAAATCCATACTCATGGGTTTTGGTTTAGGTTCCGATGCCATACATTCGCCTAATGAAAATTATCCCTTGGAGCAATTCTATAAAGGCATAGAAACCATACCGTATTTTTATAAGTATTTTGCCGAAATAATGAAATAAAAATTGCCACCTTGAGGCCGTACTGCAATGGCTAATCCGTGGTTTTCGGATGGAATCGTTTCGTTTAAAAAGTATACTTTTGTTGTATGTAATTGAAAAACAATAATATAATAATATAATATGTTAAAATAAAAAAAATACCCTAAAGAAGAAAAGCGAATGGATAATTTTAGTATTTTTGCAGTCCGAAAATAAGCGGCGCATATAAAGCTTAGATAAAATTTTAATACGAGAATCTTATGTCGAAAATTTGTACAATCACGGGAAAAAGAGTTATGGTGGGCAACAATGTGTCACACTCCAATATAAAAACTAAAAGAAGATTTTATCCGAATTTACAGGAAAAGAAATTCTATATCCCAGAAACCGATGAGTGGATTATTTTAAAGGTTTCGGCCAAAGGAATGAAACATATCAATAAGAATGGAGTGTTAAACTCTTTACAAAAAGCCTACAACAAAGGAATTATTTATTAAATCATACAAATTGCCATGACAAGGAGGAAATCTGATTAGATTTCCTCCTTTTTTTTATTCTTTTTTTTCTCAGAGATACTTTACTACTCCATATCATGTGGGTCTTTAGATGTTTTATGGTTTGAATAAGTGTTTTTTTAGAAAAACAGCATAGAATATGTAATCATAAAATAATGATATAGGGTTATTTATGTAGAATATGTTTATTTTATTTAAGTATAAATTACACAAAATAAGGATATTTAGTGGAATAATATATTAAAAATGTTTCATTTAGTTGCAAAATAAGGAGGTGAAAACGGTATTTACGTAGAAAGTATTAATATAAAAATAGGAATGAAAAAGTGAATAGTAAAAAAAATATAAAAATATTTTATTTAATATAAAGAATCAAATAAGAATTGTAAAAATAACAAATACAGTTTTTTAATAGGATTTATAAATCACGATAAAACCAAAATAAACATTGTTATTAAAATAATAATATACGTTTAAAAAAAAATAATTAAAATATAATAAAAAAATATTGTATATTTGCCGGTGTAAATGTGATGGTATTAATTAAAGTTAAACAAAAGTGAGTTAATACATAGTGAATGCATGAAATATAATTATTAATTATTAAAAATAGCGTATTATGAAATTCAAAATTTTGTTTTTTTTAAATTTAGTCAGTATTTTGACTGTTGATGCTCAACTTTCATTAGTTGAGAATCAGACATTTGAAGGTTCGATGTCGGGATGGACGATAAGTCCTTCCGCTTCGTGGGTCGCCGATACCAATTTGTATGCAGGAGGTCATACATCCTATAGGGGTTTAGTCCCTATTGGCAATAATCCCGGGGATACGGCGACCATAACCACACCCATGTATGATTTTACGGGTTTAGCTTATGTATGGTTAAGCTTTAGTCATATTTGTAAAGTATCGGCCAGTGATATCTGTCAAATTGAATACAAGGAAGATTATACAGGTTCTTCGTGGCAGCCCTTACCTACTTCTTCTTATAAAGGAAGCGGCATTTACACCAATGCTCGTTTCAGTCATGTCAGTTACAGTGATTGGATTCCCAGTGATTCTTTGGCAACGCCGACCAATGCATGGTGGAAAACCGAACAATTTAATGTGTCGGACGAAGTTTCTTTAGCCCGGGCCCAATTCCGTTTTAAAATCACTCGTGGCACAGCCCTAGGTACCTATTTTGTGTATGGATGGTTGATTGATAATTTTCAAATCCATGCTTCGGCCAATCCCATAGATCCTCCATACTTGGAAATATTATCCTATCTTGGTGATACCGTTTACTCTACCGGTCCTTTTACCCTCAAAGCAAAGGTAGCTACACGCACCTATGCGCCCATCTTAACTCCCAAATTGTATTATTCGGCCACGTTTAATGGTGTAACAACGAATGATTCTGTTTATATGACAGCCATCGAAGGAGATTCCATTTGGACAGCTCAAATACCGCAACATGTATACGGCACTTCTATCGTATATTCAATTAGAGGTATTGATTCGGTGGGAAACAGCAATACAATCAATGGCGGATTTTTTATAAAACGTTCATCAGGAG